>Ga0268299_1001601_pt1 | contig 36869 bp, 30 predicted proteins | sample NOBtaG_FD_193484 | JGI IMG/M metagenome (GOLD analysis project Ga0268299, IMG submission 193484) | Activated sludge microbial communities from bioreactor in Nijmegen, Gelderland, Netherland - NOB reactor | ecosystem: Engineered > Bioreactor > Aerobic > Activated sludge | place: Netherlands... | reverse complement strand
ATTTTATTAAAGTAATTATTTTTCACCCGTTAACTGAAACTCCGGATGCCCCGATTGCCACAGCATAAACTTCAGTGTTCCGATAATTTCATCAATGCCACCGCCTGCATGACCGCTTTCCCAATCCACGAAAAATAACTGTGGCCTTGTTCCTTGTTGTTTGGCTTGTAAAGCAGCAACATAACGCGATGGACCTTTTAAACTGATGATGTAATCGGTGGCGCCATGAACGACCAACATAGCGGGTAACGTTGTATTTTCCGGAATGTGGTACAAAGCGCTGAGACTATACACTGATTCAAAACCTTCTTTGGTTTTAACATCACCTACATTTCCCCGCTCACGGGCATAGGCAGCATCGCGGTGCGTGGCAATGTCGGGTAAGCCGGCCTGGAAAATTCCTCCGGCAAATAAATCAGGGCGTTGGTTAATGCCATTGCCCACTAAAAAACTTCCGGCACTGCCACCCATTATAAATTGTTTATCGGCTGAGGTGTACTCATTCTTTACAAAGTATTCAGCCACATCCACTACATCGTTAATGGAATTCATTTTTGTGGGAAACTGCCCGCCTGTTATCCAGTCGAAGCCAAGTTCACCACCGCCACGCACGTGGGCGTACGCGTAGATGCCACCACGGTTCAGCCACGGAAGTCTGTTCGGGTCCAGCCACATGTCGTTCACAGCACCACCGTTGCCATACGCTTCGATGTAAAGCGGATTTTTGTTTTTGACGATCAATCCATTTTTATACACCAGCGAAACCGGAATGTTCTTACCATCTCGTGACGGCACCTCTATGACTTCTGTTACGAAATCAGCAGAAAGGTTCATGCTAAGTTTTGAGAAAGGAAGAGATGCCATACTGCTGTTTTCAAATTCGTAATGTTTATAATGCTGAGATTGGAGTGCACTAAACTGAGCAAATACAAGGTCATTGTCACCAAGTCTTGATAATTCGGCTATTGAACCTTTACCAGAGAGCGGAACTTTGGTGACTTGTTTCGATTGATAATCGACTTTGTAAAATCCCATTTCTCCTACTTTGCGATAGGCAGCGTACAAAACATCTTTGCAGGCAACGATAGTGGAAGCATGTGCGGCATCTACATACGCCAGTACTTCATCCTGGGCAGGCAGAAAGTTTGCAGGGCTGTCGCCTGTCGACAGGTCAATCTGTACAATGGTGTAGTGCGGATGATTGTTTGTGGCGGCATATAAGAATTTGTCATGTGCGTCAAAGCCGTCTCCGAGGTTTACATAATTATTGAGGCGCTTCCAGGGTGTTTTGGCTCCGTTTAATTCGGAATAGTGAACAGCAAAGGCGTAATTGTCTTCATCACCTGTGCGGATGCGCGCTACCAGGTAAGGCGATGAATCAAAACTGTAGATGTAGGGCGTTTCATAATCCTTAAGTTGAATGGTGGTGTTAACACCAATGCCAAACACGGCTTCATCTCTTTCTGGTGGTGTGTTCAGTTTATGTAACTTAATTTTCCCGTTGTAATACTTTTGGCTTTCAACTGCCGATGGTGGCGCTTGCGTATAAAGTAATCCGCTGTCATCGGGCATCCAGGTCATCGATACACCGCGCGAATCGTTGAACATAATCGGAGCAATACTATCAGGTAAAAAAGTTTTCTTATCGATGTCGTAAATACGAATGTGTGGATTGGCTTCTCCGCGTTGCACCAGCATTAACGCAACCAACGATTTTTTGTGCGCGAGCGCTTTCTTGCGACTGCGGTATTTTTGCCCGTTAATGGTGATGGCTCCAGGGAAAATAATTTCTTCTTCGGCCTGCATGTTTTTTCTTCGACACCACGAAATTCCAATGTCTGGGATGTCGCGGTTATAGTAAAACGTTTCATTTACAACGTTCACACCCCAGATTTCATCCTGCATGCGTAGGTATGCGCTATCAATTTCGGCTGTGAGTTTTTCACCGTTGGGAATACTGTCTAAAATACTTTGAGTTAATTTTCCCTGTTCGTTTACCCATGTTTTCATTTCATTTTCATTAGCCCTGCGTTCCATCCAGAAGTAAGGATCAGAAATTTTTATTCCATATATAGTTGTGTCAAACGGTTCTGTTCTTGTGGCCGGATAATTGAATTCAGGTTTGGCAGAACATGCCATGAGTAGCACCAGCAGTGTAAAAAATTGTAATACTTTCATAACATTATAGTGGAGTTGATTCGGTTTATGAATGTACAATGTAGTGCCTTTTTAAAGTTAAGCCGCTCATTTTGAATGAAATTTGGAAATGAAAATGGGGATTTATCTGCTTGAATTGTTATAAGAGGATCGGGTATTTTTACGATGATATTTTGTTTTTCATTAGCTTTGAATACTTTTTAAACTTTCAATGGCCGAAAACACATACAAGTCCAACACCTTTAAAAAACCCGCTAAGGAAAAAAAAGGTAAATCAGGAAAGTCGTCATTCAACTTCTCTTTTATAAAAGACCCCCGATTGATCCTTGCTCTGGGGTTTGTTTTGCTCATCAGTTCCATCTATTTGTTTGTGGCATTCCTGTCGTACTTGTTTACAGGCAAAGCCGATCAAAGTGTTGTGGAAGGATTGGGCCAATCCGGTTTAATTGAATCAGGAATTGAAGCCGAGAATTGGCTGGGACTTTACGGAGCCATTACTTCCCACTATTTTATATATCGCTGGTTTGGTATTTCAGCTTTGCTGATTCCGCCCGTGGTTTTTTTGATTGGCTTTCGCCTCGCCTTTAAGCGTGACCTGCTTCCCATATTTTCAGTTTTCATTCTCTCTTTGTTTGCAGGGCTGTGGCTGAGTTTATTATTCGGCTATTTAACGCTGAGTGTGGATGGCGTAACCGAATGGAGCTTTTTAGGAGGCGGATTGGGCTATCATCTGGCTTTGCTTTCACATGGCTTGTTAGGATGGGGAACCTTTCTGTTGCTGGTACTCTCTTTATTTATATTCATCATTTTCTTTTTCAATGTAACGGCCATCAACGCCTTTCAGCCGCGCGACCCCAAACCCATGGGCAATGAAGCCATTTTAGCAGGAGATAATCCTGCCGAGTACTCAGATGATAAAGACAATTGGCCAAAGATGGTTCAGGAAGAGGCTGTTGTGGAGCCCGTTCTGTTTACAAAACCTGAACCCACCCCTCCGGTAAATTCAGTAAAACTTGAAGTAGAGAAGCCCGAGCCTAAAAAAGAAACTGAACCATCATTCATTGTTGAAGAGCGTACAGAAACAGATGAACTGGCCGAAAAGCTGGTAGAGGAAAAAGGCGTGTATGACCCCACTCTTGATTTAAGCGGTTTCAAATTTCCTCCGCTTGAACTTTTAAGCGAGTATGAAGTTGGAAAGGTGCAGGTAACACAAGAGGAATTAAATCAAAACAAAGATAAAATTCTGGCTACGCTTACCAATTTCAAGATTGGTATTTCCAGCATTAAGGCCACCATCGGGCCAACGGTAACACTGTATGAAATTGTTCCGGAAGCGGGCATTAAAATCTCAAGGATTAAAAACCTGGAAGATGACATCGCTTTAAGTTTGGCGGCTTTGGGCATTCGTATTATCGCGCCCATTCCGGGTAAAGGAACCATTGGTATTGAAGTGCCGAATAAAAACCGCGAGATGGTGAGTATCCGTTCGGTACTGGGTACTGCTGCTTTCCAGAAAACGGATAAAGAACTTCCGGTAGCATTGGGTAAAACCATTTCCAACGAAGTGCTGGTCATTGACTTAGCCAAAATGCCTCACTTGCTGGTGGCCGGTGCAACAGGACAAGGGAAGTCGGTTGGATTAAATGTAATCCTTACCTCTCTATTATATAAGCGACATCCATCAACACTCAAATTTGTACTGGTCGATCCGAAAAAGGTTGAGATGTCACTGTTCAGTAAAATTGAACGCCATTATCTGGCAAAACTTCCCAACAGCGAAGAAGCCATCATAACCGATACCCGAAAAGTTGTTCATACCTTAAACTCTCTTTGTATCGAAATGGAAAACCGGTACGAGGTGATGAAAGATGCGGGCGCCCGTAATTTAAAGGAATACAACGCAAAATTTGTTGCACGAAAGCTCAATCCAAAAGAAGGTCACCGGTTCCTGCCATACATTGTATTGGTGATTGATGAACTTGCCGACTTAATGATGACGGCCGGCAAAGAGGTAGAAACACCAATTGCCAGGTTGGCGCAGCTTGCGCGTGCCATTGGTATTCATTTGGTGGTAGCCACGCAACGACCTTCGGTGAATGTGATCACGGGTGTGATCAAAGCCAACTTCCCGGCACGCTTATCCTTCCGTGTAACTTCCAAGGTCGACTCAAGAACAATTTTAGATACAGGTGGTGCCGATCAATTAGTGGGCATGGGCGATATGCTCTTGTCCGCAGGGTCAGATATCATTCGCTTGCAATCTCCGTTTGTTGATACACCTGAAGTTGAAAAAGTTTGTGACTTCATCGGATCGCAACGCGGTTATGATTCTGCCTATTTGTTGCCCGAATATGAAGGTGAAGATGAAGGTGGAGCATCAGATGTGGATCTTTCAGAACGCGATGCTTTGTTTGAAGAAGCAGCCCGATTGATTGTTAATCATCAGCAAGGCAGTACATCACTCATTCAACGGAAATTAAAATTAGGATACAACCGTGCCGGAAGGCTCATCGATCAACTCGAAGCAGCCGGAATTGTTGGCCCTTTCGAAGGCAGTAAAGCACGGGAGGTATTGATTAAGGATGAAATGAGTTTGGAACAATTATTGACTGGTTTGAAGGAAAAACACGGTCAGTAACCTATTTTTGCACCCGACCCAGCCTAAAACTTTTAAAAAATAACAGAACTGTAATGAAAAAGCTGTTTTTATCAATCTTTTCGCTCGCCCTTGTTCATATTTCCATCGCTCAATACGATCCGCAGGCCCTGGCTACGTTAGATGCCATGAGCAAAAAGTATAAAGCCTTTACTTCGTTTGAGGCCAATATTGTTTCCAGTATGACCAACGAAGTGGAGGGCGTAAAAGAGGAATTCAAAGGTAAAATTTCTGTAAAAGGAGATAAGTTCCGTCTCGTTATGGAAGATCAGGAGATCATCAATAATGGTACAACTGTTTGGACGTATCTGCCATCGGCTAAAGAAGTGAACATCGATAACTACGACCCGGGATCAGAAGATATAAACCCTTCCAAGATTTATGAAATTTACAAGAAAGGCTACAAGTACCTATATATTGGCGATAAAACAGAAGGCGGAGTAGTATGTGAAGAAATTGATTTAGTGCCTGAAAAGAAAGATGCCCAATTCTTTAAAATTAAAATGATTATTACGAAGAAGGATAAAAGTATTCAAAGCTGGACCATGTTTGATAAGAGTGGAAATAAATATAAATACACCATCTCTAAGTTCGCTCCTAACGTAGCCATTGCCGATGCATTCTTTTCTTTTGATCCCAAGAAATACCCGGGTGTTGAAGTAATCGATTTACGATAAACACTTTGAAACAATCGCGATACACGACCTGTCACGGACGCAACCGGGCAGGTCTTTTTTTTATCTTTATAACATGAACCGTTCAGAACTTTTTGATCAGATTACAAAAAAGAATTCTTACCTGTGCGTTGGTCTTGACACCGACCTGGAAAAAATTCCACCACACCTGCGATCTGAACAAGATCCCATCTTTGAGTTTAATAAGCAAATTATTGACGCAACCCATGAGTATTGCGTAGCTTATAAACCCAACATTGCATTTTATGAAGCGCTTGGCCCGAAAGGCTGGGAGAGCCTTCAGAAAACATTAGATTATATTCCGAATAATTGTTTCACCATTGCCGATGCCAAGCGGGGCGATATTGGTAACACTTCTGAATTGTATGCGCGTGCTTTTTTTGAGCAGATGAATTTTGATGCCGTTACCGTGGCACCCTATATGGGTGAAGATTCGGTGCGGCCATTTTTTAAGTTTAAAAACAAATGGGTGATTGTACTGGCACACACATCGAACCCCGGCAGTGCCGATTTCCAGTTACTGGAAAGCAAACCAACGGGGCGAAAACTGTATGAAGCGGTAATCATTAAAACACAGCAATGGGGAACACCTGAGCAGCTGATGTTTGTGGTAGGTGCAACCCGGGCCGATAAAATTGGAGAAATCAGAAAACTGGCTCCCGAACATTTCTTCCTTGTTCCCGGTGTCGGAGCACAAGGAGGCGATTTGAAAGAAGTTTCAAAACATGGCATGAACAAACAATGCGGATTGCTGGTGAATTCGGCCAGGGCAATTATTTATGCTTCATCCGGAAGCGACTTTGCAAAAGTTGCGGAAAAAGAAGCCGGCAAAGTGAGAGATGAAATGGCAAAATACCTGCAGGCTTTTATCTAACCATGCTTTTATTTTAGATTGATTAAATTGTAAATCGTATCCCGGTAATTATCGGACTAAAATCAAAAACCCTTGACCGAGTCATTCCTCCATTACATCTGGCAGTTCCAGTATTTTGGAAAAGAAAACCTGTCTACTTCAGCAGGAGAAGCGCTGCAAATTTTTCAACCGGGTTTTCGAAATGCCAATGCCGGCCCCGATTTTTCAGAGGCGAAAATTAAAATTGACAGTCTGGAGTGGAGAGGCAGTGTTGAAATTCACATTAAAGCTTCCGGCTGGAACGATCACCACCATGGTGATGATCAGGCATATGAGAATGTAATTTTGCACGTGGTGTGGGAAAATGACAAACCCATCAAACGAACAGATGGTACGGTTATGCCTACGCTGGAATTGAAAAACCGTGTTAGTCTTGTTTTATGGAATCGCTACAAAAAGTTGTTTACCAGCGTTGAATCAATTCCTTGTTCAAATCATTGGCCGAAGGTTTCTGCTCTTGTGAAACTTTCCATGTTGGAGAAGACGGTCGTTCAACGATTAGAATTGAAAGCGCAAGGCGTGATGGATATTCTCGCAAAAAACCACAACGATTGGGAGGAAACCTGTTACCATGTTTTGTTTAAAAACTTTGGGTTTAAAGTAAATGCCGAGCCGATGCTCCAGCTTGCCTGTAGCCTTCCCTTTAAAATTTTATTGAAACACCCTGCACAGCTTGAAGCGTTATTGTTCGGCCAGGCCGGTTTTCTGGAAAAAGCAAAAGCAGACGAGTATGTGATTGAATTGAAGCGTGAATATGAGTTACTGAAGAATAAGTATAACCTCACCAATAAAATGATGAACAAAGCCCAGTGGAAGTTCCTGAGGCTTCGGCCTGGTAATTTTCCTACTGTAAGACTGGCTCAGGCAGCAGCACTTTTCAGGTCGCATCAAAATTTGTTCTCTAAAATTCTTGAAACCACAGATTACAAAGGGTTGTTGACAATTGAGCAGTCAGCATATTGGCAACAACACTATCAATTTGGTAAGAAGTCAAAAGCAAAAGTTCCTGGTATCGGAAAAACCAGTATCGATAATATTTTGATTAACACGATTGCTCCGTTGCTGACAGCCTACGGAAAGGTACATGACGATGAATCTTATATTGAAAGAGCAGTTGCATTGTTGCAGGGCGTTCCGGCCGAGAACAACAAAATTACACGTGAGTGGGCGCAACTCAGCTATAAAGTAAATTCGGCTTTTGATTCACAAGGACTTATTGAGCTGTACAATAATTTTTGCCTGAAGCGCAGATGCCTGGAGTGTGCAGTGGGTTCAACCATTATTCAATCATAACAATGGAAGCGCTGTTCGCTATTAGCAATATGGTGATCATTGTATTTTTTTGCTGGTGGTACTGGCGGAAGCAGGAGTTGCCGTTCCGCAAGTTTTACTGGCATGCATTGGCGGCAAAACTTTCAGCTGGAATTTTGCTGGGCATTATATATGCAGCCACCTACACAACAAGCGATACATTTTCTCTCTTCGAGTGGTCGAAAGAGTTAAGCTATGAGGCCCGCAGAGATTTTGTCTGGTACCTTAACTATTTATGGAAAGGGCAGCACGAAGGTTATTTCCAGGGTATTGAACGCACCTTATTCTTCGTGAAACTTACCAGCATTTTCGCGCTGATGACGAATGATAATTATTGGATAAGTTCTCTGTATTTTTCGTTGCTCTCTTTTTTGGCCGGCTGGAAACTGACGAAAGTAATCTGGAAGCGTTTCCCTGAAATGGGAATACCGGCCGTAGTGGCCATTCTTTTTTTTCCTTCCTGTGTTTTCTGGACTTCCGGAATCATGAAGGAGTCAATTGCCATGACAGCCTTGTTTTTTCTTTCGGCTGTCTTTTTAAAGTTTTGGATGAAGAAGCGGGTGTCGGTAATGGAGGTGATAGGTGGCGGACTTTCAATCGTGTTTGTGTGGAAGCTTAAGTACTATTACATCGGGCTATTGGCACCCCTGTTGGCGGCAGCCTGGCTAACCAGAAAAATTGTTGAATGGAGAAAGATCAGCAGCTTTTCTCTTGAACTGGGCATCCTGGCAGTTACGCTCAGTGTATTTCTTTTTATCGGATCGCTCGTGCATCCAAATTTCTCTCTTCAGAAAATTCCGCAGGTATTGGTTTCCAACAACCAATTGTTAATGGAGGCGTCATCTTCAGAGAATGTAGTTAATTATCATAACCTGGAAGCAACCTGGGGCAGTATCGTCATCAATTCGCCATGGGCGTTGGTAGCGGGGCTGTTCAGGCCATTTATATGGGAAGCAGATTCAATTTTGAAAGTTCTGACTTCGCTTGAAAATTTGGTATTGCTGGTACTGGTCATTAGTTCCTGGAGATTGGTGAAAAATATCGGAGGTTCTCCGCATCGGTTGCTGATTGCAGCAGTGTTATTGTATTGCATCCTGCTCTGTGTTTTTCTGGCTATCGCAACTCCAAATTTTGGAACCCTGGTCAGGTATCGCATTGGTTTTCTGCCATTTCTGCTTTTGTTCATCATCAATCAGCCCTTCCTCGTCAGGCATTTGGCGAAAACATTTAATGTTCACCTGCCTCATTTGTCCCGTTAGCAGAAGTCGGCTACCTTTGTCATTCATAAAATTGTATGGATAATCCCGTTATTATTTTTGGTGCCAATGCCCTTGGCCGATCGGCTAAAGAAATTTTCGAAAGTAATGGAAATGTTGTGTATGGTTTTTTAGATGATAATAAAGCAACACACAAGCAAGAGATCGATGAGTCTTTTGTACTGGGAAGTACCGATGACGATGGGTTTCTGAAACTGATTGGCAAAAAATGTGAGGCCTTCGTAGCAATTGATGATAACCGGTTGAGAAAAAATTTGGTAAAAATGCTGCAGGAGATTCGCCATGTGCAGCCGGTGAATGCAGTTCATCAGGATGCCCTGCTGGGGAAACATGTTGAGCTGGGCTATGGAAATTTCATCGATCAGGGAGTGAGAGTAGGTGTTGGAACAAAAATTTCAAGTCACTGTATGTTGCAGGCCGGATGTGTTGTTGGTGCAGAAGTGACCATGGATGATTTTGTTCAGGTGGGGCAGGGAAGCATGGTTAATGCTGGTGTTATGCTGGAGGAAGGAGCCTTTGTAGGATCGGGGGCAGTTATTGTATCGGGTATTACAATAGGAAAAGGTGCGCGTGTTGGCGCAGGCTCAGTAGTAATTGCATCCGTAAAGGCCGGTGAAACCGTTTTTGGAAACCCCGCTCAACCAATTAAAAATTAATGGCAAAAATCTCAGAAACTGACCTTATTCTCAATCGCGATGGCAGCGTGTATCATCTGAGTTTGCTGCCTAAGAATATTTCAGATACCATTATTGCGGTGGGCGACCCCAGTCGTGTTTACAAGGTAAGCCAGTACTTTGATGAAGTTGAGTTTGAGATGAACAAACGTGAATTTATTACACACGTAGGTCACTTCAATGGTAAAAGAATAACAGTGATTAGTACCGGTATGGGTACTGATAATATTGAAATTTTTCTGACGGAGTTGGATGCGCTTGTTAATATTGATTTGAAAACCCGCGAGCCAAAAACAAAAAAGAGAAAATTAAAAATTGTTCGAATAGGAACGTCAGGTGCTTTACAGGAAGATATACCCCTGGGCGCCCACCTGGTGTCAGAATACGGAGTTGGCCTGGACAACCTGATGCAGTTTTATGATTTGCCGATGACAGGCACTGAGAAGAAGCTTGCCACAGATATTAAAACCAAATGCAAACTTCCCTTTACGCCCTATGTAGTAAAAGGATCAGAATCGCTCATGCAACAAATTGGCTTTGATATGATTGCCGGAAACACAGTAACCACACCCGGTTTTTATGCGCCACAAGGAAGGAAAATTCGTGCCGCCACCCTCATGCCTAAACTGTTGGATGATCTAAACTATTATCATAACAAAAGCAGCGATTTCTGGCTCACCAATTTTGAAATGGAAACATCGGCATATTATGCCTTCGGGCGTTTATTAGGCCACGAAGTGCTGAGTGTGAATGCCATGATTGCCAACCGCGTGAAGAATAAATTTTCGAAAGATTACGACAAAATCATTGACGCGCTCATTAAAAAAGTGTTAGAAAGGATTTAATTATCTAATCGTCCGTAAAACTTTAAACTTTAAACTTTAAACTAGTTTCCATTCACTGCGCTATCCATTCGCATGATGTGGCGGCTCGCATTCAGCGGGTCATCGTTGTAAAACCCGGAAAGAATCCTGTGGGCAATCTGCTCAATAATTAACTCGTTATCAGACTTGCCTTCTTTGCCTCTCCAGAAAACACGGTTAGGATGGCGTTTCATATCTTCTACATACGTTTTAGCCCGATCGAACTGTTCATCGGTAAACGAAATAGTAAAGCAGGTTTTAACTTTTTGAGTTTGCATAATTGAATTTTTACAAGAGTAGTGCCAGAAAAAAGTTACAAATAATAGTGAAAACCACAGGTGATAGAAAGCGCTTGCCCGAAGTCGGGCAAAAGTGTTCATTGTTGGGACGACATCGCGAAAAAAGTAATTTTGTGCCACACATGGAGAATCAACATCTATTTACCCTTTCGAATGGCATCCGGGTCATCTATCAGCAAGTGGCCTCCACAAAAATTTTTCATGGCGGTGTATTCCTGGATGTAGGCAGCCGCGATGAATCTTCTGCCAATCAGGGTATCGCCCATTTCTGGGAACATATGGCCTTTAAGGGCACACGAAAAAGAAACTTATTACAGATTATCACAAGCCTTGATTCCATTGGTGGAGAACTGAATGCCTTCACCGATAAAGAGCGCGTGGTGTTCTTCGCATCTGTACGTGACCAGTATGCCGAAAGGGCAGTTGATGTGCTGGCCGACATTACCTTTCATTCAATTTTTCCGGATGCACAAATTGAAAAAGAGCGTGGTGTTATTTTAGAAGAAATGGCCATGTACCAGGATAATCCCGATGACTCGCTTCAGGATGAATTTGAAGCCATCTTGTTTAAAAATCATCCAATGGGCATGAACATTCTTGGGCGAAAAGAGACAGTGGGGTTATTTAAACGAAAAGATTTTCTTTCTTTCTTTCGCGATCATATTGACACCGGTCGGATTGTGTTTAGTTGTGTAGGTGATTTTCCACCGGATCATGTCGAGAAGCTCGCCAGAAAATATTTTGAAGTAAGCCGGGCTGTTCGAAAGGTGAAGAGAAAAAAAGCGGGACTTTACAAACCACGTGAACGGGAGTTAATTCGCCCGGTAAAACAGGCCAAGTGTGCCATTGGCCGCGATGCCTTTCCAATGTTGCATGAAAACCGCATACCCCTTTTTCTGTTGGTGAACATGCTGGGCGGACCGGGAATGAACTCACGGTTGAATTTGTCGTTACGGGAGAAGTACGGATTCGTGTATTCCATTGATGCGCACTATATTTCATACACCGATACCGGCATGTTTGCCGTTTTTTTCGGAACCGATCCTAAACAACTGGATAAAGCCATTGGACTTGTGCACAAAGAACTCATGAAGTTTTGCGAGAAACCGTTGAGTGCAAAGCAACTACTTGCCGGAAAAGAACAAATAAAGGGTCAGCTTGCCATGTCGGAAGAAAATAATCTCAGCCATATGATGATGATGGGGCGTAGCATTCTGAGTAGGGGAAATGTGCCCTCGATTGAAGAGATTTTTCAAATGATTGATGAAACCGATTCTTCAAAACTGTTGACAATTGCACAAGATGTATTTGACCCATCCAGGTTAAGTTACCTGAAAATGTTGCCGGGTGCGAAGGGTAATCGGTAACCGGTTATCCGTTATAAGTTGTTAGTTTATTAGATTATATATCCTATATCCTAAATTCTAAATTCTTTGTTTTTATGGATCTGATTTCACCCAACATACAACAGTATGCAGAAAACCACACCACCCCTGAAAATGACCTGCTTAAATTAATTAACCGGCAAACCCATGCCCATGTATTAATGCCGCGCATGTTGTCGGGCCACATGCAGGGTCGCCTTCTCTCCATGATCAGTCACATGGTGAAACCAACAGCAATTTTGGAAATAGGAACCTATACAGGTTATTCTGCTCTTTGCCTAGCCGAAGGCCTCAAGCCGGGCGGAAAATTGATTACCATTGATATCAATGAAGAATTGGAAAGTACCGTTCGTGGTTACCTGAAAACTTCCGGGTTTCATGAGTCGATTGATTACCGGATCGGAAACGCGCTTGATATTGTGCCCACCCTGAGCGGTAAATTTGATCTTGTCTTTATTGATGCCGATAAAGAAAACTACGCTCGCTATTACGATTTAGTGATCAATCGTGTACCTTTGGGAGGTTTTATTCTGGCAGACAACGTGTTGTGGAGCGGCAAGGTTCTTGATGAAAAGCCTGACAAGGATACCCGGGCAATTCTTGAATTTAACCGTAAAGTACAGTACGATAATCGGGTTGAAAATGTGTTGTTGCCGGTGAGAGATGGTATGATGGTGTTGAGGAAAATTCTGGATTGATTTTTTTACTGGCTGATATTTTTTTAAACTGTTTACCCATGAAGCTGACGGCCGCGCTTTTTACTTGCTTCTCTACATTGGCAATGGCCCAATCGCCCCTGGTGCCCAGCAAAATGCAATTTGCTGGTATGACACTAACCATCCGCGATGATGCAAAAAGAGAAATTCAACAGGATGTCGATTTGCTGACCCGTTCCGCCAAGCATGTTGCAATCAAAGCAGAACGTGCCAAAACCTATTTTCCGATTATTGAAAAAGTATTTGAAGAAGAGCGCGTTCCGGATGATTTTAAATACCTGGTATTGCAGGAAAGTGCGCTGATCAGCGATGCAGTTTCAGTCTCTAACGCAGTTGGCTTCTGGCAATTCAAGGATTTTACTGCTATTGAAATGGGACTGCGTGTCGATAAGCATATTGATGAACGCATGAACATTGTTTCCTCTACACGGGCGGCCGCCAGATACCTGAAAAAGAATAACACATATTTTAATAATTGGCTGTATGCATTGCAGGCGTATCAGATGGGTGCCGGAGGGGTTATGCAATCGGTTAAGAACTTTCAGGCAGGAACCAAACACATGGAGATCACCAGTAAAACCTATTGGTACGTAAAAAAGTTTTTAGCCCATAAGGTTGCATACGAAGATGCCGTAAAAGGTGCGGGAGAAGTAAAAGTTATTACACTGGTTAATCAACACGAGAAATCAATGACTGACCTGGCTCGTGAATTTGCGTTGAGTGAAGAAGAGTTGAAGGCATATAATAAGTGGGTAAGAACGGGCACCATTCCCGGAGATAAGCCCTACACGGTTGCAATCCCAACAGCCGGTGATGGCAAAGGATTACCAGTGGCCATGATCTCATCCGGAAAAAACGAACAGGTTACGCGCGTTGAAGCGAAACCGGCAACAGCAAAAAATGAAAAGGTAAACATCAATGGCATTGCCGCGATGCGGGCACAAACCGGTGAGTCCATATCGGCATTTGTTAAACGTGCTGATATAGACTTATCTTATTTTTTGAAATGCAATGACCTCACCATTACCGATAGGCTAACAGCTGGCGAGTTCTATTATCTTAAAAAGAAAGGAACCAAAGCTGAGGTGCCGCAACATGTTGTGAAGAATGGTGAGAATCTTTGGCTGATCAGTCAATTGTATGGTGTCCAGGTTCGAAAACTCGAAAAATATAATAGTTTAAAAAGGGATGAAGTGTTGAAAGAAGGTTCCGTTTTATTTCTCTCAGGAAAAAAACCGGATGGTGCACCTTCGAAATTCACCGAAGTTGCAGAAGTCGAGCAAGGAGAATCATTTAATTGGTCCATTCAATCCGAAACAATTGTTGCTGCTATTGAGGCGTCTCCTGTTATTTCATTAACCGACACCACAAGGGTTGAAAAAGAACCAACGGCTGGTACACCTGAAGAAATGATTGTGGTTAGACCTGAAAAGCATACGGTAACTGCAGGCGAAACATTGTACTCAATTGCCAGACATTACCAACTAAATGTGATGGATATTGTTCAATGGAATAATTTAAAAGTTGAAGAGGGTATCAAACCCGGCCAGGTACTTAACCTGCAGGCTACCGAAGCTAAAGAATTGTCGCACGAAATTTTACACGTGGTAAAACCGTCCGATACGATGTACAGTGTGGCCAGACAATACGGAGTAACGATTAAAGAGCTCATGGACTGGAATAAAAAAAAGGATTTTTCTCTTGTAGTGGGTGAAAACCTCAAAATTTTTAAGAAGCCATAACCTGTTAAGCAGGATTTTCTATGAATTTTTGCCGCAGAAAACCATTTTTAGTCAAATACTCCTAAAAAAGGATATTTTTGTGCGGTTAAGATTAGTTTTTTTAGTTTTTTGAAAGTTGATAAAATGGTAATGCAACAAGCGATGATCCTTGATTTGGTGATGTTGGTAGACGATAACGATACTGATAATTTTATCAGCAAACGTATCATCGAAATAACGAAGTTTTCTAAAAGTGTTGAAGTTAAAAGTTCCGGAAAGGCGGCTCTTGACTATTTGAAAGAAAACCAAAACAGCATTGAGAAACTCCCCAGCTTGATTTTTTTAGATATTAATATGCCCATTGTTGACGGGTTTGTATTTCTCTACGAGTTTGAAAAATTCAACGAAATTGTTCGCAATAAATGCAAGGTAATTATCCTGTCCAGCTCAGATAACAAGCGCGACATTGATAAGATTGTGAACAACAACCACGTTATTAAGTTTATTACCAAGCCCCTTACAGAGGTGGCGCTGGACGAAATCAAACTGAACAATATTTAGTTAAATTTTCCGGCAATAAGTTTTTAGGCTATTTTCGTTTAAAACTTATTAGCGTATGACTCTCCTTTTTAAGCGCCTATTATGCGCAATCCTGATCACTTCACCATTCTTAATTTCTGCACAGGTTGTTAAACCTGATTCAACCTCTCATTGGAAAAAGAAACTGGTCTTTAACCTGAATATTAACCAGGCAGCTTTTTCTTCCAACTGGAAAGCTGGGGGTATTAACTCCATTGGTTTAAACGGTTTATTCAACTACAAAGCAAATTATGCCAAAGGAAAAACCTCCTGGGATAATGAAGTTGGGTTTATCTATGGCTTTGTAAATAACGAAGGCCAGGGATACCGGAAAACCATTGATCGTATTTTTCTGGACACCAAAGTTGGTCATAAACTCAGCGACAAGTGGGACATGTACTCATCGCTAAACTTTATTTCTCAATTTTCAAAAGGATTTACCTACAAGGATGATATAAATGGCATCGAGCAGGAACTGCTCATCTCTGATATTTTCGCCCCTGCATTTGTTACCATGTCTCTTGGTTTTGAATACCATCCTGCTTCCTATTTCAAAGTAAGAATTTCACCCTTTGCACCGCGCTTAACCATTGTGCAGGATAACAACGGCAGGTTTGACGAAGTAAGCACCACCGCACCGTATGGCGTAGCGTTGGGTGATAATACCCGCTACGAGTGGCTGGCATTTCAGCTAACAGCCGATTTCGATAAAGATGTGGCTAAAAATATTAACCTGAAATGGCGCTACCTCATGTTTGCCAATTATGAAACTTTTGAAGGTAAAACCATCGATCACCGCCTCGATTTAATGATTGCTGCGCGTGTCAATAAATTTATTTCTGTTGGATTAGGCGGCATTATGTTGTATGACTTTGACCAGGTAGATGAAGTTCAATTCAGTCAGGTATTTAATATCGGGTTTGTTTACTCTTTCCAGAATTACGAAGAGAAGAAATAACTATGGCTAAAGAAAAGTTCATTGAATCAATCAATAAAGCCTACACCACATCCCTGCCATCGGTTTATCTGGGGGCGGGTGTGTACCAGGGCGAAATTCTTGCCGATGCCAAAGTGAACCTGGCCTTGCGCATGATGAACCGCCACGGGTTGGTAACAGGCGCCACCGGCTCCGGAAAAACAAGAACCTTGCAATTAATTGCTGAACAACTTTCGGCTGCCGGTGTTCCTGTTTTCATGCCCGATATGAAGGGCGACCTTTCCGGTATAGCCACCGAAGGAGCAGCAAATGATAAAATCAATGAACGGGCAGCGGCACTTGGTATCCGGTATTCTCCTTCCGGATTTCCAACCGAGTTGTATTCGCTCAGTGGAAAAAGAGGTGCGCAAATGCGGGCCACGGTAACGGAGTTTGGTCCGGTGCTCCTCAGTAAAATTTTGGAACTGAATGAAGTCCAGTCGGGTGTACTTTCAGTAATATTTAAATATGCCGATGATAAAAAGTTACCCATTGTTGATTTTAATGATCTCAAGAAAATACTAAGCTACTTGTCGGAAGGGGCGGGGGCGCAGGAAATTAAAGCCGACTATGGAAAAATTTCCTCCACCACTTCCGGAACAATCCTCCGAAAAATTGTGGCGCTCGAGCAGCAGGGGATCGATCAGATATTTGGCGAACGCTCCTTTGAAATTGAGGATCTCTTTGAAAAGGTTGACGGCCGGGGTGTCATCAGCCTGTTGAATGTTTCGGATGTTCAGAGTCAACCGGCTATTTTCTCCACCTTCATGCTGGCCTTGCTGGCTGAATTGTACCAGAACCTTCCGGAAGCAGGCGACCTGGATAAACCAAAGCTCATTTTCTTTTTAGATGAAGCTCATTTATTATTTAAAGATGCGCCCAAAGCATTCATGGATCAGATAGACCAGGTTATCAGGCTGATCCGCTCAAAAGGTGTCGGGGTATTTTTCTGCACACAACTTACACAGGATGTTCCACCAACGGTGCTTTCGCAATTAGGCAATCGCATTCACCATGTGATTCGGGCCTTCACACCCAACGATGTAAAAGCGTTAAAAGAAACTATCAAAACCTTTCCGAAGTCTGAGTTTTATGACATGGAACAGCAGTTCACCCAACTGGGAACCGGCCAGGCTTTTATTACTGTGTTGAATGAAAAAGGGATTCCGACCGAAACGGTGGTGACCCACCTGGCCCCGCCTGCCTCGGTAATGGGGCCGCTATCAGAAGGCGAGTACCAATCGCAGCTTGATCGCTCGGAGTTTTACAAAAAGTATCAGGAAGCAATAAACCCGCAAAGCGCATATGAAATGCTGAATGAACGGCTCAGTCAGCAGGCCGAAGAAAACAAATCAAAACCGGGTTCTCCAAAAAGTCCAAAACAGGAAAAATCTACTTTTGAAGAAGTGATGGCATCACCGGTGGCCAAACAGGTAGGCCGTGAACTGGTGCGTGGTGTTTTTGGGATGCTGTTTGGATCAACGCCAAGAAGGAATTCGCGGAGGAGGGGAATTTTTTAAAAATCGGTATCCAGTCCAAACCGTTCTTTTAACTCCTTTAGTGCCGGGTTCTTTTCGGCCAGGTGCTCAAACTTTTCGCGGTTGGTGTAGATCATTTTCTTTTCATCCGCTACAGCCTTAATTTCTCCAATCAATTGAATGGTATTGTTGTCCAGCTTTTCGCGAAGGAAAGAGAGGATGTCAACTTTGATTGTGTCGATCAAAGTTTCTTGAAAGTGATTGTGCAGGTGAACGATCACTTGCTTTCCCTGCCGGATTTCGATCTCTTGCGACAGTAAATAATATTCGGCCTGATAAGCTTTTCTTGTTTCGGCAAATGCTTTCCAGACATCCCGGAGTTGATCTGGCGTAAATGGCTGATCTTCTTTTTCGGCCGGTTTCGATGCTGTTTGTTTAACCTCTGTTTTGAGTCCGCTTTTTAAGTCGGTTAACTTGGGAAGCTGTATGGTGCTTTTTGATTTTCCGGTTTCAGGTAAAACAATTTTAGGGATCTCGGGAGTTTTGGCAACCGGATTTGGTTTTTCAGCCGGAGGGGTTTCAACCGTTGGTATGGGTTCAACCTCCGGTATTGGTTCGCCTGCCGGAACTTTTTCGGTAACTACGGATTGGTCACTAATTTTTTTTTTAATCCTACCGGTGAAGGAGTTGCTTCTGAAATGGCTGAACCGGGTTCTATTACCGACTGCACATGGGCCATCTTCATCAAAGCCAGTTCAACCGATAGCCGTTGGTTCTTACTGGCCTTGTAGGTTATGTCGCATTGGTTGGCAATGTTTAACCACGACAACAGGAGAGAAGGTGATGAAGCTTTCGCCTGTTGTTCATATTTTTTACGCACACTGTCGGGCACTTCCATTAATTGGGTTGTGCGGGCATCCTGCGATACCAGCAGGTTGCGAAAATGCTCTGACAGCCCCACAATAAAATTATGACCGTCAAAGCCTTTGCGTAATACTTCATCCAAAAGAAGTAAAGGCTGTGAATGATTTTGACTGAGAAGGGCATCCACCACTTTAAAATAATAATCATAGTCGAGGATGTGCAGATTCGAAAGCACATCTTTGAATGTAATGGCCTGTCCTGACGAATAGGTTACCATTAAATCGAAGATGGACAGGGCATCGCGCAAGGCGCCATCTGCCTTTTGGGCAATCAGGTGCATGGCCTCGTCTTCCGCCTGAATGCCCTCGTGTTGGGCAATTACTTTCAGGTGATTGGCAATATCGGCTATCTGTATCCTGTTGAAATCAAAAATCTGGCAGCGAGAAAGGATCGTGGGAATAACCTTATGTTTTTCGGTGGTTGCCAGAATAAAAATGGCGTATGATGGGGGCTCTTCCAGCGTCTTTAAAAATGCATTAAAGGCCGCATTGGAGAGCATGTGAACTTCATCAATGATGTACACCTTAAATTTTCCGAACTGCGGTGGGTAGCGAACCTGGTCAATCAGGTTGCGGATGTCTTCCACCGAGTTATTGGAGGCAGCATCCAGTTCAAAAATATTAAGGGAATTAGTCTCGGCTTTTTCTTCAAACCCGTTAATGAGGCGTGCCACAATACGGGCACAGGTGGTTTTACCTACACCGCGCGGGCCACAAAAGAGGAGCGCCTGGGCCAGTTTATTATTGTCGATGGCATTTTTGAGCGTAGTGGTAATATGCTCCTGACCAACTACTTCAGCAAACCCGGTGGGGCGGTATTTCCGAGCCGATACAACAAAATTCTCCATCGCATGGCAAGATATATATTTTGTTCATTTGACAATTATTTGTCGTGCGAATTGCATAAAGATTTAATGGAAGAATATGAATCTATTACCCGGTCAAATCGTTGGTATGGGTAGCGTGTACTGTAATTTTTTAGAATGTTACACTCCTTACTTTCGATCACATTATTTTATATGGTGATATCGTCATGAGTCAGAATATTAAAATACCCGAATCCAAATTACCCCGTATTGTTATTGTTGGTGGTGGCTTTGGCGGCCTTCAACTAGCCAAACATCTGAAAGGAGCACCCTACCAGGTAGTACTCCTCGACAGGCATAATTATCATACCTTCCAACCGCTGCTCTACCAGGTGGCTACAGCCGGCCTTGAGCCTTCTTCCATCGCTTCGCCTTTTCGGAGGATTTTTGAAAATAAGACACACGTCATTTTCAGGATGGCCGAAGTACAGGAAGTGGTTAGCGAGCGAAACATGCTGCGTACAACTATGGGCGATGTTCCGTACGATTATCTGGTGCTGGCCACGGGGTCGAAGACCAATTTTTTTGGCATGAAGGATGTCGAGCGTAATGCCATGCCGATGAAAACGATTGCCCAGGCCCTCGAACTGCGCAGTATGATGATCCAGAATTTCGAGAAGGCTGTTAGCCTGGATGAGAAATCGGAAGAAAAGGAAAGCCTCATCGACATTGTGGTGGTGGGGGGTGGCCCTACCGGTATAGAAACAGCCGGTGCTTTGGCAGAATTAAAAAAACATGTGCTGCCGTTCGATTACCCCGACCTGGATCTCAACATGATGGATATTTACCTGGTAGAACTGGGCCCAAGATTATTGGCCGGCATGTCGCAGCAAGCATCCGATAAATCAAAAGAATACCTGGAAAAAATGGGTGTGCACGTTTGGTTAAATACTGGACTGGAATCATACGATGGCTACCGCGCGAGTTTCAGCAATGGCAAAACCATACTGACTACTTCGCTGATCTACGCTGCCGGAGTTTCTGGCGTTGTGATTAATGGTATTGATTCCAGTGTGATTGCGCGTGGTCAAAGAATTGCAATTGATGGCAACCTGCGAGTGAAAGGATACTCTGATATTTTTGCCATGGGCGATGTGGCCTCGTTTATCCCGGAAAGTACGGCCGTTCCGCTCCCGATGGTGGCACCCGTCTCCATGCAAATGGGGGTTTATCTGGCCCAATGGTTTAAAAAGGGAAGACCCAAGCAACACCATGCCTTTCGGTATTATGATAAAGGGAGCATGGCCACAATTGGCCGGCATAAAGCCGTAGTCGATTTACCATTTTGGAAAACGCAGGGAGCCTTTGCGTGGTTTGTGTGGATGTTTGTTCACCTCATGTCGTTGGTGGGTTTTGCCAACCGTGCCAAAGTTTTTATGAGTTGGGCTTACAGCTATCTGAGTTCCGATAAACGGTATCGCCTCGTTATCAGACCACACAGGAAGGAACGCGAGCCAATGAGCCGCGAGCCGATGGGTGTTTAACAAGATGGATCAGGCACAGAGAACTATTTTACCGCTATATTTGTAGTTCGATTTGTAATGGTAGAGCAAAGCTTGCCAATTGTAAATTACCTGTTGTTCATTGATATATGGGGTCGACCGGTTTTGACAGGATGTGTGATGACGTGTGCAAGCATGCAGGCTCATGGAATGAGAGCCTTGAAAGATAGTTCCAAACCATACTTGGCGAGCCTAGCTACGCCATGGCTGCTTAATCACGCATAGCGTGTGATTAGCCTCGTCCCGATAAGATCGGGAAAGCCATCATCGCTCAGCATTGTTATTTTGCAGGTGCTGATAAGCGGTGTCGTTATGCAGAATTGCTCCGTGTGATGTTACTAAGCACGGTTAAGATCAGTAAATAAGGAGTGGTTGAGGTTGTTGCCTGCCTTGCCGCTCCCGACAATCAAAGTCAACTAAGCATGTAGAAAGTACGTTTTTATCTTCTCTGGACGAGGGTTCAATTCCCTCCGACTCCACAGTTTAAGGGCTCAATCCTGACGTGAAGCGGTTGTGTCATTCAGGATGCTGAGCGTAGCGTCAGCATTCCCTGCGACTCCACATGGAGTATCAGCATTTACGCTGAGAGCAAAAATGAAAAAGCCTCCGAAAATTCGGAGGCTTCTTTTGTTTTGGTTGATCATCGATCAACTTACTTCTTCTTCTTAGCTGCTTTTTTCTTAGCAGCTTTCTTCGCTTTCTTTGCCATAGCGTTTTGAATTTTAGTTAAACATTAGTTCAAAAACTTCTGTTAAGTTACCACTTCATTTTGAAAATCCAAAGTTTTGATGTTTTTTTTACGTTGGCATGTGATGCCATCACTTGAAGTGTTGCGTGTAAAAATAATTTCATGGTAAGATTCACGATCGCTACCATCGTTGATTTTGTTGAGCGATGGGAATGAGTGCGAATCATATTATTATAGATGACGTAATGAATATCGATGTTGAAAATCAACTTGACTTAAGTCGTAATAAAGCAACGATGATCAGGTTTTCGAGGCTGTTGATTAAACGAGTGAAGCCTGATTTTTTTGATCGGATGCTTTCATTAATTTTGCCCTCCCGATTGTCACAAAAGGGTTTAAGTGGCCAATTTGGCTCTGTAGTTCAATGGATAGAATATAAGTTTCCGGAACTTAGGATGCAGGTTCGATTCCTGCCAGGGCTACCACACAAGAAAGGCCGGTACTTCCCCGGTCTTTCCTTTTGAATACAGGTTTACTTCTTAGTTTATGTCATAATGAAAAAACTGTTTATTCTTTTTTATTCGGTTGTCTCTCTTTCGTATGCCCAGTCTGATTCATTAACGGTTGTTCAGGCGCACTGGGAAAGGGAAAAAATTGCAAAAGGCGTTTGGTGGAAGCATTATTTGTTTGAGGACAATCTTTTTAACTCCAATCAAAGCGTTAACATACTGGAGATAAAAAAGAACAGGAAAACTGTATTCGCCTTTGGCTACGATCCCAAAGTATTGAAGCATACCAGTGAATTCGGAAAAACATCAGAAGCGATGGCGGCCCTCAACGGTACTTTTTTTGACATGAAAAATGGTGGCTCCAACGATTTTCTGAAAATAGAAGGCCAGGTGGTGCATCAGAATAAAATGAAGGATAAAAGAGCGGTTCATCAAAAAGCAGCCATCTGCCTCAACCAGCATGAATTGGAAATTCAAAAATGGAATGGAGAACCTGATTGGGAAAGCGGGTTGACCGCTAAGAATATTATGGAGAGCGGCCCCTTATTAATTTTTTCCAATCAGTATGAGGCGATAGACTCCTCTGCCTTTAGCTATGCACGCCACCCCCGGACGGCCATTGTTGTAACAAATGATAATCGTGTGCTTCTGATTACGGTGGACGGTCGTAGCACGCAAGCCGCAGGGATGACCTTGTATGAGTTGGCAAAACTACTCAGGTGGCTGAATGCAAAAGATGGCATTAACCTGGACGGAGGCGGATCTACCACGCTTTGGATTTATAACCAGCCCGGTAATGGTGTTGTAAATTATCCTTCCGATAACAAAGTTTGGGATCATGAGGGTGAGCGAAAAGTTGCCAATGTGATTTTGGTGAAAAAACGGAGGTGAACATGGAAGACCGTATTCAACTGATCGACTATTCGAACGAATACCGGCAAGCGTTTAAAATGTTAAATCTGGAGTGGCTCGACCGATATAACCTTACAGAGTCGCATGATTTACAGGTCCTCGATGATCCACACGGTACCATTATCAGTCGTGGCGGGGTCATTTATCTTGCGCAATGTTGTGACCGTATTGTGGGTTCGGCTGCGTTAATGAAAGATCATGATGATGTGTACGAGCTCGCCAAAATGGCTGTTGTTCCCGACTTCCGCGGAAAAGGTATCAGTAAACGGTTGCTTGAAAAATGTATCGACCATGCAAGGGCGCTAAAGGCCGCTAAGATTACGCTGTTTTCTAACCATCAGTTAAAAGCAGCCATTAGTTTGTATGAGCAATACGGTTTTAAACACATACCGGTGGCAGGATCACCATTTGCTACCGCTGATGTGAAGATGGAGCTTATTCTTTGAGTGTTTCCAGGTACAGCTTCACAAACTCATCTAATCGTTTTCGCCTGTACTGCATGATAAATCTTGGATGAGGAAGTGGAATAACTTTCTTAAAGAATTTATTATCAGCATTGAGCTTTTCCAGATACTGGTAGTTCTTTCCTTCCCCTAAACAAAAACACACTTCCTGGTCGATCGGAAAGGTAAGCTGATGCCTGATTGAATCGATCATAAACGGGCGTACCAGTGTTTCCAGTTTTTTATGGTCGTAATAATTCAGGTTCAGGCCATCCAGTGTAAATCCTAACGGACACACAGCACTCACAAAAAATCCACGATAAAAGGACCGTGCCCCGCCATACGCCTCTATCATGGTATAGATGAAATCGGCTGAGAGTTCTGTTTTCTTAGGTAGCGTATTTTGAATGTTACAATACTTTTCAAGTTTCACCGGATCGGTAAAGGGAATACCCGTTATGCCACCACCCAACCTGCCGGGGTTAATGCCCATGATGAGTTTGCGAGGTTTGGTGTCGGAATAGAACTGTTGATAAAATTTTTTACAGAGACCGAAGACTTCGACATTTTGAAAGGGATTCAGCACGTCAACCCCTTTCGGTAATTTAACTGATAAATTCAACGATTGATAAAATGACAGGATGTGATCGGCCAGTGTCATCGGTTACTGACCTCCATCGGCACCAATAATCTCGATCTCGGTACGCCTGTTGATTTCACGTCCGCCACTTTCATCATCGTTCGATACCAGTGGTCGTTCTTCACCGTAACCGATGGCCGCCAGGCGGTTCAGATCAACTCCGTTGCGGATCAGGTAATCAACTACCGATCGGGCTCTTTTCAACGACAGCGCTTTATTGTATTTGGCTTCTCCCACGTTGTCGGTATGCCCGTTAATCTGAACTTTTAATCCGGGGTTTTTATCGAGCAGTCTCCGGATATTTTCCAATTCATTAACAGATTCCTGTTTTAAATCAGACTTACCGGTATCGAAGAAAATATTTTTCAACACAACTTTCGATCCCACTTCGGCTTTTTCCATGATAATGTGTGTGTCAATCTCCTGCATCTCTGCAAAGGCAGGAAGGTTAAAGTTGATGGAGTTAAACAAATAGCCTTCTATTTCGGTGCTTACACCATAATTTCCACCGTGCGGGATAAACATTTCAAAATCTCCGGTAACGGGATCGGAGTTGATGATGGCCATCACTACGTTTCGTTCATTGTCGGTCAGCGTCATGCGGGCTGCAAGGGGGGCAGCGGTTTCAGCATCAATTACTTTTCCTTTTAAAATAGTTCCTATCTCAAGTTCTTTCTGAAGTTGTACCAGCGGGTCAACAAAGTCTTTTTCTTTTTCAACCACGGGTTGCTCAACCACCACCGGGGCCACCACCGGCATTTCTTTTGGTTTGGGATCAAGAAAGTGAATGAAATAGATATCAGTTTCACCTAATCCGTCTTCGCGAACAGAAGCGAAGTAGCCGTCTTTCTTGTTTTTAGAGATCACAAAATAGTTATCGTAGTCGGCCGAGTTCACCGGGTAGCCCATGTTCACAGGCTTTTGCCACATTCCTTCTTTAAAATCACTTCTGAAAATGTCAACACTTCCTAACCCCGGGTGGGCGTCCGAGCCGAAGTACAGTGTTACGCCATCGTGGTGAATAAAGGGCGAGTCTTCATTTCCGGGTGTGTTAATGTTAGGCCCCAGGTTAACGGGTTTCCCCCAGTCGCCCTTGCCATCGCGTGTGCTCATCCAAATATCCAGTTCACCATAACCGCCTGGCCGGTTGCTGGAGAAATAAAGTTTGCGGCCATCGGCAGACATACAAGCTGAAGTTTCCCAGTTCAGTGTGTTGATGTTGAGGTTGAGTGCTACGGGTTTTTCCCACGTGTTATTAACGCGCTCCGACATATAAATATCGCCATAGCCTTCTTCATAATATAAAAAGAGAAAATGCCCGTCATGTGAGATGGAGGCCCCGGCATCGTGCTGTTCAACGTTTACGTTTGGACTGATCGGGCGGGGTGTATTCCAATGCTCATCGTTGCGGGTGGCCAGATAAATGTCTTCGAAGTTCGTGTCAGGTTTAGGCATACCCGGTTGGAGGGGTACCTCGCGGTTTGAAGTAAAAATAATTGCTTCCCCATTGGGGTACAGGAGGGGGGCATAATCATGAAAAGGTGAGTTAATGGTTTTTCCAACATTTTCAATGATGGCCTCGGTGGCATTGGTCACCAACGAGTCGCCACGAATGCACTCCTCAATTTTATGCTGAGCGATATCGGCCATCCGCTTATTCTTTTTCTTGAATAGCTCGTAATGTTCGCGCGCTTCGGCAAACTCGTGCCGTACCTGGTAGGCGGCCCCAACATAGTAGTCGATCATTTGATCAATATTGGGTTGCGCCTGTACGGCCTTTTGAAGATAGGGGAGTGCTTTGTATTTGAAGGATGAAGTAGAGAGGTACGTTAATCCGATTTTCATTTGAACCGTAACGTTGTTTGGCTGCAGGGCTTCGGCTTTTTGATATAATTCAAGCGCCTGGTTAAAATCACCTTTCGCGTAAAGCCTGTCGGATTTATTCATCAACTCCTTAAAGTCCTGTGCCAGAACAAGGTGGACAGAAAGAAAGAGTACAAGGGTATAGACTGATCTCATGAGAAACTGAACGTGTAAAAATATAGGATTCGGCCAATCTTGCACGACATCTCACCGAATAATATAACGTTACCCGAAAAATTTCAGGAGTGCGAAGCTTTTGTTAAGCGAACCTGTTTTACGACAGAATTATTTTTTCCACCCTGGCCCACGAACCACCCTGCCGGGTTTGGCCCCGGTATGATTTCCATTTGCCAATACTTGCCGGCCATTCACGAATACATGAATTACGCCCGTTGCGTATTGATGCGGTTTTTCAAATGTAGCATGGTCTTGAATCTGGTTGGGATCGAAAATGGTGATGTCGGCAAAGAAACCAGGTTGAAGCGAACCTCTTTTTTTGATTTTTAAATTTCCTGCAGGCAAGGAGGTCATTCGTCTAACGGCTTCTTCCAACGGCATCAGTTTTTCATCGCGGACATACTTTCCCAGAAATCGGGCAAAGTTCCCGTATGCTCTTGGGTGACTGTTTGTATTCAAAAAAACACCTTCTGTTGCGGGCGCACCCTCATCCGAACCGAGGCTTACAAAAGGAAGCGATAGTTGTCTCTTAATATTTTCTTCGGTCATTAAAAAATAAGCCGTGCCAACACGGGTGCTGTCGGCAATCACCAAATCCATAGCGGTTTCTTCCGGTGATTTGCCATGCATGCGCGCTACTTCGCCCAGGGTTTTGCCTATAAATTGTTTTAATGAGTCATTGGCAAAACTGAGTAACAGTACATTTTCCGGATCGCCCGCCAACATGTATAGATTTTCCCATTTGTTGGTGGGCGTTCGCATTTCCTGTAGGATTTGTTTTCGGGCAGTCGGATTTTGCATCCGCTTGATCCAGGAATTTAATCCGCCTTCCTGAACCCAGGGGGGCATGGCCGCATCCAGTCCGGTAGCGCCTGCGGTGTAAGTATACATATCGGCCGTGATGCGCAAACCCGATGCATTGGCCTGTTCAATCTTTGCTATAATAGCGTCCAGTTTGTTCCAGTTTGCTTTGCCGCTGAGTTTCAGGTGATAAATCTCTGCAGGCAGGTTAGCCTCACGGGCAATGCGGATCGTTTCGTCAACTGCGTCAAGGATAGAATTTCCTTCACTGCGCATGTGGGTAATGTACATGCCTCCGTATTCACTGGCCACCTGGCAAAGGGCAGTGAGTTCTTCGGTAGTGGAATAATTAGCAGGCGCATAAATCAGAGATGAACCAACGCCCATTGCGCCATCTTCCATCGCTTGTTTTACCAGGGCTTTCATCCGGTCGAGTTCTTGAAGGGTGGGTGGTCGCTTATCATAACCTATTTCATGGATTCGGGCAGTAGTGGCGCCTACGAATGAGGCAACATTCGGAGAGATACCGTTGCGCTCCAGCGATTCAAGATACTCTCCCAGGGTTGTCCAATTGATTGGATATTTCCAATCCGGATCCCTTCGCATGGCATTCTCCATTTCTTTTTTCATGTTGGCGTTCAGCGGCCCCATCGACCAGCCCTCGCCAAACACTTCAAGGGTTACACCTTGCCGGATGTCACTCTGCCCGTGGCCGTCCAGGATGAGCGATTCGGTTGCCCAACTTAACATGTTGATAAACCCAGGAGACACGGCTAAACCAGTTGCGTCAATTTCTGAAACTGATTCGGCCTTAGACAAATCTCCTATGAAGGCAATGGTATCGGCATTGATGCCGATGTCGGTAACAACCGGGGCATTGCCCGAACCATCATAGACTGTTCCCTGGTGAATGATGATATCATATTTTTCTGACCGACATGCGAACAGTGACATGCAAACGGAGAAGAACATTAGTTTTTTCATACTTCTTAGAAGTTGACCTGGACGATCACTGTCAACGATTGTATGGAAGTACGTAATTTTTTTTGATTATTTGGCTGGCTTGTAGCCTTTTCCGCGAACCACTCTTCCTGGTTTAGTTCCGATATGTTCGCCCTGTTGTAATACCTGGGTTCCATTCACGAAAACATGCTCCATTCCTGTGGCATATTGCTTTGGGTTATCGTAGGTGGCATGGTCCTGAACGGTTTGAGGGTTGAAAACAATCACATCGGCAAAATAGCCTGGCTTCAGGCTTCCGCGTTTTTCTATTTTGAGGTTCGTGGCAGGCAGCGAGGTCATTCTGCGGATGGCCTCTTCCAGTGAAATCAGTTTCTCTTCACGAACATACTTACCCAATACACGTGCAAAGGTTCCGTATGCGCGTGGATGTGTTCCCCATTCAGCAAAACCCGGGGCTTCAGACATAGAGGCCCCATCTGATCCGAAACTCACATAAGGCAGCGTAATGATTTTTTTAACATTCGTCTCCGTTTGCAGGTGATAGATAGCCGCTCCAGGAGATTTATCTTTTACAATTAAATCGAGCAACGTCTCATCTGCATTTTTGCCGTGTAGTTTTGCGACTTCATCTAACCCTTTTCCACGGTAAAGTTTATTTAAGGAATCTAAACGAAACCCAAGGATAACAACATTTTTCGGATCTGCGTTTTTGGTTGGAATTCCTAATCGCATATCGTTCAATACTTTTTTTCGTGTAGTTGGGTTGGTAAGTCGTTTGCGCATTTCTTTTGCACCACCTTCCTGCACCCATGTTGGCAGTCGTGCAGTAAGGGAAGTGTTGCTGGCAGCGTACGGGTACATGTTAGCGGTAATGGTTAGTCCTGCTTTTTGTGCGCTGTCAATTTTGGCGATCAGGGTGTCAATCTTATTCCAGTTACGGTCGTGGTTAATTTTCAGGTGATAGATTTCTGTTCGGATATCGGCTTCCCTCGCTATTTCAAATGTTTCGTTTAATGCTTTCAGGATGTGATCGCTTTCGCTGCGCATGTGCGTGATGTAAATTCCATCGTATGCTTTCGAAACCTTGGCCAGTTCAATCAATTCGGTTGTGGAGGCGTAATCAGCAGGGGCATAGATAAGCGAGGAACTCAGCCCCAGTGCGCCATGTTCCATGCATTGCTTTACCAATGTTTTCATATCATCAAGTTCGGCAGGAGTAGGGGCACGGTTAGCAAATCCTAATTCATAATTGCGCACCGAGGTCGCCCCAACGAAACTTGCCACATTCGTACTGATACCTTTTTTCATCAGCCATTTGAAATACCCATCCAATGAAGTCCATAGACTGTCTACTGGGGCCTTGAGGTTTCTTTTCACGGGCGCTACACTCCAGCCTTCTCCCATCACTTCCAGCGTTACGCCTTGTTTGATGTCACTCATGGAACGGGCATCCATCTGAAGCGACCGGTCAGACATGCTGTTCATATTGATAAAACCCGGGGCTATTGCCAGGCCGGTTGCATTAATTTCTTTTGTGGCGGTAGCGGTGGAAAGGTCTCCGATTGCCGCAATCGTATCGGCACGGATGGCGAGATCGGTTTTCAATGGTTTATTTCCCGATCCATCGTAGATCAGCCCATTACGGATGATGATGTCAAATTGTTGTGACTTGCGATCTCCGGTGGCACATGCCAGCACGAACAGGATGAGGATGGAAAGCACTTTTATCACAACTCATTAGTTAGCCGCCAAATAAACCAGGATCAGGTTTACAATCAGGTAGGTGCCAATGACAATCTTTGATCCGTACCCGGAAACTTTTAGCGATCGTTCAACCTTGCCACGGTCATGAAAATAGAGCGCGACCGCAGACACCAACAGTGTACTAAAAATAGCCAGGAAGGTAGTAGCGTGAAGAGAATCAACCAATGTGAATGAAGACGATTCGGGCAGGAGTGAATCAATGATATACTTATTACCAACCGCGGCAAACAAACCACCGACCGGCAAACCAAAACGTGGTTCCAGTTCAGAGGGCTTGGTGATAAAACTGATGATGGAAATCATGAAAGCGATGTACATGCCGATGAAAATTTTCATGAACAATCCCCACGCATTTCGATCGATATCCATCTTAATATTGAACGAGGCGTATTCCGAATGAAGCATATCGGTGCTGGGGTCTCCAAATACCGTGGTGTATTCGTGGGTGTTCGTATCTACTTTGAAATTACTGATGCGCCAGCCATCCAAAGTAAGCTCACGGTCAAAGGTGCTGCCCAGTTCATCGGGAACAAATACAAGACTGTTATTATCGTAAATTGAATTTTCAATGTGCACAACCAGGTGTTGCCGGTCAAATGGAAAATCACCTACTCTCCAGTTGTGCTTCATCTCGCATTTCATTTTCATCAACTGCCATATTTTTCCGTCAACCATGTCCATAATAACTTCCGGCTTATCAATTTGTTTGGCATTAGGAATATCAATTTGCGAGGGGAAATCAAAACCCTGATTATCGTACAATAACCATAGCCAGAACCGGATCGTGTATTCTTTCTCATGGAAATTAATGTCGTGTACACTGATGATATAGGCGCCAACACGTACCGTATCAGGCGCCTCGTGGGCGGTGCTATCTTCCTGCGACCACAGGCAGAATGGCACCAGGATAAAGAAAAGAATCAACAGGCCTCTCATAGGGTAATCAAAAATATGTTTTTTTTGAAAATTCTTCGGGGCACCCGTACCTTTAGCCAATAAATTTTTAACCTAACACGAAATCAATTATGTATACCGGACTTTTGCATACTCACTCTTTTTTGCGTTACGCTGTATTGTTGTTGTTGCTGGCTGTTGTGATCACCTCTCTGCGGGGTTGGTTAAATAAAAAAGAATACACTTCTACCGATAACAAATTAAGCCTGTTTTTATTCATTGCCACGCACACACAACTCCTGCTTGGATTTATCCTGTACACCCAAAGCAGTTGGGTGCGCTTTGGTAACCTGGCGCTTAAAATAAAAGAGGTTCGTTACTGGACCATGGAGCATGTTACAATCATGGTGTTGGCTATTGTTTTAATAACAGTGGCCCGGATCAGCGCCAAGAAAATGACATCAGCGGAAGCAAAACATAAACGCATATTTATTTTCAATGCCATAGCCCTTATCCTGATTGTAGCCGGCCTGGTAATGAGTGGCCGGGGTATCCTATAATCTTTGTAAATTCGTTTCTGTATCAACCCCATTCGCATGAAGCAGGCTTTTTCCTTTTTGTTTTTATTGTTGGCAGGTTCAGTTCAGGCGCAGTTTGAAGGTCGTTACCAGTTAGTCAAGTTGGGCAAACAGGTGAATACCCATTATCACGAAGCGGCACCGGTGATTTCGCAGGATGGAAAGAAGTTGTATTTCTTCGTGCACAATCATCCGGAAAATACTACCGGTAAAGAAGGCAGCGATGACATCTGGATGTCGACTTTGGACGATAAGGGCGAATGGGGACCGGCCACCCACCTTGGAAGTCCGTATAATATCCATCACAGTAACCAGGTGTTTACCGCCTTGCCCGATGGTTCCCTTTTTATTAAAGGCGGACGCGGTCGTGATGAAAAAGGTTTATCGATTGTGGCAGGCGGCTCCATAAAAGAGTTGGAGGTGCCGGGTTTCAAAGACATGAATAAAGGCCGCTTTTACGGTGCCAGCATTTCGTCTGATGCCAAACACATGATCTTGTTTTTCGGAACGATGGCGGGTAGTCCGCGCAGCGGCTTATTTGTCAGCAACCTGCAGACGGACGGTAAATGGTCGGCACCAAAAAAATTAAACATTTCTATCCGCGATGATGACTTTGGCCCGTTCATCGGCCCGGATGATAAAACGCTTTATTTCTCCAGCGACCGGGCGGCAAAAGACCGTCATGGAAAAACAGATATTTATCGTGTTACACGGCTGGACGACACCTGGCAAAAATGGAGTGAGCCCGTGAACATGGGTTCGCCCATTAACACCGCGGCTGATGAGTACTATTTTTGTATTGATAAAGCCGGCAATGTGTTTACCAGTCGTGCCAATGATACTAAAGACGGTGGCAATCTGGATATTTTCAAGATGATTCCGAAAGACATCAAGGTGATGTTGACCGGAACAGTGTTTAATGAAAAAACGCAACAACCGTTGCAGGCCGATTTGGTGATTACCCCGGCCGAAAGTTCTGCGCTGAATCTGAAAACGACCACGGCAGGGAAATTTGAAAGCCGCATCCCGGAAGTGTCGCGCTACACCATTCATGCTTCGCAGCAGGGTTTTTTACCGAAAGATTTATCGTTGGATATTCCAGCACTTCGGGGCGACACAACATTGTATGTTGAAGTAATGCTTACACCGGTGGCTAAGCAATTATTACTCGTTGGCACTGTGTACGATTTAAAAACCAATAACCCTTTAACCGTAAGCCTGGATGTTTCACTGAAGAGCGATCGAAAAACGAAATATCAATTGAAAGCCGAAAGCGGGAAATATGAGCAAGCGGTTCCTAAACTTGGCTGGTATATGTTGGTGGCTTCTGCCGCAGGGTATTTGAATGCGACCGACAGTGTGGAGTTGGTCAGCGATGAGATTACACCGGTGATAAAAGATCTTTTCCTTCAGCCGATTGAAATAGGGTTAACCGTTCGGTTGAAGAACATCTATTTTGATTTTGATAAAACCACATTGAAGTCAGAGTCCTTTGTTGAGCTCAACAAGGTTGTAGACTTTTTGAAAAGAAACCCGAATGTGGAGATAGAAATTCACGGCCATACCGACAATAAGGGATCCGATGATTATAACCTGGAACTTTCGCAGGGCCGCTCTCAGGCCGTAATGGATTACATCGTAAGTCAGGGTATTGAAGCCTACCGGTTGGCAGCCATTGGGTATGGTGAGACCAAGCCTATTGACACCAACGATACCGATGAAGGTCGAGCCAACAACCGAAGAGTGGAGGTTACGGTGGTGAAGAAGTAAAATCTTAAAAGAGTTATTAAAGAGTACCGCTTCGGCAATACCCCGGGCATCCACAATAAACCCATTTGAATGAAACCTGTACTTTTCTGTCTTCTGATTGCGGGTTTGCATATAGCGCAAGCACAAGATGCGCACGTGCGAATCAACCTTACCGGCTATCATGCCAATGATACAAAAGTCGCCATCGCATTTTCCAATCAACCCTTAAAAGGTTCGTTTACTGTCGTTGAAAATGAATCCAATAGAAAAGTATTCACAGGAAAAATTATTGTATCGAAAGCTCCCGGTTATGGCCCTTTTAAATATTACTACGAACTCGATTTCACAGCACTGAACAAATCAGGCACATATAAAATTGAAATCAAAAATATCAAGTTGCAGAACCACACGGTTTTCATCGGTAATGATCTTTACACCGGTTATCCCGACCAGTTGATCGGGTTTATGCAACAACAACGTTGTGGCTATAACCCCTTCTTCGATGCCGTGTGCCACCAAAAAGATGGCCGTGTTATGGATGGACCCATGAAAGACTCCACATATGTGGATGTTACCGGAGGCTGGCATGATGCCGGTGACCAATTGAAATACCTGATCACCGGAAGCAACGCTACTGCACGCATGCTCATGAGCTATCAACAATTTCCGGATGCGTTTGCTGATGCGGTGAATGATCTTGGCCAACCTGCTGCCAACGGAATTGCCGATGTACTGGACGAAGCCCGCTGGGGGTTGGATTGGATTCATAAGTTGCACCCAGCTCCCGATCAATTAATTCATCAGGTGGGTGATGATCGCGATCACCTGGGATGGAAACTTCCGGGATACGATCCGAGCAATTATGGATGGGGAAAAGATACCTACCGCGTGGCCTACTTTGCAACCGGTAAACCTCAGGGTTTGGGTAAGTATAAAAGTCAGGCCACGGGAATCGCTAACCTGGCCGGGCGATCATCTGCCGCCATGGCGCTTGGCTACCAGGTATGGAAGAATAAAAATCTGGATGAAGCCTATGCTTTAAAATGTTTGAAGGCTGCAGAAGAACTTTACGCGATGGGAAAAAAACAAGAGGGGTATCAGCAGGGTAATTCCTATGGCGCACCGTATCGCTACAATGAAGACACCTGGACGGATGACATGGAGTGGGCTGCCGCGGAATTATTCCGTGCCACAGGAAAACCCGAGTACCTGGCAGACGCAAAGCATTACGCTGAACTCACAGGCGAATTATCGTGGATACAAAACGATACAACTTCACATTATCAGCATTACCCGTTTCTGAATATCGCGCATTACTCGTTGTACAGTCTCGTTGACGATGACTTCAAAAAGAAACTTGCCGGTTATTATCGAAATGGGATTGAGCAAACGCTGAAGCGAGCCGGTAAGAATGCCTTTCAAAACGGTGTTCCGTTTATCTGGTGTTCCAACAACGTGTTGGTTGACCTTGTGTTGCAAATTATGCTCTATGAAAAAATGACGGGCGATGTTCAGTATCACGCTTACTTGCTGGGCATGCGCGATTGGCTGTTGGGAAGAAACCCCTGGGGTGTGAGTATGTTGATGAACATTCCCGCACATGGTACTTATCCAAAAGATGTTCATACCAGTACCTGGGCACTAACGAAAAAAGAAGTGCCGGGCGGATTGGTGGATGGACCCATTTATTCGAACATTTATAAGAGTTTGAAGGGCATTCACCTGAGCCATGATGATGCCTATGCCGCTTTCCAAAATTCTTACGTGGTTTATCACGATGACATTGGTGATTATTCAACGAACGAGCCCACTATGGATGGCACCGCCTGCGCTATTATGCTGATGGCCTACCTGGCTGATAAAAAATGAAATCCTCAAATACCGTAAGGGTCTTGCTGATTGGGGCCGGATTGTTTTTCTGTTTGATTGGCACGGCTCAGAAAAATATAATCACAGATAAATTCGGAGCCATTATCCGCGGTGATACAACCCTGAAAGAAATTGCGTTGGTCTTTACGGGAGATGAGTTTGCCGATGGTGGGGATATGATCAGAAAGGTGTTATCAAAACATAAAATCAAAGCTTCTTTTTTTCTTACAGGAAACTTCTATTCCAATAAAGCTTTTCAACCGTTGATTCGTGCCTTAAAAAAAGAAGGTCATTATTTGGGTGCGCACTCTGACAAACATCTTTTATATGCCCCATGGACGAAGCGCGATAGCTTGTTGGTAACACAAGATGTGTTTAACGCTGATCTGCTGATGAATTTTAAGCGAATGGCGGGGTTTGGAATTAAAAAGAAAAACGCTTCCTGGTTTCTTCCACCGTTTGAATGGTACAATGCAGAAATTGTAAAATGGACAAAAGAGTTGGGTTTGCAATTAGTCAACTTCACACCGGGCACCCGCTCTACGGCCGATTACACCTATCCTGAAATGGGTAAGAGCTACCGAAGCTCAGAAGAAATTTATCAGTCGATCATGGAGTATGAACAAAAAAGCTCCAATGGTCTGAAAGGTTTTATTCTGTTGATTCACATCGGAACGGACCCGCGAAGAACGGATAAGTTCTATGCAAAGCTGGATGACCTGTTGATCGCGTTACAAAGAGAAGGCTATGTTTTTTTAAGGATTAATGATCTGTTCAATTAATGAACTCCCGATTAATTGTTTAACTTACTTGGGTTAACCTTTCATATCACTTAAACCCTTAAAACTATGTCTATTAAATGGCCTAAAAGCATTACTATGCTTTGCCTGGCATTATTGCCATCGTTCGTATGGGGTCAAAATGACCCACAATTTCTTGTGGTAACCCGTGTTCACTTTAATCCCAAGTCAGGTGCAACACTTGATCAGTGGAAAGCACATGAAAAGGAGATTTTCGAAAAGGTCACGCTGAAGAATGATCTGATTGTCAGTAGTAATGTGTTGATACATTACTATACCAACGACAATTCTGAGGTACTTTTTGCTTCTACCTTTCGAACCTGGGATGATATAGAAAAGGCAGCAGCCAAGGATGAGGAACTTGCCAAAGCAGCCTGGCCCGATGAAGCGAAACGGAAGGCATTCTTTGATAAAGCAACCTCGTTTTATACATCCGAGCATTCCGATGAGATTCGGACCATTTTACCTAACACGAAGCCTTTTACTGGTACGACCGAACATATCTACTACATCCGAACCAGCCTCAGGGCATTTCCTTCCGATGGAAAGCCTGGTGAAACAACGGAGTTGATGAATGAATACAACCAGAATGTAACCCTGAAAAACCCCTTGGTGAAAGGGTATTATCCTTCCCGCCACAGATGGGGTGCTGATGGACGTGATTATGTTGAGGCCTACGTGTATAGTTCTCTTTCAGACATGGAAAAATCGACCGAGGAAAATGAAAAATTAGTAAAGGCACATTGGCCGGATGAAGCAAAACGCAAAGAGTTTTTTGCGAAACTGGGTAAGTATTTTGAACCCTGGCACAGTGATGCAATATATCACCATGTACCAGAGCTTCGCAAGGTACCAGTTGCGGCAAAATAAATATTGAAATAAGACTGTTTCAGATCTTCAAACAAGGGGAAACAAAAACATGAAAGGTTCAATAAGAGGAGATTTGAAGCAGTCTTCATTTAATTTAAAAGTTTGGGCAAAAAATTAAATCACCCAAAAGAAGTGACAAACTCACCTAAGCTCACCGGCAACCGCATGATCATCATATTGATCCCTAAGTTTCTTTAACTCGTTTTTCATTTGCGTTACTGTTTTCTGATGCCTGGCAGATTGAATCAGGTTTTTCTGTTCATGAGGATCGGCCTTTAAATCATACAATTCCCATTCATTCACCGTATAGAAATAAATCAGTTTGTAGTCATACCCGCGAACAGCAAGGTGCGGAATA
>Ga0268299_1001600_pt1 | contig 36985 bp, 34 predicted proteins | sample NOBtaG_FD_193484 | JGI IMG/M metagenome (GOLD analysis project Ga0268299, IMG submission 193484) | Activated sludge microbial communities from bioreactor in Nijmegen, Gelderland, Netherland - NOB reactor | ecosystem: Engineered > Bioreactor > Aerobic > Activated sludge | place: Netherlands... | reverse complement strand
TCGTCCAGCGGACCGAGACTGTCCCCCCGCGCTGGACCGGACGTCTCGTCCAGCGGACCGAGACTGTCCCCCCGCGCTGGACCGGACGTCTCGTCCAGCGGACCGAGACTGTCCCCCCGCGCTGGACCGGACGTCTCGTCCAGCGGACCGAGACTGTCCCCCCGCGTTGGACCGGACGTCTCGTCCAGCCGAACGCGGCACCCTGCGCCCTACCCGCCGGCTGTCGCTCGTCGGCTGTCGCGTCGTGCGCGGCCCTGCGCAGCCCGGAGGGCGCCGGCAGGCGCGGCGCCAGCCGCTGCGCGGAGCGGGCCGCCGGTGGCATTCTGCTCCGCGCATGAACCGCGTCCGCCATCGGCACGAACGGCAACCGCGGATCATCTCTTCGGCGAAGGCGATGGCGCGGGCGTAGGCGCGGCCTTCTTCGGCTCGCCTTCCGGAAACGCGTTCGGCGGCATCATCGTCGGCACCTTCCCCGTCGGCGCTTCCGGCGTCGTCTGCACGTACAGCGACACCTGCCGCTCGCTCACTCCGGGTGCGATCGAGATCCACATGCGCGTGTGGCCCTTCACGAACACGAGGTCCTCGGTCTCGGCGTACCCCTGCTTCGTCACCAGCTCCTCGCGGTAGAAGCGTTTGATCTCCGCCGGAGTCCCCTGACACGAGTACGTCATGCCCTGCACCGCCTCCATACGGTACGAGGTCAGGTTCCACCCGTTCGGAAACACCGGCCCGACCGCGTCGGTGCCCTGCGTCACCGGCCCCGGCCGCGCCACCTCGGCGCCCGCGATCACCACCGTCGACTGCGAGCCCGACGGCTGAATCCACACCGTGTACGAGACCAGGTTCTCGGTATCGAGCCCCGTGATCTGCTCCCCCGTCTCCGGCTTCATCTTCTCGCCCTCGGGCGCCACGTAGAGCCCCCGCTGCTTGAACACCCCGAGGAAGTGCTTCTTCACGTCCAACGGCTTCATCGTCGTCGTCACGTTGCGCTGCACCACCGGAATCGACTGCACCGTCGTCTTCGACGCCGCCGTCGGCGGAGTCACCCTCCCCGGCACCTGCGCGATCAGCTCATCGACCCCCCGGTCCGTCTCGGGAGACGTCGTCGTCCCCGTCGGCACCAGCGGCGACTTCAGCGGAGCGGCAGGCGGCGGCGCGGGTGCCGGTGCAGGCGCAGGTGGCGCAGCCCCCAGCGTCGACAGCAACAGCACGCTGCTCAATCGCAATTGAACTTCCCCAGGTAGCAGTACGAACCCGAGCAGTTCCGCCGCGACTGGTGCGCGTCGAAGTACGGCGTCGGCGAGCCCTGCGCAGGCAGCTGCACCCGGTAGGGGCTGGTCTCCCAGATGCCGGCGCCCCGGGGCAGCGACTCCATGAACGGGCTCGGCGCGTTCTCTCCGCGGAAGCTCATGTAGAAGCCCGTCAGCTGGTTGCGCGGAACGTCGGGGATGATGTTGTTCGCCCAGTTCTCGGGAATGCCCGTGTAGCCCCACGTCATGTCGAACATGTACTGCGCCGCCCGGTAGAAGTGCGGGTTGTCGCCGCACACCGGCCCGGTGTTCGCCGCGCCTCCGCCCGGCGCGCCGCCCGACGACTGAACCGAGCACATGCCGTCTTCGTTCGACGCGTCGTGCAGCGCGTAGTCGCCGAGCAGCATGTTCACGCTTCCGCAGCTCGCGCCCGACAGCCTCCCCGTCGAGCACACCGTGTACGCTCGCCGCCGCGTCTGCCCCGCCTTGAAGAAGCCGTTCGAGCCGTCGAGCACGCTCGCCGCGATGTGCAGCACCCGCAGCTCCGAGGTCGCGCTGCACGAGATGCCTCCGGTCTCGGAGAACGGAGTCGGCGCCGGAACCGCGTACGCCTCGGCCTGCACGCACGTCGTGGTGACCGCGTCGGCCTCGGTGCGCCCCAGCCGCAAAGACCGGCCGAGCTGCCCGCGAGACGCCCGCCCGTCGTAGTCGGCGTAGCGCGCTCCCGACGTGTTCGCCCAGCTCACCGCAAATCGCGCCGAGTCGTACGCCGTCGGCTGCCCCGCGATCACCTGGTGCGTCTCGTAGGCCGTCGAGTCCCAGATCGCCGCCGCCGCCGCCTCGTGCACCTTCGCTCCGAGGTAGTTCATCTCGGCGAAGTGGATGCCGAACATCATGATGGTCGTCATCACGATGAGCCCCAACGCGAGCTCCACCGCCGCCTGGCCTCTCTGCCCTCTGGGAGTCGCGCGTCTCATTCGAGCCCCAAAAAGCCGGTGCGGGTGAGCTCCTGATACGCGGTCGCCGACTCCGGCTGCGACGCGTTGAGCATCTGCATCACTTCGCCGTCGTACGTCCCCCGCGCCGGCCCGGGTCCCGGCCGGTCGATGGTCAGCCGCCCCAGCGTCGCGTGCCAGTACGGAGCGAACATGTTCGGCGGCTCGTTCTGGTGACCGGGCCGCGAGTAATAGGTGACGCCCGCGCCCAGCACCACCTGCCTGCCGTTGCTCGCCTGCCCCGCGATCGAGCCTCCGGTCATGTCGAACCCCGCGCTGCGCCCGCCCTGGTTGATGCCGACCTTGATGTCCCACGGGTTCGTGGTCACCGGCGGAGGAGTCTTCGACACCACGCTCACGTTGCGCGGCTGCCCGTTCAGGTCATCGGGGTTCGTCAGCGAGTCGGCGTTGAAGTCGAAGAACGACGGGAACGTCATGTTCGGCACCGCGTGCAGCCCGCTGTGAATGCCTGAGTGAGACGTCGCGCTCACCCTCACGTCTTCGGCGCGCTTGCCCATCAGGCCGTACGCGATCGCGAGCGGGCCGAAGATGGTGCACGTGTAATACGTGCTCGAGTTCGCGGTCACCAGCGCGCCGATGAACTGCGGGATCATCAGCGTGCGCACCGTGTTGCCGTTGTCGTGCGCGAGCAGGCCGTTCGCTCCCGGCGCCGCCGCTCCCGGGTGGCCGTGCGGCGGAGCCGAGTTCGGATTGTCGAACCAGATGGCGTTCACGTAGCCGCGGCCCTGCGAGTTGCCCTGCGCATACGTGCCGTTCGGAATCGACCACGGCAGCGACAGGTCCCAGCTCCACTCCCAGGCGTCGACGCTGCGGCGCTGCACGAACGGGTGCCCGCGCGAGCCGTTCGCGAGAATGCCCGCGTGCCACGGCTGCCAGCCCGTGTGGTCGTTGTTCTCGACGAACGCGCGCTGGAGCTCGTTCTCGTTCACCGTGGTCGCGTTCGGGTTCAGCACGCTCGTGTTCGCCGACAGGCTCGCCGACCCCAGGAACCCTCCCGCAAAGGAGGCCCCCGTGCCGTTGATCTTGGGCCGCAGGTCGTTGTCGACCATGCCCCTCGCCGTCTGGAACATCTGCGCCGATGCCTGGAACCTGGGGAACGTCTCGCGCTGGTAGACCTGTATGTCCTGCGCGAGCCGGCCCCGCGTGCGCGAGGCGTGCATGGACATCAAGATGAACGAGGGTAGGACGAGCAGCACGCTCTGGATGCACGCGCGGCAGCGGGCGCAGCAGATGGGACACTGCGGGCCGCACAGCGCGCACCAGAACGCCGCGCCGACCGCCACGATCGCGAGCTGCACGGCGAACAGCTCCCGCGCGGCCTTCGCGTTCATGTAATAGAGCGTCGCGTAGCTGATCAGGCTCACCGCGCCGATGGTCGACACCGCGTGCGCGATCATCGCCCGGTTCATCACCGACATCTGGTTCATCGTGCGCGCGGTCGCGATCGCGTTGCTGTACGCCGCGGCATCGGCCACGGTCTGCAGATCCATGCGGTCGCGGATCTTGGCGCCCAGCGACAGCGTCATCAGCACCATCAGCGCGACGAGCAGCACCGTCAGCGAGAACAGCGCGAGCGTCTGGCCTCGTCTCATAGCGACCCCGGGGTGCGCGCACAGTTTTGAGACCGGGTGAAATCAGAGACCATCACCGGGCTCATCATTCGCATCGTGTACGTGACCTCGATCGGGTACACGTAGTGCCTCGCGTTCACCCGCCGCAGGTACTCGGCCGCGATCGGGTTATCGAGCGAGAACGTCGTGTCTCTCGCCCACGCCGCGGTCTGCGTCGGCGCGAGCGGGTTCACCGCGCGGTAGGGCTGCAGCCCGAGGTGGGCCAGCGCCATGCGGCTGAACACCCAGTCCGCGAAGGGGATGCGCAGCGGCGACCAGAAGATCGCGCGCAGCTCGAGGCGCACCGGGTTGCCGCCGGTGAGCGGGCTGTCCCACCGGTTGCGCGCCCGGTTCACGTTCGTGCCCGGGAAGCGCGGCTGCTCGCGCACGATCCACACGATGCTGTCGCCGCTCCAGCTGCCCCCGGCCGCGTTGCCGAACGTGTTGTAGTCGTTGTTCTTGAACTCGTTGAACACCGTCGCCATGCGCACGCCGGCCGAGCCGCCGAGCTGCCGGCTGAACAGCGAGCGCAGCGCCGGCGAGAACGAGAGAATCGCCGCGTGCAGCATGATGTCGCAGCGCCCGTTGCTCACGCTGCCCATGCGCGCCGCCTGGTAGATCGCGTACTGCGCCATCAGCTTCGCCTGCAGCAGCATGAACAGCTGAATGCACCCCAGCACCACGAACAGCGTCAGCGGCATCGTCAGCGCGGTTTCGACCGCAGCTTGGCCGGATGTTGCGTGGCGGCGAGGGCGTCCACCAGACATGCGACCGATCGTGCCAGGGGTGTGGGGAATGAACATACGACGAGTGGACCTGTGCGGCCCGACTCCACGCGTCACATTCCGACACAAAGCGGTGCGTGCGGTCCGGCGTTGCGCTTCTAGCGCACGTCGATGCTCTTCGACCGCGACCCGCCGCCCTTGATCGCCGCCTCGGCCTTCTTCGCCGCGTCCGCGCACACCGCGGGCCGGCCGTCGGCGTCTTTGCAGAGCGCCTTCTCGCCGCCGAGCTCCTGCGCGAGCTCCTCGGCCTTCGCCTTGTCTTCCTTGCACGGCGTCGGGTTGCCCGCCTTGTCCTTGCACTTGAAGAGCTGCTTCGCCTCTCTCGACTTCATCGCGTCTCGCAGCACCTTCGCCTCGGACTCGGAGCACGGCCGCAGCGCGTCGCGGCCTCCGCCCTTCGCCGGCCGCGCGCCGCACGGCAGCTCGGGCCCCCGGTTCGCCGCCGCGTCGGCGCGCTCCGACTCCGCGGCGCACTTCGCGTTGCAGCTCGTGCTCTCACCGTCGCAGCGCCGCTGGCATTTGTCCTGCCCGCCGCAGCTCGTGTAGCAGCGGTCGACCCGCGCGGCGCAGCGCTCTTCGCAGCTCTGCGAGGCGGCGAGGAGCTGGGTCAGGATCAGCGCGAGCATTGGCCCCATCATAGCCCCCGTCTACGGGAGCTTCACGCCCTGCTTCTTGCCGTGATCCGTTCTCGCGTCGTACTCCTCGTTCGTCGCCTTGAGGCGCTGCATCAAGTCGTCTGCCACCGCGTTCGCCGACTCCGCCATCCCCGAGCACGAGGGCGCCTCGTGCCGCAATAGCGCCGCCTTGATCTCCCTCGCTGTCGCCAGCGCGTACTCCGCGTGGCCCTGCTCGTGCTTCTCGAGCCGCGCCCGGTACATCAGCCAGTCGTCACGCAGCGCCACGTCGTAGGCGGCGTCGGTCGCGAGCTCGGGGAGCACGATGTGCAGCAGCACGTCGACCGTGGCCGTCTTGATCCGGCAGACCCCGCCCGACTCCCCCCAGGTGTACTTCCACTTGATGCGCCACCGCGTCTTCCCCTGCCACTGCGGCTCGACGCCGGCCTTCGGCGTGTCGCGAATGACGCGGCGCACCTCTTCCGCGCTGTCGGCCTGCACCGGGTAATACAGACGCTCGGTGTAGACGTCGACGCCCTCTTCCAGCGTGGTCATCGGGTCGATGACGCTGCGAATCGCGGGGCGCACCCCGGCGGTCGCGCACCCCGCGAGCAGGAGCAGCGCCCCGCTCAGTTGATGCAGGTGACGCGCACCGGGCCGGCCTGGTTGTTGTCCTCGCGGCACTCGCTCACCTGCGCGGCTTGGGTCCCATCGTCGTCGACCACCGCGATGACCTCCGTGCCCGAGAACGTACCGCCGTCGGCGGAAAGCGCCAGCGTCACCACCTCGGCCTGGCCCGGCAGCAGCGTGCCCGTCGTGCGGCCGACGCCCAGCAGCGTGCGCGGCGGGCCGAGCGCGTAGAACGCGACGCGAACGCCCGCGAGCACGCCCAGCGCCCCGCTGTTCACCACGCGCACGCTCACCAGCAGGTCGCTCTGGCAGCCGTTCATCACGCTCAGGTCGAGCGCCTTCAGGTCGGGCGCGTTGAACAGCCCCTCGCCCTGCACGTTCTGGCGGAAGTTGTTGAGCGGCGGCGCTCCGCCTCCGTCGGCGGTGTTCGTGAAGCGCCAGTTCGGCGGCTCGCGCACCGGCACGCGCCCGTACACGTTGCCCGGAGCGCCCCGCCCGCCGCACACCTGGTCGACGCCGTCGCACACGTTCGTCACGTGGTACGTGTGCTGGTTCCAGATCTGCCGCGTGTTCACCCAGCGGTCGAGCCCGTCACGGAACACCTGGATGCCGGGCGCCACGCCGGAAGAACAGCCCAGCCCGCCCGCGGCGTACGTGTTGTCGGGGATGATCAGATCGGCGCGGCCGTTGCCGTTCACGTCGACGATCAGCGGGTACTCGTACGTCGTGCCGCTGCAGTGCGGCCGCTGGAACACCTCGACGCCGTCGGTGCCCCGGTACACGTGCGTGAACACCTCGTCGGCGTAGACGACCTCGGCGACCCCGTCGCCCTCGAAGTCGAACACCGAGCTGCCCGTCACGGACGACGAGTGATCCTGCACCTTCTTCGTCCACTTGATGCCGAGCCTGAAGCCGCCCGCGCCGTCGCTCTCGACCTCGTACACCGTGTAGCAGTCGAGGTCGGCGACGCCGATCTCCGCCGCGCCGTCGCCGTCGAAGTCGGCGATCGTCGGCGGCCCGCCGTTGCCCGCGTTGCCCGCGCCGACGCGGCACAGCTGGGTGCCGGTGTCGTACGACGGCAGGTCGACAGCCGGCGCGAGCACCGCTCCGGTCTGGCCGTTCACCAGCGCGATCTTGCCCGCGCCCACCACCGCGATCTCGGGGTGGCCGTCGCGGCCGAGCGCTCCGCCCGCGCCGACGAAGTCGCCGATCGCCGGGAACCCGCCGAAGCCCGCCCCCGTCCACCCCAGCGGCGTGCCGTCGCCCTTGTACGCCGAGACTCCGTCGGTGACGTCGAGCGCGCCGTCGCCGTCGAGGTCGACCGCCGTCGTCAGCGGGCCCACCGACCCGCTGCCCTGGCCGCGGTCCCACAGCACCACGCCCGTCGAGTCGAACGCGCGCAGCCCGCACACGACTTCCGCCTTCTCGTCGCCCGTGATGTTCGCGATCGCCGGCCCGCCCCAGTTCGCCGCGCAGCTCACCGGCATGCCCGCGTTGTCGCGGCTCGTCCACACGCGCGTGCCCGTGCGCCCGTCGAACGCGATGAGCGGCCCCGTGGCCGACACGGTGACCACGCGCATCACGCCCGTGCCGTCGAGGTCCGCCACCGCGATGCTCGACGCCGGGTAGACGTAGTCGCCCGCCGCGGCCGGCGTCGTCCACAGCACGCGCCCGTCGTCGCCCGAGAGCGCGCGCATCACGCCCGGGCTCGAGTACGCACCGCCCTGGAAGAAGTTCGCGACGACGTCGGGCACCTTGTCGCCGTTCACGTCCGCCACGACCGGCGCCATCATCACCTGCGTGTACACGTCGGTCGTGACCGAGTACTTCCACAAGAGCACCGGGTTGAACGTCCCGCCGTCGGAGCGGAACTCGCACATGTTGTTCCCCGGAGCGAGCGGCAGGCACTTCCCCAGCGCCGAGTCGCAGTACTGGCCCGTCGGGCACTGGCTCGAGGCTCCCGTGCAGTCGGGCCCCGGAGTCGTGCAGCTGTCGAGGTAGCAGACCTGCGAGAGGGAGCAGCACGTCTCGTTCAGGCCCGTGCCGCAGCGCATCGCCTGCGCGCACGCCGGCACGCACTGGCCCATGCTGCACGTGTTCGCGGCGCTGCAGCACATCGAGCCGCACGGCACCGGGCACAGGCCGCCGTCTCCGCCCGAGCCGCCTCCGCCGCCGCCGCCGGTGCCCGTGCTGCCTCCGGCGCCGCCCTGGCCGCCGCTGCCGCCGTCGAGCACGAGCGTGTTCGCGCAGTCGCAGCCCGAGACCGCGAGGACGACGAGGGCCGCGAAGAACCGCTGCACGTTCAGAGGGCCTCGACGGCCGAGCGGACGACGCCGCTGGCCTCTTCGATGACGGCGCGCTCCTTCGCCTTCGGCTTGGGCGCCGGAGCCGGAGCCTTCGCCTGCGCCGCCGCCGTCTGCTTGAGATCGATCGCCTGCGCACGCTCGAGCCGTGGGCCCTTCGAGGCGTGGCCCGGGCCGACCACCACCAGCATGCGCTCGAGCTCGCCGTCCGCGTACTTCACCGTGACGCCCGTCACGCCGCTCTGCTTGCCCTCGAGCGACACCGCGCCGTCGGTGACCACCACCTGCACCAGCGACGGGTCGCGCACCACGACCTCGTGAATCGCCTTCTTCGAGACCAGCGGAGCGCGGTCGCCGAGCGGAACTTCGACATCTTTCGCGTACGCAGCCGACGAGAGGACGAGGCAGACGAGCAATGAACGAGGCATGACGGGCTGGCCGCTGATCAACACCCGTGCCAGCGGGCGACCCGAGTGGCTGCACACAGTTGTGTGCAGGAAGTTGCGCTCGAAGCGCACTGCGGGACATTCGTGCGCGCTCCAATGTCGGCCCGGTCGCTCACGCAGCTCGCCGTCGTCGTGCTCGGAGCCGCCGCCGTCGCGCTCGCCGCGGTGCTGGTGCTGCGGGAGCTGAAGGCCGCGGCGGGCGGAGCCGACGCCGGCCGCTGCGACCTCGAGAGCCTGCCGAAGCCGCTGTCTCCACCGACGGACGAGGTGGCGCTGCTCGTCTGGGCCGGCGAGGGCGCGAAGGTGCAGGTCGACGGCAGGCCGCTGCCGAGCTTGCCCGACGACGGGCAGCGCTTCGCCGCCGGGCCGCACCAGCTGGTCGTGCAGTGCGGGGAAGAGAGGCGCGCGCTCGACTTCGAGCTGAAGCCGTTCACGCCGGCCGCGGTTCACGCCGCGTGCGACGGCCTGTTCGTCGTCGGCGCCGTGTGCGACGACTGCCCCGCGACCGACGCCGCGCGCAAGGCCGCCGCGAAGGCGGGCAGAGACTCGGGCCCCTTCATCGCCGCCGCGGCGCAAGAGAAGCTCGAGCTCGCCGAGCGGAAGCGCGCGCACGCCGTGCTGACGCAGCGGTGGAACGCGCTCACCGAGCGGTACAGCCGGGTGCTCCAGGTCGTCGGCCGCGAGGCGCCGGGCCCGGTCGCGACCGCGAACCAGCGCTTCGAAGAGCTCTCGCTCGGCTTTCGCCAGGCGGCGACGCGCAACGACGCGGCGGCGCAGGACGCGTCGATTCGCGCCGCGGAAGAGACGCTGCGCGTGTTCGTGCGCGCGTCACGGCTCGCGAAGCCCGACGACTGCGGGTTTCAAGATCGCCTCACTGCGGCGTTTTAGCGAGTCGGCAGTCGGCAGTCGGCAGTCGGCAGTGGTGCAGAACGCAAAAGTACTGCTGACTGCTGACTGCCGACTGCTGACTCGGTACTCTCCGCGCCCTCCTGTGAAAAAAGCACTGCTGTTGATCCGCCTGCGCCTGCAGCGACTGTGGTGGGTCATGATCCTCGTCTCGATGGTCGGCACCGGCGCCGGCTACGCCTGGTGGCACTTCGACGTTCTCGACATGTCGGGCGACGAGCTCGGCGCCTACGACGACGGCCTCGTCCGCTTCAACAACCAGTGGTGGTTCCCCTGGGGCCAGCGCGGCAAGAGCGCCGAGCAGGTGCTGCTCGCCGTCGACGGCGAGACGTTCAAGGACATCGACGCGTTTCCGCCCTGGCAGAACCGCTACGGCAGCTGGCCCTACGACCGCATCATCTGGGCCGACGTCATCGACTACCTCTCGACCACGGGCGCGAAGGTGATCGTGCTCGATCTGCTGATCAACGAGAACCGCCCCGACCCCACGGGAGATCAGAAGCTCGGCGAGGCCATCGCGCGCTCCAAGGTGCCCGTCGTCGTCGCGTTCCACACCGACGTCGGCACCCCGCTGCCGAAGGTCGAGAAGCCCGTGAACAAGCTGCACCAGCCGAAGGCCGAGGCTCCGCCCGAAGAGAAGAAAGACGAGGGGGGCGGCTCCGAGGAGTTCGGCGGCGAGTTCCCCAGCGAGCCCACGCCCGAGGAGGCGGCGAAGGCGAAGGCCGAAGAGCTCCAGAAGCTGCGCGAGCGCGCCGCGCCGCAGTTCGCGTTCCCCGTGGTGGTCGAGGGCGGCCTCGAGCCCACCACGCTCACCGGCGAGACCGAGCGCCTCGCCGACGGCGGCGTTCCCACCGTCGAAGACCGCAAGAACAAGGCGCCGATCGCGAAGGTCGAGGTGCCGCTGTTCCCCGTACCCGCGATCGCGCAGCTCGTCGACAACGCGGCGGGCTTCGGCCTCGTCGACCCCGAGATCGACGACGACGGCAAGATGCGCGCGACGCGCTTCGCGTACACCGACGGCGTCAACACGTACACGACGCTCTCGACGGCGATCATGGCCGACGTCTGGGGCGCCGAGAACGTCACGGTGTCACCGGGGAAGCTCAAGATCGGCTCGCACGAGATCCGCATCAACAAAGACGGCACCGCGCGCATCAACTACGGCGGCGCGCTCGAAGACCGGTTCACCATCACGTCGCTGCCGAACGCGCTGCGCTACAAGGTCGCCGAGGCGGGCAGCGAGAAGGCCAAAGAGGGCGCCGAGCTGTTCAAAGACAAGATCGTCTTCCTCGCCGTGATCGCGGCGGGGGCCGGCGATCAGAAGCCGACGCCGTTCAAGGGCCTCGACCCGGCCGTCGTGAAGCACATGGCGCAGGTCGACAACCTGATCCACGACTCGTTCATTCTCGAGGCGCCCGAGTGGGGCTCGCTCCTGCTCGCGTTCATCGTCGCGCTGATCTCGGTCGCGCTCGTCATGGTCGCGCAGTCGTTCATCACCGACGTCGGCGCTCCCATCTTCCTCACGTTCGCGTTCTTCGTGCTGACCGGCGGGTTCATCACGTTCACGAACATTCACGTGCTCTCGGCGATGCCCGGCATGGCGGGCACGCTCGCCGCGCTGATCGCCACCGCGTACAACCGCTTCCTCGCCGGCAAGGAGCGCGACTTCTACCGCGAGGCGTTCTCGAACTACGTCGACCCCGACATCCTCGACATGCTCGTCGAGTCGCGCGCCCTGCCGAAGCTCACCGGCGAGGAGCGCGAGGTCACCGCCTTCTTCTCCGACATCAAGGGCTTCTCCGCCACGACCGAGGCGCTGAAGGGCGAGCCGCGCAAGCTGATGAAGCTCCTGCACGACTACCTCACGGTGGTCACACCGATTCTGAAGGAGCACGGCGCCTGCATCGACAAGTACATGGGCGACGCCGTGATCGCGCTGTTCGGCGCTCCGGTGAAGCACCCCGATCACGCGCTGCGTGCGTGCCGCGCGGCGCTCGCCGTCCAGAAGGCGATCGCCGGCCTGCGCCAGCGCTTGCAGGCCGAGGGCCTGCCGCACGACCTCTACACGCGCATCGGCCTCAACACCGACGAGATGCTGGTCGGCAACATCGGCAGCGACAGCCGGCCCATCAACTACACCGCGGTCGGCGACGGCATGAACCTCGCCGCGCGGCTCGAGGGAACCAACAAGGCGTACGAGACGCTCATCCTCGTCGGTGCGAAGACCGCCGACGCCGTGAAGGGCCAGCTGGTGACCCGGGAGATCGACTCGGTGCGAGTGCAGGGCAAGGACGAGGTCGTCACCGTCTACGAGCTCGTCGGCGCCGAGGGCGACATCGCCCCCACGAAGCGCCAGGTGCTCGATCTCTACGCCAAGGCGCTCGAGCTCTACCGCCACAAGCGCTTCGCCGACTCCTTGAAGTGCCTGAAGGACGCGTACGACATCGACAAGACCGACGGGCCAACGAAAGTTCTCGCTGGCAAATGCAACCAGTTCATGCAGCATCCCCCCCCAGCCGACTGGGACGGGGTGACCCAGGTCGAGAAATAGGCCTGATCGAAGTTTCGAAGCTCGAAAGAGGAGGAGAACACGTGAAGAGAGGAACGAAGTGGGCGCTCATCGCGCTCGCCGCGTCTGCGCTGGTCACAGGCGGGGCGATGGCCGGCGTTGCGAAGGGCGGGAAGCTCTACATCAAGGGCACTGGCGTCAACATGTGGGACAAGGCGGACGCGAGCGGCAAGAAGACCGCGCTCAAGAACGGCGACGAGGTGACGTGGAACGGCGCCGACGAGAAGAACAAGTCGATGCACGCCATCGAGTTCAAGGGGAAGAAGGGCTTCGTGCAGATGGCGAACCTGACGCCCAACAAGCCGGCCGACGAGATCGCGGGCGACGGCAAGGCGACGAGCGCCGCGGCGTTCGCCAGCTCCGGAGCCGCCACGAAGGCGATGAGCGAGTCGGGCCTCAAGTACGCGCAGGGCGAAGGCCCGAACGCGCAGGAGGTCGCCGCCGGGCTCATTCACCTCGAAGGCTCGAGCGAAGACCAGAAGAGCAAGGTTCCCGAACACGTGAAGAAGCAGGGCCTCGGAGGTGAGAAATGAAGCGCGCGATCGTCGTGTGTGTGGGCTCGGTGTTCTTCCTGAACTGCGCTGCGCTGCGCGGCGCGGCGAGCGGCAACGTCGCTGCGGTCGCGGCCGCGGCTGAAGAGGCGGCCCGCAAGCTGAAGAAGGCGAAAGAAGACGCCGACCGCGACTGCATGCCGCTCAACCTGAAGGTCGGCAGCGACCCCGCGGCCGACACCGACGAGAAGAAGGCCAAGGCGCTCGAGGAGGCGCACGCCAAGGGCTACGGCGTCTCGTGGAACGAGGAGCGCGCGATCGGCGGCGCCATCGCCATCGGCTTCGGCAAGAGCGGCAAGGGCCTCTTCATCGACATCACCGAGAAAGACCCGGCTCCGCTGCAGAAGAAGGCCGCGGGCGACCGCAAGAAGGTGAAGCTGACCGCCAGCGAGAAGAACGACCTGAACCTGTACGTGCAGACGGTCGGCGCGCACCTCGCGGCGGGCTCGACCCGCCCCGGCATCGCGTGGACGTTCGGGGTCATCGACAACGACGACACCGTGAACGCGTACTCGACGCCCGGCGGCTACGTGCTGGTCACCACCGGCCTGCTCAAGCTGATGGAGAACGAGGCCCAGCTGGCTGGGGTGCTCGGCCACGAGATCGGCCACGTCACCGCGCGCCACGCCATCAAGTCGTACGCGAAGGCCAAGGCGAGCTCGTGCAACATCGCCGTCACCGGCTACTACCTCGTCGAGGCCGGCGCCTCTGAGATTCCCGGCGGCGAGGAGTTCGTCAAGAACGCGAAGTTCGGCAAGACGATGAAGGCGTTCGCGCAGTCCGACGTCGACATGGAGAAGAACCCCGACATCGACGTCGACTTCATGCGCTGGTTCACGAACCGCGTCATCGACTTCCAGAACCTCACCGGCAACGCGAAGGAAGACGAGCTCGACGCCGACCGCATCGCGTTCGAGCTGATGGCGGCCGCCGGCTACGACACCAAGGAGCTCGACAAGATCATCGACAAGCTCCCGTCGAGCTACTCGCTGCTCGCCCACCACCCCAGCAACGGCAACCGCATCGAGGCGCTCGGCAAGTTCCGCACCGACGGCGCGTTCGGCGCTGACGGCGGCAAGGCCCCCGCGTTCCCCGCGAACGTGAAGTGGCCGCCGAAGCCGGCGAGCTGAAAGAGCTCGCAGCCGGCAGTCGGCAGTCGGCAGTCGGCAGTTTGTGGTCGGCAGTTTGTGGTCGGCAGCTCGGCGGTCGGCAGCTCGGCGAAGTCTGCACTGCTGACTGCCGACTGCTGACCTGCTGACTGCCGACTCGCTTTTCAGCGCGCTGCTGCTTGCGACAGCGCCCGGTGCACCGCCTGCAGCGCCTTGCGCGCCTCGAGCAGCTCGGCCCGCTCCCGCGTCAGCTCGCTCACCTGCCGCGCCAGCGTCTCGCGCTCCGAGCGCAGCGTGTCGCACGTCTTGCGCAGCGCCTCGGAGGCCGAGGCCGCTTCTTCGAGCTCCGCCGCCAGCCGCTCTTCTTCGCTGAGCGACTCCGCGAGCGCTTGATCGCGCTTCGTGATCTCGCTCTTCAGCGCGTCTTTCTCGCGCTCCTTCGCGTCGAGCGACGCCCGCGCGTCTTGCAGCGAGAGCAGGCTCTCGTCGCGCTCCCCCTCGAGCGACTGCAGCTCGCGCTCGAGCTCGGCCAGCAGCCGGTTGCGCCCCTCCATCTCGGCCGCCAGCCGCTTCGCCTCGTCGACGCGCAGCCGCGCCTCTTCCGTCGCCCGCTCGGCCTGCCGCCGCGCGCCCTCCAGGTCCTGCGTCAGCGCCAGGTTCAGCGCCCGCACCTTCGCGAGCTCGGTCTGCAGCGCGCTGATGCGCTCGACCGCCAGCACCCCCGCCTCCGCCACCGTCTCGGGCAGCGGCTCGGGCTTCGGGTGCTCCCGCACCGCCTTCAGCCGCTCCTTCAGCCTCTCGCGGCGGAGCTCCGGCTCGTCTTCGATGCTCGGAGGCGCCCCAGCCGGCTGCGTCTGCACCTCGATGATCGCCGGCGGCGGCTCGGCGTGCGCCTTCAGCGCCGCCTGCACCGCCTCCACCGCCGTCGGCTTCGGCTCGCTCAGCGCCTGCGCGCGCTCTTTCACCGCGCCCGCCAGCGAGACCGCCACCGGGGGCTCCGCTGCGACCGCCGCCGCGATCGACTCGACCGAGATCTCCGCGACCTCCGGAGCCGCGGTCAGCCGCACGCGAGGGCGGGCACGAGACACGTTGGCGTCGAATGCGTTCTTCATGGCGGCGTCACCCCACCTTCGCCGCCTGCGGGGCGGCCTCGAGTCGTTTGAGCACTTCGTCGATGAGTCCCTGGATGTCGAGCGCGCCCTTGCTGTACCGGTCGGCCACGAAGATGGGCCGCCCCTCGCTCGACGCCTGCGCGAACTTCGTGCACTGGCGAATCACCTGCGGCAGCAGGTACTCGGGGTAGTGCTCCTTCAGCGCGGCGAGCGCTTCCTTCGCGAGCTTGTACGTCGCGTTGTACGAGTTCACGACGATGAACACGTTGTCGAGCACGTGGCCGAGGTCTTCCTCGAGCGACTGCACCGTCTCGAACAGCAGCTTGAGGCCGTGAAACGAGAGGAAGTCGGCGAGCACCGGCACGATCAGATCGTCCGCCGCCATCAGCGCGTTCAGGTTCAGGAGCCCGAACGACGGCGGCGCGTCGAAGATGATGAAGTCGTACTGCGGCTCGATGTCCTTCAGCGCGTTCTTCAGCTTGAACTCGCGCCCCGACATCGGCATCAGCGCCAGGTCGACCGTGCTCATCGTCAGGTTCGACGGCACGAAGTGCAGGTTCGGCGACGCCGTCTGCTGAATCACGTCCTTCAGCGGCACGCGCTTCACCAGCACCTCGAGCAGCGTGCGCGGGAAGTCTTCGCCCTCGTAGCCGAGGCACTTCGTCGCGTGGCCCTGCGAGTCGAGGTCGATGACCAGCACCCGGTTGCCCATCTCGGCCAGCCGGTACGCATAGTTCGACGACAGCGACGTCTTCCCCGTGCCGCCCTTGAAGTTGAGGAACAGCTGCTTGCGCGTCATCTCTCTCTCCTCACGCAACGAAGTACTTCTGCCCGCGCTGCATCGCCTGGCCGCGCGCCACCAACAGCTCGCACGCCTCAGTCACCGCCGCCGGCGGCTGGTTCAGGTTCGTGGCCAGCTCGGCCAGCGAGCGCCCGCGAATCGCCGTGCGCAGCTCGGTCAGCACCGGCCCGCTCAGGTCGAGCGTGACGGTGGCCACCCGCGCCTTCGCCGGAGCCGGCGCGGGTACGTACAGCCTCGGCTGCGCCTTCGCGTTCTGCAGCTTCCGCACCTCGCGCCGCCGGTTCGCCTCGTCGAGCTCCACGAACGGCACGACGTCGCGCCCGAGCAGCCGCGACAGGCTCTGCGCCGCCGCCTTGCGGACCTTGAGGTCCTTGTCGCGCATCGCGGCCAGCAGCAGCGGCCGCGCGGGCTCGGCGGCCGAGGCGCCCAGCACCAGCGCCGCGAGCGCGCGCACCTCGGGCTCGGTGTCCGCGACCGCCTCGCGCCCGAGCTCGAGCGCGGCCTCGCCGGTGAGCGTCAGCGCCAGCAGCGCCGCGCGGCGGCGCACGGCGCGGTCGGGGTCTTTCACCGCCGCTGCGAGGTGCGGCCCGCCCTGGCGCGGGTCGAGCACGAGCAGCGCCTTCAGCGCCGAGATGCGGACCTCGGGGAATGGCGACGTCAAGAGCGGCGCCACCACCGCGACGCCCTCTGCCTTCGCGAAGCACGCGAACGCCTGCAGCAGCGCGACGAGCACCTGCGGGTCGCTCTCGGCGTGCAGCGCGCTCGCCAGCGCCGGAGCCGCCGCCGGCTGGCCCAGGGCCTTCAGCCGCTCGGCCGCGCGAACCCGCGCCGCGGCGTCGGGCGCCGACAGCTCACGCACCGAGAACCCGAACAGCGTCTCTTCGGTGGCGCCGGCGCCCGACAGCGCCAGCGACGGCACGCCGAGGCGGCCCTGCGCCTTGAGCTGGTGGGCGAGCTGCGTGACCGGTGACGGCTTCGGCGGCGGCAGCGACTCGGCGCGCGGCGCGAGGGGGGCGGCCGCCTTCGCCGCGCGGCCCTGCATCACCTCGCCGCGGAGCTCGCTGATGAACGCGGCGAGGTCGTAGGTGTCGGGGTCGTGCTCCTGGCCGGCGCCGTGAATGCGCGAGGCCTCGAGCATCTTGCCGATGAGCTCGGCGCGCTCGCGGCGCAGCGCCTCGGCGGCGCGGGCGGCCTCGTCGGCGAGCGCGTGGCTGCGCTGGGCGCGCACCTCGAGCTCGGCGACGACACGGCGCAGCTCGATCTCGCGCTGGGCGGCGGCAGCGAGGTCGGCGCGCAGGCGATCGCTCTCGCCGCGGGCGCTGTTCAGGTCGTTCTGCAGCTGCTCGCTGCGCGCTTCGAAGTAGACGATCTTCTCCAGAGCGCTCTTGAGCAGGGCCTCGGGCCGTTCTTCCACGTGCCCTTCATACAGCCCTGTAGCGATCTGTCTTCTTTTTGGCCGACGTTTGTGCGGCTACCCGTGACCACATGCAACCGCCGGATCTCCCACGGGGTTCCTGCTAACCTCCCGACCCGATGGAAGCGCCCTTCCTGCTCGAGTCGCTCGAGCGCTCGCGACGCCTGGGCGCCGGCTCCGCGCTCGACGAGCCGCTGGTCTCGGCGCTCGGCGACGTGCTGCTCGCCTGGCTGGTGAGCGAGCACGCGCAGACCCCGCCGCGGCTGCAGCGCGAGCCCTTCGCCAGGCTCGGCTGCATGTCGCCAGAGCAGGCGCGCGGCCGGCCCATCGACGTCCGCTCCGACGTGTTTGCGGCCGGCGCGCTGCTGTTCGAGCTCGCGTGCGGCAAGCGCCCGTTCGACGGCATCTCCGAGCTCGTCGAGGGTGAGATCTCGACTCCGCGCGCCGCGAACCCGCGGCTGTCGGAGCCGCTCGCCGCCGTGCTCTCTCGCGCGCTCGCGGCCGACCCGCAGGCCCGGTACGCGACCGCCGCCGAGCTGCGCGCCGCCCTCGAGCTCGCGTCGCCTCCGGCGGGCCCCGACGCCGTCGAGGCGTGGGCCGCCCGCCTGCAGGAGCCGGCCCCGCCGAAGGCGGGCGACCCGGCGGCGGCCCCGCCTCAACCGAAGCGGCGGCTCCCGCTGCGCTGGCTCGGCGCGACGGCCTTCGTGGTCGTGCCGATCGCGGCGACGCTGTTCGTGCTCCGCGCGCACGAGCAGCACCAGCTCGACGTCGAAGAGGGCTACGCCGCCTCGCTGCGGCCCTGCGAGATTCTGACCGACCCGCCGGGCGCCGCGCTCATCATCGACGGGGTCACGTACAGCGAGCGCGCACCCACCGTCGTGCGCTTCGAGCCCGGCCGCGACTACGTCATCGAGGTGAAGGGCGCGGGCGGCTATTCGGCGAGCCGGAAGATTCGCGACCAGAAGCGGCTCGTCATCCGCCTCAGCGACGGAGCCGTCACCGAGAGCATCGTCTACGGCGCCCCGCCGAAGCACGTGCGGGCGGCGGCGCGCCCGGCCGAAGCGCAGCAGCCCGCGAAGACCGCCGCGCCCGAGGCGACGACGTCGAAGCGCATCGTCCCCTATGACTTCGAGAAGGGGCCCGTCGAGTTCACGCTCGAGCCCGAGCACCAGGTCGGCATTCCGCCCGGCAACTGCATCGAGGTCCCCGCGACGCGCAAGAAGCCGTTCAAGACGCACGCGAGCCACGTGCTGGCGCTGTTCACTCCGATGAAGGGCAGCGAGCAGCTCGTCACGCTCGAGGACTGGGCGCCCGAGCCCGGGCAGCTGTGCGTGTTCGTCGTGACCGACTCGGCGTCGCACTTCGATCTCAACAAGTCGCTCCTGCGCTGGGAGCAGTCGCTCAGCGTCGTGAAGAAGCCGCTCGTCTACGTCGACGGCACCGACCGCGTGCTGGTGCGCTCGTTCGCGCCGGGCACCTGGCGCGTGCGCGTCACCGGCGGCAGCGGCGGCTATCACCCGGTGCTCGTCACCGTCTCTCACCAGGGCGGCGACGACGACCAGGTGCTCGACCAGTACGAGACGTTCGTCGAGAACCCGAAGGCGATGTGGTTCACGGTGCCCGTCATCGAGGCAGAGCCCGACCTACGGTTCGCCGTCCGCATCGACAAGGTGCGGTAGCCCGAGCGCCTGAAGCTGCGCGGCCGCCTCGCGCGCGTCCCTGAACACGTGCGCGTGAAGGCCGGCCGCGCGCGCCGCCTCGACGTACGGCTCCAGGTCGTCGAAGAAGACCGCCTTCGTGGCCGGCACGCCGGCGGCGGCGAGCGCGCGCTCGTAGATGGCACGCTCGGGCTTCACGAGCCCGACCTCGCAGCTCAAGACGAGCCCGTCGAAGCGCTCGAGCACCGGCAGCTGGGGCCGCAGGAAGCCGACGTGCAGGTCGTGCGTGTTCGAGAGCAGCACGAGCCTCACCCTGCCGACGAGCGACTCGGCGAGGCGGATCATGGGCGGGTTCAGCTCGAAGTGGCACGTCCACGCGCGCACGAACGCGTCCGCGTCGGGCACCCGCCCGCCGACGCGCTCGGCGAGCGCGAGCCGCAGCGCGTCGCCCTTCAGCTCGCCGCGATTGACCCGCTCCCACAGGCCCGAGCCTTCGAGCTTCGAGCGCAGGCTCTCGGGGGTGGTGCCGAACAGCCCCGACACCTCGCGGAAGAGCTTCGCGTTGTCGTGGAACACGAGCACGTTGCCGAGATCGAAGATGACGGCTGAGACCTCTGGTGGGCGCCGGCCAGGGCTCACGCGCGCGACAGCCTCCGCGAGCGGCCGAGCACGACGTCGCTGCCCCTGCGCGACGGGCCCTCGCCGATGGGGTCGGGGCACTGGCGGTGCAGCTTGCAGGTGCGGCACGCGCGGCCCTCCCAGACCCGCTCGTAGAGCGCGGTGACCTGGTCGATGGTGTCGAAGTCTTCGGTGACGGTGCCGAGCTCGAAGTTGCGGTTGTCGGCGCCCTTGGCGCCCAGGCCGGCGCCGGTGAGGTTCGCGCTGCCGAGGTAGAGCCACGCGCCGTCGACGAGCACGCACTTGAAGTGCACGCGCGGGCAGATCTTGAGCGTCATGCGCTTCGCGAGCAGCGCCTGGGCGTCGAACGCGGCGCGAAACGGGCGGCTGGGCAGCTCGGCGTGCAGCACGCGCACCTCGACGCCGCGCTTCGTGAGCTCGGAGAAGAGCTCGACGACCGGGCGGAAGCGCTTCGGCGACGTCTCGATCAGCATCGCCTTCACGTTGGCGGTCGCGATCCACACCGACTCCCGGGCGTGCGCCATGCGCTCCTGCACGACGACGCGGTAGAGATCGAGGCCCTGCAGCAGCACGCCGCGAATTGTGGCACAAGCGCGTCGCCGTGCTCGCTTTCGACCCGCATCCGCTCCTCGACGCCAAGGCGTTCACCACCACGTTCCCGAAGCCCCTGGAGGCGATGGGCCAGCGCCCCGAGCTGCTCGCGCTCTTGAAGCCGGGCGCCGCCGCTCCGCTGGCGAGCGACGACGCCGTGCGCGGCGCGGTGCGCGACCTGCTCCGCCACGGAGGCTACAAGCCGACCGGCCGCGGCAAGCCGGCGAGCGAGTACCTCATTCGCGCCGTCAGCGAGGGCACCCTCTCGAGCATCAACGCGGCCGTCGACTGCTGCAACGCGGTCTCGCTGCACAGCGGGCTGCCGATCAGCGTCGTCGACCTCGAGCTCGCGAAGCCGCCGTTCCGCGTCGGCCTCGCTCCGGCGGCCACGCAATACGTGTTCAACGCCTCGGGGCAGACGATCGACGTCGAGGGCCTGCTGTGCCTGTTCGACGCCGACGGAGCGTGCGCGAACGCCGTGAAGGACAGCCAGCGCACGAAGACGCGGCCGCAGACCACGAAGACGCTCACCGTCATCTGGGGCACGAGCGCGCTGAGCGGCCGCTCGGCGAAGGCCTACGCGTGGTACCGGGAGCTGCTGCTCGGCATGGGCGCCGAGGTAGGGTCGGTGCCGTGAGGGTCTTCGCGCTCGCGCTGCTCCTCCTCTCGGCCTGCGCCCGGCAGAGCGGGTGCGAGGCGGCCGGCGGCCTCTGCGTCGCGACGCGGGAGCCGTGCCCGGGCGACACGCAGTTCTCGGGCTACGACGGCGCGTGCGAGCCGCAGGGCAAGTGCTGCCGGCCGCTGCCGGGGTTCGATGCGGGCCGGCCCGATGCGGGCGCTCCGCAGCCGACGCCGTGCGCGGTCGACGGCCTGTGCCGCAAGACGTGCCTGGCGAGCGAGAAGGCGCTCGACGCCGTCATCCCCAACCCCTGCCTGCCGGGCGAGGTGTGCTGCGCCTCGCGGTGAGGTGTGAGAGAGTGCTCGCATGCCAACGGCTACGATTCGATTGGGTGAGGTGCGGATCAACACCGGCGGCCGCAAGGCGGACGTGGCGCCCGCGCGCTTCGCGCCGGCGGGCAGCATCAAGACGACGGTGAAAGAGGCGTCCGACGTCGTCTGTCTGCCGAACGGCTCGTTCGCGCTGGTCAGCGACAAGAAAGACTCGCTGTACATCGTCGACCGCCAGGGCAAGCAGCGCGAGCTGAAGCTCGAGGGCCTGAAGGGCGCGAGCGAGCTCGAGGGCGTCTCGTACGACCCGGTGAAGGAGCACCTCATCGTCTCGCGCGAAGAGAGCGCCGAGCTCGTCCGCTACGAGTGGAAGGGCGGCGACGACACGCCGCGGCTCGAGAAGAAGATCGACCTCGACCTCGACGGGCGCGAGAACAAGGGCATCGAGGGCCTCGTGCACCTCCCGGCCGAGCACTCGCCGACGGGCCAGCCGCAGCTGATCGCGGCGAAAGAGGGCGACCCGCGACAGCTCTTGATGTTCGCCGACAACGGCAAGGGCAAGCCGGTCGAGCTGCAGCTCGAGAAGCAGCTCAAGGACGTGCTGAAAGACTTCTCGGCGGTGACGGTCGACCCGAAGACGGGGAACCTGTTCGTCGCGAGCGACGAGTCGTCGGTGGTGGCGCAGGTGCGGCTCGTGCGCGAAGGCAAGAAGGTGACGGCGCAGCTGGTTCAGGCGCTGCCGCTGCGCGACGACAAGGGCAAGCCGCTCGCGCGCATCGAGGGCCTCGCGTTCAACGCGCGCGGCGACCTCTTCGTGCTGACCGAGAACGACGGCACGCTGCACCAGCTGAAGCGGCAGCAGGCCGGCAAGGGCGACGCGCCCGCGCCCGCGAGGCCGGCGCCCTCGGGGCGGTTCAGGGACGAGCTCGAGGACGAGTAGCCCGTCACCTTCCTCTTCAGGGCGTGAACACGAGCCGGCCGAGGAAGCCCCCGTCGCGGAGCGCGTAGAGCAGCGACGGCGCCTCGCTCAGCGGCTTGCGCGTCACGACCGGCTTCGGCCGGCGCTGGAGCAGCTCGTCGATGACCTCGCGCCCGCCGAGGTGCGTGCCGACGACGGTGACCTCGCGCGCGGTCAGCGCGCTCAGCGAGAGGTCGATGCGCCCGGTCGGGCTCGAGGCCGCGAGCACGAGCCGGCCTCCGGGCTTGAGCAGGCTGAACGCCTTCTGAATGGCCTGCGCCGAGGGCACGCAGACGATGGCCGCGTCGAGCGCCACCGAGCCGGTGAGCTGCCCCTTCGCGAGCATGAGCCGCTCGGGGTCGGGCTCGTACGCGTAGACCTCGCGGCCGGCGAGCTGCGCGACGAGGTGGCCGACGCCGCCGAGCCCGAAGACGCCGAGCTTCTCGCACGGCCCCGCGGCTCTCACCGCGGCGAGCGCGGCCTGCCCCGAGCCCATCAGCACCGCCAGCTCCGCGGCGTCGCCGTCGTCGGGGAGCGACACGAGGTGCTGCTCGGCGAAGTTGCCGCGCTCGCACAGCGCGCCGTTTCGCGAGAAGCCGTGCCAGGTCGCGGCGGGGCAGCGGTGCGGCCTTCCCGCGCTGCACGCGGCGCAGCTGCCGCACGAGGTCGCGAGCGGCGTGATGCCGACGCGGCGGTTCGTGCCCTCGACGCGGCCGACGGCCTCGCAGCCGGGCACGAGCGGCACGAGCGGCAGCGCGTCGAGCATCGCCACGTGCCAGTCGGCGAGCCCGAGGCCGCACGCTTCGATGCGCACGGTGACCTCGCCGGGCCCGGGCCGCGGCAGCTCGCGATCGACGAGCTGGAGCGGCTCCTTCGGGCGGTAGAGGACGGCGGCGCGGTTCATGGTTCCGCGGCGAGTCTGGCATATTGCGCCCATGAGCAACGTCGCTCCCCTGAAGACCGGCACCGTCGGCCTCACCGGCAGAAGCGCCCAGACCGACGAGGTGCCCACGTGGGTGTTCGTGCCGCTGGGCATGAAGGCCGGCCGCCTGCCACCGCACATCCTGCAGCGGCTGAAGAGCGGCGACACGGACGGGGCGCTGAAGCTGCTCGGAGAGGCGCTGAAGAAGCCGGGCCTGGGCGCGCTGGACACGGCGGTGCTCCACAACGGCGTGGGCGTGGCGCTCAACCGCCAGGGCAAGCACGAAGAGGCCATCGCGGCGTTCGACCGGGCCGGCGAGCAGTACCCGCCCGCGACCTACAACAAGGCGGTCAGCACGCTGAAGGCGGCCATCGCCGAGTCGGGGCAGTGGGAGGCGTTCACGAAGAACAAGGGCTCGGTGTCGCTCGAGCTGCTCGACGCGAAGCAGGTCGACCGCGCGGTCGAGCTGCTCGGCAAGGCGGTCGGCAAGAACAAGGAGTTCTTCGCGAAGATGGCGCGCGAAGACTCCGACTGGGCGCCGCTGCTCGAGCTGCCGCGGTTCCGCGAGCTGGCGGCGCTCGAGCCGCTGAAGAAGACGCACGCGGTGGCGGGCAGCGCCGGCACGCCGGGCACGTCGGGGTACGCCGATGGGCCGGCGACGGCGCCGGTGAAGCGCGAGGAAGAGCAGAAGGCGTACGCGCGGGCGCAGAAGAGCCTCGGCTTCGAGACGTCGTGACGCCGCCCTGAGCGCAGCCGGAAGACGCGAGCGCGCCGCGCGGGCTCAGCTGTCGTTCAGCGGCGCGTAGATGTACAGCATCGGCGTCTGCCCGCGCGCCTCGTTCGAGATGTACATCGCGCCGTCGTGGCCGAACGCGATGCCCTCGGGCTGGCGGTGCACCTTCCCGTCGAGCGCGTAGACCTTCCGCACCTCGCCGTCGGGCGACAGCACCACGAGCTTCCCGCCCTGGCTCGACACCACCCACAGCTCGCCCGTCTTCGGGTGAACCGCGAGGCCCGAGGGGCCGAAGCCCTTGTCCTTCAGCGGGAGCTTCAGGGCCGGCTCCGGGTCCAGCTTCCTCGTCTCGAGGTCCAGCGCGTAGACGGGGAAGACCCTGTCGTTCCCGTCCTCGAGGCTCTGGTTCTTGCACGCGAGCAGCAGGCGGCTGCGCCTCGAGTCCCACGCCATGCCCTCGACGTCGCACGGCATGCCCAGGTCCTTCGTGAACGCGAGCTGCTCGGTGGGCTCCTTGCCGGTGGGGTCGACGACGCTGAGCCGGCCGTCGCTGCGAGCGACCCACACGCGCCCGCCCGCGACCTCGACGGCCTCGTAGTCTCCGAGCTCGCCGAGCTCGATCTTCTCTTCGACCGCGCCGTCGATCACCGACAGCCGGTACAGCAGCGGCTTCTCGTCGTGCACCGCCCAGAGGCTCTTGCCGTCGGAGGCCAGCGCGAGGCCCGAGATCTCGCGCAGCGCGCGCTCGAGCTCGATGGTGCGTGACGGCTTCGGCAGCGGCTCCTCGCCGGAGTCCTCCTTCTTCTCTCTCTTCTTCGCCGGGTCGGGCGAGTGAATCGGCTCGGGCAGCGAGGGCATGGTGCTCACCATCACCGCGACGCACACGCCCGCGATCGCCACCAGCGACAGCACGGCGCCGAGGTCCACCCTGGAGCTCACCACGCCCCCACGATCCCGAAGCTCGAGGCTCCGTTCACCGGGTTGAACGACGCCGTCGGCTTCACGGCGCCGGGCTTCTTGCGATGCATGTACGGAATCAGGAAGCCCGAGAGGCTGCCGACCATCGCGCCGATGAGCACGTCGGTCGGGAAGTGGTTGCCCGACTCCACGCGCGACCACCCCGTCAGGCCGGTGAGCACGATGCCGGTGCCGAGCACGACCCAGCGCATGGGCGAGTCGGGGTGCCGCAGGAACACGGTCGCCGTCATCGCCGACGTCGCAGCGGCGACGATCGACGTGTGGCCCGAGGGAAACGACAGCTCGGCGTCGAACGGCGTGAGGGGCTCCTCGAGGTCGGTGTAGCGAACGGGCCGCGGCCGCCGGAAGGCGAACTTCATCACCGTGTTGATCATGCTGGTCATCGCGATCGCCTCGGTGATGATCAGCATGTCGTTGAAGAAGTCGGCCCACGGCGTCTGCGTCGGCAGCGCGAGGCTCTCGAGCCCGAGGTACAGCACCGGCACCACCAGGCTCGCGGCCAGAGCCACGTCGCTGAAGACCTCCCACTCCTTCGACGCCCTGCCGACCGCGTAGCGATCGAACATCGTGAGGTCAGCGGGGTTGCAGCGGCCCGTCTCGGGAATGGGGCGCCGGCACGACACGTCGCCTTCGATCGTCGGCTTGATCAAGAAGTCCACGATCAGGAACAGCGAGAACGAGCTCGCCGTCAGCGAGGCCTCGAGCGGGAAGTCGACGTCGTAGACGCTCAGCGACGGGCGGGCCACGATCTCCTCACCCGGCTCGGTGTCGCGCTCCGGCGCCAGCACCGGCGCCAGCTCGTCGGTCAGCCTCGGAGCGACCGTCGGCACCGTTCCACCGTCAGGCGTCACGACGTCCGGTGGACGTTGCGAGTCGTGCTCCGGAGGTTTCACATCGGTGACCGACAGCAGCGCTGCGACGAGGAGCACCATGATCAAAAGCCCGTGGTTGCAAACAGGGGGCCGATGGCGGCCGAGAAGCGCTCCGCTCCGTCGAGGCTCCGGTGATACCCGATGGAAACACCGAACAGGTCGGCGACCGACCACCACACTCCGCCCCCGAGGCTCAGGTGGTAGTCGTCGCCGACGACGCCCCTGCCGAACACGCGGCCGTGGTCCGCCGACAGGTTGATGCCGAGCGTGCTCGGCACGTTCTGCCCGACGCGAACGAGGTCGATGCGCAGGTCGTTGCTGTGCGCGAACGCGACGTCGCCCGCGAACTGCTGCTGCACGTACGCGCGCAGCTGCGGGTCGCCGAGCGTCGGCGCGAAGTAGAACGGGTGGCGCCCCACGATGCCCTCGAGGTACACGCGCGAGAGCAGCACGAAGCGCTCCGCGCGATCGAACGGCACCGCCACCGCGGCCGCGAGCTTGTGGTTGCTCGAGCCGGGGCCGCCGCTGATCGGGTCCCACCGCCACTCCACCGACGTGTGCAGCGCGACGCCGCGCCGCGGCAGCGTCAGGCTGTCGAACGTGTTCACCTCGGCGAAGAAGCGCATGCCGCCGAACCCGCGCGGCCCGAACGTGTCGGGCGAGATCTCGGGCGCCGTCGCGACGTAGCGGCCGGGCGTGCGCTCGGTCACGAAGAGCTGGCCGATCAGCTGCGCTCCGACCCGCGCGCGCTGCCCGCCGAAGCCGTAGGCGAGGCCCCAGCGCGCCTCGTACTGCTCCTGCCGCACGCGCCAGAAGTCACGGAGCGCCTGGTGGCGGCGGTCGATGTTCGTGAAGCCGAGGAAGTTGCGCGTGTACTGCGGAGTCCGCAGCGTCAGGTCGAGCTGCTGGTCGAGCACCTCGAAGCCCTGCGGGAAGAAGCCGCGGTAGTCGACCGCCGCGCCCCACGTCGCGGTCGCGAGGTAGGCCTGAATCATGTGGCGCTGCGCGAACGGCTCCTTCTTGAAGCCGTGAACGACGCGCTCGTAGCGGCCGCCGATGAACGCGCCCTGGTCGGGGTTGATGAGGAGGCCGGGGACGAACGAGCCGGCGTCGAGCTCGTGGTTCTCACGCTGCTCGTACTGGTTCATGCGGGCGAGGTCCGACCGCTCGTCGGTCACGCGGATGGACGGGTCGATGCGCGCGCCCTTCGGGCGGTCGTACAGCACGATCGCGCTGGCCTCGGCGGTGCCCGGGCCGCCGGCCTTCACCACGTCTTTGCCCTCGCCGCCGACGAAGCGCACGCCGATCTTCCGGTTCGGCTTGCCGTGCACGACCAGCACGTCGTCGCCGTCGAGGCCGTACACGCGCAGCTCGTCGGTCTCGCGCGGGTCGAAGGCGCGGTCGAACCAGGGCTCGCCGTCGTCGCTCTTCCTCCCCACGACGACGCGGAGCGTGCCGTCGTCGAGGTACGTCATCGTGATGCGGTCGTCGTCGTTCGAGCCGCGCACGTCGACGAAGCGCGCCTGGTGCTCGTAGAACGACTCGGCGGCTTCGAGCAGCCGGTCGCGGCGCGCCTTGAGCGAGCGTGCGATGTGCGCGCCGTCGAGCGCGTAGGTCTGGGGGTGCCAGGTCGCCATCGCCTCGTCGATGACGGCGTCGGTGATCGAGGCCTGCACCTCTCTCGCGATCTCCATCCACCGCGCGTGGCTCAAGCCGTTGAGCGTCATCGCGTCGTTGTCGCGCGCGTTGTAGTTGAGCCAGCGAATCGGCCCGTAGTCCTCGTCGAAGCCGTGCAGCGCCCTGGCCTGGGGCAGCACGAGCTTCGCGACGTGAAGCAGCGCTCCGTCATAGTTCGCGAACGCCTGGTCGCGATCCATCGCGACCGGCGCGTAGACCTTCACGCCGTTCTCGTCTTCGTTGGCGGCGAAGCGGAACTGGCCGCGGTGGCGGTCCCAGTCGCCGACGAGCATGTCGACGAGGCGCGCGCGCAGCATGGCCTCCTGATCGACCCGGTGCTTCCACGGCTTGTCGAGCAGCTTCTCGACCATGTCGTCGTAGTTCCTGAAGCGCGTCTTCTCGTCGCGGCCGCCGAGGTGCGCCGGCACCACCTCGCCGTCGTTCATCTCGTTCGGCCGCTGCTCGAGCAGAATGACCTCGTCGCTGACGAAGCCCCGGTACCCGGCGAGCGCCTCCTGGTCGGGCAGGTAGAAGAGCTCGGGGTGCACCGTGAAGACGCCGGCGGCGTCGCACAGCTTCGCGGTCGCGAGCGCGGCCTCGGGGTGCGTGGCCGTGTACGCGTGCTCGAGCAGCCGCGACATCGGCGTGAGCTTGTTGAGGGGGTACGGGAAGAGGCGCGACGGCTCCTTCGTGGTCGAGCGCAGCGCCCAGTCACCGCCCTGCGCGTCGCGCACGCGCACGCTGTTGCTCTGCTGGCCGCCGCCGATCTTGTACGGCTCGAAGCCGCGCGCCTTCAGATCGAGCACGTCGTACGGCAGCCGCAGGCGGAACGCGTCGGCGTAGTAGCTGCCGGCGAAGAAGCGGAGCGGCCCGGGCAGGTTCCACACGCTGCGCTTCGACAGCGTCGCGAACACGGGCGACTGCGGGAGCGGCGGAGGCGGGTCGAGCGGCTCGCGCCTCAGCCGGTTCAGCGGCGGCAGCTGGAGCGTGTAGAGCGGCTCCTCCTCCTCCGGGCTCACGAACGTGGCGATCGCCTCGCCCCTCGCCGTCATCGACAGCTCGACCCAGCCCGGCCTGGCCGCCGCGAAGTCCCACCCGCTCGGCCTCACCACCGGAGCCGCCTCGCGCGCCGAGGTGCCCGACACCAGCTGCACGTGCGGGCCCACGGTGACCGACTGCAGGTTCGCGTCGTGGCCCCCGACGAAGATGAACGAGCCGTACTTGCTGGCCTCGGCGACGACGCTCTGGATGTACGACTGGTAGAGCGGGTGGTTCTGGTACTGCTCGACGAGGCCCGCCTGCCGCGCGAGCACCGACGCCGTGCCGGCGACCGGAAGGGGGTCGAGGTGCGCGTCCGACGTGAACGCGCCGCCGTACTCGCCGTAGCTCGCGAGCGGGTGGTGCGCGATGAGCACGACGCGCTGGTGGCGGTGCGAGCGCAGCTCCTCGGAGATGCCGTTGATGAACGCCTTCGGCGTCTTGACGAGGCACGTGTCGTTCAGGTTCGGGTCGCCCGAGGTCTGCTCCATCCACCACTGCGAGTTCAGGAGCAGCAGCTGCACGGCGCCATCGCCGAGCTCGACGCGCGTGGTCGCCCCGCAGGCCGCCTCGGGCATCACGTCCGGGTCCTCGTCGTCGTCGTTCTGAGGCTCGCTCCGGTACGCCCGGTCGAGCGCCTTCTCGAGGCGGCGCACGCCCTTCGAGTCGACGAAGTCGTGCTGCCCGGGGAGGAAGTAGACCTCGCCGCCGCGGGCGTGGAAGTCGCGCGTCGCCTCGACGTGCGCGAGCAGCGCCTTCTCGGCCTCGGCGCGGCCGTCGTCGTCCTTCGGGGGCAGCTCGCCCTTCATGTAGTTGCCGGTGAAGACGACGGCGCTGCGCTCGGGGTCGAGCGCTTCGAGGCGCGCTCTGAGCCGTTCGAGCGTCGGCGTCGTACCGTCGCCGGCCGAGCCGCCGAGCACGATGACGGTGTAGCCGCGCTCCTCGGCGGCCGCAGCGAGCGGCAGCACCAGCAGCGCGGCGGCGACGAGCTTCACGGAGTCGCGGCGCCGAACGCGAGGCAGACGGTGAAGGTGACGGCCGAGAGCACCGCTCCGCCGAGCAGCACGTGGTAGCCGGAGCGCAGGTACCGCTTCGACTGCTCGAGCGCCGCGCCGTGGACGTGCAGCTCCTCGGCGAAGGCCTCGCCGAGGCTCTCTTTGGTCTCGAGGACCTCGGCGAGCGCCGGAGCGTACTCGTCGTCGGTCTTCGCCCACAGCAGATCGAGCCTGCCGCTGGCCTCGCGCACGCTCGCGCTCGCGACGGCGAAGACGAGCGACAGGAGGTTCGTCACCGCGAGGGGAATCAGGGCGGCCGAGCGCCAGCTCAGCACCTCGGTGCCGTAGAACGCGTGCGCGCTGACCGCGAGCATCAGGCCGTTGATTCCGATCAGGAAGCTCGACTTCGTCGCGACGAGCAGCCGCTCGCTGTCGAGGCCGCGGGCGATCGGCTGAAGCCACTTCTGCGCGCGGATCTTGATCGCCCCGGCGCGCGGCGGCTGGCCCTTCTGCAGCGGCGGCGGGGGTGGCGGCGAGGCGTGGTACTGACCGTTTCCGTTCTTCTTGAGGCTCATGGCGTGTTCTCGATGACCTCCCGAATCGAGCTCAGGTTGAAGATCTGGTTGAAGCGGCTGCGCCGGGTGACGAGCGCCGCGATGCCGGCCGCGAGGAAGAGCAGGCCGACCACCGCGGCCACCCACGGCAGCTGGCGGCGCACGAACCAGAACATGGCCATCGCGGCGGCGAACAGCTGCAGCCCGGGGACGTGCGTCTTGGTGTCGAGGAACAGGCCGAGCATGAAGGTGATGATTCCGACCTCGGCGGTGGCGAGCAGCGCGATCTTGATGGTGCGGTAGCCGATGCCCGCCGGCGGCAGCACGGCGACGACCAGCGCCGACAGCGCGATGCAGGCGACGAGGCGCATCACGAAGTCGCCCTGGCCGACGTTGGGCTCGGAGCGCGCGAAGATGCGGTCGATCGTCTTCAATGGGTCGCCCTCTCGTCGGCGAGGGGGTTCGGGCCGTAGGGCTTCGAGAGCTCCTCGGGCACGTCGGGGTTCGCCTTGTCGGGCACCATCTTCTTCAGCGAGCGGAACTCGACGTGGCGCACCTCGGGGTCGGCGGTGCGCAGCCGCTCGAGCAGCTTCACCGGCGGAGTCCGCCTCTTGCCCAGCCGCCCCAGGAACTCGAACGTGGTCACGCCGTTCTCGTTGCGCGAGTCGAGCAGCTGCCAGCGCCCGCGGTGCTGATCGAGCTCGGCGGTGATGGCGTCGGCCGCGTCTGGCGACCCGCTCGTCTGCACGGTGATGACGCAGTTCGGCCGCTTGCCGCCCTTCGTCTGGTGCTGCTGCGCGAGCAGGATGTACCGGCTCTGCGCCTCGAGCTCGGCCTCGAGCCGCTCGCGCGCATCGGCGGTCAGCCAGGCCATCGCCTCGGCCGCGGTGCGCTTGCCCTTCTTCTCGTTACCCTTCAGGGCCTCGAGCACCTGGCCCTCACCGACGGCGGGGGCGCCGGCGTGGAAGACCCACAGCACCACCAGGATCGCGCAGGCGAAGAAGCAGAGCAGAAGGCCCACGTGGTAGGCCTGAAGGCCGCACGCCATGCCGATGGCGAGCGAGAGGAAGACGTACGCCGCGTCCTTCGGGTCGATCAGGTTGTTGCGGTAGCGCACGGCCGCGACCACGCCGACGAGGCTGAACGCGCGCGCGAGGTTGTCTTCCAGCAGCAGCATCACGCCCGCCACGATCACGCTGAGCACGATGAGGGTCTGCGTGAGCGACGGGTTCGGCGTGTCCGAGTTCGTCAGCGTGTGCACCCAGGCGACCGGCACGGCGAGCACGAACGTGATGGTGAGCGCGAGCAGCGTGGTGATGAGGTCGTCGACGTTCTTGTTGACGTCGATGATGGCGGCGGCCATGCCCGAGACGCGGCTGAGCTCGGCCACCCACTCGGTGCTCGAGATCTCGTGCAGCAGCGCCTGGAGGATGCTGGCGCCCACCACCACCAGCACGAAGTACGTGAGCATCTTGCACAGCTGCACGATGCGCTGGACGCGCGGCTTCAGCGCCGGGGCGTCTGCCTTGCGCGGGTGCTGCTCGACGGTTTCGGTGGGAGTCGACGTGCTCACACGTTTCATCGCTCTGACGTCAGCAATGGCCACGCCGACCGGGTCGCGTGACGTTCTGCGGACCTGCCGGAGGGGCGGTGTGGCGTTCTGGCGCACCCGTGCTATCTCACGGGGCGCGATGCGACCTCTTGCCCTCCTCGTGGGCTTCCTGGCTGCGTGCGGTGGCTCCGTATGCGACAACGCGGTGAAGGCCGAGCAGGCCTCGAACCAGAAGGGCGCGCTGTGCGGTGCGCGCACGACCACGGTTCACGACGCCCAGAAGTGCAACAACAACCTGAGCAAGTGCAACACCGATGACCTCAACGAGATCAACAACTATGGGGCGTGCCTGAACGCGCTGCCGGCCTGCGCGTCGAGCAACAAGATTCAGTGGGAAGGGCAGCGGGACGGCTGCATCAATCAGGCGTTCCAGCGCATCTCGCTCACCTGCTTCGCCAACATCCTCTGATCGTGAGCTCACCTGGGTCGAGCGGAGTGGCGCCGCCGAAGCTCGCCCCAGCGGAGCTCGAGGAATAGGGACATGTCGACCGACAAAGCCGCATTCATCACGCGCTGGGCGGAGGCTTGGGCCCGGCTCATCGTCAAGCGACCGGCTGGGGTTCTCGTCACGCTGATTCTGCTCGGGGTCGCCGCGGGGTACGCGTCGAGCAAGCTGACGCTCGAGTCGGACCAGCTGAAGCTGATCAGCCAGGACCTCGTCGAGGTCAAAGACGTCGTGCGCGTCATCGACATGGTGGGCGGCGCGGGCTACCTGATGATGGGCCTGCGCGGCGAAGACGAGCAGACGCTGAAGAAGCTGTCGGACGCGCTCAACGACAAGCTGCTCGCGGAGAAAGAGAACGTCCGGTTCATCACCTACAAGGTGCCGGTCGAGTTCATCCAAGAGAACATGGTGCTGTTCCTCAAGCCCGAAGACCTGGCCGAGGGGCGCAAGCGGGTGAACGCGTACCTCAAAGACCAGATGAAGCGGGCGAGCCCGTTCTACGTCGAGATCCGCAAGACCGAGCCGGTGAAGCTCGACCTGTCGGACCTGATCAAGAAGTACGACAAGATCGGCAAGAAGAGCGTCCGCGACGACTACTACATCAGCGAGGACCGCAAGATGATCCTCATGCTGATCAAGCCGATGTGGAACTCGACCGAGCTGCCGCGCACGGTCGAGTACATCGAGCACCTCACCGGCTGGCCGGTGCACGAGGGCATCGGCAAGGCACCGAAGCCCGACTCGCTGCTCGGCAAGCTCTCGGCCGAGACCGGCATCAAGCTGGCCGAGGACTACAAGCGCCAGGGCGTCGACCCGAGCGTCGTCTCGTTCGGCTTCACCGGCGTGTACAAGACGAGCGTCGACGACAGCTACGCGATTCAGGAGTCGCTCGACGACGTGCTGTTCTGGGCGCTCGGGCTCATCGTCTTCGTCACGGTGCTGTTCTTCCGCAAGTGGGCGCCGACGCTGATCGCGATCACGGGCATGGCGCTCGGCACGCTGCTGGTCATGGGCTTCGCCTACGTGACGCTCGAGAAGCTCAACATGGTGACGAGCATCATCGCCGCCATCTTGATGGGCTTCGGCATCGACTACGGCATTCACTTCATCTACCGCACGCGCATCGAGCTCGGCACGGGCAAGCCGTACGACGAGGCGATTCGCGCGGCGCTCGTGAACGCGGGGCGGCCCGCGCTCATCGCGGCGGTCGTGACGAGCGGCAGCTTCCTGATGCTGTACTTCAGCGAGTTCCGCGGGTTCTCTCAGTTCGGAGTGCTGGCCGGCTTCGGCACCATGATCACCGGCTTCACGATGTTCGCGTGGAGCCCCGCGATTCTCTCGCTGTGCGGCCGCATCAACCCCGCGCTGCCCGCGAAGCTGATCGGCACGATGACGCCGCTCGCGGTGTCGGCGAAGACGGGCCAGGAGGCTCGCATTCCGAAGCCAAAGCTGCTGCTCGCGGTGTTCTCGGCGCTGGTGCTGGTGGTGTGCCTCGCCGCGATTCCGAAGACCGATGCGCCGACGCCGAGGGGGCTGCCCTCGCTGTGGCAGCGGTTCATGGGCGGCGTGCACTTCAACTACAACACGCGCGCGCTGGTGGCCGAAGACCGGCCGAGCTTCCTGTTGCAGGACGAGATCGCCGAGCGCTTCAACATCTCGGCCGACCCGGTGGCGGTGGCGGTGAACACGCCGGAAGAGGTGAAGGAGATCTGGGACGAGGTCGCGCTGCAGCCCGAGAAGTACCCGACCGTCGACCAGGTGGTGAGCATCTACAGCTTCATTCCGCCCAAGGAGCGCGCGGAAGAGAACGCGAAGATTCTGGCCGAGTGGGACGAGGAGCTCAAAGACATCGAGGTCAGCTCCTTCCCTCCCGAGATGCAGGAGAAGGGCGAGCTGTTCAAGCGCGTGCTGAAGAAGAAGCCGTACGGCGTGGAAGGCGTGCCCGAGTACTACCAGCAGCTGTTCACGCACCTGCCGACGACGAAGCCCGAGAACCGCGGCTACCTGGTGTTCATCTACCCCGCGGTCGACCTGTGGGACGGCGCGAAGATGCTGTCGTTCTACAACGAGGTGCACGAGATCACGACGGCGTCGGGCAAGAAGTACCGCGCCGCGGGCCTCACGATTCTCTACTCGAAGCTCGCGCAGATGGTGCTGTTCGACGGGAAGTTCACGGTGATTCTGGCGGCGCTGTGGATTCTCTTGATGCACTACCTCGACTTCCGCAGCGTGCCGCTGGCGGCGGCGTCGGTGATTCCGCTCGGCGTCGGCTTGTGGATGATGCTGGGGCTCATGGCGCTGACGCCCGATGCGTTCTTCGGGCGGCTCAACTTCATGAACCTCGTCATCTTGCCGATCCTGCTCGGGTTCGGCGTGTCGCACGGTCTGTACCTGCTGCACCGCTTCCTCGAGGGCACGTCGCCGGTGGTGGCGCTGCGGTCGGTGGGCGCGGCGGTGGCGTCGTCGACGCTGACGGCGATCTCGGGGTTCGCGTCGCTGTTCTTCGCGAGCCACAAGGGGCTGCAGAGCATCGGGTACGTGGCGTGCCTGGGGCTCGCGACGACGCTCATCGTGTCGTTCACGGTGCTGGCGGCGGTGCTGCAGATCATGCACGACCGGAGGAAGGCGGCGGCTGGGTCGGCGGCGCCGGCGCCTTCGAGCGGAAGCCCAGAGCCTCCGCCTCCGGCTGTCGCCTCGAGTTGACGGCAACTTCCGATTCTCAGCGGCCGAGAATCGGAGTGTGAGCTACTCGATGTCGAAGCTGCTGCCGTGCATCGCCATCATCCGGCGGGATGCGGCGGCGCTTCCGGTCTCGAGTGAGCGCGTGGTGAGTGGTGCTCCTCCGTCTCGACCGCAGTCCCGAGATTTCGAGAGGCCACCACCGCCATGTCCGATACCCTGATCTTCGCGCGCCCGCACGCGGCGCCCACCCAACGCATCGAGCCGACGAAACCCCAAGAGCAGCACCGGCGCTCGTTCGCGGAGGCGATGAAGGAAGACGTCGAGGTCGCCGAGGCCGTCGCCTCGCACCAGCTGTCGCTGCTCGAGCTCATCAACGCGCTGCTCGCCGATGAGACTCCGCCGGAGCGCGAGAAGCTGCTCGCGCTGAGGGCGCAGCTGCGGCGCTACTCGTCCGAGGTGAACGTGCTCGCGAGCCTGCTTTCTCAGCTTTCAAGAGGCCGAAAAGATTGACGTGGCGCGCAACCCTTGTGTGGGCATGTACGACAACTCCGTACTACCCCACGCAAGGAACCGACCATGAGCATCTCGACCGTGAAGACCAAGTTCAACGCCCTCCGCAGCGACCTCCGGCTGACGAACCGTGAGGCGCGGCAGCTGCTGACCGAAGCGCGCAAGGGCGGCGTGACCGCCGGGGAAGCGGCGCTGATCGGGAAGATCGCGTCGAACGCGGTGACGGCCGACCCGCGCGTCGTCCGCATCACGAAGGACGGCTTCTTCGCGGCGCCCTCGACGAAGAAGATGCTCGAGGAGTTCGCGTCGCGCTACGCCGGCCGCCCGCAGTTCCCGACGGGCGAGCAGATGAAGCGGCTGTACACCGGCCTCGCGGAGCAGCGGCTGGCCGCCGGCAGCGGCAAGGAGATCGCGGGCCCGCCCGTGTCGAACCCGAACGACTACCCCTCGTACGACATGACGCCTCCGGGCCTGATGGACGTGACGAAGACGCTGTACGTCATCGACAACCGGCTCATCTACCGGCAGTCGGGCATGGGCCCGAACGGCATCATGTCGCGCTGGCAGGACCTCGGCCCCGCGCCGCTGTTCTGATACTGAAGCGCTCATGCGCTTGAAGATCGTCACCGCCGCCGCGTTCGCTCGAGCGCGCGGCGGTTTCGATTTTGCGGGGACACCGACGTTGGTGCGCGGCGACAGCTCTCGCGTGCTGGCGCGCGTGCCGACGGGCAGCGTGCAGTGCTGCATCACCTCGCCGCCGTACTGGTCGCTGCGCGACTACGGCATCGCGGGGCAGATCGGGCTGGAGGCGTCGCTGCAGGGATATCTCGATCGGCTGGTGTCCGTGTTCGCCGAGGTTCGCCGCGTGCTGCGCGACGACGGCACGCTGTGGCTGAACATCGGCGACTCGTACACGTCGGGCGGGCGCACGTGGCGGGCGCCGGACAAGAAGAACCCGGTGCGGGCGATGAGCGTGCGGCCTCCGACGCCGGAGGGCCTCAAGCCGAAGGACCTCGTCGGAGTGCCGTGGCGCCTCGCGTTCGCGCTGCAGGCAGCCGGCTGGTACCTGCGCGCGGACGTGGTGTGGAACAAGCCGAACTGCCAGCCGGAGAGCGTGAAGGACCGGCCGACGCGCTCGCACGAGTACCTGTTCCTGTTCAGCAAGAGCGAGCAGTACGTGTACCGCGGCGGCGCGGTGCGCGGGCCGAACGCGCGGAACCTGCGCACCGTCTGGGACGTGCACACGCAGGCGTATCGCGACGCGCACTTCGCGACGTTTCCGGTCGCGCTGGTGGAGCCGTGCGTGGAGCTGTGCACGGAGCGCGGCGACACGGTGCTCGACCCGTTCTGCGGCTCGGGGACGACGGGGCTGGTGGCGATGCAGCGCGGGCGCGGCTTCCTCGGCGTGGAGCTGAACCCTGAGTACGTGAAGCTGGCGATGAAGCGCATCGGCGCGGAGGCCGCGGCGTCGGCGGCGTGAGCGGGGCCTCGCCCGGCTCGGGCGCGTGGCAGGGAGCCCGGCTGGTGCAGCTCCTCGGGCCTGCGTCGTCGCTTCGGATCGAGGGCGCTGCGCGCGGGCCCACGAGGAAACGGCGGGCACTGCGCTGGCCGTGCCGAGACCTTCCCTCTGCGCTGGACTGGACGTCTCGTCCAGCGGACCGAGCCCGTCCTCCGCGCTGGACTGGACGTCTCGTCCAGCGGACCGAGACCGCCCCTCTGCGCTGGACTGGACGTCCCGTCCAGCGGACCGAGACCGCCCCTCTGCGCTGGACTGGACGTCCCGTCCAGCGGACCGAGACCGCCCCTCTGCGCTGGACTGGACGTCTCGTCCAGCGGACCGAGACCGCCCCTCTGCGCTGGACTGGACGTCCCGTCCAGCGGACCGAGACCGCCCCTCTGCGCTGGACTGGACGTCTCGTCCAGCGGACCGAGACGTGGGCTTGTCCCGCTGGAGTGGACACTGAACCGGAGGACTGTCTCAGTGTCGGCAATGGATGATGGCAAAGTGGCGGAGTCAAAGAAGAACGAGGCCCGATTCACGGACGAGTTCAAGGCT
>Ga0268299_1001599_pt1 | contig 37044 bp, 34 predicted proteins | sample NOBtaG_FD_193484 | JGI IMG/M metagenome (GOLD analysis project Ga0268299, IMG submission 193484) | Activated sludge microbial communities from bioreactor in Nijmegen, Gelderland, Netherland - NOB reactor | ecosystem: Engineered > Bioreactor > Aerobic > Activated sludge | place: Netherlands... | reverse complement strand
CGATCACTCCTTTGGCCCCCTCGCTCTTCGCTTGGGGGAGGGTCACATGGGTCAAATCTCAATGGAAATTACGCGCCTACCCGGGTCACTTCTCAGTGGAAATCAACACCGCCCCTGCCATTCGAAGCCGTCGGCTGTGACGGTGACGACAAACTCGACACCCTGCCATTCGCGCAGGAGGCGCGTGCCGGTGATGGGGCGGTCGCGGTCGAGGCGCATTCCGCGCTTCTTCTTGTCGCCGCCGTCCAGTTCTTCGCCCAGCCGTTCCAGCCGCCGGATCGTCTCGGGCTTCAAGCCGCCATAGGCAAGTTCCTGGATGCGGTAGGCGATACGGCTTTCGAGATAGCGCCGGTTGAACGGCGGCGGTTCGCTGTCGAACAGATCGCGCCACTGCTTTTTCAGGTCAGGCGTCGGTGTGGTCTTCAGCGCGGCCAGGCGCGCGGGGATCGGATCGAGCGTCAGCATGCGGGTCTCCGGTGTTTTGCATCCGGACTACCGCTCTGTTCTGACGGGAAGTGTAGTGAACTTTCTCCAGCTTCGTCAGTGTGTTGCGGGCAATCGCTCGACAGCAGCCGGATAAGCCCAAGAGCGAGGATGCGGCACAGTTCGGCCCGGCGTTCTGCGGGCGACATCAGCCCGGGGGCAAGCGGATTTGGCAGGCGCATGGCAGTTGCTCCGAGGAGGTTCTGCCAATGAAAAGCCAACTCGGACCTCGAAACGGGACAGGGCAGCAAATGAATCTTCTGGCTTCGCCAATTCTCCCGTCTACTCTCGGTGGAAACCATGCGAGGTGGTCAATGGTTCGCGCACCCACGAAGACATGCCCAAACCTGTATCGGATCCTGACGGACGCTCCTGTGGAATTCCGAAGCAGGTTTCTCGCGGCAAAGGCTTTCGATAAGCTCGATTGGCTTGCTGCCTATCGCTTCGATCCGGCTAGTCCACATTCATATAGTCAATCGGCCCGAATGCTGACCGATGAGCCCAAGGCGAAACTCTTACCGCTGGAAACCGAAGCGACACGCATCACCATCATTGCCGGCAAAAGGGGCCAGTTCGCACTCGAAGGGCTGGTGCGCAAAGCAGCCGATGATGAGATCGGCCCTGCCTTCCAGAGACATTCCGACGAGCTCTCACGCAGCCTTTGGTGTTGGCTGGATCAAAAGAAGCTTTTCGAGGCAGCAGAAAACGTTCTGCATCTGAAGCTCTATCGTCGTTACGACAAGCACTATCAGACGTTTCTCGCGGCGCCGACATCCGAGAACGGCAGGGGCGACGGCGCCAAACCTATCGCGGATTTCATTGCGGATCTGGAAAAAGGCCTCGATCGCGGTTCGGGGTGCCGCACCGACCGGTTCGATATCGCCGCGGAAGGGGATGATCCCGCCGCCGAGATGTATGTCATTCGACATCCGAACCTGCCCACCGTTGCGCGGGAAATAGACGACGCCGGCGAGGTCTCGAATTTCTATTTCCGGCCACCCGGCGAAGCGATGGTGGTGTTCGTGCCGTCTACCGGCCGGTTGCATGTGCGCGCGGACACCCGTGCCATCCGACATCTCGTCCGAGATTCGTTTGTCTCAAAGGCGCTTGCGCAGGACATCTCTTACCAGCCGGTCGACTTTCAGGCCTATGATATTTCGCGATTTCTTAATGATTTCGAGCTCGCGGCTCTCGCGGATCCGGAAGCCACGATCAAGCGGGTGTCCGTGATCAAGATCGATGCGAGTATTGGAACTTTGTCCAATCGGGTGTCCGTCGCAACGACCAAGGATGGCAACGTCCGGGAACTGATTGAAAGCCAGCCCGGACTGGACAAGGTCTTTGGGAGGGCCGTTGCCATTCGATTTGTGGAAATCGCCGTGCAATATCGCCGGAACGGGCGCGAGGCCGACGAAACGCTCGATTTCTCGATCTCGGACAGCAATACCTGCAGTCTCCTGAGCCTTGATGATGCCTTCGAGCAGGCCTTGGGCCATCGGCTACTCCGCGGCTGGGGGATAATGAAAGAAGGCCGGGCACCGCAAGAGTCCGATTTGCGCGTCATCCTTCCCGCCATACTTGCGCTCTGGGATAGCGGTGCGTCGAAGGTCTCTGGGGCATGGCTGATCGAAAGAAACCTTGCTGTGGATCGGATGACCGATCTGGGCTTTCTTGTTCCTTCTGGCGTCGACGACATCGACGTCATCGAGGACGAGGATGGCCTGGGCGTCCAGGATGCAACAGTGGAGACTGGCTCAGGATGGGCGAACCTTATGCTTTCTGAAGGGCAGTCGAGTTCTGCTGTCGAGCCCGGGCGCTACAGCCAGTATCGGGTCCGGCCGGAATGGCTGGTACAGTACCTGAAGGAGAAGATCGTCGGGCAGTTCGACTGGAAAACGGTCGAAGTCTTGACGCCAAACCTGATCGCCATCGGTATCCTGCGGGGATTTGAACGAGATGTCCCGGTCTATCTTGCCCGTCGACTGCAGGATGAGCGCGCCTTTGCGGAAACAGACACCGCCTTGCGCGCGATGGCCGAACTGGGAACGGGGCTGGTCCTGAATGCAGGGCGGCGCGCCGGTTTCGCTCTGGTGGGAAACGTTCTCCTCTCTCTTGTCGACTATCTGTCGGTCGAGGAGTCAGAACCAGTGATCGACATCGACGCGCTTCGGGCCGCATACATGCGACATCGCAATCTCGCCCAAGGCGGGGAAGTCGTCAGTCTGGAACGGTCTGGCTCGAATACGGGAACCCTCTTCGTGCCGGGCAAGGGATCGATCCAAATCGATGGCGAGAACCGCCTGCTTGTCATTCAAAGACTGGTCGACAATCATTTTTCGAAGGGCGGGCCGATGAAAACCGAAGACCTGAAGAAGGATTTCGGCGACCAGTCCCTGGCGAACATCTTTGGCAAAGTCCTGTGGGAAAAGCTGCAAGCCGGATTCCTTCGTAGCCCGAAGAAGGGCAAGTGGGAGATTGCGATCTGACAGCCAACTCCGATCCAACTCCGATCGGGGGGTCTGACTAACTCCGATTCCGCAAGGCTTGTTTCTGGAACCGTCATGTCAGGAGGTTCCAGTTGGCGACAAACTACGAAACCAGATACCGCGCTGCCGGCCAGCATGTCGAACGGACCCCGCTTTTGCCCGCCTGGCGTTGCGCCTGCTGCGGCGGCGTCCTGGGGCGCAAGCTGCCCGGCCGTCTGGAAATCCGCTTTTCACGCGGTCACTCCTATTACGCAACGTTGCCGGTCACGGCGCGCTGCCGCACCTGCAAGACCATGAACGAGCTGACCAGCGACACCGGCCGCTGATCGGCCTTTCTCACCTTCTCGACACGCGAGGCGCAAGACGCCCTGAACTCGGTCCATGAGAGGCGTGGGACGCCCGGCCGCAAGGCAGGCGTCCCTTGTCGTTATCGTGGAATGCCCTTCATGCGGGGCTGCGGGCCGATATTGCCCGGTATGGCTTTCTGACCGGGTTCAGGTCTCTGGCCCGGACGCACCCCGAGCTCTCGTCCTTTGCGGAACCGCAGGCACTGCTCGACCACCAGCACCGTGTGTCCGTGGCTGCCAAGCCGGATCGGGACAGCGTCATCCGTGCCCTCGTCGGGGCAGTACAGGCTGGTGACGACAGCGCCAGCACTGCCCAGACGGTGCTTCTCCTCGCCCTCTGGCCGGGCCTCGATGCTGTCCGTGGGAGGCTGCTGCGGTTTCGCCGAACGGAAGATATTGCATCGGATCTCCTTGGCGCCTTCATCGACGAGGTCGGGCGCATCAACCTAGAAATGGTGAACCGGGTAGCCTCGACGCTGCTGAGGAACCTCGAGCGCGATCTGAAGCGGGCATGGCAGGCCGAGGCACTACATCTCATCGACAGATATGATGACGAGCGGGACGTGGGCGACACCGATCCGACCCATCCGGTCAGCGGCCGGCCGTCACACGACGACTGCATCGACGACAGCCGCAGATGGCAGCGGGTGCGACAGGTCATCGGGTCCGATGCCGACCTCGTCCGGCGCGTTTCGGTTGAAGGCTACAGCCAGACAGAGGCGGGACGCCTGCAGGGCCTTTCGCCGGATGCAGCGCGCAAGCGGTTCCAGCGGGCCATGACCCGGTTGGTCGCGGCGCAGGATTTTCTTCAGAGCGGCTGTCCCATTTCCCTCCCGTGACTGGCTTTTGACCTTTGACCGCAACGGCAGCGCGAGGCGAAGCCATGGACGAGGATGAAGACTACACCCGACTGCCGGGTCTCTTCCGGCTCTGGGACCTGCCCGGTGTCCTGCGCGCCGACGGCGATTACCGCATTCACTACGTCGAGCCGACGCAGGATGGCACACCGCTGTTCGCGGTCTACGCCCGTCCGATCCCTGCCCATTTCCTGACCGAGGGGGCGGCATAATGACAGCGGGTACGCCCAAACTCGACCGGCACGACCTGCTGACGACCGCGGAGCTTGCCCGCCGCTGGCGCCTGGCCCCGCGCACCTTGCAGCGGTGGAGAGATTTCAGCTTCGGCCCGGCCTGGATGCGCCTTGGCGGCCGCATCTACTACCGTCTGAGCGATGTCGAGGCCTTCGAGGCCCGGCAGAGCTTCACGCCGGAATAGGACATGGCGCGGGATCGCCAGACCGGACCCGCGCAACACAGAGAGGAAGACGCGAAGGCTGCCACTGGCGGCCATAGCGGCATTGGCGGAACGGGATATGCCGCCCTGGCTGCCCGACTTCTCGACAATGGCTATGCCCCCCTGCCGATCCTGCCCGGAACAAAACGCCCCTCCCCCAATCGCTGGGCCTCCGTTGGCATCGATGAGGCGCTGATTGCGGAATGGTCAGCAACCTGGCCCACCGCGGGGATCGGCCTCAGGACGGGGCACCTCATTGCGATCGACATCGATATCGAGGACCCTGAACTGGCGCACAGGATCGGCGCCGAGGCCGAGCGCCTTCTGGGGCCGACACTCGTTCGGGTCGGGCGATGGCCGCGCCGGTTGCTGATCTATCGGACGGACATCCCCTTTTCCAAGCGACGGGCCGGACCGGTCGAGGTTCTTGGCCTCGGCCAGCAATTCGTTGCCTTTGCTGTCCACCCCGACACGGGGCGGCCCTATGAATGGGTGACCGGCGAGTCCCCGGCCGAAGTGCCGCTGCAGGACCTGCCGCTGGTTGACGCCGCACAGATCGACCTCCTGCTTGCGGCGGTCACCGCGTTGACGGGCGCGAATGCCGAGCCGGGCCAGCGTGAAACGCGTTCTGGCGACAAGCCTCCCGGAACGACCGGGGGCGGCTGGCAGCGCGATGCGCGCGGTTTGGTGATCGATGGTCGCGATGCGTGGTTGTCGTCGATCGCCTTCCATGCCGTGCATGACGCGCTGGACCGGGGGGCCGCGCTTGAGGCGGAAGCACTGGCAATTCAGGTCTGGAACCGTTTTGAAGCCACAGCCGACCTGACGCGGGGGCGCCAGAACAGCGCCGGACCATGGAGCCATAGGGACGCGTACAGGAAAGTTACCGACAAGCTTCGGCTGCAGGCGTGCGGTCGACTGCCTGAACGCAGCGCGATCAAGCCGGAACCGCCCCCGCTGGAAGAGATGCTGCCAGCAGATGAAGCTAGGGCGCGGCTTGATGCGGCGATCGGGGCGGCGCTCGAGGCCGCATCCGACTGGTGGACGGGAGATCGCTCCGGAAACCGGCCCGTCGCCGGTATCCGCGCCACGGTCGGCCTCGGCAAGAGCGCTATCTCCCGAACGAGGATTGCCGCTTGGCAGGCCGAAATGCGGGATCGAGGTTTGCCGCACCGGGTGCTGGTCGTCACACCCTCGCATGCGCTGGCCGAAGAGGCCGCGGCTTCCTGGCGGAAGAATGTCTCGGGACCGGTGGCCGTGCTGCGCGGCTATGACGGCAAGGACCCGGTGACCGGAAAGCCGATGTGCCAGGACACCAATATGGTTCATCTCGCGATCGCCGCAGGGCTCAGCGTCGGCAAATCGGTCTGCCGCAGCTCTGAGAAGTGGTCCTGCCCGCACTATGCTGATTGCCTCAAGCAGGAAAACAAGCGTGACGTCGCCCGGGCCGACGTGGTGCTGGCACCCTATGACGTGCTCTTCACCGGGCCCGCCTCTGGCACCGAGCCCTTCGGGCTGATCGTCATCGACGAGGGCTTCTGGCAAAGGTCGATCGAGGATATCGCACAGCCGCCGATCGAGAAGATGGCTTCGGCAGGGCTCAGCGGCGTCGATGGCGATGACCTGGTGGCCGCCGAGCGGCAGGCCGACCTGGCTGCACTGAGGAGCCGTCTTGCTGCCGCGCTTGGCAGCGAGCCAGGACCGAATGTCCGATCCGAAACTCTGCACGCGGGCGGTCTAACACTCTCCATCTGCACCGAGGCCGCGGCCCTCGAGGTCAGCCTGGTGCAGGATGCGGACATTTATCCGGGTATGTCGGCCCGGGCCCGCCGGGAGGCCACGGTCGCCGTGCGGCGCAACGTGATCCTGCAACGCATGGCAAGTCTCTGGCGTGCCTTGGCGCTGATCCTCGAAGGCGATGCCTGGGCCCCGGTCGTGTCGATCGCGGCACCGACCCCGAACACGGATCGGCGCGCTGTGACCCTGCACGGACGAAGAACCATCGTCGAAGCGCTGGCCGATATCCCCGTCCTCCATCTCGACGCCACGCTGCGGCAATCCATTCTGGACCTCTTCCTCCCCGGAGCGACCATCACCGGGATCGAGGCCGCGCAGCCGCATCAGCACCTGACCCTGGTCAGTGGCAGCTTTGGCAAGACCTCGATCGTGCCGAATGCGGCTTGCGCGCCCGACGAACTGACCCGCCGCCGCAATCGCCTGCAGGACTGCGTCGATCACGTTCGCTGGCATGCGCTCCGCGTCGCGCCGCGCCGGATGCTGGTCGTGACCTACATGGCGATCAAGGAGGCCTTCGCCGGTATCCCCGGTGTCGAAACGGCGCATTTCAACGCGATAGCCGGGTTGGACCGATACGGCGACGTCGGGCTGCTGATGGTCATCGGGCGACCGCTGCCCTCGACTGCCGACCTCGCTTCGCCCTGCGCAAGCCTCTTCGGTCATCTGCCGCAGGGCCGCTACCACAAGGATATCGCCGCGATTCACCTGCGTGACGGCCGGCCGGCGATCGTCAGGACGCTTACCCATGTCGAGCCGGATGCTGAACTTCTGCGCGCCGCGATCTGCGATGACGAGGTGATCCAGGCGATCGGACGGGGTCGCGGCGTCAACCGTAGCGCGGACAATCCGCTCGAGGTCCAGGTGCTGGCCGACGTTGCCTTGCCTTTGATCCATGATCGCGTGGTGGCCTGGGAGAGTATGGCGCCCGATCTCATGCAGAGGATGCTGCTGGCAGGCCTCGCCGTCGACAGCCCGGCAGACGCGGCTGCGTTACATCCGGGGCTCCTCCCGAATGTCGAACTGGCGAAGAAAGCCTTCCAGCGCGAGGTATTTCGGGGACAAATCCCTATAGATAACTCCTATAGGGAAATGTCCCTTAAATCGGCCCGCTACCGTCGGCGCGGCCGCGGACGGTCCTGGCAGCGTGCATGGTGGATCGAAACCGTCGTGCCTCACCCGCACACAATACTGGAGACCGTCCTCGGCCCGCTCGCGGAATGGCGCGTCGCCTGAGGCCTGCGCGGGCCCTGTCGCCGCTTGTCGCCCGCCATCGCCTTCTGTCATAAAATGACTATATTACAATAGATTATACCGCGTGATATCCTTCCCTCACGCCGCATCTTCGCGGTCGGGGGGCCATCCGCGCATGTCCGGGCTCAGCATCACTTATCGCCCGATCGGCGCTCTCGTGCCCTACGCGCGCAATGCCCGGACGCATTCGGCGGCGCAGGTCGCGCTGATCGCGGGCTCGATCCGGGAGTATGGCTTCACGAACCCGGTTCTGGTCGATGGCGAGAACGGGATCATTGCCGGCCACGGCCGGGTGCTGGCGGCGCGGCAGCTGGGCATGGCGACGGTGCCGGTGATCGAACTGGCGCATCTGACCGAGGCGCAGCGGAAGGCCTACATCCTCGCCGACAACCGGCTGGCCGAGCAGGCCGGCTGGGACAAGGATCTGCTGGCCCTCGAGCTTGGCGATCTGCGCGACCTGGCGGTCGATCTTGCGAGCCTCGGCTTCGAGGCGGCGGAACTGGACGCGCTCCTGAACGGGGACGCCTCCGATCCGCGGGAGGAGGAGGTGCCGCCCGTCCCGGCGGCCCCGGTGTCGCGGCCGGGCGACCTCTGGCTCTTGGGGACGAACCGGTTGCTCTGCGGCGATGCCACGCGGGAGTTGGACGTGGCACGCCTGCTGGGGATCGTCCGACCGCACCTGATGGTCACCGATCCGCCCTATGGCGTCAATTACGATCCTGGCTGGCGCAACGAGGTGGGGGCGGCAAGGACAAGGCGCACGGGCAAGGTCCTGAACGACCACCGTGCCGACTGGCGCGAGGCCTGGGCCCTCTTTCCCGGCGACGTGGCCTATGTCTGGCACGGGGCGCTGCATGCGGCGACCGTGGCCGGGAGCCTCGTCGCCACCGGCTTTGCGATCCGCAGCCAGATCATCTGGACGAAGGAGCGGCTGGTCCTCTCGCGAGGGGATTATCACTGGCAACACGAGCCTTGCTGGTACGCGGTGAGGGAGAAGGCGACGGGCCATTGGACCGGCGACCGCAAGCAGACGACGGTCTGGAACATCGCCAGCCGCGACCAGGACGCGGCGACGGTGCATGGCACGCAGAAGCCGGTCGAATGCATGCGGCGACCGATGCTCAACAATGCGAGCCCCGGCCAGGCGGTCTACGAGCCCTTCTGCGGTTCGGGGACGTCGATCATCGCCGCCGAAACCTGCGGGCGGCACTGCCATGCGGTGGAGCTTGATCCGGCCTATGTCGATGTGGCGGTCGAACGCTGGCAGGGCTTCACCGGGCGGGAAGCGGTGCTGGAGGGGGACGGCCGGAGCTTCGCCGAGGTGACAGCCGAACGGCTGGCGGAGGGAGTTGCATGACCGGTCGCCCGCTCGTGACCCTGACGGAGTCCCAGCGGACCGAGGTGGAAACCCTCGCGGCGGTGCTGAATGCCGAGCAGATCGCCGATTTCCTCGGCATCGGCCGGACGACCTTCTTCGCGCTCCTGAACCGCGATGCCGACCTTTCCGAACGCTACAAACGTGGCAAGGCCCGGGCGATCGGTGCCGTCGCGCAGAGCCTCGTCACCAAGGCGCGCGCCGGCAATGTCACCGCGATGATCTTCTTCCTGAAGACCCAGGGCGGCTGGCGCGAGACGGTCGAGGTCGCCGGGGCAAAGCCGCCGCCGGAAGGCATGCTCGATCTCAGGGACTACAGCGACGCGGAACTGGAGGCGGTGCTCGCGGTGTTCGACCAGGCGCGGCAGGCGTCGGCCATCGACATGGAAAAGGACGGGACCGGTGAACGCTGGACAGTCCCGTAGCGCGTCCCTCCTCGAGACGCTGACCGGCACGATCACCGGCTTCCTGCTGTCGCTCTGGGCGCAGCGGCTCCTCTTCCCCGCGCTCGGCCATGACCTCGCCCTGCCGGAGAACCTGATGGTGGCCACCGTCTTCACCGGCCTCTCGCTCCTGCGCGGCTATGTGGTCCGGCGTGTCTTCAACGGGCTGCGGAAGCGCGTGCCATGAGCGGCCCCCCTCGCAAGCCCACGGCCTGGCGCCGGTCCGAAGGCAACCGCGGCAAGCGCGCCTGGAACCGGGCGGAGCCCGTGCCGCCCGACGGCGTGCCGGACTGCCCGGACCACCTGGGCGACGAGGCGCGGGCCGAATGGCACCGCCTGGTCGACACGCTGGTCGGCATGGGTGTGATCTCCGTCGTCGACCGGGCCGTGCTGGCCGCCTATTGCCAGGCCTGGGGCCGCTGGGTCGAGGCGGAGGAGAAGCTGAAGGAAACGCCGCTCCTGATCCGGACCCCCTCGGGCTATGTGCAGCAGTCGCCCTGGCTGGGGATCGCCAACCGGCAGATGGAACTGATGGGGCGTTACATGGCCGAGATCGGCCTGACCCCGGCGTCGCGCTCGCGCATCGCCGTGCAGGGCATCGCGTCCGAACCGCAGCAGGTGACCGTCCGGCGGATCATCATCGCCGCGGCGGGCCAGGAGGACGCGTGTCCCGACGAGGATGGGGGATCGGCGACCGATGATGCGACCGGCGTGATCACCCTCAGCCCGCTGGTCACAAAACTCTGACCGGAGCGGCTTGACTGTCGTCGACCGGCACGGCCTGTACGGAGCTGCGCAACGAACGTTACGCAGGTCTGTACGGGGGAACGAGGATGGCTGGAACGGCAGAGCAGACGGGCGTCATCGGCCGAGGGGGAAATCACCTTGGAAATTCCCCCCGGAGGCTGGTGGCCTATGAGCGGGTGTCGACGGCGCGGCAGGGGCTGTCGGGGCTCGGCCTCGAGGCGCAGCGCAAAGCGATCGGGGCATTCGCGGCGGCGCGAGGTGCGGAGGTGTTGGCGCGGTTCACCGAAGTAGAGAGTGGGCGCAGGGCCGACCGGCCGGAATTGTCGCGCGCCCTGCATCTGGCGAAGGTCACCGGCGCCACGCTGGTGATCGCGAGGCTGGATCGGCTCTCGCGCAATGCGGCCTTCCTGCTGGCGCTCAGGGACAGCGGGGTGCGGTTCCTGGCCTGCGACATGCCGCAGGCCAATGACCTGACCGTGGGCGTGATGGCGCTGGTGGCGGAGGCCGAGCGCGAGGCGATCTCGCGGCGCACGAAGGAGGCCCTCGCCGCCGCGCGATCCCGCGGGGTGCGGCTCGGCAATCCGAACGGCGCCGCCAGCCTGCGGCGGGCCGGCAAGGGCGGGGCCGCCCTGCGCGCCACCGTAACCGCCAATGCCAAGGGCTTTGCCCGCGACCTTGCCCCCGTCATCGCAGACATCCGGGCCGGCGGTGCAACTTCGCTCAGGGCCATCGCCGCCGAACTCTCCGCGCGAGGCATCAGGACAAGGCGCGGCGGGAACTGGCAGGTGTCGAACGTCAAGGCCCTGCTGCACAGGATTGCCGCGCTGGAAGGGCTGTAGGGCGTGAGGCTCGCCCCGCTGAACGTGGCCCGCCTCCGCCGTTCAGCCGGCCATCAACAGGCCAAACAGGATGGTGCCGCCCACGACCAACTCCGCTCCGGGACCAAATCGCATGCGTCTGACAGTACCCAACGATCACGTTGCAGCTTGTGGCGCCCAAGCCCAAGCATCTATTTCCACCCGCAACTCCGGATAGATGATGGGGGCGAGCAAGGTGGCCCTGGCTGGGGAGTGGTCCCTGAAGACTTCGGCGAAGACCCGGTCCATCGCCCCATATTCCGCGTAGTCGGCCAGATAGACCGTCATCCTCACCACATCCTGCAGGCCCGCTCCCGCGCCCTCCAGCGCGGCGGCGACGTTTTCCAGCGTGGCGCGGGTCTGGCCCTCGATCTCGCCGGGAAAGCGGACCTTGCCGTCGACATCCAGCGCCGATTGGCCCGAGGTCACTACCCAGTCGCCGGCGCGGACCGCCTGTACATAGGCGCCGATGGGCCGGTGTAGGCCGGCGGGATTGTGGCGGGTGATCATGGCATGGCTCCGTCGGGCAGGGGGAAGGGGGTCGGGTCCGCCAGCCGGCGGAAGGCATTGGCGGTCAGCCGCGCGACCGGATTGTCGAACCCGTTGACCGGCAGCGCCGCCGCCCAGGCGATGGACCCGGTCGAGACCACCGCGCCGCCCGCGCCGGTCTCGAAGAAGGTTAGGTCGGCGCGGCAGAGCGGGTTGTCCGGGGCGCCGATCATGTAGTTTGAGGCCGGCATGTCCTCTTTCGAGATCATCATCTCCTCGGTGTGGCCGTCCGACCGGGCCACCACCAGCGCATGGCGGGGAGAGCCGAGGGCGATGTCATGGCGGTCGATCTCCTGCCCGCCTGCGCCGCCTCCGGCCAGCCCCTGGGTGCCGATCACCCCCTCGGGCACACCCTCGAACAGGAAGGCAACCCGCGGATCCGTTGCGGCTGGCAGCCGGCGGTAGGGACGAGAAATGTCGAAGCCCGAAGCCGAGAAGCCGATTCCCAGAAGGGTTTGCGGGGGCCTGCCGCAGCGGCGCCACATACCACCGTATTCGCCTGTAAAGGCGTGGTAATATTCCCCCGGTGCCGACTCCCAAGGACGCGAGCCGTCTTCGGTGCGGCGCAACTCCATTACCCCGGGCACCTCGGTGTGAAAGGCCACGCGCCAGTAGAAACCGTTGCCGCCGAGATAAAGCAGACTGCCGCCTGCCGCCCGATGGGCCAGCAGAGCATCCCACATCCTGGTGGTGACATATTCGGGATGATTGCCGGTGACTACCAACCGATACCCCGCCAGCGCCACTACGCCTTCGCGGTCAAGATCTTCGTCGGTCAGCATGTCGCAGGCCAGTCCCTCGTGCCGCAGGAAGGACCAGATCCAGCCGTCGTCGCTGAACGCCGAAAGAGTGGAGTTGGGACGCATGTTCAGGATGGGACGCAACCGGGACGAGATCGCCATGCCCGACCCGTCGGAATGGGTCGTGTAGAGAGAATCCCCCAGTTCGGGGTGCAGGTTCAGGTAAAGGTCACTTTCCACCACTTCGGGGACCTGGCCGAGATACATCTCGTAGAGGTTGGAGCGGTTCATCACCCGGTAGTTGGCATAGGCCATGTAGGTGCAGGTCGAGACGAGGAAGGCCGCGTCGGCCGCAGGCGCCGAGGGGCGCAGGAACAGCGGAATATATTCCGCATCGCCGCCGCCTTCTGGCAGCAGCCTTGCGGCATAGACACCGCTTTGCAGGCCCTCCGGCACGTCCCAGGCGAAATCATCCTGCCAGCCGCAATCGCCCAGGTCGTCGTCGTGGAAATGGATTGCGTCGTAATGCGCGGGCTGGACGCGCCAGTCCTGCGCGTTGCCGTCCCAAAGCGGGCCTGTCACCGCCCGCAGCGGCATGTTGACGAGATGCGCCGTCAGCCCCTGCGCCCCGCGGTCCGGCACCCGGACCGATCCCATCCCGGCGGAAAGATCCCAGTCGGCGAAGGGCGCGCCCTGCGGGAGAGCGCCGTCCCACAGCCGGGGGGCGGCGATCTTGCCGTTGAAGCAGTCGCCGCCGGCCGGATCGCAGGCGAAGGTCAGGAGGGGCAGGCGGGCGAGGCCGCCGGGTGGCGTGGGCAGGGCAGCGTCGGCCTCCCGCCCGCCGCCGAAACGGCCGGCCGAGAGGCGCAGTTCCGCCCCGTCGCAGGCCAGCGTGAGCTGCCACCACCGGTTCGGTGGCACCGGAACGGCCAGCGCCGCCCGTTCGCCCCCGGCCTCCACCACCAGGGTGCCGGACACAAGCGCAACCCGCCACTGATCGGTCGCGGCGAGGGTCTGGGGGCGGTCGCCCTCCAGCGTGGACAGGAAGGCGAGCCGCAGGGCAAAGCGCGGCAGGCCCGTCAGCGCCGCGCCGTGCACCTCCATCCCCGAGCCGACGCGGACGGGTTGCTGCCGGGCGGGCCAGACCCCGGCAAAATCGGCCAGGATCACCTCTTCCTCGACCCCGGGGCCGTCGAGATGGTCGTCCACGCACCAGAGCCGGACGAGGTCGGCGCGGTAGCGGGCGACATCCGGGTCGGCCGAGACCTTGAACCCCACGTGGTCGCCCGGGCGGGCGCTGATCCGGTCGGTATAGCCTGCAAGCCTGCGCATCTCAGCCGATCTCCGCGGGCACCGGCGTGCCGAACATCTGCTGCCAGCGCTGCTTGAAGACCGCCCATTCCACCTCGTTCCAGTCGGTGTAGACCGCGGGCGAGACCTCGGTCAGCGGCTGGCCCTTCACGCCGTTCAGCTCGACGATCTTCCAAGCGCGGCGGTGGTCGACGCGCAGCGCCGCATGTTTGCCCTGCACCGGCAGAGTGCGGAAGACCCGGAGCAGCTTTTGCAGCGCGGGGCTGTGGTGGCCCAGCGGACAGGCGCGGAACTCGGCCGCCAGCGCGGGATCGGGAACAAGAGGCCAGCCGGTCATGCCGCCCTCGGCAGGTGATGAATCGCGGCCAGCAGGCTTGCGGTGTAGGGATGTTGCGGGCGGGTGAAGATCGCCTCGGTTTCGGCCAGTTCCACCAGCCTGCCTGCCTGCATCACCGCGACCCGGTGCGACAACCGTCGTACCACCGCCAAGTCGTGCGAGATGAAGAGCATTGCCATCTTCCTTTCCTCCCGGATGCGCAGGAACAATTCGATGATCCGGGCCTGGACCGAGACGTCGAGGGCCGAAAGCACTTCGTCGCACAGCATCACCTGGGGCTCGGCCAGCAGGGCGCGGGCGATGGCGACGCGCTGGCGCTGCCCGCCCGAAAGCTCGGCCGGCAGGCGGTCGAGGTGTTCCTCGGCCAACTCCACCCCGGCCAGCGCCCGGGCGGCGCGGCTGCGCAGCTCGGGGCCGCGGAGGCCGTGGAACACCTGCAGGGGCCGGGCGAGGATTTCCGCCACCGTGCGCCGCGGGTTCAGCGAGGCGTCCGGGTTCTGGAACACATACTGGATGTCGCGCAGGTCGGCCCCGTCGCGCTGCGCCAGTGCGGGGGACAGCGGGTGGCCGCCGAACATCACCTGCCCGGCCGAGCGCGGGATTAGCCCGCAGAGTGCGCGCGCGGTGGTGGACTTGCCCGACCCGCTTTCGCCGATCAGCGCCACGGTCTCGGTCTCGCCCAGCATCAGGTCGATATTCGCGACCGCAGGCGGCGGTTGGCGGCGCAGATAGCCGGAGGGGAAGGTGATTGTCAGTCCGCGCGCCTCCAGCACCGGCGGGTCGTGACGGGGCATAGGCGCATGGCTTTCGGGGTCGGGGACAGCGGCGATCAGCGCTCGGGTGTAGGCCTCGGCCGGGTGCTGGACGATGGCTTTGGTCGCGCCGCTTTCCACCAGCCGGCCGCGCTGCATCACCGCGATGCGATCTGCCAGCGAGGCCAACAGCGGCAGGTCGTGGGTAATGTAGAGCATGGCGACATCATGGCCGGCGCGCAGGCGGATCAGCAGATCGACGATCTGGCGCTGGACCGTCACGTCCAGCCCGGTCGTCGGTTCGTCCAGTACGATCAGCGAGGGCCGGCAGGCCAGCGCCATCGCGATGGCGATGCGCTGCTGCTGCCCTCCCGAAAGCTGGTGCGGAAACCGATGCAGCAGCGTGGCAGGCTGGGGCAGACCCACGTCAGCCGCAAGCTCGATGCAGCGCGCCGTTATTTCCGCCGTGTTCAGCGGGCTGTGGCGGCGCAGGACCTCGGCGATCTGCGCGCCCACCCGCATCGCCGGGTTGAGGGCGGTAGTCGGGTTTTGCGGTACGAAGCCAATCGTCGCGCCGCGCAGCCGTTGCAGCGCCGGCCGGGGTAAGGTCAGGACCCTGGTTCCGCCGACGCGGATATCGCCGGTCACCCGGGTGCCGCGGGCGACATGGCCCATTACCGCTTGGCCGAGCGTGCTTTTCCCCGATCCGCTTTCCCCCACCAGCCCGAGGATTTCTCCCTTCGCGACCGAGAGCGATACCTCCTCCACCGCGACATGCCAGCCCTCGGGAACGGGGTAGGCGATGGTCAGCGCCTCGATGTCCAGAACCCCGGTCATGGCGTGCGCCCCGCGCTGCCGCGGCTGGCCATCGCCGACAGCCCCTCGGTGAACAGGTTCAGCCCGACGACCAAGGTGGCCAGCATCAGCCCCGGGCCGAAGACGGCCATCGGCTGCGTGGTCAGCAGGTTGCGGTATTCGGCCATCATCAGCCCCCATTCCGGCGTAGGCGGCTTCAGGCCAAAGCCCAGGAACCCCAGGGTGCCGACGAGGATCGGCGCATAGCCCGCCCGCACCGCGAACTCGACCAGCAGCACTCCCATCGCGTTCGGCAGCACCTCGCGGCGCGAGATCGTCCAGGCGCCCTCGCCGCGCAATCGCGCGGCCAGCACATAGTCGCGCGCCACCACGTCGAGCGCCGCGGCCCGCGACATGCGGGCGACCCGCGGCACGTAGACCGCCGCCACCACGCCGATCAACAACCAGGGCGATCCCTGCAAGCCCGGACCCGCCAGCGAGACGATCAGCAGGGCGAAGATCAGGAAAGGGATGGCGAGGAAGGCCTCGGTCAGGCGCATCAGCACCTCGTCGGGCCATCCGCCCACCGTGCCCGAGAACAGCCCCATCGCCGAACCGAGAAGCACGCCCAGAACCGTGCCGGCCACGGAAAGACCGATCACGATCCAGCCACCCGCCAGTGCCCGGCTGAAGATGTCGCGGCCCATCTGGTCGGTTCCGAACGGATGGCCGAGGCTTGCCCCCTGGATCGGCAGGCCCGCCATCATCTGGTCCTGCGCATAGGGCGCGAGAAAGGGGCCGAGCACCGCCATCAATCCGTGCAGCAGCAGGATGGCTAGCCCCCATTGCAGCGCTGCGGGAGTACTGGTGCGAAAGCTCATTGCCGGCTCCTCAGCCGCGGATTTGCGATCAGCGCCCCGATGTCGGCCAGCAGGTTCACCAGGATGAAGATCGCCGCCGCGATCATCACGCCCGCGCTGATGACCGGCAGGTCGCGCAGTTGCAGCGCGCTGACCAGCGCCGAGCCGAAGCCGGGGAAGGCGAAGACCTTCTCCACCACCACTACGCCGCCGATCATGAAGGCGATGTTCAGCGCAGTAGCGTTCATCCAGGGGATCAGCGCATTTGGCAGGACGTGCCGCCACAGGATGCGCCGATCGCTCAGTCCCTTGAACTCGGCCATTCGTACGAAATCCGAGCGGTAGATTTCCAGCAGGCTTTCGCGCAGCAGGCGCACGCCATAGGTCGCCAGCAGCAGCCCCAGCGTCAGCGCGGGCAGCATCAGGGCATGCAGATAGGCCGGCCAACCCATCTCGGCGGTCAGTTGCACCATCGGTGGGAAGACCGGCCAGATCACCGCGAAGGCGAAGAGCATCAGCGTGGCCGACAGGAACTCGGGCGCGGAGAGAATCGCCACCGTGAGCACGGTGATCGAACGGTCCAGCGGGCCGTCGGGGCGGCGGGCCTGGGCAATGGCGGGCAGGATCGACAGCGGAATGTAGAACAGCAACGCCAGCCCCGAGAGCGCGAGCGTGTTGGCCAGCCGCGGTGCGAGATAATCGGTCACCGGCTGGCGCGAGGCGAAGGAGGTGCCGAAGTCGCCCTTCAGCGCGGCGCCCGCCCAATGGAGGTAGCGCTGGACCAGCGGATCGTCCAAGTTCAGCTCGGCCCGCAACCGGTCCCTCGCCTCCTGCGGGGCCTCGCGGCCCAGGATGCGGGCCGTCGCATCGCCCGGCAGCCCCTGAACCCCGGTGAACACCACCACGGAGACCAGAAGCAGCGTCAGGACCGAGGCGACGAGCCGGGCGATGATCAGTCGAACGAAACTCATGGAGGTCTCCGCAGGAAACCGGCGGCCGGGACAGGGGATCTGCCGGCCGCCGGAGCGCCTATTCGGCGCAGGTCAGCGTTTCGAAGTTGTAGATCGCTGCCGAGGGATGCGGCACATAGCCCGAGCAGCCGGTGCGCAGTACCGCCGTGTCGACGAAGAAGGCTGGGATGATGATGCCGCCATCCTCGGTGATAATCTCCTGCGCCCGTTTCACCATCTCGACGCGCTTTTCGTCATTGGTCTCGATCCGCATCGCGGTAACCAGCGCGTCGTATTCCGCATTGCTCCAGCGGCCCTCGTTGTATTCGGCGCTGCTGATGAAGGTGTAGGCCAGCGCCTCGGGCACGCTGCGCCCGTTCCAGCTGGACGAGAAGAACGGCGTCTTCATCCAGGTCAGGTCCCAGTAGCTGTCGGCGGGGTTGTTCACCACGTTCACGGTGATCCCGGCCGGCGCCGCCATCTGCTGGTAGATCTGCGCCAGCATCACGTAACCCGGCCCGGCGTCGGCGGTGTTCAGGTCGACGGTGATGCCATCGGGATACCCGGCCTCGGCCAGCAGCGCTTTCGCCCGTTCGATGTCGCGCGGCAGGGTGTCGCTGCGGAAGGCCATCGGGTTGTTCGGAGCGATGGGATTGTCGTTGCCGGGAATGCCATTGCCCAGAAGCACGGTGTCGACCACCAGCTGCCGGTCCACCACCAGCTTCATCGCCTGGCGGACGCGCAGGTCGTCGAACGGCGGCGCATCGGTCTGCATCGACAGCGTCATGTAGCCCCCCGCGCCGGCCGCAGGCACCGGCTGGGCGGTGGGATCGTCCTTCAGCGTCGTCAGCGCCGCCGGCCCGGCCGACAGGATCAGGTCCGCCGATCCGGCCTGGATTGCGGCGACGCGGCTGACCTCCTCGGTGATCACCTTGAGGTCGATGCACTCGGCCACCGGCAGGCCCGCGCGCCAATAGGCCGGGTTCTTGCGGAAGATGCGGGTGTCCTGTGCCAGGTCGTAGACGTCCTGCACGAAGGGGCCTGTGCCGACCCCCGTCGACTTCAGGGTCTCGGAGGTGGCGCCGTCCTGCACGATCATGGTGTATTTGTTGGCGACCAGCAGCGGCAGCTCGGCCACCACGTCCCCGGTGGTCATCGCCACGGTATGGTCGTCGACCGCCACGATGCCGGCGGGGTCGAGGAAGCTCAGCAGCGGCGTGCCGGGCGATCCGGTCGCCGGGTCGATCAGCCGCTTGAAGGTATAGACCACGTCGGCGGCGGTCAGTGGCTTGCCGTCATGGAAGGTGACGCCCTCCTCAAGGACGAATGTCCAGGTCTTGCCGTCCTCGGACACCGACCAGGACTTCGCCAGTTCGGGCACCGGCTGGAAGTTCGCGTCGATGTTCACCAGCTTGTTGAAGACGAGGTTCTGCTGGTAGCTGTCATCGTTCAGGTTGTTGAAGGCGGGGTCCATCGTCAGGCTGGTGCCGCCGCCCTCGGTCCCGATGACCTTGAGGCAGGCGGCCGCAGCGGGCAGCGCGAGGAAGGTGGAAATCGTCAGTCCGGCCAGCAGGGCCGAGCAGTTCAGGCGCGTGTTCATCTCCATATCTCCCGGTTGGCTTTGTTATGGTCAGGCTTCGGCGTCGTTCAGGCCGCGATCCGGCCGCCGTCCAGCCGGTCGCGCAGTTTTCCCCAGGCGAGGTAGGCGGGCAGGAACCAGGGCCGCCCGCGGTAGAACGGCCGGGTCTGCATCGGAATGGCATCCAGCGGCAGGTCTACCGTCTCGCCCAGCAGGGCGCGGCCCAGGCTGTCGCCCAGATAGGTGCCAAGCGGCATGCCCGCCCCGAAATTGTAGCCCATGGCATAGTGCAGCGCGCCGCTCCGGCCCCGGTGCGGCAGATGGTCGAAGGTGCCGCCGCACTGGCCCGTCCAGGCATGGCCGAGCGCGAGGTCCTGCGGCAGGTGCGGAAACAGCCGCAGGAGCCGTCGCCTCAGCCCCTCGCCCGCGAGGGCGATGTCGTCGTGCCATTCGCCCGTCGCGCCGCCGAACAACAGCCGGGTGCCGCAGGGCGAGGGGCGGCCGTAGATCATGTCGCGCGCGGTGTCATGGAAGGCGCGGCCGGTGGGCAGCGCCTGCCGGATCACCTCCGGCGGAAGCGGTTCGGTTGCAATCATGTAGGCGTGGAGCGGCACGACGCGGCGGCGCAGGTCAGGCACCAGCCCGCCGGTATGGCCGTTGGTGGCGATGACGACCTCGGCTGCCCGCAGTTCGGCGCCGCCGCAGGCCAGCCGGAAGCCCGTCCCGTCGCGGGCGATTGCGGTGACGGGCGTTCCCCCGGTCAGCGTCGCCCCTGCGGCCCGGACCGCGCGTACCAGCCCGGCCGAGAACTTGCCGGGGTGCAGCGTCAGGTGTTCCGGCACGACGATGCCGCCGTGATAGAGCGGGCTGCCGAATTCGCCGCCGAGGTCGGCCTTCTCGACGACACGGAAGCCATGGCCCAGATGTTCCGCCCGCAGCGCATGTTCGCGTTTCTGCGCCTCCAGATGCCGGGGGGTTGCGCAGGCGATGAAGCGGCCTGCAGGACGGCGGTCGCAGTCGATACCTAGTCGGTCGATCAGCCCGTTCACATGGGCGAAGGCCAGGTTGCATATGCTGTAGAGCCGGACCGCCCGTTCCAGCCCCAGTCGCTGAGCCAAGTCGGCAAGACCCGGGACGAACTGGCGGCCTAACAAGCCGAAGTTTCGGCTGGAGGCACCTGCGGCCAGCGGGCCTGAGTCGATCACCGCCACGCGAGCGCCACCCTCGGCCAGCCGCAGTGCGGCGGAGAGGCCGGTATAGCCGCTGCCAACCACCGCCACGTCCGCCGTCTGCGGTAGCGGATCGGACGGCAGGTCGCGGGGCGAGGCCTCCCACCAGAACGGGGCGAGAACCGGGCCGGTCATGAGCCCGGCCCTTCGTCGGGGCTGGCCAGCAGGGCGCGCACCATGAAGCCCGCCGCCTCGGAAATCTCGGTCGTGATGCTCTGCCGGGCAGCCTCGCCATCGCCGCGCGCCAGCGCATCCAGCACCAGGTCGTGGCTGTCCAGCCCGACCCCGAGTGTCAGTTCGGTCCGCATGGCGTTGAGATAGGGGCCCGCGCGCAGCCACAGCCGCTCGATCATCGGGATCAGCAGCGGCGAACGCGCTGCCCGGTAGATGGTGAAATGGAACTGGTAGTTCCAGTCCAGGTAATGCGTGGCATGCTGGGCATCCTCGACCTTGGTCATCTGCGACTGAAGCCGGTGCAGCTGTTCAAGCTCGGCGCCAGTGATGCATTCGGCAGCCCAGGCCACCGCCTGCCCCTCGATCGCGCAGCGGATGCGGCGCAGGTCCAGCAATTCGTCCACCGAACGGATCGGCACCCGCGCTCCGCGATAGGGCTCGTCGCTCAGCGCACCTTCGCCCACCAGCCGCTGCAGGGCATGGCGCACGGGTAGGGCGCTGGTGCCGTATTCGTCGGACAGCCGCTTCACCACCATATGCTCGCCGGGCTGCACGTCGCCGCGCATCAGCGCCTCGCGCAGGGCTCGGTAGACGGGTTCGTGACTCTGCCCGTCGGGAGCGGTTTCGGCCGCGCTGCCCGAGACGATGTCGATGCCGGGGTCCGACTCGGTCATCGGGCTTGTCCCGAAGTGCCCATGCCCAGGATCGCGCGCGCTTCCTCTGGCGTGGCCGGATGGTGGCCGAGCGTGCGCACCAGCGCCGCGGCATCGGTCACCAGATCCGCATTGGCCGCCAGCACGCCGCGGCTGCGGTAGAGGTTGTCCTCCAGTCCGACGCGCACATGTCCGCCCAGAACGACCGACAGCGCCGCCACAGGCATCTGCTCGCGCCCGGCGCCGAAGGCCACCCAGGGCGCGCCCGGCGGCAGCATGTCGCGCATTGCCAGAAGGATGCGCGGATCGGAAGGTGCCCCCCATTTCAGACCGAGCGCGAATTGCACGAAGGGAGGTGGGGCCACCAGCCCCTCATCCACCAGCGCAAGCACAGAGACCAGATGGCCGAGGTCGAAGACCTCCAACTCCGGCTTGATGCCAAGCTCGCGGATGCGGGCCGCCATGGCGCGGATCGTCGGCCAGGTGCTGACATAGATCTCGTCGCCGAGGCCCGAGTTGAAGCTGCCGCAATCGAGGCTGCACATCTCGGGCCGCACTGCCTCGACATGTACCAGCCGGGTCGCGGCATCGACCAGGTCGGTGCCAGCGGCCATCTGCAACGGATCGCCGGGGCCGAAGAGCAGCTTGCCGCCCATGCCAGCCGTCAGGTTGATCAGCGCCTGGCAGTTCGCTGCCCGGAGTCGTTCCACCACCTCGGCATAAAGCGCCACCTCACGGCTGCCGCGGCGGGTTTGGGGATCGCGCACATGGATATGGACGATGGCCGCCCCGGCCGCGGCCGCGGCCATTGCGTCGTGGGCAATCTCTTCCGGCGTTACCGGGACATGCGGGCTCTTGCCGGGGGTGTCGCTGTCGCCGGTCAGGGCGCAGGTGATGATGACAGGACGGCTCATGCCACGTCTCCTTGCTTCGGCAGGATACTGCGGTGATCTTCCAGGAAGCGGTCGAAGGCTGCGACCAGTCCGTCGGCATCCGCGTCGGTATGCGGCAGCGACAGCGCGATCATACCGCGCGGTGTGACATACTGGCCCTCCATCATCATCTCCATGTGCCATAGCTTGCCCGGCCGCGGGTCGACACGCTCTACCGTCGCCGGAGTGACGCGACCCTTCGGCAGGAAATGCAGGTTGAACAGCGAGCCGCAGCCCGTGGTGCAAGCTGCCACGCCATGGGCGTCGATGCGGTCCTGCATCGCAAGGCGCAGCCGGTCGCCGAGCGCGTTGAACCGGGCCGAGGCTTCGGCGGTCAGCACCTGGGTAAGCCCGATGTGGCCCGCGGCCATCGACAGGATGTTGTTGTTGAACGTGCCGCCATGGCTGAACGCATCCGGAGCTGCAGGGTCGAAACGGTCCATGATGTCGGCCCGTCCGCCGAAGGCGCCGAAACTGGCGCCGCCGCCGATATACTTGCCCAGCGTCATAAGGTCGGGCGTGACGCCTGTTACCGCGTGCAGGCCGCCGAAGTTCAGCCGCGAAGTCATCACCTCGTCGAAGATCAGGAAGGCCCCGATCTCCCGCGTTACCCGGCGCAGCATGGCGAGATAGTCGTCCGTCGCGCAGATGCAGCCTCCGCCGCCCAGCATCTGCTCCAGGATCACGCAGGCAATGTCGTCGGCATGGTCGCGCAAAAGCGCCTCGGTGCCGGCCACGTCGTTGTAATCGGCCAGCAGCCAGGGGAAGGGCAGGTTCAGCTCCGACCCGCCATGGGCGAAGGTCAGCACGCCGCCGTGATAGCCCTCGCGCATCGCCACCACCTTCGCCCGCCCGGTCACGGCGCGGGCGGTCGAAATCGCCATGATGTTGGCCTCGGTCCCCGAATTGGTGAAGCGCACCCGCTCCAGCGCCGGAAAGCGGCGGACGAGTTCGGCGCCGAGTTCGGCCTCGAAGATGTTCGGCCCGCCGAGTGCGATGCCGCCCTGCACGACTTCGATCATGCGGGCCTGGATCGCGGGATCGGAATGGCCATAGAGCCCCGCCGAATATTCGCTGACAAAATCCACATAATGGTGGCCATCGATGTCGTGGACGCGGGCGCCCCGCGCCCCCGAAAGCGCGACGGGGAACGGATGATACCACATGACGGAGCGGGTGTTGCCGCCGGGCAGGCTCCTCCGTGCCGCCAGGTGCCGCATTTGGCTCTTTGGATTGGCAGAGACGTAGCGGGCCTCGGCATCGGCCACCGCCGCGTCCAGGTCGGCATTGGCAAGAAGGTTCTGCATCTTTCCCCCCAAAGTTGATCAACTGCTGACACTCTGGTTAAGCTGAGTCAATAGATTTGGTTGGATGGCAACCCTCCTCTGAACTCGCGGGATGGCGTTCATGGCTCCTTTGCTCAATAAATTTCTAAGAAATACTCAGTTTTCGCTCTCTCCCTTCATGCGGGGCGAGTGGGGTGGGAGGCGTAGATGTGCGGCGGCTTGACGGATAAAGTTGATCAAATATCTTTAGAAGATATGGATCGGATGATCCGAATCACGATACAGAAAATTGTAGGTCGCGTGGCAGCAGTACCTGGGGCGAGCATGGCGAAGTCGTCACCAAAGGGGCATCCGGCCCCAAGCAGATTCTCCCGGCGGCATGCCCGGAAAGCCAGCGCCAGGAAAGCCCAACGTCCTTCCCCAACCGCAACGAGAGGCTACGCCATGAGTACACCCCCGATACTCGACCTGACCGGCAAGCGCGCCATCGTCACCGCAGGAGCCAGCGGCATCGGCCATGCCATCGCCACGGCGATGCAGCGGGCGGGCGCAAGGGTGCATGTCTGCGACGTGGACCGGACCCTGCTTGCCGAGTTGGTGCGATCTGCTCCCGGCATTTCCTCGTCCCTAGCCGATGTCAGCGACTCCGCTGCGGTGGATCGCATGTTCGGCGAGGCGCTGAACCGGCTGGGCGGCCTCGACATCCTGGTCAACAATGCCGGCATCGCCGGACCGACGAAACTGATCGAGGACATCGAGGACGACGAATGGCGCCGGACGATGGAGGTCAACCTGACCGGCCTCTTCTACTGCACGCGCCGGGCGGTGCCCCTGCTCAAGGCGGCGCGGGCGGGCTCCATCGTCAATCTGTCCTCGGCGGCCGGCATTCTGGGTCTGCCAATGCGCACGCCCTATGTCGCGGCCAAATGGGCGGTCGTCGGCGTCACCAAGACGCTGGCGATGGAACTGGGCGAATACGGCATCCGGGTCAATGCGATCTGCCCCGGCTCGGTCGAGGGCGCGCGGATGGAGAGGGTGCTCGCCGCCGAATCCGCAGCCCTCGGCATCGACCCGCAGGTGCTGCGCCGGAACTACGTCAAGCACACTTCCCTGGGCAGCTTCGTAGCGGCAGAAGACATCTCCAACATGGTCGTTTTCGTCTGCTCAGGCCTCGGCAGGAATATCTCAGGTCAGGCCCTCTCGGTAGATGGACACACCGAAACCCTCGTTGCTCGTGACTAAGGAACGTCTGAACTACGCTTTCGGCTTCGCCGAACACCGGCCATCTGCCGCTTGAAGCGGTGTGGCGGCCGCTGCAGGGCCAGTTTTTCGCGCCCCACGGCCCGTTTGGGGGCCGATCTGGCGATTTTGATCGGCCTCGTCCCTCATGCTAACAGCCTTCGCCGAACCAGAACAGGTTCCAGAGGGCGAACAGCGTGAACAGCTGGCCGCGGCTCCTGGCGAAGGGCGGTGTATTGCATCCCGTCGACGCGCAGATTAACCGGATCATCGCCAAGGTGCGCGCTAGGGTCGGCGGAGAGGTGGGCGTAGCGGGCGGTGCCGTCAGCGGCGTGGAACCCGTCAGGGCGACGCCTATCCGTGAGGCCCCCCTGAGACCCGCTTCCAGACCGCAGATCATGCCGCCTCGCGGGTGTAGGATGTGATGATGCCGCCGAGCTGGCACTGGCAGCGGATCGGGCCGTCACGAGAGGGACGAAAATCGACCTGAAGCACGTTGTTCCCGATATCCCGGCCTCGATGCGGGCGCTCGACATTGTAATGGCGCACCCATGTGCGCAGGATGTAATCGAGCTGGGACCGGCTGAAGCAGACGAAGAAATCCAGGCATTCGCGCTTGATGGTGCCGATGAAGGATTCCGCGAAGGCATTGGCGTTCGGCGCCCGGTGCGGGATCTGGATGACCCGGGCAGCTTCCGACGCCCAGACGGCATCGAAGCTGGCGCTGAACTTGGTGTCGGCGTCGCGGATCAGGAAATCCGGCGTGATCTCCTGGTCCGCGCACCACATCAGCGTATTGCGGGCCTGCTGGGTTACCCATGCCGAGTCGGGGGCGTAGGTCGGGGCGCTGCAGAACACGCGGCGGCTACCGAGATGGATGAAGATCAGCACATAGGCCGTCAGCGGCCCGCGGGCGGTAAGCACAGTCTTGGTGAAGAAGTCGCAGGCCACCATGCTTTCCATATGCGCCCTGACGAAGGTGGTCCACGGCAGGGCCGGCTTCTTCTTCCGCTTCTCGGGGCTGGGGTGGATGCCCGCCTCATCGAGGATGCGCTTGACCGAGTTGGCGCCGGCATAGAGCCCGAGCTTTTTCAGCTCGCCGGCGATCCGCTTGTAGCCCCAGAGAAGGTTTTCGGACCCGATGCGAACGACGACGTCGCGCAGTTCCTGCGTCAGGCGAGGCCTGCCCACCGCCTTGAAGGCGCGTCCACCACGCATCTGGGCGAGCCAGCGCTTGTAGGTCGCGGGTCTGGCCACTTCCATGAGCTCTTCGATATCGTGCCCGCACTCGGCCCCGATGCGCAGCAGCTCGGATTTCTCGGCGGGCGACAGGATGATCCTTTGCGCCGGGATGCGGGCCCGCAGAATATGGATCTGGGCCTTGAGCAGCCGCATCTGCGCGTTGTGCCGCGGCATGAAGAACCGGGCCAGGAAGACCAGAGGGAGGGAAAACGTCGAATTCATCTTGCCGGGCTCCACCACGGCGCTTAAAAAATTGCCGTCATGTCAATGCGATGAGAGGTGCCTACATTTTGGCACCCCTCTCAGGAAGGCCAAAAACGCGCGGGACGGGTGATGGCCGTCGTGAATCCACGGCGCGCCGCAGCGGACAGGTCCGTTGATCTCCGCATGAGAGTACACGGACCACGGTCATCCGTTTCGCTGCCAGTCGCGCCTGAACCAGATGACCATTCCAACCACCACCATCATCATATAAAACAATGGCTTAGAAGGCGGAGAAGGTTCGACGTCAGGCCCATCCCCTCCGACATTTTCAGCGCTTGGATCGCCAGATCGCGTATCGTGCGGTTGCTGACCGCCCAGCCGATGACGCGCCGCAAATCCGACTCGTCAACGCGATCCGCGCCGCATCCTTGCGAAATTCATCCGTCCTGCCTGTGCGCATGGTTCATCTCCTTTGCTGCGCATTACGGGGAGTGTCCCGGGCGGATTGATCCACGTCATTGATCGGCTTCTTCGCATCTGAAAGCATTCCTAAACCTCAGAGGTCGGCAATCGAGATACTGCCTGCCTCGGCTGATCGCCGGGTGCATTATGAGCGAGACAGTTACGTCGAGGTGCCCGGTGGGAGCAGGAGCTTCGGAGATCATGTTGCGTACTGTCGTGGTGGCACTTTTCTGTTTCTCAGCCAGTGTCGCAGGCACGGTTCCTCTCTGGACGGTCATGCTCGGCTTTGCGTCCGGCCTGGCGCTATACATCCTCTGGCCGAAAGCCCGGTTCCCCGCCGAGTCGAGCACGATGCACCGCGGCAGTGCGATCATCGGGCCGGACATCATCGGCTTCGGGCTGTTTGCCCTGTTCGTGGCGCTTCCGGTCTGGATCGGTCGGGCCGAAGGCGCCGAAGGGCTGCACGGCTCTGCGCTGCTGATCTGGCCGCTTTTGCCTGCGCCGCTGACCCTGCTGTTCGTCGCGGCGTCCAACGCCTGTTTCGGGCTTGGGATCGGTCCTGCCGGGCTGGCCATCAGCCGCCTGCGGGGAACCGAACGGATAGGCTGGGACGAGGTCATCGGCTGGCGCCCCTGGCGGCGCGACCGGCTGAGGGTCTTTCGTGCCGTGGCGCCGTTCCTGCCGCCGGGCGCAGCCGGGGCGGTGCTGCTGGCGCGGGCCAGCACGGGGGTCGAGATCGTGCTGACAAACGGCCGCAGTCGGCGCCTTCCCCGGGAGGGGTTCGAAAGCCGGCTTGCCCGGCTCCAGCGCGCACTGACCGAACGCGGCCTGCCGAGGCTGGAGGCGGCACCTTGAGGAGGGATTTCTGACGATGAAAGGTATTCTGGCCATGTCCCTCATGCGGGCTTTCTGCCTGGCGGTCTTTCTTCCCGTGGCGGCCTGGGCGCAGGCGCTGCACACCTTGGGCGAGGCTGACGTGCAGGTTTCCTCCGACTGGGCCGAGGCGGGCCGGCGGGGTGATCGCGAGGTCGATTTCGTCGGTCCTGGCGGGGCGCATCTGATGATCCGCTGGTGGTTTCCGGACGAGCCGCTGACCGGCTACGATGGAGAGCTGTCGGCCGAAACGCGCAGCTTTCCGGCCGGGTCCGCGCTGATCAGGCAGTCGCGCACCGGGTCGCTGGTGCAGGTCACCATCGCCTTTGAACGGTTGAATCAGGATGGCGAACGGCTGCTTCTGACGGTGGAAGGCAGCGATGCCGATCCGCAGGCGCTGGAGGCACTGCTGTTGCCGATTGCGGCAACGGTGCGCTTCGCCGGCGACCCGGCCCCGGCCGCGACGGCCGTGCCACAGGTGCCGCCGGGCACCACGGCATCGGGCGGCCGGCACCATCACGCCGAGGGCGGGTTTTCGCTGGCCATTCCGGCGGGCTGGACAATCCATCCGGTCAGCCCTGACGAGGGGCATGGTCTGGTGGCACTGTCGCCGGCGGGCGATGCGCTGCTGCATGTCGCGGTGTTCGATCTGGCGACGGCCGACACGGTTTTGCTGTGGTGGGACCGGTTTCTCGCCGAAACCGCAATCCCCACCGATATCCTGGGCGAAAGCCATGACCCCTTCGCCGGGATCGAGGGGGCGTCGGTCACGCTGGAGACCGAGGTCCATCCCTTTGCGGGCATCACCCTGCCGTTCCGCCGGGGCAATGCCTGGATCTTCACCGGCAGCGCGCCGGAGGGCAACGTGATGCTGGCTTCACTGCACGCCGCCGATGCACCGCCCGCCTTGCGACAGGAACTGGCGGACATGGCGGCGAGCTTTGCCTTCGGTCAGCCGGCGCAGACACCTGCTGCCGATGCCCGTGCGCCTTCACGCGCCGTCCCGGCGCAGGCGCCGTCGGCGGCCGACACTCTGGCGCTGGTGGCCAGCGGCTTCGAGGGCGGATGCACGGCGCGCGACATGGCGGGCGATGCCTTTGCAGATGCGCTGGCCTCGATGGCCCTTGCGCCGCAGATGGTGGCAAGCTGCGCCGCTGGCACGGTCGAAGCGGCCGTCGTCTCGCTGCCGCAGGACCCGCGCCAACCGCAGGCCGCGATGCTGTGGCTCCGGGCATTGACGGCGGCGGGGGGCAGGGACGTGGCGCTGGCCGACCCCGCGCGCCGCCTGATGGTCCTGCTGCGTGCCGATGGCGCGGCCGGGTTCCGCATCGAGGTTGCGGATCTGGCCGCCACAGCGCCCGCCGCGCCCGCTGCTGCCGAAGCCGCGGCCGAGGCGACAAAGCCGCCGGGCCAGCTGTTCGCGGGCGTGGAATCCCCCGACTGGGAGCTGCACCTTGCCCGGCGCGGGCAGGCCGAATGGACCCGCTACGAAGGCGGTGCCTTTGTCGCCGAGGTGCCGGCCGGCCCGGATTTCCGCGTCACGGGCTTGCGCACCACGGCACCGGTTGTTCGGCTGCCTACGGCATCGGACGGCTTTGCCACCCGGCTGTCGGTCGACCTCGACACCGCGCGGCTGGACAACATCGTGATCGCGCTGGTCGAACCGGGGCTGGAGGGCCAGCTTGACTGGCACGACCACGAGGTCTGGCTGGCGGTGGAGCGGGACGGCGATGTCGTGCCCGAACTGGTGCTTGCGGTGCAGCAGAAGGTGCAGGGCCGCCTGCCGCTGCCCGATCCGGCGGCGCTTGCCCGCCTGCAGATCGAGATGCGGCCCGACGGGCTGATCCTTGTCTCGAACGGCACCGGCGCGGTGCTGCTGGAGGGGCGGCTTGCCGCCCTGCCGGGCGACGGCCCCTTCCATCTGCAGATCTCGGCCACCGCGCCGTCGGGCGACGTTTCCGCGCTGCTGGCCTTGCGCGGCGTGCGGATGGAGGATGTGGCGGTCGCCGCCGATACCGATCCGGCTGCGCTGTTGGCCGATGCACCGCAAGAGGTGGTGCTGTTCGACGGCCGCACCCCCGGCCCGCATTTCGCGCTGCACGGCCCCAAGGGCTCGGCCCCGCTGATCCGTGTGGGCGACGGCCTGCACATTGACGCCGAGGGGACGGCGCTGCAGGGCCTTGGGCTGTTTTCGCCTGAGCCGGTGATCTGGCTTGACCGCTTCGGACCCGGCGCCAGCGCCCGCCTGCGGCTGGAGTTCGACCCCGCCGCGACGCAGGGGGTGCAGGTGGCGCTGGCGGCCCCGATGTCCTATGCCGATCAGGAGCCGGGCCGCCCGCGCGCCCTGCTGCACTGGCGCAAGTTGGGCGATGCGCATTACCTGACCCGCACGATCGACACGGCCGAACCGCATTCTTCCGCGGTGCCGGGGATGCCCGCGGCGGTGGATCTGGTGCTGACCCCCGACGGGGTGCAGATCGTGGCCGAAGGCTTCCCCGGCGACGTGCTGCCCTGGCCCGCGCTGCAATCGGGTGCCGGCCTGCGGCTTTATGTGCTGGCGATGGGCGACCATGACAGCCGGCCCGCGCAGATGGCCCTGCGCCGCATCACCCTGATCCGCACGCCCGGGCCAGAGACGGAGGCCGAGCCCGTTTTGCCCACGGGGGTGGCCCCGCTGCCGGTGGTGCGCCTGTTCCCCGATCCGGCTGCCCCGTGGGAGGGCCACGGCGTCGCCGGCCTGACCTTCGACGAGGCGGGGCAGTTCGCCGCCGATGGCGCGGTAATGGTCGCGGCGCCCGAGGGGTATGAGGACGGCCGCGCCGGGGTGCTGTCGTCCGCCCCGGTGGCGGTGCTGGACCATCGGCTTGACCGCACGTCCTATCGCCTCGACTTCGCCTTCGATCCTGCCGCCACGGATGGCGCATATGTCACCCTGTCGCAGACACCCGAACCAGACATGGACGACAGCGGCGAGATCTTCATCTCCCTCGTGCGGCAGGCGAAGGGGCGGCTGGCGGAGGACTGGCTCTTGCATGTGCAGGGCGGGTTCTACGCGAACTGGACCCGCCGCATCCCGGCGGCGACGATGGCGGCTTGGGACGGGCGGATGACCCTGCGCATCGACAGGGGGGGCGCGACCATCTCGCTGCCCGGCATCACCGATCTTCACGCGCCCGAGTTCATCGGGTTCCGCAAGGGCGTGTCGCTGTTCGCCACCGTCCAGTCGCTGTCCTTCGATCGCTATGGCGCGGCGAAGATGGCGCTGCGGTCGGTGGATGGCGGCTGGATCACCCCCTCCGGCATGACGGCGCGGTCGCGGCTGCTGCTGATGGGCACCAGGGACTTCGATGCCGAAGAATATGTGCGGCTGTTGCGCGCCGAGCTTGAGGAGACCGTGCCATGACGACCCGTCCCCGCCTTGCCCTTGCGGCCCTGATCGCGCTGGCCCAGCCGGCGCTGGCGCAGACGGTGGCCGATCCGGCGAACATCTTCGGCCTGCCGGGCGGCGACGGCACCGCCGGCATCGAATCCGGCACGGCGGTTATCGACAACTCGGCCGCCGTGGCCGAACTTGTCCCGCTGCGCCAACGCTTTGCCGAGTTTCGCGCCGCGGGCTTTCCGCTGCCGGATGTGGCCGATCTTGATGCCTACAACCCCGAAACCCTGCTTGAGGCGGCGCGGCTGATCGAGGGGCAGGAAGATCCCTGCACCGCAGCGGCCGACCTGTCGATGTTCCTGAACGCGCGCATCGCCGATACCAACCTGCGCGACAGCCTGGGCACGGTGGACCGCCCGCTGTGGATGACGACGAAGGTTCTGGCGACCATGACGCTGCCCGATCCCGTGGGGCTGGGCGGTGACTTTACCGACTGGCTGGCGGGCCTGAAGAACCGCTTCTCGCGTATTGGCCCGCTCTACAACGCCTGGCAGTCGGCCGAGATCGTCAAGGAACACTGGGGCGATACCATCGCGGTCAAGCACGGCAACTGGGCGCACCAGGTTTATGACGAGGCCCGCCGCGAGGATTGGTCCGCCGAGGAGATCGGCGCCGAGATCGTCAACCTCCAGGCCCAGAGCAACAAGATACTGGCCCAGGTCGACCGCGATACCGCCGCCTTCGAGGCGGCCGTCAAGGCCGAGGAGGACCGCCACGCCGCCGCAGGCGCGGACCAGGACGCCGCATATCAGGCCAAACTGGACGCCATCGCCGAGGATGAGGCGACCGGCGGCGAACGCAAGCGGCGCGAGCAATGGCTGCGCGAACATGCCGACAGCGGCGAGCCGAAACCCGGCATGGGCCGGATCATCGACCCGATGCCCGGGCCGGGCAGCGTGTTCGAGCCGACGCGCAATCCGTCCGAGATCAGCTATGAATGGGCGATCACCGAAACCGAACCGGGTGGCGCCTATTACCGCGAGGAGCGGGCGCGGGCGCTTCAGGAACTGCAACTGGCCCGCCTGGCCGAAAAGCTGCAATACGAGGCGACGCTGACCAAACTCGGCTTCGATTTCGACATGACGATGGAGGATCGTCTTGAAGATCTCGCCGAGTTGCAGGTCGAACGCGAGACGCTGCACCGGATGAACCTGCCGATGGCGAACGGCAACTGCAAGGACATCGCCAAGCCGGGAAAGGTCAAGGAAAAGCTGCCCGAGATCGGGATGGAGACGCTGATCGCCCTGCCGCATGACGAACTGCTGAACGTGCTGGGCGTGCTGAAGATCCTGCCGCCGGATGACATGATGACCTGCATCTGCCAGCGCGCAGCCTATGGCCAGATGGGCACGACGCAGATTTACCACCCCGACACCTACGGCGAATACGACGCGCGGTATGAATGCAACAAGCCCGGCCCGCCCTGCATCGTCTCGGGCTATGGCTGCACGCGCAACCCGCTGCCGTCGAACCCCGCATTCTGGAAGGACTGCGCCATCGGCACCGATCTGGGCGGCATGACCGTGCCGCAGGCGATCATCGAGCGATTGAACAACGGCGAATGACCGGCCGGCGCAGGAAAAAGGATCCCATCATGACCACACAAGCAATCCGTCTTGCCTGCACCGCCGCGGTGGCTCTCGCGTTGTCGCTGGGCCTTGCCGCGCCCCTTGCGGCCCAATCGTCGACCGACACCGTCGCCATCGCCCGCAGCGAGGCGCCCGCGGGCTGGTCGGGGCAGATGTTCCGCGGCATCGCCTTTGCGCTGCCCCCCGGCTGGCGGCAGATGACGCGCGACGACGAAAGCGTGATCTACTTCGGCGGCGATGTCGCCACCCGCACCGGCCCCGGCTTCGGTCTGATGCTGGAGGAAAAGCCGGAGCAGACCTTTTCGGGCAGCACGATCGTCGACCTGGGGCAGGTGACGTTCGAGAACGGGCAGGTCTTCCGCCGCATCTCCTCCTCGATCACCGAATCCGGGGTGGCGATGCAGGCCGAGATCCTGATCTCGCTGGTCCCGGTGGCGGGGGACGATCATCTGTTGATCGTGCAAAGCGCCTATAGCGGCACGCTTGACCCCTACCGGTCGGTGCATGCCGGCATCCTTGCCTCGCTGGACCTGCCCGCGCCGGGGGCCGTGCTGCGCGAGCCGGTGCTGGGCGGCGCCTTTGTCGCGCCGCTCGAAGGCGAGTGGGGCACGAAAAGCCCCAGCGACGACGAGGTGCTGACCTACGAACAGCGCGACCTAGCGGGCGAGGTCACGCTTTATCGCTATGGCGCCGATCCGGCCACGGGCTATCTGAACACGTGGTATCTGCCGTCCGATGTCGCGGGCCAGCCGGTCACGCTGATGGAGCAGCCGGCGCTGCTTTACGAATGGACGCAGCCGTCGAACCGGTTCAGCGACGGCAGCGACGACGATACCACCACCCGCATCTTCGTGTTCGAAACCTGCCTGCCGGGCCCCGACACGCTGGCCATCGGGTTCGAGGGGCTGCCCTCGTTCTACCGGTCGGAACAGCTGGCGCGGCTGTTGGACGCGATAGAACCGGCCCGCGGCGATGCCCCTTGCGGTGCGGCGAACCTGCCGGCCGGGGCCGTTGCAGGTTCCCCGGGCGCCCGCCCGGACGGGCTGGCGGCTTTCCAGGCCGGGGGGGCGCCGGCCCCCACCGCGCCGGCGGCAAAGGCCGAAGGCACGGCGCTGGATGGCATCCTGACCTACAGCGCCCCCGAGGGATGGATCGCCATGGCGGGCGAGGACGCGCTGACGCTGATGCACCCGGACGGGCGGGGGGTGGTCACGGTGGCGCGCGGCGCTGCCGTCCTGCCGCCGAACGGCCTTGCCGCGCTGGTGCCGCCCGGCCGCCTGCCCGGTTTCTTTGGCGACTATTACATGGAATGGACCCAATTCGGCTGGCCCTCGACTTCGGCCGAGTTCATGGACAACGGCCAGCCGGCCACCGGCTGGCACTTCCTGAACATCTCGCGGAACTGCTTGCCGGGGCAAGAGCCGGTGGCGTTGTATTGGGCCGGGATCGACAGGTTCCTCAGCGGTGACACGCTGCGCGACCTCAAGCTGGGCCTGCGGTTCAACTGGCCCGAGGGGATGGAGGAATGCGTCCTGAAGGATGCGGGAGTGGGTGCCGTGCCCTCCGGCCTGCCCACAGAGCCAGAACCCGCGCCTGCGCCCGAGCCCGAACCCGCGCCTGCGGTCGCGCCCGAATCCGCGCCCCAACCCCAGCCGCCCGTCGCGGCAGAGGCCGAACTGCTGCCGCCGCCGCCGCCCCCGGTCATGCCCGCAGAGGAACCGGCCGAAGACCCGGACACCTTCACCGAAGGCGAGGCCGGCTACACGCTTTACCGCAACGGGCGCTACGGCACCTTCATCGAATACCCCGCCAGCTATTTCCGCGCCGAGCCTCCGCCAGACAGCGGCGACGGCCGTACCTTCGTTTCGGCGGACGGTCATTCGCAGTTCTATATCTTTGCGCAGTACAACGCTCTTGGCCTGACGCAGGACGAGATGATGCGCCAGGACATCGAACAGGGCGGCAACGACAGCGTGACCTATCGCAAGTCGGGCGACGGCTGGTATGTGCTGTCGGGCTATGGGGAGGGAGGCGTGATCTACTACCGCAAGGTCATCCTCGATCCCTCCGGCCTGGTGCAGGTGTTCGAGATCGCCTATCCGCCGTCGCTGAAAGAGGCGTTCGATCCTGTCGTGACCTTTATGGCCAACAGCTTCGGCCCCGGAACCTCGGCCGGCAACTGGACCCAGGGCGTCGATCCGGCCTGGGATGACGAGGTCACGAAAGAGCCTGTCCGGGTAGACCAGTTGATGACGCCCGCCCGCGGCACCGACCTGCGCAAGGCGCTGATGGCGGCCGCGCGCGAGCCGATCGAGGCGGAAATCGGCCAGAGCATCGTCTTCGTCGCCTCTGTCCTGCGCACCGACGGCACCTGGGCCTATCTGCAGGCTGTTCCGCACAACCCCGACGGTAGCCCGATCAACTGGGCGAAGACGCCCTTCGCCGCCGAGATGAAGAAGGGCGTGATGAGCGATACCGCCATGGTCCTGATGCGGAAGGTGCAGGGGGAATGGACCATCAACGACTACATCTTTGGGCCAACCGATGTGTACTGGCTGAACTGGGCCAATGCCTACGAACTGGACGAGGCCCTGTTTACACCCTGAGGGCGAGCGGCCTTAACGGCACAGTACCTGTACGCAGGGGCAGGTTCGGTTTTCACTTCGCCCCGCTCATTGAGCAGGGCGCGACGCAACCCGAAGCCCGCCGGGCCGCCCTGACGATAGCCGAGCTCAATCAGACGGCATTGGCCCGCGAAGACCTTCACTGAAAGCTCACGGCTGTATTCGCCCGCCATTGCCCGCTTGACGCTTTTGACGATGGTGGAGGTCGGAGAACCATCGTTCTCGAATTGCTCGGCGCAATAGGCGACCTGCATTCCCGCCTTTCGGCAGCGATATTCGTAGTAGGCAGATTCGTCGGTGTCCTGAAAACGTCCCCAGCGGGTGACGTCATAGACCAGAATCACGCTGAACTCGGCCACGCCGGATTCGACATCGGCGATCATCTGCTGCAATGTCATCCTGCCGCCGATGATCAGGCCGCTTTTCGCATCATCCGAATAGGTTTTGACAATCCTGATGCCGCGGCGTTCGGCGTATTCGCGGATCGTCTGCGCCTGGTTCTGGGTTGAGTACTGTTGATGCTCGGTCGACATCCGGACGTACTCCGCAGCCAGCAGCTGCTCGGACGGCTCGGCTTCTCCTTCGGATAATCGTGCTTTTCCCCGAGCCACGCCCGCCTCCCAAGAAATCATGTGGGCTGCTCCGAGCTGGTGGCCCTCTACCGCAGGTTGGGCGCAAATACGAACTGCCGCTTTTCATGTCCTTCCCAGAGTATTATCGAAGGAGGACGCAGAGATGCGGACCAAGACGGGCACAGTTGTGCCGAAAACGGGCACAAATGTGCACCTTGAAGCCGATGTCGCCGACTACCGGACCGCCATTGCCGCGGCACTTCGGGACGAACTTGGCCTGACGCATCGAGCAGCCAAGACGGCGATGCGGTGGACGGGCGCCAGCGAGCGAACCGTGAAATACTGGATTGCGGGCGAGCGTGGACCCAGCGGCGAGCATCTGATCGCACTGGCCAGGCCCTCGGATATCGTGTTCCACATGGTCTTGCTGCTGGCTGATCGGCACGACGGCGCGGATGCCGAATAAGGTCAAGCCGCCACTGAGGCGGCGGGGAGGCCAAATTGGTCCACCGCCGCCAGACTTGATGTGTAGTGTTTTTTGGTTATATTGAATACGCGCCAAGCATGAGGAGCCTTCCATGTCCCGCACCACGACCATGACCGTCCGTCTGAGCGGTGCGCTCAGCGATTTCGTCGCGGCCAATGTCGGCGAGAACGGCTCCTACGAGAACATCAGTGAATACGTGCGTGACCTGATCCGGCGAGACAAGGAGCGGGCCGAGCAGGAGGCTTTTGACCGGCTGAAGGCCGAACTGACCCGCGCCTTCGCTGCGCCCGAGACCAGTTACAGGCCGCTGACGGCCGCCGAAGTCATCGCTCGCAACCGGGCCTGACAAGATGGCGATCCGGGTTCAGGAGGCGGCATCACTCCGCCTCGATGACATCTACCGCTATACGCGCGACCGATGGGGCGAGGTCCAGGCGGACCGCTACATCACCGGCATGTTCGAAGCGTTCGAACGGATCGATGCCCATGGCGTCGCCGCAAAGCCTATCCCGGCAGAGTTCGGCGTCGAAGGGTTCTTCTTCCGGTACGAACACCACTTCGTCTATTGGCGCCGATTGTCCGACGGCGATATCGGTATCGTCGCGATCCTGCATGAGCGCATGCATCAGATCGACAGGTTCAAGGAAGATTTTCGCGACTGAATTGGCAGGCGCTCACGCCCGTCATGCTTCCATGAGCCGTCGGTGGTTTTCGCTGGTGGAGAAGGTTGGACTTCAGGCCCGCGCCATCCGCCACTTGCCCCCGCGAAAGCGTTCTCCCGCTCCGGCTGCGGCCGGAATTTTCCGTTGTTTTCGGAGGTTATGCAGGAGGGGCTGAGCACTGGCGTCCTAGCCACAGCAGGCGGACACGTTCTCTTGAGCCCGATATTCTCTGGATCTCTCGACTGCGCGCATTCGGTGTAGAGCCTGTAAGTATCTGTCAATACAAGGATGATCCCTTGCCGCTGTTGATTTCCACTGAGAAGTGACCCGGGTAGGCGCGTAATTTCCATTGAGATTTGACCCATGTGACCCTCCCCCAAGCGAAGAGCGAGGGGGCCAAAGGAGTGATCGACATGGGACTACTGAAC
>Ga0268299_1001598_pt1 | contig 37064 bp, 42 predicted proteins | sample NOBtaG_FD_193484 | JGI IMG/M metagenome (GOLD analysis project Ga0268299, IMG submission 193484) | Activated sludge microbial communities from bioreactor in Nijmegen, Gelderland, Netherland - NOB reactor | ecosystem: Engineered > Bioreactor > Aerobic > Activated sludge | place: Netherlands... | reverse complement strand
AATCGATCTCGCGATCCGGCGTGTCGGACGACTCCGTTCGCTGCGCTCACTCCGTCGCCCGACACGCCGGGGTGACGCAGAGGCACATCATCGGAGCCAATGCCTTCAAAGGGAAGATACAAGGGCGGACGCGATTCGCCACTCATGCAACGTGCGCCCTTCGGGCGAGAAGATAAAAATAAAAACTATGGCGTGCGTTTTCGGTCCAGGGGTTGAACCCCTGGCTACCACCGCGCGCCCTGCCGGGCGAAAATCCGAAACACGCCGACTGATTTTCGCATCGAGCTGCTGCAGTATGGCGGGCTCAAGCTGAGCTTCAAGTGCAGCAACCCGGCCGGCAGCGTGGGCACGATCTATGAAGTCAAGCGGCGAAATGGGGCGACTGGGGCGTTTGTCTACATTGGCGCGACCGGCGTGAAGAACTTCACCGACGCGACCCTGCCCAGCGGCCTGTCCAGCGCGACCTATCAGATCACCGCGATCCGCTCGACCGCCAGCGGCAACCCGGCCCAGTTCACCATCAATTTTGGCGTGGGCGGTGGCGGCGGGTTCACGATCACCAACGAGGCGGCGGAGTTCGCGATGCGCGGGCCGGGCTACCCCATCGAGATTCCCGAGGTGATGAATGGCAATGGCGTCAGCGGGATGAATGGCGGCATGGTGAATGGCATGGGCGGTATGAGCCGGATGAATGGGAGCAATGGGAGCCATGGCGGCAATGGGAAGAATGGGAGGAAAGCCTTAAGCCGTAAGCTGTAAGCCGTAAGCTCAAGACGGGAATCCAACAGCCCCGGCGCGCAGGGACGTCCCTGCCGCCGGGGTTTTCTCATTTCGCCGTTCGCCATTCGCAATTCGCCATTGGCTGTTCCACAACTCCAGTTCCGACAAGGCTCAAGGCATACGGCTCATGGCTGACGGCCAAAGCTTTTCCCTTGTTGTCCGACCCCGACTCGCCTAGACTGACGCCATGGAATTACCCAAAAGACCGCGCGGAGACGAATTCACCCGGCCGGGGCGTTTGCCCGAACTGCTTGCCAAACTCGCGGCTCGACCCGAGACCCGGGAGATGTCCGCGCTGATCATGTACGCGTTCGACAACCGGACGCGGCTGTTGCCCTTCCTTTTTGCGGACATGCGCATCGTGCCGGCGGGGCCGCGCATGGTGGCCGACACGCTCTATGCCGCGGGTCTGCGCAAGATGCGCCTCGCCTTCCAGTTGTGGTCGCCGAATGTCAGGCCCTCCCGCGCGAAGATCGACGGCAAGATTCCCGATCTGCTGATCATCAGCAGCATGCAGATTCACGCCCGCAAGGCGTACGAGATGATCGAAGACGCCTGTCGGATCCCCGAGGCCCAGCGTCCGCTGGTGATGGTCGGCGGTCCGAAAGCGATCTATGAGCCGTGGGATTGCTTTGCCCAGGGCGAGCGGGGTGAGATCAACGCCGACGTCGCCGTAACCGGCGAGGCGTTCGTACTGATCGAGTTGCTCGATCGGCTGCTGGAGTACAAGACCAAGTCGAATACCATGCGGCAGGCGTTCATCGAGGCTCGCCAAGCGCGGGCGCTTGAGGACATCCCGGGCATGGTCTATCGCATCGATCCGCCCGGCGGCGGTGAGGCGCATCTGGTCGACACGGGCATTCAGCGGCTCGTGCAGGACCTCGATGAGTATCCGATGCCCGAGGCGGGCTACAGCATCGTCGAGCGCAAGCACAAGGGTCAGGAATTGACCAGCCCGATGCCGGTCGAGCAGATTCACAAGCATGCCCGCATCGCGTCGTTGACGATCACGCAGGGCTGCAAGTTCCGCTGCAATTACTGCCCGATCCCGGCCTACAACCAGAACAGTTTCCGGTTCAAGAGCCCGCAGCGGTTCGGCGACGAACTCGAATATCTTCACAAGACGTATGGCCTGAAGAACTTCTTCGGCACGGATGACAATTTCTTCAACAAGCGCGAAACGGCCGAGGAGTTGTTCGAACACCTCGTCAAGCGGCGCTACAACGGCGCGCGGTTCCACAAGGCTGTTCGCTGGGCGACCGAGTCGACCGAGTTCGACGCCCACAAGAATATGGACCTCATGCCCCGCGCCCGGCAGGCCGGCATGCGCGGCATCTGGTTTGGCATCGAAGATGTCACGGCGAGCCTGATCAAAAAGGGCCAGACGCCGCAGAAGACAATTGAATTGTTCAAGGCGATGAACGACAACGGCATCTGCCCGATGCCCATGATGATGCACCACGATCATCAGCCGCTGCTGACGCGCGGCAGCCTCTATGGCATCATGAACCAGGTTCATTTTCTGCGCAAGGCCGGGGCCATCAGCGTGCAGATCACCGTGCTGACGCCCGCCGTGGGCACCAACTTCTTCGACGTGCCCTATGAAAAGGGCATGGTCTTCGACAATGTCGGCGGCAAGAAGTTGGAAGAGTGGCAGTTCGACGGCAATCACGTCGTCGCGACCGAAGAGCAGTCGCCCTGGTGGAAGCAGTTCAACCTGATTGCCGCCTACGGCACGTTTTACAACCCGATCAACCTGCTCGATTCGATGGTCCGCTGGAAGACGCGTCTTTCAGGCGCCGACATCGGCATGCAGTTCATCGGCATGGCGGCCTTGGCCCGCACCGCGTGGGACTCGCTCAAGTGGGGCGCTCGGCTCCGCTTTGGCAAGATTGAGAAGACCACCCGCGTGCCCGGCTCACGGCTCAAGATGGTCAAGGCCCGGCCCGACGAGATCGAGCAGCGCTGGACCGGCGCCGCGCCGCCGTCGAGCATGCCGCCCCGGGAGCAGCATGCCGAACTTCAGCCGGCCGAATCGGACTACGCCCTGCACGGCGTGGCGTCCTGATTTCGAGCACGATTACGGGGCGTCGGGCGTCGAACCCAACGCAATGACGCTCGGCAATTGAATCGGCACGCCAGTTTTTCCTAGAATGGGGGCGGCCGTACTCCGACCCAGATCCACTTCCGATCCGGCGCAGCCAGCGCATTGGATGCGATGCATGAATCGCCGACGCACATTTCTTGTCGGTCTTGCGGCATGTCTTTATCTCTGCGCCCAACCTTCGCTCGCAGCCGCAGAGATCATCCGCGTGAAATCCGCAGCGACCGGTGCGGGAACCGGGGCCGCATGGGCGGACGCATATCCCGATTTACAGCCCGCTCTCCTTGCGGCGAATCCCGGCGATGAACTGTGGGTGGCTGCGGGCGTGTACCGGCCGGGTCCGCCCGGCGATCGCAACGCGGCGTTTTATCTCAAATCGGGCGTGGCGTTGCTGGGCGGGTTTTCCGGAGTCGAGACCACATCCGCGCAACGGAACTTCGGAACGAACCCGACAATCTTGACGGGCGACTTGATCGGAGACGACGGTCCCGAATTCGCCCACATGGCTGAAAACGCCTACCAGGTGGTCGTTGCGGTGGATGTCGATGACACGGCGATCCTCGACGGCTTCACCGTGACCGGCGGTCGGGCCGACGGTGTCAGTCTCGGCCCGACGCCGCTGTCGCGCGATCAGGGCAGCGGGGTGAACATCTACGATTCCACGCCGCAGATTCGGAACTGCTTATTCATCGGCAACTGGTCAATCAACCACGGCACAATCAACGACCACGGCAGCGCATCGGTCATCAACTGCTCATTCGTGGACAACTACGCCGTCAGCCACGGGGCCGGACTGTATGTGCATCATCACTCTGACACATTCGTCTGGAATTGTCTGTTCAGCGGCAACGTCACGGCCGGTCACGGCGCCGGCGGCTACAGCGCCAGCATGCATGGTTCGATGTGGGTCGGCTGTATCTTTGAGGACAACCTGGCCTTCAACGGCGGGGCGTTCTATTCCGATGCATCGCACGCCATGTTGTTCGGCTGCCAGTTTGCCGGGAACATCGCCGAAATCGGCGGCGGGGGCGTCTATGCCCGCTTCGGCGAGCCGATGATTCTGGGCTGCTACTTTCAGGGCAACTTCGCCGGCCTGGACATCGCCGCCGGCGGGGGCGGCAGCGGCGGAAGCGGAGGCGCCGGCGTCTGGTCAGAAGGCGGCGCAGCCATGATCGGCAACTGCATCTTCACCAACAACGAGTCGAGTTTCGGTGCGGGCGTGTACGCCAACGACGAGTCTGCCGCCACCATCGAGGACTGCTTGTTCGACTCAAACCACGCCCGCGAGGGCGGCGGCGGTTACAGCATCAACGCGCCAGTCACCTTCCGCGGCTGCGTGTTTCGCAACAACACGGCCCTGGACAGTTACTTCTCCGTGGGCGGCGGGGCCAGCACGTACTTTGCGAACGTCGTGACTGACAATTGCATTTTTGAGAACAACACGGCCGAATTGGGCGGCGGCGGGCAATACCTCGAGGGCAGCAATCCCATCGTGACGAATTGCACCTATGTCGGCAATCATGCGATCGGCGACACCGAGGGCTGGGGCGGCGGCTTGCTGTCGAGCTTCGACGCCCATCCGGAGATTTACAATTGCGTCTTTAACGGCAATACGGCGCGCACCGGGGGCGGGCTGTTCCTGGCCCAGTTCAGCGACTCACGCGTGGCCAATTGCACGGTTGTGGGGAACACCGCGACAGGCCAGTCCGGTCTGTATGGCGGCGGGATTCAGAACATCGAATTCGCCGAGTCGACCTTGGTCAACTCGATTGTGCGAGGCAACACGCCCGATCAAATCGGCGGGGAGCCGTTTGAGATCGATCACTGCAACGTCGCGGGCGGCATCGCCGGAACCGCCATCACCGATGCCGATCCGCTGTTTCGCAACGGAGTCGGCTCCGACGGGATTTCGGGCACGATTGATGACGACCTGCGTCCGCGACCGGGGTCGCCGGCGATCGATGCGGGTCGCAACGACGCCGCCCCGTCCTGGTTGACCATGGATCGAATGGGTATGCAACGCCGTTGGAACGATCCAGACGTCGTAGACTCCGGCGCTGGAAATGCGCCGATCATCGACCTGGGCGCGTACGAATCCCGATCAAGCGATGGCGTCGCTGGCGATTTGAATTGTGATGACGTACTTTCGTTGGAAGATTTGGCGAACTTCGCGACATCATTGGTGGACCCGGTCGGATATTCGCACGACCATCCGGATTGCCCGGCGGGACTGGCCGACGTCAACGCGGATGGAATGGTGGACGGGGCCGATGTGGCCGCATTTGTGATTCGCGTCACCGAAAACTGACCGCGGAGTCGGATTCTCGTGGTGCCTGAATGGGCAAATGTACCCGTTCGTAGGGCCAACGAATGTCCGGAATAAGGATCTGGAAGACTAGCGGCGGCCGGACTTGAACCGGCGACCCAGGGCTTATGAATCCCTTGCTCTACCAACTGAGCTACGCCGCTGGCACGGCATTCCGGTGAGGAAATGCGGGTGCGACGGGGTTTATAGTGGGGTTTTGAGATCCTATCAAGTCCGGACAGCCCTGACGCGGGGCCGCCCCGGATTATTAAGACTTTATAGTTGATTCTCGGCGGTACGGCCGTATAAAGTATTAGTCCGCGAGTGGGAACTGTTCCTTCAGCCTGGGTGCAAAGCGTGAATTCCAAGAATGTGAAGATCGGCGTTATCGTGGCCGCGTTGGGCACGGCGGTGATGCTGTTTTTGTTTCGGTCGAAAGCAGTGGAGCCGGTTCCGGATACCCCGGAGACGGCCGTCGGGTACCAATGCCGAATTTGCAAAGCGGTCTTCGATCTGACGCCGACAGAATTGACGAAAGAAGTCGAGCGGGCCGGTCAGGACTTTCCGCTCTTCTGCGAAGCATGCAGCGAGAAAGAGGCCTACCGCGTTGCGACCTGCGACAAGTGCAGCGGCAAGTATTTCGGCCCCGAGGTTCCTGGCAGCACCGGAGCATGTCCGGTCTGCTTCCCAGCGACTGTGGCGCCTCGTGTGGTGATCCAGCCTGATGAAGAACCGACGGATCAACCCGTCGATCAAGAGCAGGATTCGGGCCCGGCCAAGCCGAGGGTCGTCCCCAACTACTAGGGGTCGCATTGCATCCGAACGTGCGAGCCCCCGACCATACCGAACATAGCCGACAAAGGTGGATTGATCAGGAGAATACAAATGTCAGTTTCAATCATGGCTGGAAGACAGCGGAGGAATCGCGGCTTCACGCTGATCGAATTGCTGGTGGTGATCGCGATCATCGCGCTGCTGATCTCGATCTTGATTCCATCGCTCTACGCGGCGCGCGAAAAGGGTAAGGCCACGGTTTGTCTCGCAAACCTGCGAGCCATCCTTCAGTCCACGTATATGTACATGGACAATGAATCGAACCGAACCATCACCTGGTATCCGCACCAGCCGTTTCCGCTGCCCGGCGTAAACCCGCGGACCCCCTGGTCCTTCGGCGGCATGAAGGCCCGCGTTGTGTCCGCGGAGTTCAACAATCTCACGTCGGACTCAACGCTTTTTCCTGCCGAGCTTCGGCCTCTCAACAAGTTCATCGCGCCTGATGCCGTCGGAAATGTTGAAATCGGCATCTACAAGGATCCCGGCGATCGCACTTACGACGTCTCGCTGATCGGTTCGCCGCCGGCCACCGTGGGCGACGAAGAGTTGCGAAACTCGTGGAACATCAACGGCAGCAGCTATTCATTGAATACCCGATTCATGCAGGGTTATTCCTACGTTGACTCCGGCACGTACAACTTCAATCTGGGCCCCGGCCCCGCTCCCGATACGGACCAAAACGGATTCAACAATCTCTACACGCGACGAATTACCCCGAAGCTGGTCGGCGGTCAGGCATCGCGGTTCGTGATGTGGACCGAGCAGGGCTGCTACAGCGCCTGCCAGAATGCCGGCCCGACACTCGCCGTGTCGACCGCAAACCCGCAGCGACTCGGCTGGCACCGCGAGTTCTCGCGATGGTGCCTGGGCAAGGCCGACGGCTCGGCGGAATACAAATACTACGACACCCGTCTGAGCACCGCGCCGGACGGCAGCGTCACGATCTGGGAGCCCAAGTGATCGGGTGAGTCTTCGGTAGCTACCCGACGCGTACTTGATGTGATTCAAGGGGATCGGCGCGAAAGTGCCGATCCCCTTTCTTTCTGCTATGGTGATGTGGGGAAGCGAGCATGGGGCGATGACGTTTGATGCGTGAGAGACTTCAAAAACTGATGGCGGCGGCCGGCTTCGGCTCCCGCCGGGCCTGTGAGGAGATGATCCTCGACGGCACGGTCACCGTGAACGGCGAGGTCGTTTCCGAGCTGCCCGTGATGGTCGACCCGGCGCGGGATCGCATCGTGGTTGCCGGCAAGCCGCTTCGATCTGAGCGGCCTGTCTATTTTCTGATGAACAAGCCCCGCGGCGTGCTCTGCACCCACGAGGATCCTGATGGCCGCAAGCGCGTCATTGATCTGATGGTCGGCATTCGCGAACGGGTCTTTCCGATTGGGCGGCTCGAGGCGGAATCCGCGGGGTTGATACTGCTGACAAATGACGGGAACCTCACGCAGAAACTGACCCATCCGCGCTACGGCGTGCCCAAGACCTATCGAGCCGAGGTGGCGGGTGTGCCCGGCGAGGAAGCGCTGGAGAAGGCTCGGCGCGGCATCTGGCTCTCCGATGGCCGAACCAGCCCAGCGAAGATCGAGTTCATACACAAAGATCGAGATCGCGCGATCCTCGAAATCACATTGCGTGAAGGCCGGGATCGAGAGTTGCGGCGGGTGCTGGCGAAACTCGGCCACAAGGTTCTGCGAATGACGCGAATTCGCATGGGCAAGTTGTCCATCGCGAAGCTGCCGGTCGGGGCGTTTCGCACGCTGTCGCCCGCCGAAGTGAAGTATCTGCACGAATTGGTCGAACGGCCGCACGCCCCTGATGTGATCACGCAATCACGCGAGGAGAGGGTCTCTGAAAGTCGACCTTCATCGCCGCGGCGTGCCTCGGGGAAGCCGCGTTCCGAACCGAGAAAATTCGCGGGCCATGGCACGGGCATCGCATCGGGTCGCGGCAATTCGGCGCCGAAACCGGCGCGCGGATCAAATGCACGTCCGGCGAAGAAGCCTGCGCCGATTCCCGCGCCGAAGACGCGCGGGACCTCGGGCGGTCGCCGTATCGTGATCGTCGACTGACCGCAGCGCATTTCACTTTCTTAGCATGTAGCGATGCTCACCGTCGCCCCAGAGGGCCGTGTAGTCGGCCATCGACATTAACGCTGACGAGTCAAGGTCGGTCGGGCGACCGCTGTCAAGCTTCTCGAAGCCGCTGAATCCGATCTCGACGAGACGTGATTCGAGTTCATCACGTCTGATGTGCTCTTCGATCGGCACGTACCAGGTGTCCATGAAGATAAACCGGTTCGCGGGCATTGCGATCAGGCGCAGGGTGTCGGCGGCGTAATCGCGCGGAATGCGCTGGATGACGGTTCGTGCGGCCCGGCGGGCGTGCCAGAACAGTCCGCCTGCGGCGTAGAGGTAGAGAAACGCGCGGCCGCCGGGTTTCAAGATGCGGTACGTCTCTCGCAGGCCGCGTTCGGTGTCGCCGGTGTGATGAAGCACGCCGTTTGAGAACACGCAATCAACCGATTCGTCTTCAAACGGAAGGGCGAGGACATCCCCCACTTTGAATTCGATATTCGAAATCCCAATGTCCGAGGCGATCCGGCGGGCCTGTCCGACGGACGCCGCGCCAAGATCGACGCCGATCACGCGGGCGGGACACGAGCGCGCCAGCGCCATCGTGTAGCGCCCGCTCCCGCATCCTGCATCCAGGACCGTCGAATTCGCGCCAAGCCCATCGAGCAGCCCGGTCGTGGCGAATCGTTGATTGAGGATTTGGACGGCCTCTTCAACATAGACATGGCAATCGAACTGGTCCCAGAACGATCCGTACAACTGCTGGGTCTCGCCCTCGTTGGATCTGCGGTCGGCATGCTCTTCGGCATGGCGTGCATGCGTGCCGGCGACTCGCTTCGCGAAATCTGGATACGCCGGCCATTCGCTACCGACTCGCAGTCGTTCATCACATTCAATTATCACGCGATTGATTCGCGCGGCATGCGGCTCATTTGGGTCGAAAGGAATGTACGGGTCAGACGGATAGAGATTGCGAAACACCTCGTGCATGGCCATCACCACAAGCCATGGATGCGAATCGACATAGTCCTCCGCCCTGGCAAGAAACCGAACGAATTGATCGATGAGTCCGGAGGCGACGATGCCGGCCGCGCGGTAAGGGGTGGGATTTTGGCTGTGGGTGCGCTCGGCAAGGCTGGTCATGCGGTGTCTCCGCATATTCATCGGAGTTGCGGCGAATCGGGCTGGAGGGGGCTGGCGGCTTTTCGGGGCGGACGCTCACCGTTAGAATCGAATCGCTTCGAGGACGTCGGTTTGGGCCCAGCCCGTCAAACATTACATACCGCGAGACACGCCACATGAGCATTCTGGTCGATTCAAATACACGCGTCATCACCCACGGCATCACCGGCAAGGCCGGCGCCTTTCACACGGCCCAGTGCCTTGCCTACGGAACGAAGATGGTCGGGGGCGTCGTTCCCGGAAAGGGGGGTGGAAAGAGCGAGCACGGCTTGCCGGTGTTCAACAGCGCCTCTGATGCTGTGAAAGAGACCGGGGCGAATTGCTCACTGATCTTCGTGCCGCCGCCATTTGCAGCGGACAGCGCGATGGAGGCAGCCGCGGCCGGCATCAAAGTCGTTGTTCTCATCACTGAGGGTGTGCCGACACTGGACATGGTCAGGGCGACCAAATTCATCAACGACGCGGGCGCCTATCTGATTGGGCCGAACTGCCCCGGCGTGATCACGCCCGGTCAGGCCAAGATTGGCATCATGCCCGGTTACATTTGCAAGCCGGCCGACGGCAAATCGAAAAACATCGGCCTTATCTCGCGCAGCGGTACGCTCACATACGAAGCCATCTGGCAGTGCAGCACCCGCGGCATCGGTCAAACCACCTGTGTCGGCATCGGCGGCGACCCGGTCAAGGGTCTGAATTTCATTCCGCTGCTTAAGATGTTCAATGACGATCCGCAGACCGACGCGATCATCATGATCGGGGAAATCGGCGGAAACGACGAAGAAAACGCGGCCGCGTTCATCAAGTCAAACGTCAAAAAGCCAGTCATCGGCTTCATCGCCGGTCAGACGGCCCCGCCCGGCAAGCGCATGGGCCATGCCGGCGCGATCATTTCGGGAGGAGAGGGCACGGCGGATAGCAAGATCGCCGCCCTGAAGGCGGCGGGAATCCACGTTTCGATGTCCCCGGCCGACATGGGCGCCACCGTCGCCAAGGCCCTGGGCATGGCGGCGTGAGGGCGCGGCGGGGGAGTTGTGTTATCATAATTTCCGCGAGCGAGCCTGGGCACCGAATCACGAGGAGGCACGTGATGGCATCAAGCAAAATTCGACGCACGACGATTCTTGAATTTGCCGGCCTTTGCGCCTGCATCGCGCTAGGCGTTCAAAGCAGGGTTCACGCCCAGCCTGTGCCCGACATTGTCTATTCAGACTGCACCAGTGTCGCACACTACGGACCGATCGGCACCAAACACGCCTACTCGCTCGGCTCGAGCACGTGCAACATCGGCGATGCCAATGCGCACTGGACCAGTTCCGGTTCGCCAGCGCTTGCGATGAACATGTACCGCCTCAAGGATGGCCGGCTGATGCAGATCGGCCTGGGCTTCTGCAAGACCGCATGCTGCGCGGCCGCCACAAACAACTGCGGTTTGAGCTGCAACAGTGTCGGCGGTCAGTGGCTGGGCGCCGGCTGCCGGGATGTTTACGGCGCTGGGTACAACGCGATTCAGACAAAACTGGCGCCGAGATCGTCCCTCAATATGCTGACTGGCGCATTCACGTCGTTTCCAGCGACCAGCGGCGACGCGATCTTTCGAAGACTGCAAGTCGAGGAAGCCGACCTGAATCCGACGCTCAACTCAGGGGCGCTGTATTTCATCGAAGGTCAGTATGTCACTGACGACGACATCCCGGCTCGCAAGGGTGACAACAATGTTTCGTACAGGCTCGCGAGCATCACCGCCGGCACCTATGCCTGCAATATGCTGGGCAGCATGATCGTCGGTCAGCCGGCGATCAGGGCGTGGCGGGATCATGGCTTGGGGGTCGGCATTCCAGATCCCAGTGTGACCATCACGCCGCTTGTGTTCAACAGTGAAGGCGGAATTCAAGTCGGTCACAAGGCCACCAATCTGGGCGGCGGCAATTGGCGCTACGACTACGCCATCTGGAATTTCAACGTGTCCGCCGGCATTGGCGGATTCTCGATACCGCTTCCGCTCGGCACTGTCGTGTCTGGCGTCGGTTTTCATGACGTCGACTACCATTCCGGCGAGTTGTACGACAACACCGATTGGACTTCGACCGTCATTCCGGGCTCAATCGCCTGGAACAGTCCGCAGACCTACGTCCAGAACGCGAATTCAAACGCGATTCGGTGGGGCACGATGTATAATTTCTGGTTTGTCGCCAATCGGCCGCCCTCGACCGGCAATGGAACCGTCACGCTCTTCAAGCCGCACACGCCGCAGTCGGGCCAGCTGGCCGTCACGGTGCCGCAGCCCTGCCAGGTGGCCGGCGATGTGAGCATGAGCGGCAGCGCCAGCGGAGCCGATGTGACGCGTTACATCGACTGCATCAGCGGTGGCGACACGACCGGGGCCGACTGCGATTGCGCGGACCTGGATAACAACCATTTGCTGGATGCAGGCGACACCGAGGCCTTCGTGAATCTGCTTCTGGCGGATTGACGTTAACGGGGCCCCAATCCGCATTTCGCACGAATTTCAATTCCTTGGAGTTCACAGGCCCCGCCTCATTGGCGGGGCCTTGTGTTATGAGGACGCTGGCTGGCCGAATCACAGGTTCCGTTATGGACTTGCCCGCGGGATAGGGGTATTCTGTGAATTGTTCCCAGCCGTGGGCGGCATGATTTTCATGGCCGTGTCCTTACCCATCGGATTCGAGAACCGCACCGAAAGGCTGCGACCGCGCCGCTGTCTGCATTCGACCGGGTCGTTCGTGGTACCGCGTCGAAAGTACACAGTCGGATAGGTATGACCAACGCACCACGATAGGCCAGTGACGCATGGACCCCGTTTCGACGCATTCCCAGACCGATTCGAACAATCCCGTGAACCCTTCGCAAGGCGAACAGCCTCCAGCGCCGATGCCGCGACGCGAGCCAACTCAGCGCCGCGACGGCGTGGCCGCCGCGCTCGACGACGCCCGCTCCGTCCAACTGGACGACGCCGTTGTCGCGGAAATGATGGGGATGAGCGACTCGGAACTCGCCGCCGCGCAAACGCCGACACCGGTCCAATCGGCTGCCGACGCGAATGCACCGGGAGCGCTCGTCACCGGTCGCATCGCCAACATCGGCTCGGAGGATGTGCTGATCGACTTCGGCGGCAAGAGTCTGGGCGTGATGTCGCGGGCCGAGTTCGGTAAGGAAGAAAAGTACGAAGTCGGCGCGACGATCGAAGTACTGATCCTCGAGGGCAGCGCGACCAGCGGCCTGATCAGCGTCTCGCGCAAGAAGGCCAAGCAGGCCGCCATCATGCGCGACATTCAGCCGGGGTTGCTCGTGGAAGGCCTGATCACCGGCATGAACAAGGGCGGCCTCGACATGGACATCGAGGGCCTGCGCGGGTTCATCCCTGCCAGCCAGGTCGATCTCCACTTCATGAAGGACATTTCCGATCTGATCGGCCAGCGCGTGAAAGCCGAGGTGACCAAGTTTGATCGGCTGGACGGCAATATCGTCCTGTCGCGCCGCAAGGTGCTGATGCGCGAAGAGGCCGAGGCCAAGGAGCGGGCCTTCACCGAGATGTCGGTGGGCCAGCTCTGCCGAGGCACGGTCCGCAGCGTGACCGAATACGGCGCATTCGTGAACATCGGCGGCGTCGACGGACTGCTGCACATCAGCGACATGAGCTGGGGACGGGTCAACAAGCCGGAAGACGTCGTCAAGGTCGGCGATGAAGTCGAAGTCAAAGTCATCAAGCTGGACCCGGTCAAGAAGAAGATCTCGCTCAGCCTGAAGGGGGCGACGGCCAACCCCTGGACACACGTCGCCGACAAGTACCAGATCAACGAGAAAGTCACCGGCCGCGTGGTGCGGCTCCAGCCCTTTGGCGCGTTCGTCGAACTCGAGCCGGGGGTCGACGGCCTGCTTCCGATCAGCGAACTCAGTTGGACGCGCCGCGTTCGACACCCGTCTGAAATCGTCAAGGAGGGCGACGTCGTGCAGGTCGCCATTCTCGGCGTCGACACCGAGAAGCAGCGCATCTCGCTCGGCCTCAAACAGCTCAGCCAGGACCCATGGTCGGTCGCCGAGGAAAAGTACCCCTCGGGAGCGATGATCAAGGGAAAGGTCGTTCGCACCACCGAATTTGGCGCCTTCGTCGAACTGGAGGAGGGCATCGACGGACTGATTCACATCTCCGAACTGGCAGACGAGCGCGTCCGTGCCGTCACCGACAAAGTCAAGCCGGGCCAGGACGTGGAAGTGCGGGTGCTGGGCGTCGATAGGGAAAACCAGCGCATCAAGCTGTCGATGAAGACGCCGCCAAGAATGCCGACAGCCGAGGAACTTGCGGAATTCGCGGCCAAGCGTGCCGCGGCGGCCGCCGAAGCCAAAAAGCGCGCCGAAAAGTCGGAAAAGCGCCGCGGCGGCATCACCCTCGGCTGGAGCGACGGCTTGGACAGCCTCGATCCATCGAAATTCAGTCGATAGGCGACGCCGGGGCGGCAGGCTGGAAATTTGGCGAAAGCCGGTCCTCGGTTCCCATGCATTTCTCTTTGCAGAGACAGCCGTAGCCATTATCCTCGCGCCGATTAGTCGCCGCTTCGCGATGCGCCTCCGTTCCGCATGGTTGGACAGTGAACGAGGAGTCATTCGATGTTGCCACCTAAACTCGTCGTCGCATTAGCGATTTTGATCCCATGCGCAATTGGGCTGGCAGAGGCGCCTGATTCAAGTCCACCGACGGTGACCGCGCGTGGGGTTGGCACAAAATCGTTTGAGCCGTCATTTGTACAGGTTCGATTCGAACTGGGCGGTCGTGGAACCACGGCCGCAGAGGCAATTGCATGCCTGGAAGGCATGCAACGTAATCTCCAATCGTCGATAAAGGCCCTCAACTCGACAGGTCCACGGGTCAGAATGTCACCGCCTCGACAGTTGCGTGAAACGGTCTACGGCGTACATGCGCAGATCAATTCTGAGATTGCGGATCAACAGGCGGGAAAGCGCTCTGCGATGGGATCCTCGTCGCGCCGTATCGGGGTTGATGTTGAGCTTGAATGGACGCTTTCAGGGTCGACCGAACAGCGCCTGAAGCAAATAGATGAAATTGAAGACCGGTTGAATCTCCTGGTTGCAAGGCCGGAGCCTTTGACTCTTGGTGTCACGAATGAAGAGCCCGACGAATCCACAGCAAAGTCAACCGATTCGCCGCCGTCGACTCCGTCTCCGATTGTTGTCGAAGGATTGCTCAGACTCGAATTTGTGTGCAGGGTCTCCGAGGAAGATCAGTCCGCGCTTGTCCGCGCCGCGATGGAACGAGCACGCGTCGCCGCCGGCGAGATGGCCGCCGCGAGCAGCCGTAAGCTGGGAGCACTCAGGGCAATGACTGACGCCAAGGAGGGAATGAAAGGCCTTCACTCGGACGCCCAGCAAGTGCAGAGGGCTCAGGCGATGGTCTGGGGATCGAGCGGCTTGAATGACGATCCAGGGATTTTCAGGTCGTTCAGATTCGCACCCATCGAAGTGAAATACGAATTGTCGGCTACGTTTGAACTTGAGTAGGAGGGCCAAGCGATGCGGGGAGAGTCGTTCATGTTCTCTTTGCCGGTTTGTCTCGGTGTGGGCGTCTTACTCGCCACGCCAGGGGCCTTCGCCGACGAAGCCGTGACAGTGTCAGCCCAGGGCGTGGCCGCGAAGCAGGTCGCGCCGACGCATGTGCGAGTTCGATTTCGGGTATTCGCAACCGGCAAGACCGCGCAGTCGGCCTTGTCGAAACTCGACGCCGATCGAAAAGCGCTGGAGACGCGCGTGCCCGCGCTCAAGGATGATAAGCCCGAATTCCGCTTGGGCGAAGTGATTCAACAGCCGGAAAATGGTCAGTCGTTTCAGCAGCGAATGATGGCTGTCGCCATGGCCGGCGGACAAAAGCAGGACGAGGGTGATGAGCGGCGAACGCAGCGCTTGGCCTTCGAGGCTTCGCTTGTGTGGCGGATGAAGAATGCCCCTGCGGATCGGTTGAGACAGTTGGATGCGATTGAGGATCAATTGCGTCAGCTCGAGTTGATCGATCGCGGCGAGGTCAAATCTGATGATGAGGAAGAGGACGAGGACGACATTGACTCCAAGGTAGATGCCAAGGAAGACGGCAAGTCAGAGTCAAAATCGCAGATGCAGCTCGATGCGAGACCCACCTACGACTTCATTTACCAAGCTGAGGATGCGGAACTGGCCGTGCTTCGAAAAGCCGCATTTGAGGATGCGAGGAAGCGTGCCGAGGACATGGCCGTTGCGGCGGGGCGCAAGCTCGGCGCGCTGCGTTCGCTGTCCTACCACGGGGCATTGCCCGACTCGATGTTCTCGCAGATGGAGAAATATCAATCGAACATGGAGGAAATGTTCGGCGAGGGCAAATCCAAATTCGTGGACGATTTTCCGCCCGATCCGCGGCGAATCACCAGCGATCTGCTCCGGCCGATGCAGGTGCGCTCTGAGGTTCACGTGGTGTTTGCAGTCGAGTAGGACATCGACCCCTAGAAACCCGCCGGGGTCTTGAAGTCGGCCAGGAAGATTTGACTCGTGGTATCCGGCCCGCGCTGACTGGTCCACATCATGCGCTTGCCGTCGCGGCTGATGACCGGAAGGCCGTCGAATCCCTTTTGGTACGTTACGCGATGACTGAGCCCGGTGTCGACATTCAACAGATAGACCTCGTAGTTCTGATGTCCGTGCAGGCTGGTTGCATAGACCACGCTGTGACCGTCCGGCAGCCAGAAGGGGGCCCAGTTGACGACCGGTCCATGGCGGGTGAGTTGGCGTTCGCCCGTCCCATCGGCGTTGATTACGAACAATTGCAGATGGTCGTCGGCCTTTCGGTCGGCGCGAAACACGACTCGCCGGCCATCGGGCGAAAAGAAGGGCCCGCCGTCGTATCCGGGTTTCTTTGTCAGCCGGCGCACGTCCGAGCCGTCGGCCTTCATCACGTATAAATCCGGGTTGCCGTCGCGGTCGCTCGTGAACACGATCGAGCCGCCATCGGGGCTGAATCCGCATTCGGCGTCGTAGCCGACTTCCGTCGTCAGTTGCCGCGGATTCGATCCATCCAGTTCGGCGGCGATGATGTCCATGCCGCCGGGCATGTCCCAGGTGTAGCTGCTGCCGGCGCGGTGATACTGGTTCGGATTGGCGGCATTGGGATTCAAATAGCTGGATGCATAAATGATGCCCTTGCCGTCGGGCCTGAAGAACCCGCAGGTGCATGCACCGCCGCCGGGGCTGACCTGGCGGAGGGACGACTGAATCGGCGTTCCGTCTTCATTCAGGTCGAGCGTGAACATCTGGTACTGGGTCTGACCCTTGGGGTACGCCTGAAAGATGATCCTCCGGCCATCCGGCGAGAAGTAGGCCTCGCCCGATTTGTCGAGACCCATGGCGGGGGAGGTCAGTTGAATGACGCGTGTCAATATTTTTGACTCGGCGTCCGGCCAGGCCTCAGTCGGGCTGCTGTCAGCCGTAATCGAGTAGCCCTGCGAGCATCCGGCAGGTACGGCAAACAACAGGCCGGCGATTGCGAGACGAGAAAGCAGACGAAGCATGGTGAACGGTTCCTATTCCCCGGCAATATGGATAATCAGGCTTCAAACCGAGACGGGAAGCGCGTCCGGACGGGGTTTGGAAACCATAACCTGCGTTTGTGGGGCAAACAACCGGGTGGCTGGCAGCACTGGCCGCTAGGCACGCGGAGGGCGCCATCGATCGGATTCTCCACATAACTTACGATTTCGCTTGAAGTTACGTCAATTCGCGCCGGTCAGGGGCGACCCGGAGTGGATTGGCACGAAAACTGATAAGGCACCGCTTGACAGTGGAAACGTTGCCAGTATCATTGCCGGGCTGCATCGCTCCAGCGGGGGGTGATGCGGGTGTGTTGGAACGGTGCGAGGAGATGGTGCCCGGTGGCGATGGATCGAATCAGAATTCGGATGGAAGCCTACGACCATCAGCCCCTGGATGCCTCGGCGCGCGAAATCGTGGAGCACGCGAAGCGGACAAATGCCCGCGTACGCGGCCCGATTCCGCTGCCCACTCGCATCGAGCGGTACACGGTGTTGAGATCGCCTCACGTTGACAAAAAGAGCCGCGAGCAGTTCGAGATGCGCACGCACAAGCGTGTGATCGACATCTTCGAGCCGACGGCCCGGACGGTTGAGGCGCTGAACCGGCTTGTTGTGCCGGCAGGCGTGTTCGTCAAGATCAAGGCGTAGTTCAAGAACCGGCGGTGTTGTCTGCCGCCCGTTCCTCTGTCTCGATCCTTGCGAACCCAACAAAACTTAATGGAAGTACGCGTGAGCGTGATCGCGCGGTGATCCATCGCAAAAATGGAGCGATGGACCAGCGGTAGGGTTGTCCCTAAACGCAACCAGATGAACGCAGCCTTATGAACGCAGCAATACTCGGTCGAAAAGTTGGCATGACGCGCGTCTTCGATGAAAACGGCGTGATCGTTCCGGTCACGCTGGTCGAAGCCGGTCCGTGCCCGATTCTCCAGGTAAAGACCGCCGAATCCGACGGATACGAAGCGGTGCAGCTCGGCTATGTGAAGTGCAAGCCGAGTCGCGCGACGATTCCGCAGATTGGCCATGCCCGCAAGGCCGGGGCCACGCCGCAGAAGTTCATCCGCGAAATCCGGCTGACCGACGCCACCGAGCGCAAGCCCGGCGAGATGGTCACGGTCGAGGTGTTTGAAGAGCAGGGCGTCAAGTTCGTGGACGTCGTCGGCACTTCGATCGGCAAGGGTTTTCAGGGCGTCATGAAGCGATGGGGCTTTGCCGGTCAGGAAGCCTCGCACGGCGTCGAGCGAAAGCACCGATCGGCCGGCGGTATTGGCGCAGCAGGCAACCGCGGCCACGGCCGTTGTATCAAGAAGGGCAAGAAGATGCCCGGCCAGATGGGTCACGAGCGCGTCACGGTTCGAAATCTCAAGGTGGTCTCGGTAGATAAAGAGCGAAATCTGTTGGTCATCAAGGGAGCCGTGCCGGGACCGAACGGCGGCTACCTGATGGTGTCGAAGGCGAAGACGAAGGGCTAGGCCGGCGCGATTCCCGTGTGGAGTCGGCGGCCTTTTTTTGTTGGCTTGGGCGAATGTCATGTTGGAAATCCCAGTCTTAAATGCGAAGGGCGAGAAGGTCGGCAGCGAGACGCTCGATGAAGCGGTGCTGGGCGGCAAGATTCGCTACGAACTGCTCAAGCAGGCCGTCGTGGCCCATCGCGCGAACATGCGCGTCGGCACGGTCGGCACCAAGAGCCGCGGCATGGTCGCCGGTTCGACCCGCAAGCTCTACCGTCAGAAGGGCACCGGCCGTGCCCGGTCCGGCCCGATTCGAACGCCGGTTCGACGCGGCGGCGGTCGCGCCTTCGCCAAAGTAACCCGCGATTTTCGCCAGGACATGCCGCGACGCATGCGGCGGCTTGCTCGAAACTCGGCCGTGCTGGCGAAGGCCAAAAGCGGCACTGCGATGATCGTCAGCGGCCTTTCGTTCGCGGCGCCGAAGACGAAGGACTTCGCGAAGGTGCTCAAGGCGATCAATGCCGGCGGCGGCGCGATCGTGGCGACCATGGCTCACGATGTGAACCTGATTAAGAGCGGACGCAACATCCCCAAGACCTCGATGAAACTGGTCTGGGAGATGAGCGCCTACGACATTCTGCGACATCCCCGGCTGGTGTTCACGCCGGAGGCGTTCAAGTCGCTCGTCAGCGATCCGGATACCGCTGGTCGACCCGGAGTCGAGAAGTAAGGTGAACACGCCTGCGGGCGTGCGACGAATAAGGCAGACGCGATGGACATCTATCACATTATCCGCCGACCGCTCGTGACTGAGCAGGGTACGCATCAGAGCAAGCAGTCGCACGAGGCGACGCATTCGCGGCCGGGCCGCGGCGGCGCCTATAGCTTCGAGGTTCATCCCGAGGCCAACAAGATCGAGATTCGCAGCGCCGTCGAGAAAATCTACAACGTCAAGGTTTCCTCGGTCCGCACCAGCATGCGGAAGGGCAAGCAGCGGCGGTACAAATTCAAGACGGGCACCACGCGGCACTGGAAAAAGGCCGTGGTGATTTTGAAGCCGGAGTTTCACATAGACTTGTTTTAGTCTTCTGTGGCCGTTCGCGGTTTGTCGCGGGCGTCACGAGGTTGGATTGCAATGGGCATCAAGATACACAAGAAGACCACGGCCGGGCGACGCCAGAGCAGCGTGAACGACTTCGCCGAGCTGACCGTGAAGGGTCGCAAGCGTCCGGCCAAGTCGCTGACTCAGCGTCTGGCCAAGACCGGCGGCCGAAACAACCAGGGCTTTACGACCTCGCGGTTTCGCGGCGGCGGTCACAAGCGGCTCTACCGCATCATCGACTTCAAGCGAAACAAGGACGGCGTCATCGGTACGGTCGACGGCGTCGAATACGATCCGAATCGAAACGTCTTCATTGCCCTCATTCGGTACGCCGATGGCGAAGTTCGCTACATCCTGGCGGCCAACGGCATGAAGAAGGGTGACACGGTCGAGAGTGGCAAGGAAGTCGAGCCCAAGATGGGCAACTGCATGCCGCTGCAGAAGATTCCCGTGGGCCTCTCGGTTCACAACGTCGAGATGATCGCGGGCCAGGGTGGCAAAATGGTCCGCGCAGCCGGGGGACAGGCGCGACTGGTCGCTCGAGAGGGCGATTGGGCGACCCTGATGCTGCCATCCGGCGAAATGCGACAGGTGCGCGTCGAGTGTCGGGCCACGATTGGCCAGCTCGGCAACACCGATTTCAAGAATATCAGTTGGGGCAAGGCCGGCCGCACGCGGCACCTGGGGCGCCGGCCTCACAACCGCGGCACCTCGCAGAACCCAGTGGCCCACCCGATGGGTGGTGGCGAGGGTCGAAGCGGCGGCGGTCGCCATCCGTGCAGCCCGACCGGCGTGCTGGCCAAGGGTGGCAAGACGCGCAACCCGCGCAAGAATTCGAACCGCCGCATCCTGCGACGTCGCTGGAGCAAGCGGTACGGCGAAGTGAAGTTGAAGCGGCGGCGATAGGCGTTTGGCCCGCGACCGGCAGTAACCGGGCGCGGAATGAAGACGACGAAGGATTTTGTAACGGGATTCGTACATGGGACGCAGCCTCAAAAAAGGACCGTATGTGGATCCTCGACTCTTCGAGAAAGTCGAGCGCTCCATTCGCGAGAATAGCTACGAGCCGATCAAGACCTATTCGCGCAAGTGCACGATTCCGCCGGAGTTCGTCGGACGCAAGTTCGAGGTTCACAACGGCAAGATGTTCAAGCCCGTGCTGGTCACCGAGGACATGGTGGGCCACAAGCTGGGCGAGTTTTCGTTGACCCGAACGTGGCGTGGCCACTCGGGCGTGAAGAAGGAAGCGGCCGCCGGCGCCGCGAAGTAGTGACATAGACGGGAGACCCGGGCGATGGCGCTCTGGAAATCGACACATCGATACGCACGCATCAGCCCGCGCAAGGCGCGGTTGGTGACGCAGTTGATCGCGGATCGACCGGTCGCGGCGGCCCTTGATCTGCTGAAGTTCACCAAGAAGCGTGGCAGCGTTCTGGTGGACAAGGTCCTGCGGGCGGCAATGGCGGACGCGGACGAGAAGGAAGCCGACGTTCGCAAGTTGTACGTGCATGAGGCCCGGGTGGATGAGGGTCCGACGATCAAGCGGTTTCAACCGAAGGATCGCGGCCGGGCTCACCCGATTCTCAAGCGAACGAGTCACATTGTGGTGAGCGTGGCCGAAGGCCCGCGGGTCAAAGGCAAGAAGTAGGCGAACATGGGACAAAAGGTTCATCCAGTCGGCTTCCGAGTGGGCATCACCGAAGATTGGCGATCCCGCTGGTTCGCGCCCAAGAGCGCGTACGGCGAGTTTCTGATCGAGGACCACAAGATCCGCAAGCTCCTCGACCGCAAGCTCAATCGCGAACCCCCGTTCGCCGGTTGCGCCAAGATCGAGATCGAGCGGACCCGCAATGAAGTGAAGGTTCGCCTGTCGACCGCCCGGCCGGGCATGGTGATCGGGCCGAAGGGCGCCGAAGTCGACAAGCTGAAGGAGCAACTTGAGGACCTGATCGACCGCAAGATCAGTGTCGAAATCAAGGAAATCAAGAATCCGGATCTCAACGCCCAGATGATCGCGCTGGCCGTGGCCGAGCAACTGAAGAAGCGGCAGAGTTTTCGCCGCGTCATGAAGATGCGGTGCGATGCGTCGATCGCGTCGGGGGCCCTGGGCATCAAGATCATCTGCAGTGGTCGATTGGGCGGGGCCGAAATGTCCCGCACCGAGACCCAAAAGACGGGGTCGATTCCGCTGCATACGTTGCAGGCCCATGTCGACTACGGCTTTGCCGAGGCCCACACGACCTATGGCGCGTTGGGCGTTCGGGTGTGGCTCTACAAGGGCCGCTACGGTTCGGAGATTGAGGAAGGCGAGCGACCGCCGGAGCGCCAGCAGCGACGACGACGCCTGTAAGAGTTGATTTGTGAGTTTATTTCGCGTGGCCCGAACGGGGCGATGCTGAAGTTGATGAAGAAGGGACGGTGACTTCGCCATGTCCATGATGCCGGCGAGAGTCAAATATCGAAAGCACCACAAGATGTGCGTGAAGGGAAATGCGACCCGCGGCAACTATGTTGCCTACGGCGACTACGGCATTCAGGTGCTGGAGCCCGGGCGCATCACCGCGCGCCAGATCGAGGCCGGACGCATGGCTGCGACGCACTTCCTGCAGCGCGAAGGCCGCGTCTGGATTCGCATCTTCCCGCACCGCAGCGTTTCGTCCAAGCCGCTCGAGACCCGAATGGGTAAGGGCAAGGGCGAGCCGGACCATTGGGTCGCCATCGTCAAGCCTGGCACCGTGCTGTACGAGCTGTCGGGTGTCGATGAGACCGTGGCCCGCGTCGCGTTTTCGCGCGTGGCCCACAAGATGCCGTACAAGTGCCGCTTCGTGAAGCGGCGGCATGCGTTGTAAGAATGAATCGGAACCCACCACGCGAGTGGTGGGCGGTTTTGAAGAGACGAACTGACATGAAGCGCATCGGATCGTATCGAGACATGAAGACCGAGGAGTTGCACATGGAGCTGGACCGGCTCCGCCGGCACCTCTTCGATCTGCGCAGCCAGGCCGTGACCGAGAAGCTGGAAGACGCCTCCCGGATCGGCAAGGCCAAAAAGGACATCGCCCGGGTCTTCACCGTAATGAACGAGCGCGGCGAGAAGAACATCGAGCAGAAGCAGTACCACATTGAATCGGTCGGCACGGCCAAGGCCGGCGGCTGAACTACGAATTGGGGTCCGCCGCGGCGGATCGGACGGTGAGCATGATGGCAGCGATGAAAAAAGACGACTCGGCACGAATGGTTCGCCGGACGCGCGTGGGAACGGTCAAGTCCTCGAAGCGGATGAAGACCATCACGGTCGCGATCGAGCGGCGCATGAAGCACCCCAAGTATGGCAAGTACCAGCTGCGAACGAATTCGCTTCAGGTTCACGACGAGAAGAACGAAGCCAAACTCGGCGACCAGGTCGAGGTGATGGAATGCCGGCCGATCAGCAAGACCAAGAGCTTTCGGCTGGTCCGGGTGATTCGCCGCAGCGGCGAGACGCAATAACGACGAATGGCCCGGCGGCCGTGCCGTCCGGCAGGTGAAGCGACGATGATTCAGCAACAGTCATATGTGGACATCACGGACAACACCGGCGCGAAGCGCGCCATGGTGATCCGTGTGATCGGTGGCTCGACGGGCCGGGGGCGTTACACCCGCCGAACGGCGAGCGTTGGCGATGTCGTGATCTGCGCGGTCAAGAAGGCCCTGCCGAACAGCGAGTACCTCGTCGGTTCGAACCGCAAGGAACGGAGCCAGCGCCGCAAGGTCAAGTGCGTCGTGGTGCGGACCAAATACCCCGTGCCCCGGCCGGACGGAAGTTACGTCCGGTTCGATTCAAACGCGGCTGTGATCATCGACGACGAACAGAATCCCAAGGGAACGCGCATTTTCGGGGCCGTGGCCCGCGAACTTCGCGATAAGGGTTTCATGAAAATCATCTCGCTGGCGACTGAGGTGGTTTGACGACAACAGTAATTCTCGCAGGACCGAGGCCGCAGGTGCGGCGGAGGCCGGCGGGCTGATCGGAACGAAGGCTATGGCGGCAAAGGTAAGAAAAGACGACCGTGTCGAGGTCATCTCGGGTGAACACCGGGGCCAGCAGGGCCGCGTGTTGCGGGTCATCCCGAAGAGCGACATGGTCCTGATCGAGGGCGTGAACCTGGTCTACCGGCACCTGCGCCCGAGCCGGCGAAATCCCCAGGGCGGGCGCATCCGAAAAGAGGCGCCGCTGCACATTTCCAATGTGCTGCCCGTCGATCCCAAGACCGGCCGCGGATCACGCGTGCGATTTAGCGCGACGCGCGATGGCGGTGGCCAGGTCACGGAAAAGAAGCGGATGACCAAGGCCGGCACCGTGTTGGATGAAGTCAAGGCGAAGTAGTTGGCGGCGAAGCGCCGCGCGGAAGAAGTTGACATGGCACGCTTGATGGAAAAATACAAGACGACGGTGCTGCCTCAGCTCCAAAAGGAGCTGAATCAGCCCAACCGCATGGCGATCCCGCAGTTGCAGAAGATCGTCTTGTCGATGGGTCTGGGCAAGTCAGTGCACGAGGGCGGAAAGAAGCGAATCGACGCAGCGCGCCGCGAGCTGATGGTGATCGCCGGACAGGCGCCCATCGTCTGCCGCGCGAAGAAGAGCGTCTCGAACTTCAAGCTCCGCGAGGGCATGGAGATCGGGCTGAAGGTGACGCTCCGCGGCGCGCGAATGTACGAATTCCTCGATCGCCTTATCAACGTCGTGATTCCGCGTATTCGCGACTTTCGCGGATTGAACCCCAAAGGGTTCGACGGACGCGGCAACTACAACATGGGCGTCAATGAGCAGACGGTGTTCCCCGAGGTGGAGGCCGACAAGGTCGAGTTTCAGCAGGGGTTGAACATCACCATGGTGACCACGGCCCGCAACGATGCGGATGCCCGAAAGTTATTGCAACTCATCGGCCTGCCCCTGCGGCGCGACGAGAAGGATTCAGCGGCCTAACAGGAGACGTGAGCGGCGCATGGCTAGAAAATGCTGGATGATCAAGGTCAAGAAGAAGCCCAAGTTCAAGACTCGGGGCTACACCCGCTGCGAGATCTGCGGACGCAGCCGGGCCGTTTATCAGAAGTTTCACCTGTGCCGGCTCTGCTTCCGCAAGCTGGCATTGGAAGGAAAGATCCCCGGCGTTCAGAAGGCCAGTTGGTGACGAGCGTCAAGAAGAGGTTGTTTGACTATGTGGACTGATCCGATTGCCGACCTGCTGACGCGACTTCGCAACGCCACGGCCAACCGCGCCGCGACAGTGAAGGTGCCGCGCAGCAAGGTCAAGCTTGCGATTTGCAAGGTGCTGATGGAAGAGGGCTACCTGTCGGCGGTGGAGTCGATCGACGACGCCAACCAGGGCTTCCTCCGACTGACGCTCAAGTACGGGCCGCGCGGCGAGCGGGTGCTCAACGCGCTGGATCGCAAGAGCAAAGTGGGCTGCCGCTGGTATGTCGGCAGCGACGAAATCCCCCAGGTCCTGAACGGTCTGGGCATTGCCGTGTTGTCGACCAGCCGCGGCGTGATGAGCGATCGACAGTGCCGCGAGGCGAATGTCGGCGGCGAGTTGATCTGCACGGTGCATTGACGGACGAAGGTGACTGATGTCTCGAATTGGAAAAAAACCCGTGGCCCTGCCTTCCGGCGTGAAGTTCGCGCTGGCTGGCCGCAAGGTCAGCATCACCGGCCCCAAGGGCACGCTGACGTGGGAACACGCGCCGGTCGTCAAGGTGAAGCATGACGCCGCCGCCAATACAGTCGTGGTCGAGCGGTCGAATGACACCGCGCCCCAGCGGGCGATGCACGGCACGACCCGCGCCCTGATCAACAACATGGTGGAGGGCGTCACCAAGGGCTACGAGAAGAAGATGGAAATCTACGGCACCGGCTTTGGCTGTGCCGTCAAAGGTAAGGACCTGGAGCTGAATGTCGGCTATGCGAATGCCGTAAAGCTGGCGATTCCCCAGGGCGTCAAGGTGGAGATCGAGGTGGCTCAGACCCGCGGCGATGACAATCCTGCAAAACTGAGCATCTCCGGAATAGACAAACAGGTAGTGGGTCAATTCGCGCGTTTGATCAAGGACTCGCGGCAGCCTGAACCCTACAAGGGCAAGGGCGTTCGATTCGCGGGCGAACAGATCAAGCGGAAGGCCGGCAAGGCGTTTGCCGGCGCCGGCGGCGGTTGATCCCGGTAGGACAGAGTACGGCCATGAATTCACAGCAACGAAAACTGGATCGACGGGTCCTGCGGGCCAGACGGGTGCGCGGCACCTTGTTCGGCACGCCGGAGCGGCCGCGGCTTAGCGTGTACCGCAGCCTCAAGCATATTTACGCCCAGTTGATCGACGATGCCTCGGGCACGACCATCGCGGCGGCCAGCACGAAGTCGAAGAGCACGGCCGGCTCCGTGAAGAACGGCGGCAACTGCGCCGCGGCGGCGGCCGTCGGCCAGGCCCTGGCCGAACAGGCCCGCATGAAGGGCGTGCGCAAGGCAGCCTTCGATCGGGGCTGCTTCCGATATCACGGACGCATCAAGGCCCTGGCCGAGGCGGCCCGCAAGACAGGATTGGAATTCTAAGTTGGGATCGGCCGGCAGCGGCCGACGGGAATAGACAGGTAGCGACTTATGGCAGGTAGACCAGGCGAGCAGCGGGACCGTCGCGATCGCGATGAGGGGTCCGGCATGGACGACAACGTGGTGAAGGTGTATCGGTGCGCCAAAGTGGTCAAGGGCGGTCGCCGGTTCAGTTTCGCCGCGCTGGTGGTCGTGGGCGATCGCAACGGCAGCGTCGGCATGGGATACGCCAAGGCCAACGAAGTGCCGAATGCGGTCGACAAGGGCAAGAAGCATGCGAGCCGGTCGATCAACAAGGTTCGGCTCTCGGGCTCGACCATTCCGCATGCCGTGATGGGCACGTTCGGCGCGAGCCGGGTGAAGCTCCTTCCGGCGAGTCAGGGAACCGGCGTCATCGCCGGCGCCAGTGTTCGAGCCGTGCTCGAGTTGGCCGGCGTGAAGGATTGCTTGACCAAGGCCTATGGATCGACCAGCCCGAAGAACCTGGTCAAGGCGACCATGAACGCCTTGATGGAACTTCGCGATCGCGAAACAGTTGAGAAGCTGCGAGGCGTTAAGCTCGCGGCAGGTTGATTTTGAGGGATATGCGGCCGCCGATTTTGGGCGGCCGTGAATTTGAAAACGACGCACGTCGTCGTTGGGATGGCAGGCGATGAATATTACAGACGTGACGAGCCGGGTTCGGCCGAAACCACCGCGCAAGCGCGTGGGACGTGGCGAGGGTGGCGGTTGGGGCAAGACCAGCGGCCGCGGCCACAAGGGCGCCGGAGCCCGTGCCGGACATCGGAATCGGTTTCCGTCAGAGGGTGGTGCGTTTCCGTTCTTTCGCCGCATTCCCAAGGTCGGTTTTAACAATTTTCACTTTCGCACCGAGTACCAGATCGTCAACGTCAGTGACCTTGAGGCTCGCTTTGACAATGGCGCTCACGTGACCGCGGCGACCCTTTTTGTCGAGGGGCTGATCAACGATCAGGGCAAGCCGGTCAAGATCCTGGGCGACGGCGAAATCAAGAAGAAGTTGACGGTCGAGGCCCAGCGCTTCAGCGCCGAGGCTGAGAAAAAGCTGACCGCCGCCGGCGGTACCGTCACCAAGCTGGGCCCGCAGCCCAAGAAGAAGTTCGTCAAGCGGCCGCCTGCCAAGCCGGTCAAAGATGCGGAAGGCGAAGCCGAGAGCGAAGCGCCCAAGGGCAAGAAGGCCAAGCCCGAGAAGGCTGAAAAATCCGGTGGCGAGGGAGGCGAAAAGAAGCCCAAGGCGCCGAAGGGTGAACCAAAGCCGGAATGAGTTCGGCGGTCGAATTGGGGTTGGGTAGGGCTGGTTGAGTCAGGCGTATGATTAAGGCGTTTCTCAACATCTTCAAAGTGCGCGACCTGCGGAACAAGATTCTGTTCACGCTGGGCCTGCTCGCCGTCTACCGGATCGGCTTCTACATCGCCATTCCGGGCGTGGACCAGGAGGAGCTGACGCGGCACTTCCAATCGAGCAGCGGCAGCGGGATCGACCGCCTGTCCGACTATTTCGCCATCTTCACCGGCGGCAGCCTGCATCAAAGCACGCTGTTCGGCCTCGGCATCATGCCGTACATCTCGGCGTCGATTATCCTGCAGTTGCTCGCGACCGTTGTGCCCACGCTTGAGCGGCTTCAGAAAGAGGGCGACGTCGGCCGCAAAAAGATTCAGGAGTACACCCGTTACCTGACGGTGATTATCTGCGTTATCCAGTCGATTTTCTGGCTCAAGTACATTGCCAGCCAGAACCTCGTCTTCCCCGAATACTCCGACTGGAGCAATCAGTTCCTCAACACCCTGTCCTTCTGGCTGATCGGCGTTTTCGGCATGACCGCGGGCACCGTCTTCCTGATGTGGCTGGGCGAGCAGATCGACGAGTACGGCATTGGCAACGGCATCAGCCTCATCATCATGGCCGGCATTCTCTCGCGCATGCCCCATGCAGTCTTCGAGGTCATCCGCGATTCTTCGTTCGACGTGACCGGCGGCGCCAAATACGGCCCGCTGAAGATCCTTTTCCTGATTGCAGCCTTTGTCGGTGTCGTGGCCGGGTCGATTCTGATCACCCAGGGCCAGCGCCGAATTCCGATTCAGCAGGCCAAGCAGACCCGCGGTCGCCGCGTTTATGGCGGTCAGCGACAGTATCTGCCGCTTCGCGTGAATCACGGCGGCGTGATGCCGATCATCTTTGCCAGCAGTTTGCTGATCTTCCCGAGCCTGTTCTTTGACTGGCTGAACCGGCTCATCCCAAGCTGGGGATTCCTCGGCGTGCTGGCCATGGAGTTGCACAGTTCGGGCTTCCTGTACGCCGCCTGCTACGTCGCGTTGGTATATTTCTTTGCATACTTCTGGACGACGGTCCAGTTCCAGCCAAAGGAAATGGCCAATCAGTTGCGAGATTACGGCAGCTTCATCCCGGGCCTGCGGCCGGGCAAGCGGACCGCCGACTACCTTGAGACCGTCATGACCCGCATCACCTTCGTCGGTGCCGGCTTCCTGTCGGTGATCGCCCTGGTGCCGCAGGTCATTTCCGAGGCGCTGGACATCCCGTTCACGATCTCGTCCTTCCTTGGCGGAACGGGCCTGTTGATCGTGGTGAGTGTCAGTTTGGACATGGTGCAACGGATCGAAGCGAACTTGATCATGCGAAACTACGGCGGTTTCCTCGGGGAATCCGGCGGCGGGCGCATCAAGGGGTCCTATACTTGAACTTGGTTCTGCTGGGTCCACCTGGCGCCGGAAAGGGCACGCAGGCCGCTCGAATGGCGGGCGAGTTTGGCATCCTGCACCTTTCAAGCGGCGACATTCTGAGGGCGGAGCGGAAGGACAAGACGGCGTTGGGCCTGCAGGCCCAGGAATACATGGACCGCGGCGCGCTGGTGCCGGACGATTTGATCCTCACGATGATGGTCGATCGGATCCAACGGCCGGAAGCGTCGCGGGGATTTTTGTTGGATGGCTTCCCGCGCACGGTGGTGCAGGCGGAGGCCCTTGACGCGCGATTGAGCGCCCAAGGGAAAAAGATAGACGTCGTGATTGACATCGACGTGGACGACGCGGAAGTGACGCGACGCTTGACCGGGCGGTGGTATTGCCCGACCGATGGTCAGGTCTATCACGAGATGTACAACCCGCCGGCGCTGGCGGGCACTTGCAACGCATGCAAGGGACCGTTGGTGCGCCGAAAAGATGATGAACCGGCTGTGGTGCAGCAGCGGCTTCGGACGTATCACGAAGCCACCGAGCCGTTGGAAAAATACTACCAGGCGCGAGGCATCCTGAAGCCGGTGAACGGCATTGGATCGATGGATGCGGTCTCGGCGGCAATACGGAAGGCGTGCGGCCGATGATGCGAGGCCTGGTTGACAGCCAGAAAGAGAGCGACGCGCGGGTGGCGCGATCGATGCCGATCCTGAAGAGCCCGCGCGAAATTGAATTGATGCGCGCCGCCGGCCGCATCGTGCACAAGGTGCTCGGTGCATTGCGGGAGACCGCCGCCCCTGGCGTGACGACCGGCGAATTGGGCCGCGTCGCGGATGAGATTATCACGTCGCATGGCGCCGAAGCGTTGTTCAAAGGCGTGCGGACGCAGGGCGTGAAGTTCCCGTTTCCGTCGGCGATTTGCGCCAGCGTGAACGATGAGGTTGTTCACGGCATTCCGGGCGATCGGGTGCTGCGGGAAGGCGACATTGTCAGTGTCGATTGCGGCGTTCGCCTGCGGGGTTACTGCGGGGACTCGGCCACGACCCTGGCGATCGGCCGGATTCGGCCGGAGATTCAGCGTTTGCTGGACGTGACAAGCGAGGCACTGGACATCGCGATCCGGGAAATGAAGCCCGGCCGCATGTGGAGCGAGATTGCAGGCCGGATGCAAGCGACCGTGCAGGGCGCCGGCTTTACGGTCGTTCGTGAATTCGTGGGCCATGGCATCGGGCAAGACATGCACGAGGAGCCGAAGGTTCCGAATTACACGGACCGCAAGCAGTTGAAGAGCGACTTTCGTCTCGATCCGGGCCTGGTGCTCGCGGTCGAGCCGATGGTCAACCAGGGTTCGGCCCAGGTGAAATCGGGCGACTGGACCGGCTGGCCGCAGGTCACCAAGGACGGGCGGTGGTCGGCTCATTTTGAGCATACGGTTGCCGTTACCAAGACGGGTGTGGATGTATTGACCGACGGGCGCTGAAATCGACGCTCGCATCGAGGAGTCAGAGACATGAAGGTTCGAAGCAGCGTCCGGCGAATTTGCGAGCATTGCAAACTCGTCAAGCGGCGCGGAGTCATTCGGGTGATTTGTTCGGCCAATCCGCGGCACAAGCAGCGGCAGGGTTGATTGTAGACAAGCGATGAGTTCGCGCGGGGTCGCGAACGCGGGAGAAGTCGGATGCCTCGTATAGCCGGTATTGATATTCCCAATGACAAGCGAATTGTCATTGCCCTGACCTACATCTACGGCATCGGTCCGCATGTGGCCGCCGAGATTCTCAAGGAAGCCCACATCGATGTGAATGTGCGGGCCAAGAATCTCACCGAAGACGAAATCAGCCGCATCGCCGCCATCATCGACCGCAACTACACGGTCGAAGGCCAATTGCGGCGCGCGGTGACGCAGAACATCGCCCGGCTCAAGGACATTCAGTGCTACCGCGGCTGGCGTCACCGCCGCGGATTGCCGGTCCGGGGTCAGCGAACCCGGACCAACGCGCGAACGCGCAAGGGCCCGAAGAAGACGGTCGCCGGCAAGAAGGGTGTGAAGGAATTGCGGGCGTAGCGTCGGCCCTCCGTGGCCGACGACGATAGGACCCACCACGCAAGTGGCGGACTTAATTCAGAACCCTCCGCGCAAGTGGCGGGCCGCTTGAGGAAAGCATGGCAAAGACAGCGACGGCAGGCAAGCGAAAAGTTCGGCGGAATGTGGCCCGCGGCGTGGCCCACGTGAAGGCGACCTTCAACAACACCATGATCACGATCACCGACTTGAACGGTGAGACCTTGTGCTGGCAGTCGGCCGGCACCGTGGGCTTCAAGGGTACGCGCAAGAGCACGCCCTTCGCTGCTCAGCGGGCCGCCGAGCAGGCCGCCATCACGGCGCGCAAGTTCGGCATCGTCGATGTCGACGTGCGGGTCATGGGCCCGGGCAGCGGCCGCGAGTCGGCGATCTCGGGACTGCAGCAGGGCGGCCTGCGAATTCAATCGATCGAGGACGTGACGCCGCTGCCGCACAACGGGTGCCGGCCGGCTCGGAAGCGACGCGTATAAGGATTTTGTAGCGGCCCCCGAAACTGCCGGTCGTGGCGCTTGGGGCTGACGAGATACCCCCTTTGGGGCGATGAGACAGAAGTAGACAGGCATCGAAATTATGGCTAGAAATTTGGGACCGTCTTGCAGGCAGTGTCGGCGTGAGGGCATCAAGCTCATGCTCAAGGGCTCGCGGTGCGAAAGCGCCAAGTGCCCCATGGAGCGACAGGAGCGGAGCCTTCCCCCAGGCATGGCCAAGGCTTTTCGCCGGGCTAAAGGCACCGAGTATGGCAAGCGTCTGCGCGAAAAGCAGAAGGTGAAGCGGTATTACGGCCTGTTTGAAAAGCAGTTCCGCATGTACTTCGCGATGGCACAGCACTCGAAGGCCAACACGGGCGAGGCCCTGATGGCCATTCTCGAGCGGCGCCTCGACAACGTCGTGTGCAAACTCGGCTTCGCGCCCTCACGCAAGGCGGCGCGCGTGGCCATCGTGCACAACCATTTCACGGTGAACGGCGTTCGCGTCAACCGGCCGAGCTACCTGGTCAAGGCCGGCGACGTGGTCGGCGTGCGCAATCGCGAAGGCAGTCGCAAGATGGTGAAGAGCCTGCTCGAGCAGGAGAACGCCCCGCAGCCGCAGCAGTGGCTGAATGTCGACGTGCAACGACTTGAGGGCAAGGTGTCGGTCCTGCCGTCGCGTGAGGACGTGCAGATCCCGGTTGAAGAGCAGCTGGTCGTCGAATTCTGCAGTCGATGACAGGTGTTTCGGCCTTCCGGTCCGCGAGTGGAATCGATCGGGACCGGAAGCGCGGCGCGGCGTGATAGACAAGGGGCGATTTTGTCGCCCGGTAGTCGGGGGTTATTGGAGGATTACGCAATGCGAATTCGTTGGCGTGGACTAGAGTTGCCGACGCGCGTTGTTCGAGACGAATCCGTGAGCACCGAGAAGTACGGGTGCTTCATGGTGGAGCCGTTTGAACGCGGATTTGGAACCACCGTGGGCAACAGCCTGCGGCGCATCCTGTTGTCGAGCCTTGAGGGCGCTGCGGTCACGCACGTCAAGATCAAGGGCGCAAATCATGAATTCATGAGCCTTCCCGGCGTCCAGGAGGACGTCACCGGGCTCATTCTGAACATCAAGCAGTTGATCCTGAAGCTATCTTCGGATGAGCCCAAGACCATGCGGGTTTCGGTCAAGGGCAAGAAGAATGAGATCGTCGAGGTCCGCGCTTCGCACATCGAGGCCGATCCTGCCATCACCATCATCAACTCAGATCAGTTGCTCGCCACCCTGACCCAGGAGGGCGAGTTTGAGATCGAGATGACGGTCGGCCGCGGTCGAAGCTATGCCACCGCCGAGGAGAACAAGCCCGCCGAGCAGATCATCGGCGTGATTCCGGTCGACTCGGTCTATTCGCCGGTCACCCGGGTTCGCTTCCGCGTCGAAGACACGCGTGTCGGCCAGCGCACGAACTACGACCGGCTGGTCTTGGAAATCTGGACCAACGGCACCTTGACGCCGGACATGGCCCTCGTTGAGGCAGCCAAGATCCTGCGCAAGCACCTGAATCCCTTCGTGCAATATGCAGACATGGGCAGCGGCCTGGCGGCTCGCCGCGGCGGGTCGGACGGCGGCGATGTTCACGGCGGCGTGATCGACGATGCGAAGCTGGCCACCCCGGTGGAGCAGCTCGAACTGTCGGTGCGGGCGAGCAACTGCCTGGAGTCAGCCAAGATCAAGACGGTTGGCGAGTTGATTTCGTGGGATGAGGCCCGCCTGCTGCAACTGCGCAGCTTCGGCAAGACGTCGCTTCGCGAAGTGAAGCGGAAACTGGCCGACATGGGATTGTCCCTTGCGGGCGGCCCCGGCAGCGGGTCGGGGTTTGACGATGACGGCGACGACGGCGACGAAGGGTCGATGCCGGGTTCGTTCTCCAGCAATGGCGGAGGCGGACTGGCCATCGACCTTGGCACGCCGCCGCAGGACTATTCGCCACCCGAGCCTTCGCCGAATCACACGCCGGGAGCCGTTTGACGTATTGAGTTGTTTGTCGGTTATTTGAGACGGGACGGCACGACGGCATGAATCGGCCGCGGCGGACCGGGGCGGAATCATCATGAGACACGGAAAAACTGGACGGCATCTGACGCGCACCTCGGCACACAGCCTGGCCATGCGCCGCAACCTCGCGCAGAGTCTTTTTGAGCACGGCGAGATTCGAACCACCCTGATGAAGGCCAAGGAGGTCCGATCGTTTGTCGAGCGCCTGATCACCACCGCCCGCATCGGCACGCTCGAATCAAGCCGGCGCGTCAGGGTGATGCTGGGCGACCGGTCGATCATTCCGGCCGAACATCAGGAAACCTACGACAACATGTCCGACGTCGACCGGCAGCGCGTTCTCCGCGCCCGGACGGGCCGCAAGCACCGCGCCGGCGTCGTTCCCGCCAAGTACAACAAGAAGAAGTATACATTCGTCGCGTCGCTCGTGAGCCACAAGCTGCTGAATGAAATCGCCCCGCGCTACAAGGATCGGCCGGGCGGCTACACCCGGATCATTCGCCTGCCGCTTCGCCGGATCGGCGATGGCGGCGAATTGGCCGTCCTGCAACTGGTTGGCAACGAGGAGCCGGGTTCCAACGAGCGCGGCAAGACCGTGAGCCGGCGGCGGGAGAAGACCGCCAATCGCATCAAGTTCATGGAAGGCAAGACCGGGAAGAAGAGCGGCAAGGCGAAGCCCAAGTCCCAGGCGCCGGCCAAGGCCGAGGCGAAGTCAGACACATCAGCCGAGGCATGATTCACGATTCGATTGACGATTGATCGATTTTCCAAAAGGCCGGGTCCAAGTGACTCGGCCTTTTCTTTTGTTCTTGCGGGCATGGAATCGTGTGCGCTTCGCCGTGACATCATTGATCAACAGCAGTTCAACGAGAGTAGCTCGCAAGTCCGCGCTCGCCCGAATTTCGCGGCGAGGTGTTCCGTTGAAGTGACACTGATCCACGGGAGTGCTACGATCCCGACATGGCAGCGCCACACGTGTCAGATCCATCCTGCATTTTCTGCCGCATCGTGGCGGGGCAGATCCCGTCACTGAAGATCTTCGAGGATGATCGCGCCCTGGCATTTCTCGATATCGGGCCTCTCGCCGACGGACACACGCTGCTGATACCCAAGGACCATCACGCCGACCTGCGTGACTTGCCACAACACACCCTCGCGGCAATATCGGCGCATCTTCCGCGACTGGCCACGGCGGTGATGTCCGCAACCGGGGCGACCGGACTCAATCTGCTGCAAAACACCGGTCGATCCAGCGGGCAGGCCGTGTTTCACGTCCATTTTCACCTGATCCCGCGCCGCGAGGGCGACGGCCTGGGTTATCCGTGGAAGGCGGGTTCCTATTCCGCTGGCGCGGCCGAGCGCTGGCAGCGGCAAATTGCAGAGGCGTTACCCGCTCTGTGATGTCGACAGCGTCGTTTTTCGATAAAATACCGGGTATTGATCGCCGTTCGCATCCGATTTGCGCTGCGTCGGCTCGGTGTTTATTGGACCGGTGCGGCGGAATCGCGCCGACTTCGCCCGAACCCCATTCGAGCGATTCAGGAGGACGGTGCGTGCGCCCCATTTGGCTGGTTCTCTCCGTTGTATTCGTGGCCCCTTCGCTCGCCGTCGCACAGGCACCGCCTGCGCCGCGGCCGATGACGGCGCCGGCGGAATTCAATTATCGAATGGAGGCGGGGGACCTCGCCTACGACGACATCCTGACGCTGACCGACGGTCGCAAGCAGCTCGGCAAGGTGATGGAGTGGGCCGACCAAATTCTGCTATTCGGCCGGACCGGCGAACCGCAGTGTCATCCGCTGGAATCGGTATCACAATTTCACCTGCGCCGTCAGCGGCGGCATTTGCGCAGGCCCGCCGTTGCGGATTTGACGATCGGCTATATCGAACGGACACCGCGCGACGCAAGTCTTCAGGGTCGCGTCAGACTTGATGAGGGCGTGCTGGTTCTGGATGGGCCGCCCGCTACGGCATCGGCGCTGCCGGCCGCCGGCACCAAGGTGACGTTTCGTGTTCATGTCCTCAACGGCGGCGGGGCCAGGTCCGGCGCGGCCGAGTGTATTGTCACCGTGGGCGGGGCACAGATTTCAAAAGTGCGGATTGAACCGCTCGCGCCTGGTGAAGAGCGCATCGTGGATGCGGCCTGGACCTGGAAGGAAGGCCAGCGAATCGTTGCCGAACTCAAGCAACTGGAACAATTCGAAGAGATCGCCACTTGGAATAACACACTGGAGGAACCGTGCGACGCGGTCGGCGTGACCGTGCTGGTCAAGTCGGAGCTGTACGACACGTTTCGCACGCTACGCAACATCGTCGATACGTTCACCATTGAAGACTGGATTCAATATCAACTTCGCGTATTCAACGCGCTGCTCGCCACGTCGGTCTATCCGACGTCGCCGAATGGCGTGCTTGAGCGGGTTCGATGCGATCGCGTCGTCGTCTTTGAGGGGGGCGTCGAGGACTACCTGCTGGCGGCCGAGCGAAGGGGTGAATCGCCGGGCTCGGTGCGCCTGCTGCTCGATCGACCCATGACGGGCTCGCGGGCGATGGTGGACGCGGCGACGCGTGTGGATTGGAACCTGGTGCAGGAATTGGGCAGCCAACTCGGCCTCGTGAACTGGTCCGCGACAGACACCACGCTGGAGCAGTGCATGGTGCGAACCGGCGACACGGGTTACCTCCAGTTGCAGCATTTCTTTCCCTATAGAAATACGCTGATGTGTACGGCCGGCGGCTATCGGCTTTCCGAGCCGGATGCGGCTTATTTGAATGCCTCGCGCGGGCGTCCGCGCGGTTCGCGCGGGGACCTGCTGTATCAGTTGCCGGCGTCGATCGGTGTCAAGGTGTTTTCGAACGCGGGCACACCGGTCGCCGGCGTCGATGTGGACGGCTTTCAACTGATGGCGCAGGGCGACGCGGCCGGGACGATTTCCGGCGCGGGTGGGCGCGACCCGCTCTTTACAATCACAACAGACGGAAATGGTCAGGCAATGCTGCCGGCGCAGGAAGTCAGTCCTGTGAAGACGGCGGCCGGCGAGGAGTTGAAATCCAACCCGTTCGGACGCATCACGTCGGACGGCGCAAACGGCCTGCTGTTGCTGCGGCTTCGAAAAGGCGCCTACGAAGAATATCACTTTGTGTCCCTGTTCGATTGCCTGGTGGGGCGGCTGCGCGGCGGGGCAAACAAAGACGAATACGTTCACAAACTGGAAACCCGATTCGCTGCGGACGACGCGCCCAACGCGCCGCCGTACACAAATGGACTGCCGCGGCCCAACGGCGGCTTCTATTGCGGCTGGCTGATGCCCCCCGGCACGCTCGGGCGAAACCTGGATGAGTTTCGAATCTATCGTCGCGTCGGCCTTGCCGGCCAGGACGCCCGACCCTGGACGCTCGACACCATCTGCCGATCGGTCAACGGCAAGTGGACGTTTGAAGCCAACGTCGATTGTTTCACCAATACACTCGCAAATGGTCCGTACACGCTCGATACGTTTGCGGCGAGCGCCTTCGTCGACAAGCACGGTCGCGAGAGCGCGCCGTCCGCCGTGCCGGCCTACTTCGCGCATGGTCGCGACGTTGTGTCGATGGCGGTCACACCTGAGCACGAAGTCTTCGTGAGCACGGCCGGCGTGGGCGATCAGCAGATGCTCGGCTGGTCCAGCACGGCGGGTACCCAGCCGCTTGGTTTTCGGCATCGAAACATGCCCACGTATCAGCCGGGGTTCGCCGGTGTGGCCATTGCGCAGGATCGCCGCGTT
>Ga0268299_1001597_pt1 | contig 37086 bp, 31 predicted proteins | sample NOBtaG_FD_193484 | JGI IMG/M metagenome (GOLD analysis project Ga0268299, IMG submission 193484) | Activated sludge microbial communities from bioreactor in Nijmegen, Gelderland, Netherland - NOB reactor | ecosystem: Engineered > Bioreactor > Aerobic > Activated sludge | place: Netherlands... | reverse complement strand
GGACGAGCGCGGCCGCGAGAGTCTCACGCTGGTGATCGCCGGCGCGCGGCCCTCGCCGGCGCACGCCGACGCCCTCGCGCGCGCGGGCTGGGTCGAGACCGCGCAGAGTGTCGTGCCGCTCTGGCTCGAGGTCGGGGTGCTCTCCTACCGGCGCACACCGCGCGCGCCGGTTCCGGGCGAGGCGCCGTTGCCCCGTACGTAGACGACCGTCGCCGCCGCCGCGCGCGCTGCGGCTGGCTCAGCTCGTCGGCCGCGGCCGGGCGGCGCGGCCGCTCACCAGGGGGAGATCCAGGTAGCTGCGGATGCCGGGGGCGGCGTTGCAGACGTAGGGGATCGCGTTCACGCAGTGCATCGCGGTCGCGACGATGCCGCGGTTGCGCTTCAGGCCCTCCTCGATCGAGTCGGGGTGGAGGCCGTGGAAGGTCGCCTTCACCGGCGGATCGCCCTGGATCTCGACCTCGAAGCGCTCGCCCTCGGGGCCGAACGTCCACGGCGGATCGAGGTGCTCCTGCCCCATGAACCAGTTGGTGCGGACGGTCACGAAGGGGACGCCGCCGAGCGAGGCTTCCCAGGTGAAGCGGTGTGCGGCGACGCGTCCGGGCGGGATCGGGCCGATCGGCGAGTCGATCGGCCGGGTGGCGACCGCGACCTCGTGCCGCGTCGTCTTCCGCTCGTCGAGGGTCACGCCGAGGCCGGCGGCGACCATGTCGATCGACTGGAAGAAGCCGGTGGCGAGGAAGGTGACCATCGGACTCTGCGCGGCTTCCTCCGGCGTCTTGCCGAACAGCATGATGTCGGCGATCACCGCCGGAGCATCGTAGGTGCGGATGTCGGAGAACTCCTCGGCGCGCACGTGCGTGACGCGGCCGGAGAGCGCCGACACCATCAGCGGGAAGCGCTCGGTGATTCCACCGGGATGGATGCCGGTGCCGTGCAGCGTCGCGCCGCCGGCGTGGCAGGCGACTTCGAGCGCCGCGAACTCCTGCCCGCGCCAGGGAAAGAACCAGCCGAGCGGCGTGACCACGTTCTTTCCGGAGCGGAGGATGCGCTCGACCACGGCGGCGTCCGCGAGGATCGGGCTGTAGAGGACGCAGTCCGCGTCGAGCGCGAGCAGAGCGTCGACGTCGCGGGTCGCGGCGACGCCGAGTGGCGCGATGCCCGCCAGCTCGCCGGCATCGCGGCCGTCCTTGGAGCGGCTGTGGACCCAGCAGCCGACGAGCTCGAGCTCGGGATGGCCGACGATGCCCTGGATCGCGGCGCGGCCGACGCCGCCGGTCGCCCACTGGATGACGCGGTATCGCACGCCGCTCTCCTGCGCCGAGAGCGTCGGCCGCGTCAAGTCGCGGCCGGGCGGCCTGCGTCGCCGGACGGCTGCGCGCGCGTCGGCGCGCGAACCCTCCCGGCGAGACCGTCGTGGCGGCGGAGTCGATCCGTCGCACCGGCGTCGCCCGTGCCCGCGTTGCCGTCGCGCCGCGCCCGACCTATGGTCGCCGCATGCCTCACCCCGATGCGGCCGCCGCGCTCGCGGCCTGAGAGCGAGGTTGCCATTGCCCGCTCCGCTCTCGATTCTCGACCTCGCCTTCGTGCGCGCCGGCGAGACGCCGCGGGAGAGTTTCCGCGCCAGCGTGCGACTGGCGCAGTTGGCGGAGCGTCTGGGCTACGCCCGCGTCTGGTACGCCGAGCACCACAACATCCCGACGATCGCCTCGTCCGCGACCAGCGTGTTGATCGCGCACGTCGCCGCCCAGACCGAGCGCATCCGTCTGGGCGCGGGCGGCATCATGTTGCCGAACCACGCGCCGCTGCTGATCGCCGAGCAGTTCGGCACGCTCGAGTGCCTGCACCCGGGGCGCATCGACCTCGGCCTCGGCCGCGCCCCGGGCTCGGACCAGAACACGCTGCTGCGGGCGCTGCGGCGCACACCCGAAGCGGCCGAGAGCTTCCCGCGGGACGTGCTCGAGCTGCAGGCGTTCCTGGGCGACCAGTCCCGCATCGCGGGCGTGACCGCGATTCCGGGCAGGGGCACGAACGTGCCGCTCTACATCCTCGGCTCGTCTCTGTTCGGAGCGCAGCTCGCCGCCAGCCTGGGTCTGCCCTACGCCTTCGCCTCGCACTTCGCACCCAGCGCGCTGGAAGAAGCGGTCGCGCTCTACCGGCGCGAGTTCCGCCCTTCGGCGCAGCTCGCGCGGCCATGGGTGATCGCGGGCGTCAACGTGGTCGCGGCGGACAGCGCCGAAGACGCCGCGGCGCAGTTCGCCACGGTCAAGCGGCTGCGGGTGAAGGCGCTCCTCGGACGCGGTCGCGAGCTCGACGACGAGCAGATCGACGCGCTGCTGAAGTCGCCCGAGGGAATCTACCTCTCCGCGATGGCGCGCTACGCCGCGGTCGGCACGGCGGCGGAGGTGCGCGACTACCTCGACCAGTTCGCGCGCCACGCCGATGCCGACGAGCTGATCACCGTGCATCCGTCGCCTTCGGTCGAGGCGCGCCTGCGCTCGGTCGAGCTCGCGGCGGCGGCACTCCAGCGTGTCGAGCGTCGACCGGAGAAGGAACAGCGGCGATGAACGGCGATGCGATGAAGATGACCGAGATACCGCCTGCCGATCCGGCCCGCCCCGCTCACGCCAGGTCGAAGCGGTCGAGGTTCATCACCTTGTCCCAGGCGGCGACGAAGTCGCGGACGAACTTCTGCTGGCCGTCGCCGCTGGCATAGACCTCGGCGATCGCTCGGAGCTGGGCGTTCGAGCCGAAGATCAGGTCGACGCGCGTGCCCGTCCAGCGCAGCGCGCCGGTGGCGCGATCGCGCCCTTCGAACACGTCGGGGGCATCCGACGCCGCTTTCCACACCGTGCCCATGTCGAGCAGGTGGACGAAGAAGTCGTTGCTCAGGGTCTCGGGCCGGTTGGTGAAGACGCCGTGTCTGGACTGCCCGGCGTTGGCGCCGAGGACGCGCAGTCCGCCGATCAGCACCGTCATCTCGGGGGCGGTGAGGGTGAGGAGCTGGGCCCGATCGACCAGCAGTTCCTCGGGTGAGGCCGCGACGCGAGCCTTCTGGTAGTTGCGGAAGCCGTCGGCGATTGGCTCGAGGACGGCGAAGGACGGCACGTCGGTCTGCTCCTGCGAGGCGTCCATGCGGCCGGGCGTGAACGGAACCCGCACCTCCTGCCCCGCGTTCCTGGCGGCCTGCTCGACCGCCGCGCACCCGGCCAGGACGATGAGGTCGGCGAGCGAGACCTTCTTGCCGCCCGACTGCGCCGCGTCGAACTCCTTGCGGATGCCCTCCAGCACCTGGAGCACCTTCGCCAGTTGCGCGGGCTGGTTGACTTCCCAGTCCTTCTGGGGGGCGAGGCGGATGCGGGCGCCGTTCGCGCCGCCGCGCTTGTCGGAGCCGCGGAAGGTGGAGGCCGAGGCCCAGGCGGTCGCGACCAGTTGCGCGACGGAGAGGCCGGAGGCCAGCACCTTGCCCTTCAATGCAGCGATGTCCCGCTCGTCGATCAGCGCGTGATCGCGCGCGGGGATCGGGTCCTGCCAGACGAGCTCTTCCGCCGGAACCTCGAGGCCGAGGTAGCGCGCCCGCGGGCCCATGTCGCGGTGGGTGAGCTTGAACCAGGCGCGCGCGAAGGCGTCGGCGAACTGCTCGGGATGCTGGTGGAAGCGCCTGGAGATCTTCTCGTACGCCGGATCGAAGCGCAGCGAGAGGTCGGTGGTCAGCATGGTGGGCGGGTGGCGCTTCGCCGGATCGTGGGCATCGGGAATCGCACCCGCGCCCGCGCCGCCCTTGGGGATCCACTGGTGCGCGCCCGCCGGGCTCTTGCTCAGCTCCCAGTCGTAGCCGAACAGGTTCTCGAAGAAGTTGTTGCTCCACCTGGTCGGCGTCGTCGTCCAGGTGACTTCCAGACCGCTGGTGATGGCGTCGCCGCCCTTGCCGGAGCGGAAGGCGCTTTTCCAGCCGAGGCCCTGCTCCTCGATGGGGGCGGCTTCCGGGGCCGGACCCACCAGCGCGGCGTCACCGGCGCCGTGGGTCTTGCCGAAGGTGTGGCCGCCGGCGATCAGCGCCACCGTCTCCTCGTCGTCCATCGCCATGCGGGCGAAGGTCTCGCGGATGTCGCGCGCCGCCGCGATCGGGTCGGGGTTGCCGCCGGGGCCTTCCGGGTTCACGTAGATCAGGCCCATCTGCACGGCGGCGAGGGGATTGGCGAGGTCGCGCTCGCCGGAGTAGCGCCGGTCGTCGCCCAGCCAGGTGGTCTCGCTGCCCCAGTTGACGTCCAGCTCGGGCTCCCAGATGTCCTCGCGCCCGCCGCCGAAGCCGAAGGTCGCCAGCCCCATCGACTCCAAGGCGACGTTGCCGGCGAGAATGATCAGGTCGGCCCAGGAGATCCTGCGGCCGTACTTCTGCTTGATCGGCCAGAGCAGGCGGCGCGCCTTGTCGAGGTTGACGTTGTCGGGCCAACTGTTGAGCGGAGCGAAGCGCTGGTTGCCGTGGCCGGCGCCGCCGCGGCCGTCGGCGACGCGATACGTGCCGGCGCTGTGCCAGGCCATGCGGATGAACAGCGGCCCGTAGTGGCCGAAGTCCGCCGGCCACCACTCCTGCGAGTCGGTCATCAGCGCGCGCAGGTCCATCTTCACCGCCGCCAGATCGAGGCTGGCGAACTCCTTGGCGTAGTCGAAGCCCTCGTCGAGCGGGTTCGAGAGCGAGGAGTGCTGATGCAGGATCTCGAGGCGCAACTGGTTCGGCCACCACTCGCGATTCGAGGTGCCGCGGGAGGCCGGGCCGAGAGGACAGTTGGCTTCGTTCGACATGGCTTCTGATCCCTCCGTTGGAGTTCGCTGTCGCCAGCGTCGATCCCGAATGGACACCTTTCCGGGGGGCGACGCAACCGGGCTGCGGGCGCGTCACCGCCGAGTGGGAGAGTCTCAGATCAGTTCGATGGTCGCCGCGTGGCCCGACGAGGTTGCCAGGCGGCCGTCGCGAGTGAGAAGGGGTGCGGCCAACGCCTCCGCGAGGGCTACGTACACGGCGTCGTACGCCGTCACGTTCCGCCGCAGCTCCCAGATCCTCGGCAGAAACAGGTCGTGGGGGTATCGCGAGATGGGCAACTCCGCCAGATCGGTCAACGCCGCTCGGCCTCGTTCGGCGCTCAACTCGGCGGTGAGGAAGTAGCGCCTGACGACCTGGGCGACCTCGAGGTCGAGGAGATGCGGGGCGTGCAGCGTCTCGCCCTCGGCAAAGAGGCGCGTTTCGATCGTCGTGGCGGCCGACGTTTGCAGTACCAGTTCGACGGCCGTCGAGGCGTCCAGCACGATCACGCGCGCTCGCGTTCTTCGCGCAGCACCGCGGCGGGAGAGACCTTCGGATCGACGGGCTCACGGCGTCGCAGGCGTTCGCGCAACTCCTCGATCGTCGGCCGTTCCGCGCAGCGTCGAATCTCGGCCAGCACGTAGTCCGACAGGGACATGCCGGAGAGCGCGGCGCGCGCCTTCAGCTTGCGGTGAAGGTCATCGGGCACGTTCCGCAGTTGGAGCATCTTCGACATGTGCAGTACCTACTTGCATGTGGGTAGCATGTCAACGTGCGGTGGCCAGGCGGGGGTAACCCGACCGCGCCGTCGGCTCAGGCGGCGTCGTCGAGGGTGGCGAAGCGCTCGAGCATCGCGGCGCGCGAGGGGCCGAGGACGGTCTTGGGGCGCTGCTCGCGGCGTTCGTAGGCGTCCATCATCGCCTTCAGCGCGAGCGGGTTCTTCATCATCTCGCCGGGCGCATCGAGCAGATGGATGGTGCGCGAGAAGATGCGCGCCAGGGTCGGGTCCTCGCGCAGGCCGGGAACCAGTCCGTCGCGGATGAGCGAGCGCAGGAAGCCCTTGCCGTTCTGGCTGCCGTCGGGGTTGGTGGTGAGGTAGGGATCCTCGCCGCGCTGCTGCGCCTCGGCGACCTCGATCGCGTCGGCGTCCTGCGCGACCTGCAGCTCGTACCACGGCACCAGGTGGCGCTCGACGCAGGCGTCGTAGGCGAGGGCGAGGGCGCGCAGGTCGCCGCCGTGCTCGTCGAGGCAGGCGGCGAGGTCGAAGGCCGAGGTCCAGGCGAGCGAGCAGCCGCGCCCGACGATCGGGTTGGTGTGGATGAGGGAATCGCCGACGGCGACGAAGCCGAGCGCCAGCGGCTCGCCGTTCTCGACCAGCCAGCGGCGGGTGTTCGCCAGCTTCGCCATGCCGTGCACGTCCGACACCGGCTCGGAGATCGCGGGCGATGTCCACTCGGCCGCCATCGGCACGGCGGCCACCGCGGCTTCGAAACCGGGTCGTCGCAGGATGCGGCGCATGTCGGTGTCGCTCGGCGAGGCCGCGAGCGTGATCGAGAAGACGCGCGAGTCGCCGGCGAAGATCCCTACCTTGAGGTAGCCGAGGTCGGCGCCGACGATGCCGCCTTCGAGGGCCGGCGGCTCGACGCCGTCGAGCAGACGGTAGAAGCGCGAGGTGTAGTAGATGCCGCACGGGCTCGACTGCTCGCGCACCGGCGGCGTGCCGATCGCGGGCAGCCACTGGCCGAGTTGCGAGTGCCGGCCGGAGGCGTCGACCACCAGATCGCCGCGCAGCAGGCTCTCGCCGCCGTCGGGCGTCGTCACCCAGACGCCCTCGACCACCGGGGTCGCGCCGGCCGAGCGGCGCGCTTCCAGGCGGGTCACGGCGACGCCGTCGCGGAAGTCGACCAGGCCGGTGTCGAGCACGTGCCGGCGCAGGATCCACTCGAACGTGATTCGCCGGCAGGCGAGCGCGACGAGATCCTCGTCGCCCGCCTCGAGCGGGGCGTCGGGGAAGAGCTCGCGCAGGCGATCGCTGAAGCGCAGCTCCTGCGCGCCGCAGGCGAGCAGCTTCTCGAGCAGATCCGGCGCGTGGTCGCGGATCAGGTTGTGCAAGCGGGCGAGCAGGGCGTGCGAATGGCGCGTCTGCGGCGAGCCCTTGCGCCGCCAGCGCTCGAAGGCCTCGGTGTGGCTGGCCGGCATCGGTGTGGCGTCGGCTTCGAGAACGGTGACGCGGTGGCCGCGGCCGGAGAGCGCGAGGGCGACTCCCAGGCCGGCGACGGATCCGCCGATGACGAGGACGTGGCGTGCTGGCATGTCGACTTTCGGTTGCTGTCGCGGTCGCGGCGCGTCTCTCAGGAGCGTTCCCCTGGAGTCGGGCTGAGACCGGAGAAGGTGAGCTGGAGGAACTGCCGGTTGATCTCTTCGGGGGAGACCTCTCCCCCGCGGAAGACGCGGCCGCTCACGATCGCGCCGGCGGTGGCGAGGAAGGACGCCGCCGCCAGGCGCGCGTCGAGGCGGTGGCTGAACTCGCCGCGCTCCTGGCCGCGGCGGACGATCTCGCCCACCAGCACCGGCAGCGCGTGGTCGTGCGAGGCGGCGGCGAGCGCTTCCGGGCTGGCGAAGAACTCGGCCAGCATGGCGGTCATGATCTCCGCCTGGGCGACGAGCTCGACCGACATCCGCTCGACCAGCGCCTCGAGCTCGGCGCGCGCCGACGCCCGCGGCTCGCGCAGCGAGGCGCGGAACTCCTCCGCGACCCGCTGGTTGAACTCGTGCAGCAGGGCGGCCTTGCTGGCGAAGTGCAGGAAGAAGGTGCCGCGGCCGACGTCGGCTTCTTTACAGATGTCGGCGATGGTGACCGCGCCGAAACCGGAACGGGCGAACAAGCGCATCGCCGCTTCGTAGATCTCGCGCCGGGTCCGCTGCTTCTTTCGGTCCCGCCGCGAGAGATCAGGCTCGGTCGCGATCATGGCGGCACCCTATTCCAAGATTGTACTTGTGTCTAGTCATGGAATCGGGTACCACCGGCGACGTGTCGCACTTCGATCGCATCATCCGCCACCGCCAGATCCAGGTCGGTGATCTCTCCATGCACGTCGCCGAGGCGGGCGAGGGGCCGCTCGTCCTTCTCTGCCACGGCTTCCCCGAGTGCTGGTACTCCTGGCGCCACCAACTGGTGGCGCTCGCCGAGGCCGGCTATCACGCCGTCGCGCCCGACATGCGCGGCTACGGTCGCACCGAGGCGCCCGCGCCGGTCGAGGCCTACACCATCCTGCACCTGGTGGGCGACATGGTCGGCCTGCTCGACGCGCTGGGCGAGAAGAAGGCGGTCGTCGTCGGGCACGACTGGGGCTCGGTCGTCGCATGGACCTCCGCCCTCCTTCGTCCCGACCGCTTCCGCGCCGTCGTCGGCATGAGCGTGCCGTTCTTCCCCCGCCTGCCGATCAAGCCGACGACGATGATGAAGGCGATGGCAGGCGAGCGCTTCTTCTACATCCTCTACTTCCAGGAGCCCGGACGGGCCGAGGCCGAGCTCGACCCGCGCGCCCGGGAGATGATGCGCGGCATGCTCTTCACCGCCTCCGGCTCGATCGACCAGAAGCACCTGCGGCGGATGATGGAGCTGCCGAAGACGGCCAAGTTCCTCGACGGCATCGTGCAGCCCGACGCATTGCCGGCCTGGCTCAGCCAGGAGGACCTCGACGTCTACGTCGCCGAGTTCGAGCGCACCGGCTTCCGCGGCGGCCTCAACTGGTACCGCAACTTCGACCGCAACTGGGAGCTGCTCGCGCCCTTCGCCGACCTGCGCATCGCCGTGCCCGCGCTCTTCGTCGGCGGCCTGCGCGACGCCGTCGTCACCGGGCCCGAGCTGTCGGGCGAGGGACCCTCGGTGCAGGCGCTCGCCTCCTATTGCGACGACCTGCGCGCCAAGGTTCTGATCGAAGGCGCCGGTCACTGGAACCAGCAGGAAGCGCCCGAGAAGACCAACGCCGCGCTGCTCGACTTCCTCCGCGGCCTCGATTCCTAGGAGAAGCCCATGGAGCTTTCGCGCCAACGCCGATTCGTGACCCCGGAGCCGGGCGACACCTGGGAGACGCTGGCGCGCCGCGCCCTGCCCGACGCGTCCGCCGACACCGCCGTCGACCAGCTCAAGAGCTGGAACCTGCAACTGTTCGCGCGCGTCACGCCCGGAGAGTTCCTCGGCAGCGACGTGATCTTCGTCGAGCCGCCGCTCGCGACCCATGGCTGAACCGGTGATTCGCGACGCCGTCGCAGCGCCCGGCCACGACGGCCAGGCCGTGCTGGTCGTGCGCGTGCGGCACGACAACGGCGCCATCGACACCGTCACGCTCGACGCCGAACAGGCGCAGCGACTGCTCGAGAGCTGCTCGGCGGAGAGCCTCGAAGGACTGCGCGGACAACCGTGGCGGCGGCTGCTGCTCACGTTGGATCGCTAGCGCAAGCCACGACAGGGAGAGACACATGCTGGACATCGTCATTCGCAACGGCCTGATCGTCGACGGCAGCGGGCTGCCCGCGTTCAAGGGCGACCTCGCCATCGCCGGCGGCCGTCTCCACCACGTCGGCGGGCACGTCGCCACCGCCGCGCAGCGCGAGATCGACGCCGGCGGGCGCGTCGTCGCCCCGGGCTTCATCGATCCGCACACCCACTTCGACGCCCAGATCCTGTGGGACGGCCAGGCGCGCCCCGCCCTCGAGCACGGCGTCACCACCGTCGTGCACGGCAACTGCTCGCTCTCGCTCGCGCCGCTGAAGGCCGCGCACCGGCCCAAGCTGGTGCGCATGTTCCAGCAGATCGAGGAGATGCCCGACGCCGCCTTCAACGGCGCCTTCGACTGGACCTGGGAAGGCTTCGCCGACTACGTCGAAGCGATGCGCGGTCGCGTCGCGGTGAACGTCGCGCCGCTCGCCGGCCACTCGCCCATCCGCATGTGGGTGATGGGCGAGGCGGCGCAGCAGCGCGCCGCCACCGCCGACGAGATCCGCGCCATGCAGAACCTCCTGCGCACCTGTCTCGAAGCGGGCGCGGTGGGCCTGTCGACCAGCTACGTCGACATGGACGAGAACCTCGCGCCGGTGCCCTGCCGCTACGCCCACTTCGAAGAGCTCGACGCGCTCGCCGCCGTGCTCGGCGAGTTCGGGCGGATGCTCCAGGTGGTGCCCGAGTTCTACAGCACCGACATCACCGTCGCGCGCGTCGACCAGCTCGCCGAGCTGTCGCTGCGGCACGGCATCCCCACCACCTTCTCGCCGCTGTTCGACGCCGCCGCGATTCCCGACAACGTGCCGCGCGTGCTCGCGCGCGTCGCCGAGCAGATGGCGCGCGGCGCGCGCGTCTGGCCGCAGGTGCAGACCCGCCCGATCGACATCAGCTTCAGCCTCGACATGGCGAGCCTCTACTTCGTGCAGTTGCCGATGTGGTACATGATCCTGCGCCTGCCGCGCGAGCAGAAGCTGGCGATGCTGCGCGACGCCGGCACGCGCCAGGGCATGATCGACGCCGCCGAGCCCGGCGGCGACACCAAGCGCTTCGCCTCGCTGCGCGTGCGCGACAGCCGCGACGCGAGCCTCATCGGCCGCACGCTGGGCGAGATCGCGAGCGAGCGCGGCTCGACGCCGGCCGGGGTCCTGCTCGACCTCTCGCTCGAGGAGGACCTCGGCGTCCACTTCCTCGCCGCCAGCATGGGGCACGAGGACCCGAGCCGCATCGGCCCGATCCTGGCGGACGAGCACGTCCACGTCGGCGCCAGCGACGGCGGCGCCCACATCCAGTCCTTCGCCACCTACGGCGACACCGGCTATCTCTTCAGCGAGTTCGTCCGCCGCGGCCGCCACCTGAGCCTCGAGCATGCGGTGAAGAAGATCACCGGCGACACCGCCCAGATCTGGGGCCTGTCGGGCCGCGGCCTGCTGCGCCCGGGCATGGCCGCCGACGTCGTCGTCTTCGACCCCGAGACGATCGCGCGCGCCGACGAGCTGCCTGCGCGCGACATGCCCGGCAGTGGCATGCGCTACGTGCGCGCCTCGCGCGGCGTCGACACCGTCATCGTCAACGGCGAGATCGCCTGGACGGCGGCCGGCGGCTACACCGACGCCCGCTCCGGCGTGATCGCCAGCGGCTGAGGTGGAACCGCGGGGGGTCGATGAACCTCCAGCACGGCGCCAGTGCTCAACCGCACCGCTCCGGCGCAGTGAGTCCCAGCACCTCCACCAGCTCGGCGATCACCTGCACGCCATCCTCCTCGACGCCCACGAGTACGATTGGCGCATACGCTGGATTCGCTGGCTTCAGCGTGACCTTCGTGTGCCGCCAGGAATCGCGAGCGCGCGCCTTTTCGCTCTCGTAGCGCTTCACCGTATAGCGCTGACCCGTCTCGGGGTCGGCGGCGTCGCGGAGCTGCACGAGCACCGTGCGTCCTTGCCGGGAGCCGGCAACGGGTGACGCGAAGAGACAGTACGAACCGTCTGCGATGGCAGGTTCCATCGAGCGGCCGACGACCTGCGCGACGAACATCCCCGGCCGGAGGGGATGGTCGCTGTCGACCTCAACCCATTCGAGATCGGCGTCGACAACGTGCTGCGGGTCGCCGAACGCCCCTGCCGCCGCTTTCAGCGGAACGAGCGGGACGCAGCGCACGTAGCGGTCCTGCGGCGCGCCTTCCACGATACGCAGCTTCGGTCCTGGGGCCGCGGCAGTGCTGCCGGTCCCCCGAAACCGGCGATACGCCTCCTCGGCCATCCAGGACGTCACCACCTTCTGGAAGGGCACGTCGTTCATGAAGCGAACGAAGATGTCCTCGTTCTGGTCCATGCGGTCGACGAAGAGTCGCTCGAGGACGTTCTTGAAGAGCAGTTCGAACTTGTCGCCCGGGTTCACCGCCGCCGCGCGACGCAACCCGTCGTCGCCCATGGCGGCCTCGACGATCTGATCGAAGAAGAGCTGATCGGCCTGGTTGAAGTCGGTCCCGAAGCGCTCGTTGACGACGTCGATGAGCTGCGAGAGCGGCACCGGCTGCTCGCGCAGCACGCCGCTTCCGACCTCGGCCGGCCCGTCGAGCTTCCGCGCCTCGCCGTCCTTGAGCGCGATGGACCCCTCGCTGATCTTCTGCAGCCGGTAGTACTCGAGCTTGACCTCGTCATCGAACTGGTAGGCGGCTCCGCTGGCACGACGCGGGAGCTTCGTCATGAGATGGCGCACGAACACGTAGAGGCGCTCGAGGTCGGAGTCCTGGTACGGGATCACCTGGCTGAGGAAGCCGTACAGGTTCTGGAACGCCTGCAGCTTCCCGCGCCAGAGCTCGGCCTCGTCGGGACTCTCCTCGGAGCGGGCCTTGAAGCGAGAGACAGCAGGGTCGAGCGCGGCGTTCATCGCCTGGTGGTCGAGGGCGCTCTGCTTCTGCTTGGGCTTGAAGTACACGTCGCAGAACCGGGCGATTTCCTCGTCGAGGTAGACTCCCGCCGCGTCCAGCTCGCCCTTGATGGCGTAGAGCCGCGCCGGGTCGACCTCGTCACCGATCTCCGCGCCCTCGTAGTAGGTCTTGAAGGCCTCGCGGATCTCGTCGCGGTCGTTTACGAAGTCGAGGACGAAGGTGTCCTCCTTGAGCGGGTGGATTCGATTGAGCCGCGAGAGCGTCTGAACCGCCTGAATACCGGCGAGCCGCTTGTCCACGTACATCGTATGGAGGAGCGGCTGATCGAAGCCTGTCTGGTACTTCTCCGCGACGAGGAGCACCTGGTACTCGGGCGAAGCGAAACGCTCGGGCAGCTCCTTCTCGCGCAGCCCGCCGTTCATCGCCTCCTCGGTGTACGAGACGTCGGCGAGTTTGTCGTCCTGCACCGCGCCGGAGAAGGCCACGAGCGACTTGATCGGGTAGCCCTTCTCCTTGATGTACTTGTCGAAGCTCTGCTTGTAGCGAACGGCCTCCAGGCGTGAGCCCGTCACCACCATCGCCTTCGCGCGCCCGCCGATCTTGTGGCGGGTGACAGCGTGGAAGTGCTCGACCATCACCTCGGTCTTCTGGGCGATGTTGTGCGGATGGAGCTTGAGGAAGCGGGCCAGCGCGCGAGCCGCCTTCTTGCGCTCGACGTTCGGATCGTCCTCGCATGACTTCAGGAGCCGGAAGTAGGTCGCGTACGTCGTGTAGCTCTTGAGCACGTCGAGGATGAAGCCCTCCTCTATCGCCTGCCGCATCGTGTAGCGGTGCGCGGGCTTGCCGCTGCGCCCGAACACCGCGAGCGTCTTGTGCTTCGGGGTGGCCGTGAAGGCGAAGAAGCTCAGGTTCGCCTGCCGGCCGCGCTTGGCCATGCTGCGGAACAGCTCCTCGAGATCTTCTCGGCCTTCCTCGGCGGCGCGCTTCTGAGCCTCCTTGCGGAGCGCCTCGCCGCCGAGCACCTCTTTCAGATCCGTCGCGGTCTCGCCGCCCTGGGAGCTGTGCGCCTCGTCGATGACGACCGCGCAGCGCCGGGTCTGGAGCGTGCCCGCGCCGGCCTCGCCGCGCTCCTCGGCTATCTTGAGGAGCTGGCGGGAGACGAAGGGGAACTTCTGCAGGGTCGTGATGATGATCGGCACGGCGCTCTCGAGCGCCTCGGCGAGCTGGCGCGAGCTCTCGTCGATCTTCTGCACCACGCCGAGCTTGTGCTCGAACTGGTAGATGTTGTCCTGGAGCTGCTGGTCGAGCACCACGCGATCGGTGACGACGATGACGCTGTCGAAGACGCGCCGGTCGCTTTCGTCGTGCAGCGACGCGAGCCGGTGCGTGAGCCAGGCAATCGTGTTGCTCTTGCCGCTTCCGGCCGAGTGCTCGACGAGGTAGTTGTGCCCCGGGCCCTCCGTTCGGGCAGACTCTACGAGAAGGCGCACCGCCTGGAGCTGGTGGTAGCGCGGGAAGACCATCTGCTCGGTCTTCACCTTGCGGCCCTGGTCGTCGCGCTTCTCGTCGACCTGCAGATGGAGAAAGCGCGCCAGCAGGTCGAGCAGGCTGTCCCGGGCGAGCACCTCTTCCCAGAGGTAGGCCGTGCGATAACTCCGGCCTTGCGGATCGGCAGGGTTGCCCGCGCCGCCACCGTCGCCCTTGTTGAAGGGCAAGAAGTGAGTGGCGCTGCCCGCGAGGCGCGTCGTCATGAGCACCGTGTCGGTGTCGACGGCGAAGTGCACGAGCGTCCGCTTCTTGAACTCGAAGAGGGTCTCGCGCGGGTCGCGGTCCTGCTTGTACTGCCGCCGAGCGTGCTCGACGGTCTGCCCGGTCATCGCGTTCTTCAGCTCGAGTGTCGCGATGGGGACGCCGTTCACACCGAGCGTGACGTCGAGCGACTTCTCCGAGCGCGTCGAGTAGCGGAGCTGGCGGGTCAGACCGAGGCGGTTCTTGGCGTAGCGCTCCTCGAGCTCCGGGTTCAGCTCGTGCGCGGCCTTGAAGTAAGCGACGAAGAGCGTGCGCCCATAGCACTTGAAGCCGTGGCGCAGCGTCGCGAGCGAGCCATTCGCGTCCATCCACTTGCAGAGGTCGGTGAGGATCTGCTCGCCCGTCTTCGGCCCGTGCAGGGCTTCGAGCTTCGCCCACTCGTTGGGCTGCGTGTCCTTGATGAAGTCGAGGACCACAGCCGGGAAGATGGCGCGCTCGCGGTCGAAGCCATCGCGCGAGACGGCGACGTAGCCGTGCCCGAGAAGGTGGTGCTCGATGCCCGTCTCGAACGCAGCCTCGGAGTGTCGGGGCGTGGTCATGAGGCGTCCTCCCGGCGAACTCTCCGGGATTCTTGGAAGGTTCGACTCATATGCCCACCGCCGCGACTTCCGTGGAGAACCGCTCGGCCTGCGTGCATCGCTGGCGCACTACGGACCACGCCTCGGCAATGGTCCGTTCGTGGGTGCGATAGTCACGCGAGGTCTTCTTGATGCGCTGTGCGATTGGCAGCGCCTTCAACTGGGCTTCGACGTTGAGGTTGCACTCGAGGCCGTTCTGAAGGGCGTGACCATTATCGAACGTCGCAGCCGTGAGCCACGCCTCGACCGCCTTCGAGGGCACGCACAACACTGTCTTCGGCCCTGGCGCCGGCATCCCAGCCCACGCGAGAAGGCATGTGCGCATGACGTCGGCGCTGCCCGAGGGCGGCGGACACTCGATTGCGTTGGGGAGCGTGGGCCAGCCGCGCTGTCCTGCGAGGTCGGCAATCTCGTCGCTGACATCGACGTATCGCTTCTCGGCAACATCGGCGTCGATATGGACCACGAAGAGATCGAAGCCTGGCAAGGTCGGGTCGTCCTCGAAACGGGCATGCCCCCGCGTCGCGAAGTCGAGGCACCAGCGCAGGACGCCGCCCCAGCCGGTTCCCAGCTTCGGCCTGGTCGGCTCGGGCTGGAGATGGGTGAGCACGAAGGGACGAGGGAGCAGCGCCTTCAGCGCGGCCTCGATCACGATCGCGTCGGTCGGCCCCTCCGCGACCAGGGCCACTCGGAGGTCAGACATTGGGTACGGCTCCGAGGTTGCCCATGGCCCACAGCCGCGAGAGCGGGTACTCCTTGCTGAGGGCCTGCAGGTCGGGTGTCAGCGTGATGCGCCGCACCGTCGTATGTCCCTCGCTGTTGCGCTCCACGGCGAAGAGTCGGACCTCATCGTCATCGAGATCGAGCCCGTCGAGCACCGTAGGGTTGTGCGCCGTGAAGAGGAGTTGCCGATCTGGGTTCGTCGCAGAGAGCCACGTCGCGAGCTGGCCCACGAGCCGCGTCACCAGTCGTGGGTTGAGCGCAGAATCGAGGTTGTCGATCGCAAAAACCGAGGGTGAAGACGGCGAAAGGCAGAGTACGGCGGCAAATAGAACGTAGAGGGCTCCCTCGCTCGCATCAGCGGCCGTCAGCGTGTTGCGTGACGACGCCATGAAGCGGTCGGTGAACTTCAAGACATTCTTCGTGCGCGGAACCGAGGGAGACAGCAGATCGCCCACCACGTCAGTCACACCGACGTCACTCACCCAGTCGATCAGGCCAAGGACCTCGTCAAGATGCGCCTCGTCTACACTCCGCTTCAGCGCCTCGAAGCCCTCGGCGAGACCACCTCCGACGAGTCCCACCGGCACGCGCGTCTGGGGGTCGGGTACGGTCGCGCGCAAGGCAGGCGTGTTGGGCGTGTAGATGACGTACTCCTGCAGCGCTTTCAGGAGCAGAGAGGCCGGATCCCCAGGCTGCAGGTCGACGACCTTCAGCGCCGAGAGGCCCCTGGTATCGTCGAGGTTCTGGGTGCGCACCCCTCGGCTCACGATCTCAATCTCACCCGACGAGAGGAACTCGGTCTTGAACGACCAGGCCGGCTTTGGCCTGTCGAGGGGGTTCAGCAGCGACACCCGAAACGTCGCGGAGGGCTCCCCCTTTGCCTCAAGCGTGATGTGCGGCGGGATCTGAGTACCCGCGAAAGAGGTCTTGAACAGGCGCGGCAACCCTGCGCGCACGCCGCGCCGGATGATCGCCTCGTCGTCGACGCGCCCTGTCGCGGCTGCGCCAAGTACACCGATCGCCTCCAGGACGTTGCTCTTACCTACGCCGTTCGCCCCGATGAAGCAGTTTACTCGCCCGAGCGAGACCGACTGCTCAAGGACAGACTTGAAGCCCTTAACCTGAATCTCACGCAATCTCATGCGGTGCTCCTCATTCCCCCGAGCCAGGGTTGTAGCAGGTGTAAGCTCCCGTAGCGTCCGTTCCTCGTAAGCCGCTGGTCGTCGAGGACGAAGCCCTTGACGATGAACTCGCGCAGGGTCTGGGTCGCCCAGATGCGGAACTGCGTGGCCTGCGCGCTGTTGACGCGGTAGCCGAACGAGATGATCGGGTCGAGGTTGTACAGGCTCACCTCGCGCCCAACTTCGCGATCCCCCTCGATTCGAACCATCCGGATGTTCCGGAGAGTTGCCTCCTCGGCCAACTCGCCGGTCGCATAGATGTTTCGCAGGTGCTCGCTGACCGTGCGGACGTCGACGCCGAACAGCTCTGCCATGCGTCGCTGGTCGAGCCAGGAGGTCTGGGTCTCGTAGAGCACCTCGACGCGCACGGCGTCATCGGCGGTGCGGTAGAGGATCAGCTCGCCCGACGGTGCTAGGGACTCGGTCATGACGACCCTCCCGCTGGCGCTACGAGCCTCTCCAGCCCCTCGTAGTGTTCCTTGTCGACCGCCTTCATCATATCAAGCACGTCAAGAAGGACGGGTTGCGTCTCTGCGAGCAGAGAGAGATCGTGCTCGGGGTCCGAGATGGCGACGGCGTGCGAGTAGGTGTTGAGCAGGCGGAGGATTCGGGTCTTCTTCGCGTTGTCGAACTTCACGCGCTCGAACCGATGAAACAGGTCATCACCCCCCAGGTCCGGGAAACGGAACGCCAGGAACGCCTCGACGAGACGTCGCGCGACGTTGGGGAGCCCGTAGTGGTGCTCCAAGGAATCGACATCGACGCGATGCGCTTCGTCGTAGACCCGTTTGAATAGGTACTGGTATTCCGACTCGTACTCTTCGAGTAGGCGGTCGAGCGGGCCGAGCTGGACCGTGCGTGAGCCGTTGGAGTCCGGGCGCGAGCGAAGCAGGAAGAATCGGGCCGGGCGGTCCTCGACGTTTCTCTTCCGCTGCCCGGGAAGGTGGTGAAACCAGTTCTTCACGAGCCGGAAGAAAGGGAGGCTATGCGTGAGGATCAAGAGCTGGCCGCACTGCGTGGTCCGCTCCTTCATGTACCCGAAAGCCGAGAACAGCGCGTTGGCGTCAAGGCTCGACACCGGGTCGTCGATGACCACGATGCCGTTGGCCATGTTGAATGTTTTGTCCTGCAACGACTTGAGGAAATACAGAAACGCGATCGCCGTGCGCTCGCCTTCGCTCAGGTGCGAGACCGGCTGTCCACCGCGGGTGAGCGCGTAGCCGGTGCCCTTGACCTCGAAGTGCAGCTCGTCGCGTCCGAGGTACTCGCGCAGTTCCTTGGTCAGCTCATCGGCGGGGCGTTGGTGCTCGAGGATCTCACTCTCGAGCGCGTGGATTTGCGCTTTGATGCCTGCGGGTTTACCATTCACAGCCTCCAACGCCGTCTCGGCGATTTTCACTGCTTTGACGCGCTGGAGGTATTCGGCATGCACTTCGGCGACATATGACGCTTCAAGCTTCTGGCACGCATCGTCGACCGAGCGCTTGAAGTCCTCGCTCATCCTATTGTGCTGATCGACCAGCGCGTTGAGCGCGGTGACGGCCGCACCAAGAGTACTGGGCGGCTCCGCACTCACCGAAGCCTCTGCCGCTGGCGAGAAGGGGTTGTCGCGCTTTGCTTCGACGTGAGCGACTAGAGCGTGGATCACTGCCTCGTCTGCGGCCAGCCCTGCCGATACCGACGCAGTGGCGGTGACCACCTCTGGGACCAGAGCTTCGTAGAAACGCGAGCCTTCCGGGAGTCGCAGCGAGTGGAGGCGTTGCGTAGCCGTCCTCAAGTTCGACAGCAACGTCGTGAGTTCTTGCTGGAAGGCCGCGAAGGCGTCGTTGAAGTGGGCCTCGAGCGCGGAGCGCCGGGCTGCTTGAAGTGGCTGCCGGCAGAAGCGGCAGATGTCCGAGGCGTGCTCACCCGAGTGTAACATCAGGCCATGTTGGACCCACGCGGCCAAGTCCTTGTTGGAGGTCAGCTCGTCGAGCGTTTGCGCGACGACGGAGCGCGCGACGAGAGCATTGACCTTCTGCGTCAGGGCGCCAAGATCGAGCGATGGGGCGATGACCTTCTCGATGGTGGGCTTCGGCTGGGCGTCCTTCTGGTGTCGCAGCGGCGCCTTCTGGTTATCGCTGAGGATAGCGGCCCCTGCGGTCTGCACAGTGAGCGCCTGCGCGGCCTGCTTGAACTTGCGCTTGTCGTAGTTGTTGTAGGCCGTGCTGTTGCCAGTGGTCAGCAGCTCTTTGATGACCTTGGCCTGCGCGACGCAGAAGTCGTCGAGCCTTGTCTCCGCATTCCTCTTCGCACTCGTCGCCCCATCGACCTCGGCCTCAGCGCTCGTGTGCTGATTCGTGAGCTTCTCGACCTGCGTCTGTTTCTCGACGCTGTCTTCGCCGAGGAAGTAGATGGGAGCAATGCCGCCTACGAACTGCAATGTGGCGTTAATGAAGTCGCGGTTGAAGACTCGCACTTGTGGAAGTGGGGCCGAGGCAAACGCCGACCCCGCGACCTTCGTACTCGCATCGAACTCCAACTCGGCCTCGCCCTCGGTAAGCGCGACCTTCTTCTCGACGAGGGAAAGCAGAGATGACAGCGTCGTCTTTCCGCAGCCGTTCCAACCGTAGATGACGTTGAACTGCGCGAACAAGTGCAGGTCGCTCGGCCACCCGAAATCTCGGAAGATGCGATGCCGAATCTTCGTGATACGCGTGAGCCTCACGCGACCCCCTCCATTGCGCGCTCGGCGCAGGCGGACGAGTGCATGCGTGTTCTCGGGGTCTGGTCAGTCATCTCGCCCCCTTCGCGCGAAGGTCGAGCCGCACGGCCAGGCTGCGGAGCATGGTGAACGTGTCCTTGGAAGGCACCTTGAACTGCCTGCACACGTCGGGCAGCAGCACTCGGCTGCGAGAGTCGGGCCTCGGCTGCTCGTTGGTCACGACGGTGGTGCCGTGAACCATGGAGTACGCGACAAGCCAACCATCGGCCTCGGTGGCGAACTTCGCCTTTGCGCGATCGAGATACTGCGTGCTGCGTTGGACCCAGAGGGCGATCTCGGCGTACGCGTCGAGCACGGGCTTTGACTGGGTACCGTGAAAGAAGCCGGCAGGGACTGTCTGCTTCACCCACACGACGAGGTCTTCCTTTGGCTGCCCTGCGAGTAGCTCGGCCTTGATCCGATCGATGCTGCGGACCCGGTCGTACTGGTGCGATTGGACGATCGATTCCCAGAAGCCGGGACAGATGTCGAAGGCGTAGTAGGCGTTCTTCGCCGCGATGAAGACATCGGAGTCCAGGACGTAGGCGGCGGGTTTCTTCATGGCAGCGGCACTCCCAGTCGACGCCCGTACTCCTGGAACGCACCGCCGCGCAGGCCGGTGAGGTCGTACGCCTCCTTGAAGCTCAACCGCCCCTCGAGGGCGGCCCGCATGACGGCGAGCGCGAAGCTCTGGCCGAGGCGGGTGTTCTGCGTGTTGTAGAAGTCGCCACCGCTCGCGGCCTTCGCCCGATCGCGTTCACGCTGCGTGTAGTCCTCGTAGAACTTGAAGAACGCTTCGCGACCCACCAGGCGCAGATCCATGGCGCGCCGTCCCGCGACGATGGGGCTGACCTTGAAATGACGCGCGAGCCGCTCGAATGGGTCGCCTGCGTGCTTCACCGTCGGCCACTGCTTTCTCAGCTCGCCGGCCGGTACCAGAAACTCGGCTGCTGCGTTGTCGCAGAACCGCTCGACGCGCTGGTCACCCGGGAAGATGCCTTCGAAGCCGGAGACCCCTTCGCCGTCGCGTCCGAGCCAAACGTGCGCCAACTCGTGCGCCAGCGTGAACATCTGGGCCGACTTCACATCGGCGCCGTTCACGAAGATGAGCGGCGCGTAGGAGTCCGTCAGCGCAAAGCCACGAAACTCGTGCACATCGAGCTTGCGGGACGTGTTGTTGCCGACGACGCCGTTGATCACCGCGATCACGCCGAGCTTCTCGGTGCGCCGCCGCAGCTCACCCACAGCTTCCGTCCAGGTCTTGACCTCCGCCGCCCAGCCGTCGTCGAGCCCGACGACTCGACGCATCTCGCGGCCGACGGCCTCGGGGTCGTCGGCGAGGCGCGCACTACCAACGAAGTCGAGAGGCTCGCCCTCACCGTCGCGCCGCTCCTCGCGCAGGAAGTCCTGCCGGCGCTGCATGGCGTAGATGGTGTCGAGCAGGTCCGCGCTCGGCCGCGCAACATCCTCCCGAACGGTGCGGAAGTCCTGAATGGGTAGGCGCTCGACGGGAGGCTCAGGGAGGAAGAAGTAGCCGAGCGGCGTGTGCGTGGCCTTGGCGAACGCCTCGAGCTGCTTGATCGTCGGCTGCTTCTCTCCTCGCTCCCACGCCTCGACGTGCGGGAAGCGCACGCTCAGCTCGAGCTCGTCGATCCGGGACCGCTCGCAGGCCCAGCGCAGAAGCTCCGGCTTGACCTGCACGCGCGTCATGCCGCCGCCCCCACGTCGAGCTGGCCGGTCACGGCAGCGGCGATGAGCGCGGAGCGGCGCTCCTTGAGCAGCGCGATGGTGCGCTCGGTCGCCGCGCGTACGGCGTCGAGCTTCGCGGTCTCGCGCGTGATGTGCTCGACGATGGTCCGCTGTTCGTCGAGCGGAGGTACGGGCATTCGCAACTCAATGAATGACTCGCGGTTGATCTTGGGCATCGCGACGCGATTTGATTCCAGCAACGCCCATACGCTGAACGCGTCCGTGAGTAGGTAGTGCAGCAGATACTCCGGCGTGAGACGTTCCCGGACAACGCGCATCGGATACATGTCAGCGCTACAAAGGCAGGCTTTGGGGGCGATCGTCGCCTTCCTAAGCGCGGGACGGATCTTCGAGTAGATCACGTCGCCCGGACGACATTCGTATTTCCCGCTGATTGCGCCTTGATCAGCCGCTGACTCCAACCCGAGAAGGCGACCAGTGCCCGACTCAACGTGGTTCGGCGCGATCAACGGCCAAGCGGAGAACTTATCATCCTCGGGATCGACCTGGCCTTCGGCGATGGTGACGCACCATGCGAATTTGAGCAGTTGCCAATGCGCCGGGATCTCGCCCAGCCACGGCACGCCCGAGTCGCGCAGCTTCACCTTCGGGTCGAGACCGCGCGTGACGGCGGTGGCGATGATGGCCTTGCGCTTCTCGGCGAGCAGGTCGATCGCGCGCTGCTTGGCGGCGACGATGAGCTCAACTTGGCTCTTGGACTTCTCAAGCGCGTCGAGAACCGCAAGTTGGTCGTCGACACTCGGCAGAGGAACCGGCAGCGACCCTACGACTCCAGCGCCGAGATTCTCCATCGTGGAGCCGACGGACTCCAACGACAGCCAGTCGCGGGCAGCCTCCGAACCAAGTACGCATTGCAGCCAACGGGGAACCAGCTTCTCCGGGTTCGTGCGAATTCGAATGCTGCCTGTGCCGCAGAGCCAGCCTGCTTGCTCGGGCGACACCACTGCACTCCGACCAAGTTCTCCTCGACGACCGAGTACTACGTCGCCGGGCTCGAGTGCGTGTTGAGAGAGACGAGCAAACGTATCCTCATCTACTGCGCAATCAGGGTCGGGGACAATGCGGCCGTCTTGAATGTGCGCTGGATTCACTACAGGCCTGCCCCCCGGGGAGTAGTCTTCTGCGTGCAGCTGGCTACCGAAGGGACCCGTCTGGATCGAAGTTGCCGCGTACCGCAGCGGAATGGACTTCACGGCTTCTCCCCGTCACTCTGTGTGACACCTGCAAGGAGCTGGAGGATTTCTGCCTCGGCGTGCTTCAGATCGGTATCGATCTCCGCGAGCGACCGCGGCGGCGTGAACACGTAGAAGTGCCGATTGAAGTTGATCTCGTAACCGACCTTGTCCTTGCTCCGATCCATCCACGCATCGGGTACGTGCGGCTTCACCTCGCGCTCGAAGTACTCATCCACGTCCTCCTCGAGCGGCACGTTCTCGAAGTCGCGCAGGTCGGCGTCGGCTTCGAAACCCGCGCCACGACCACCCGCCGGCACGGGCTCGGCCTTCGCGTCGCGCTGCGTGAACACCGAGCGAAACAGCTTCTGCTCGGTCGCCTTCCAGCGGCTCCCACGCTTCTTCAGAAGCGCCTCGATCTCGTCCCACGTCGCCGGCCAGTCCAGGCGCGGCTCGCGGCCGAGCAACTGGTCGATGGCCTGCACGTCGTCGAGCAGGTGCGGGCAGGCGTCGAGGAAGCGCGCCTTGTCGTCCGTCGTCATCTGGTAACGCAGACGCAGCGGGCGCTCGATGGTGACACGCGTGTAGCCAAAGTCGGCGTTGTCGAAGATCTTGGAGCGCGGGCCCTCTTCGAACTTGCCGTAGAGGCGCACGATCTCGTCGATCTGCGCGATGGTCATGTGCCGGCGCTTGTCGCCGAGGCTGCGCTTGCTGTCCTCGCTGCCGCCCGCGGTCCACACGTCGCGCGCGTCGAGGAGCTGGACCTTGCCCTTGCGCCGCTTCTCCTTGCGGTTCGTCACGACCCAGACGTAGGTGCCGATGCCGGTGTTGTAGAACATCGACTCCGGCATCGCGACGATCGCCTCGAGCCAGTCGTTCTCGAGGAGCCACCTGCGGATCTCGCTCTCGCCCGAGCCCGCGCCGCCCGTGAACATCGGCGAGCCGGAGAAGACGATCGCGAGCCGCGAGCCCTCCTTGTGCTCCTTCGGCTTCACGTCCTCGCGCTTGCTCCACATGTGCTGCAGGAACAGCAGCGCGCCGTCGTTCACGCGCGGCAGTCCTGCGCCGAACCGGCCGTCGAAGCCGCGTTTCTCGTGCTCCTTCTGGATCTCCTTCTGCTGCTTCTTCCAGTCGACGCCGAAGGGCGGATTGCTCAGGAAGTAGTCGAAGGTCTCGGACGGGAACTGGTCCTCGGTGAAGATGTCGCCGAAGCGAACATTGTCGCCGCCGCCGTTGTGGCTCACCTCCTTCATGAGCATGTCGGAGGCCGCCGTCGCGAAGGCGCGCTTGTTGTAGTCCTGCCCGTAGGCGTAGAGCTTCGCCTCGGTGTTGTGCTCGCGCAGATAGCGCTGCGCCTCGGCCAACATGCCGCCCGTGCCGCACGCCGGGTCGAGGAGCTTGCGCACCGTGCCCGCCGTGGCGAGCAGCTTGTCGTCGTGGATGAAGAGCAGGTTGACCATGAGGCGGATCACTTCGCGGGGCGTGAAGTGATCGCCGGCCGTCTCGTTCGCGAGCTCGTTGAAGCGGCGGATGAGGTTCTCGAAGATCAGCCCCATCTGCTCGTTCGGCACGTTCGACGGGTGGAGGTCGACGTCGGCGAACTTCGAGACCACGAGGTAGAGGATGTTCGCCTCGTGCATCTTCTCGATCTCGGCTTCGAACTCGAAGTACTCGAAGATGCGCTGGACGTTCGTCGAGAAGCCCTTGATGTAGCTGACCAAGTGCTTGTTGGTGTTGTCCGGGTCGCCCTTGAGCTTGTCGAAGTCGAGCGGCGAGTGGTTGTGGAAGCGCTGGCCCGCGACCTTGTTCAGCGTGGTGTCGAGCGCGTCGCCCGCGAGCTTGCCGCCCTTGTGCTTTTCGTGCGCGGCGACGACCTTGGCCTTCGTCTCGGCGAGGACGCAGTCGAAGCGACGAAGCACCGTCATGGGCAGCATCACGCGCTCGTACTGCGGCGGGCGGTAGGGGCCGCGCAGGAGGTCGGCGATCTGCCAGATGAGGTTCGCGAAAGAGTTGTGATCAGCGGCCATCGACGTTGGGTCCGCCGCTCTCACTGCGGCGCGGCTGGGTATCGATCCACCGGCCTAGCTCGGCTCCGTTGACGCGCTACTGCCCGCGGATCTCGCAGGCCGGGGTCTCCCCGGCCTGCGCAACGGCGCATCGTACCTTCTCGGCGCCGCGCCGGGGCGTTCTCGCTGGTCAGACCCTCGTCGCTCATGGGAGTTTCGGCATGGTCGGTATTCACGGATGGCGGCGACATCGGACCCCTCGAAGAGGCGGCATCCTATTCCAAAGCGACGGATTGGCTCAACCGCCGTTCGACAGCTCGACGATCTGCGGTAGCCTCGCGGTCGGTTTCCTGCTAGGCCGCGCCCTGGAGAGGACGACGGGTGAACGAACGCCGAGGGCTTGCCGTGATCGTCGCCGCCGCTTCGCTGGCGCTGGCCGCGCCGGCGTTCGCCGCGAGCGTCACCTACCCCGCTCGCCTGCACACCTCCAAGGGCAATCCGGTCACCCATGTCCTCATTCTCGAATCCGACGCGGCCGGCCAGGTGCACGCCAGCACGCACGGTGACGTGTCGGGAAGCGGCGTCACCGTCCTACGCCACGAAGTGCCGTTCGCACCGGTGCACTCTCTGATCATCGGGCTCACCGAGGGTGAGGACGAAGCGGGGAGCGCGAAGACGCAACTGATCATCTTCGCCAATCCCGACTTCGTCGCGGCGAGCGACGGCGTCCCCTTCAGCACCGCCTTTCCCGGCGCGCGCCACGGCAACACGATCGAGCGGCTGGAGCGCGCCTACGCGGGAGACGCCGGCGAGCTCGCCTGGTTCACCGACACCTTCTTCGACGGCCCCGCCGCCGCCGCGGTGTTCGCCAGCGACGGTCGCTTCGCCGTGACCGAGTTCACCAACGGGACTCCCATCGGCGGCCGGTTCGTCACCACGCCCGCGCCGGTGCTCGGCCCCGGCGCTCTGAGCCTACTGGTCGTACTCCTCGTCGGCCTGCGCGCCATCCGTGCCCGCGCCGCCAGCCGCTGAGGCGAGCATCGCCGCCACGGCCGGCGCCGTGCCGCGCGCTGGCGGCATCGCTGCCGCGCTCCGCCACCGCGGCGACGCGACGGGGCGACTGTACGCGGCCCACCTCACGCCCTGACTGGCGTAGTCGACGATCCGCCGCTTCGCCTCGATGTTCGTGCTCAGAGGCCGGAGGCTACGCCCTCGACCAGCTCCTCGACGGAGACGGCGGCGTCGCGGCCGACGTCGAACGCGGCGCAGGCCTCGAGGGGTGAACGGTCGAGCGCAATCTCGACCCCGAGCAGCAGCTCGTGGAGGTCGACGCCGTGGTCGTCGTCGCAATCGCCGGGCGGGATTCGCGCCGCCCAGCGCACGGCGCCCGCCAGATGGCGCCGAAAGCGCTCGTCCTCGTACGTCTCGCGCCGGTGGCCGAGGCCGGTGTAGAAGGCGCGCCCGGCGCCGACGAGGCGCTGCCAGACGATCGGATGCGACTCCCCCATGGCGCCGGCGCCGGGGTCGTAGCTCGATTCGTCCAGGGAGGCGAGCACCGTCGCGTCGACCGGTGCGCTGCGGAAGTTGTACCACTCGTCGGTGAACGAGGGCGCGGGCCCCCAGTGGTCGCAGCAGCGGCTCGAGCTGCCGGCGACGCTCACCTCGAGCACGGCGCTCTGGATCTGCGGATGCGAGAGGAACCAGGCGCAGCCGAGAAGCGCGCCGTAGAACGGCCAGTCGTACTCGGTGTCGGCGGCGGCATGGACGCCGACCCAGCCGCCGCCGCTCGTGACCCAGCGTTCGAGCGCCTCTTCCTGCGCCGCGTCGAGGACGTCGCCGGTGGTGTTGAGGAACACGACACCGCGGTACGGCGCGAGGCCGGCATCGCTGAAGGCGCCGCCGTCCTCGGTGGCGTCGACCGCGAAGCCGTACGCTTCGGCGAGCTCTGCCAATAGGGCCACGCCGTCGGCGATCGAGTCGTGGCGAAAGCCGGCCGTCTTGGAGAACACCAGCACGCGGGGTTCCGCCCGGGCGAGCCCCGGTGCCCACAGCACCAGACACACGGCCGCGAGCGCGACCGCGGCGCGCGCCCCGGCGTGATCACGGGCGGCTCGTGACAGCAGTGGCTCCATCGCTCGGGCCCGCCCGCGCTCAGTCACTCCCAGACTCGGGGCCCACTACGCTGGGGTCGATGCCCTCGAGCGCCTTCTGTACCCCGAGGGCCAACGCTTGCGAGCGCGCCAGAATCTCCTCGTCGTCGCGCAACGCGAACCCACGAGAGAAGGCGCCGCCGCCGAATCCCCCGAGAAGCTGGATCCCGCCGGTGCCGAAGTAGATCTCTTCGTCGTCGAGGTCGACGATGGCGATCCACAGCGACAGCGCCGGTGTGCGACCGATCAGACCCCGGGCGCCCGGCAGCATGTAGGTCACGCCGTCCCAGTGGGCTTCGCCCGAGGCTGCGAAGGGGGCCATGACGACTGCGACCGTCACTTCGACGAGCGCATCGCAGCCGAGCTTCTCGTGCATCTGGCGCAGTGCAGCGCGCCGCGCGCGGGCGCTCTTGGCGACGTCCAGAGTGCCGTCGAGGGGATCGTAGATGCCGCCCTCGGCGGCGACGGCGGCGTCCCAGAGCGGCATCGCCTCCGATGTCGGCACGACCTCGTAGCCGCGCGCCGCGAGGCCGTGGGTCACCGCCGACATGACGATGTCCTCGCGCTCGTTCTTGCCGGCGAGATCGTTGGGCAGCTCCGGAGAGGCGAGACAGAGCGTCGCGAACCTGCTCCTGAACTCGCTCGCGCTGTAACGCTGGGGCTTGGGTCGCGGCGGGACGACGCAGCCACTCGCACCGAACAGGATGGCGACGACCACGGCAGCGCGCAGCTTCTTCCCCACGCCGCCTCCTTAGGCGGCCGCTACGGTCAAGACAAGGTTCGCTTGCAACCGAGTGGAATCCGCGCCAGTCGTTTCGTATCGACGCCGAGAATGATCGCCCACCGCACGCACGCATGGAGGAACGGAATCTTGAGCATCGCCGCGCTCTGCGCCGCCTGCAGCTCACCGCGGCCGGCACCGATCTCCGGTGACGATGCCAACCTCTCCGCCGCCGAGGTCGAGTCCTGGCGTTCCGCCGCCCAGTTCGACCAGAGGCTGGCCGAGAAGGATGCCCTCTATCGGGACGAGAACGTGCAGCAGATGATCGACGGTATCGTCACCCGCCTGGCGCCGCAGTTCGGCATCGATCGCAGCCTGGTGCGCGTGCGCATCGTCGAGAACCCGCTCGTCCATGCCTTCACGCTGCCGAACGGCTCGATCTACGTCTTCACCGGCTTCGTCGCGATGATGGACAACGAGGATCAGTTGGCACTCGTGCTCGCGCACGAGATGGCGCACTTCGTCGGCCGCCACTCCGTGGCGAAACAGGCCGATGCGGAGCGCAACCGCGGTTCGGCAGCGGCGCTCGCGACGCTGCTCACCATCGCCAGCGGCGGCGTCGCCGCCCATCCCGAGATCCTGCGCCTCATCTTCTCGATGGGCGACTTCTCGCGCGACTACGAGCGCGAAGCCGATGCCCGCGGCTTGGCGGCAGTGGTAGCTGCCGGCTTCGATGCGCCGGCGGCCTTGCAGTTGCACTTCACGCTCCTGCGACAGCAGGACGAGGCGGGCATCAGCGAGCCGACGTTCGGCAGTCATCCACAACTCGCGGAGCGCATCGCCAACGGCGCTGCGAGCCTGCAGGCGCTGGGTTTGGAGGGGCCGAGCGAGGCCACAGCGGCGCGTGTGTCGCCCGCATTCACCGCCGCCACGAGCGCGCTCCTGCTCGTGCACGCGCGCGATGAAATGGACATCGGCCGATACACGCGCGCTCGCGCCAGCATTGCAAAGCACCTCGCCGCCTCGCCCGGCAGCGCCGCGGGGTACGTCGCGCTCGGCGACTACAACCGCCGGGTCGGCGACGGCGACGACGCCATCGACGCCGCGCGCCGAGCATTCGAGCACGCCGTCGGTCTCGACCCGAACCTGCCGACCGCGCAGCGCGAGCTCGGGCTGCTCTATCGCGCCCAGGGCCGCAGTGTCGAGGCCAAGACGGCCTTGGCGCGCTATCTCGCTCTCACCCCGGATGCGATCGACCGGCCCATCATCGAAGCGTACATCGCCGAGTCGACGGCCAGCGCCCCGTGAGAGGACAAGCCATGTATCCCTACCGACTCTCTCTCTTCGCTGCCGCAATCCTCTTCGCCGTCCCACCCGCCGCCGCGGCCGCGGCCGAGGACGAGGCGTACCGCGTGCCGAAGGCGGTCGTCAGCAGTCGTGTCGAGACGATCGCCATCGCCACGGTGCACGTGCCGACGGAGACCACGGAGCCGCTGGGAGCGCGGCAGGCGATCGCAGCATCGGTGACGCACGAGCTGCAGCGAAAGGGATACGAGGTCGTTCCACCTGCCGAGTACGAGGCTCTCTGGCGCACCTATGCGGCCAAGCTCGGCAAGGTCTTCGATCCCAACACCGGCCAGCGCGACGAGAAGAAGGCGGAAGCCGTGTTCGACCTGACCGGGCGCGAGCTGGCCAGCCGGCACGGCGTCGACGCCGTGCTGTTCGTCCACGTCTACCGCGCCGACCTCTTCCCGACCGGCGGCTACGAGGAGCTGGGCCCCGGCTATCGCGTCGGCGACCAGAAGCTGAGGTGGCAGGGCGAGACAGTCGGCAACGGCCTGCTGTGGCACCCGCAGCGCATCATCGGAAACGTCATCGACCTGGTGCTCGTCGATCTGAGCGGCGCAACCATGTACGCCACCACCACCCCGATCGAATGGACGCGCATCTACCTCGCTCGCAGCCACGAAGACGTACCGCCCTCCGCCCAACTACGCGATCGCGTCCCGCGCGCCGTCGAGCGCGGTCTCGACGACCTCGTGGCGCGCCAGGCCACGGATCAGGCGCCCTCACCCGCGGAGTGATCAAGAAGGCGAACGACTGGGCCCGAGAGACGATGGATCGACCTACTGCGGCCCGATCCGAGCCGGCGCCAAGGCTCGGGCCCGCCCGCGCTCAGTAACTCGAGATCTCGCGCAGAACGCGCCAGTAACCGCGGCGCATGCTCTCCGCCTTGGTGCGCTGCGCCTGCTCTCGCGCGCGACGACTCCACAGCCCGATGCGCACGAGACAGGCCAGGCCGACGATCGCCTTCAAGGCGGCCAGGTAGGCCGGCGAGCGGCCACAGTGGTCGCGCTGGAAGCGGACGAGGTTGCGGTACAGCTCGGGCATGGTGCGCTCGGGTGCGGTGTGAACGGACTGCTGGCCGACGTGGACGATCTCCGCCCGCGGCACGACGCAGATGCGCCAGCCCGCGCGGGCGATGCGGCGGCACCACTCGGTCTCTTCGAGGAAGAGAAAGTACTCCTCGCTCATGCCGCCGACCGCCTCCACCACCTCGGCGCGGATCATCATCGCCGCGCCCAGGACGTGATCGACGGGGTACGGCTCGGGCGCGGCGGTAGCGCTGGCTTCGCTGTATCGCACGAAGGGCAGCCAGGGCGCGATGCGCCAGAGGTAGAGGGCCTCGATCAGGGCGGACCGGAGCGACGGGAAGCCGCGCCAGTTCGAACGCTGGACGCTGCCATCGGGGTTGAGGATGCGGGGCGCGATGACACCGACATCGGGGTTGCGGTCGGCGAACTCGACGAGCGACTGGCAGGCGGCCGGGAGCACGCGGGTGTCGTCGTTGAGCGCCAGCAGGTAGCGACCGCGCGCGGCTGCGAAGGCGCGATTGAGGGCGCGCGCGTAGCCCAGGTTCTCGCTCGAGGCGACGAGGCGGACGCTGGGGAACGACTCCCGCACCATGTCCGCGCTCCCGTCGGTCGACGCGTTGTCGACCACGATCACCTCGATCCGCAGATCCCCGCCCGTGTCGCGAATCGCGGCGAGACCCGCGGCCAGGAGATCCCGCTGGTTGCAACTGACGATGCAGAGGGAGAGGTCGACCATTGCGGCGCTCGGTCTTCTGTTCCTGCCGGATCGCCCCTGCGGATGGGCCACCGTCAGGCGGCGGAGTAGCCGCCGTCGACGGCGAGGGTCTGACCGGTGACGTAGCGCGCCGCCGGGCTGGCGAGAAAGAGCACCGCCGGGGCGACGTCTTCGGGGGTGCCCCAGCGGTTCAGCGGCATGCGCTCGAAGTCCTTGCGCGTGTATTCGGGCAGATTCTGGATGCGGGCGGTCATCTGCGAGCGGATCAGGCCCGGCGCGACGGCGTTGACGCGGATGCCGTCCTTCGCCCAGGCGACCGCGAGGGTCTTGGTCATCTGCACGATCGCCGCCTTGGCCGCACCGTAGCCCGGCACGGCGGCGATGCCGAAGTACGACGCCATCGAGGCCAGGTTGACCACGCTGGCGCCACCGTCGAGTCCGCTCCGCGCGAGCTTGTCGTGGCAGGCGGCGGCGAGGCGATAGGCCCCGAACAGGTTGATGCGCACCGATTCCTCGAACACCTCGGGCTGGTACTCGCTCTTGCCGCCCGGGAGGTTGGCGCCGGCGTTGTTGACCAGCACGTCGAGGCTCGGGAGTGCGCCGGCGAGCGACTCGATCGCCGCCGCGTCGCGCAGGTCGAGGGGGTGGTACTCGAAGGACGACAGGTCGACGTCGTAGGCCGAGGCCGCGGGCCGCCGGCCGCTGACGATCACGTGCGCCCCGGCGCCGGCGAAGGCCCGCGCGATGCCGAGGCCGATGCCGCTCGATCCTCCGGTCACCAACACGCGCGCGCCGGAGAAGTCGAAGCGCACCCGATCGCTCATCGACGACTCTTCCACCAGGAGCGCGCCCGCCGTCAAGCTCCGGAGGCGGGAACAGCCCCGGCGAGGCGCACCCGTGAACACGGAGCCGGTCTCTGGTATGCGCCTTGGTGATCATGCCGCCGCAAGCGATCCCCGGGCGCATCGAGCGCTGGTTCTTCCCGCTCGTTCTCCTCGCCCTCGCGCTGTCCGCCGTCGTCGGCCCGCGCGTCCCCGTGGATCGGTGGTTCGGCGTGTCGCGCGCCGCGGCGGACACGATCGTCCTGGCCACGGCGATCCTGGTCTTCTGGCCGACGATCGCCCTCTTCGAGCGCCTTCGACCCGAGCGCCCGGAATGGAATCGACCGCACGACGACCTCGGCGCGGACGTCCTGCACCTGGTCTTCTCCGGCACGCTGGCGCAGGTGTTCTTCCAGGCGACCCTGGGGGCGCTCGCCCTGGCCGCCGGCGTGCACCTGTCGGAGCGCTGGGGAGGATCTCTCTGGCCAGTGCAGGCGCCGATCGCGCTGCAACTGGCGCTGGCGCTCGCCGTCGCCGAGCTCGGGCACTACTGGTTCCACCGGTTGTCGCACGAGAACCCCTGGGTGTGGCGACTGCACGCGACCCACCACAGCGCGCGGCGTCTCTACTGGCTGAACGCGACGCGCTTCCAGTGGCTCGACATCTTCAGCCTGATCGCCCTGCAGTCGACGCCGCTCCTGCTTCTCGGCGCCGGGCGCGAGGCGCTGCTCTCCTACACCATGTTCGCCGCCGTCTACGGCCAGTTGCAGCACATGAACGTGCGCGTGCACGCGCCCGGCCTCGATTGGGTCTTCAGCACTCCCGGCCTGCATCGCTGGCACCATTCCACCGACCCGCGCGAGGGCAACAGCAACTACGGCGCGATCCTGATCCTCTGGGATCAGGTCTTCCGGACCGTCTTTCGCCCCGTCGGCAGGGCCTTCGACGCCGACCTCGGCATCGCCGCCATGCCCGCCTTCCCGACCGGGTACATCGCCCAGCAGCTCTCGCCGTTCCGATGGAAGCGGATCACCCCTGCGGGCCCGATGCGGGCGATCGAGGAGACGATTCCGACATGACCACCAGGGCCACGCCGAACCCCGCGGCGGATACGCGCACCAACGTCATCCGCATCGACGACCTGCGCAACCCGCGCCGGACGCCGCAACAGCAGGCGACCTGGGAGTACGGTCTGAAGCTCGAGGTCGATCTCGACCCGCAGAACATCGTCGCCGAGGCGGTGCGGCGCACCGGCCTCGCGGACTTCGGCGACGCGAGCCTGCTGGACCGTCTGGCGGCGCAGTGCCGCGCCGTGGATGCCGACGTCGGCCTCTCCGGCATCGGCCGCCTGGGCGTGCGCCAACGCCTGCTCGGGCTCCTGGCGTCTCGCCTGCGCTTCGAGGACTACGTGCGGCGCCACCCGGAGGCGCTCGAGGTCCGTCTCGACCCGCCGGTGATCGTCGTCGGCCTGCCGCGCTCGGGAACGACTCATCTCGTCAACCTGCTGGCCGCCGACCGCCGCTTCCGCTCGCTGCCGTGGTGGGAATGCCTCGAGCCGACGCCGTTCCCGGGGGACGGTCCGGGACGCGACGGCCTCGACCCGCGCTTCCAGCGCTGCCTCGCCGCCTACGAGATCCAGCGCGCCGCCGCCCCGATCCTCGCCGCGATGCACGACCGCCACCCGTCGGTGATCGAAGAGGATTGCGAGCTCGTCGACCTCGACCTGTGCGCCTACACCCTCGAGTGGTACGCGCGCGTGCCGCTGTGGCGCGATCACTACTTCACGCTCGACCACGACGCGCACTACGCCTTCCTGCGCAAGGAGCTGCAGGTGCTGAGCCACCTGCGCGGACCGAACCGCTGGGTGCTGAAGACGCCGCAGCACCTCGAGCACCTGGGGCCGCTCCTGCGCGTCTTTCCCGATGCCACGATCGCGCTCACCCTGCGCGACCCGGTCGCCGTGCTGCAGTCGGCGATCACGATGCTCGCCTGGGGCGAGCGCATGCGCCGCCTCGAGGTCGACGCCGACGGGCTGGCGGCCTACTGGCTCGAGCGCATCGAGCGCCTGCTGCGTGCGGCGGTGCGCGATCTGGCTCTCGTCCCGGCGGAGCGGCGGGTCGACGTCGAGTTCGGCAGCTTCATGGCCGACGAGCTGGGCATGGTGACCCGCATCCTCGAGGTCGCCGGCGTCGGCGTTCCCGAGGAGACGCGCCACCAGCTCGCGGACTACGTCGCCGGCAATCCGCGCGGCAAGAACGGGCGCCTGATCTACGATCTGCGCGGCGACTTCGGCCTCGACCCGGACGAGGTCCGGAAGCGCTTCGCCTTCTACTTCGACGCCTTTCCCCAGATCCGAGCGGAGGTGCACTGACGATGCTCCAGGTACGCGTACACGCGCCCGGCGACGTGCGGCTCGACCAGGTCGAGCCGCCGCGTCCCGGCCCGCGCGACGCCGTCGTGCGGGTCGCCGCCTGCGGCATCTGCGGCACCGATCTCGCCTTCATCCGCCTCGGCGGCCGCACCGGCCCGGGCGGCGCCCCGCTCTGTCTCGGCCACGAGATGGCCGGGGTGGTGGATTGGGTCGGCAGCGAGGTGCGGGGCACCCGAGTGGGCGACCGGGTCGTCGTCCACCCCGGCAACGACGAGCTCGGCCGCATCGGCACCGGCGCCGCCGAGGGTGGGCTGACGCCGACCCTCCTGGTGCGCGAGGCGGCGCGCGCCGGCCGCCTCTTCCGCGTGCCGGACGCGCTGCCGCTCGAGGTCGCGGCGCTGGCGGAGCCGCTCGCGGTCGGGATGCAGGCGGTCGCGCGCGCGGAGGTGACGCGAGGCGACAAGGTCGCGGTGTTCGGCTGCGGTCCGATCGGGCTGTTCGCCCTCGCCACCCTGCTCGATCGCGGCATCGAGCAGGCGGTTGGGATCGACCCGAACCCGCGCCGGCGCGAGCTGGCGCTCGCGCTCGGAGCGCAGGCCGCGCTCGATCCGACGAGCTGCGATGTCTGGGAGGAACTGGCGCGGCTGCACGGCACGGCGCCGTTCCTGTACGGGCCGACGGCCGCCACCGACGCCTTCATCGAGGCGTCGGGCGCCGCGACTGTCATCCCCGAAGTGCTCGAGCGCGGTCGTGTCGGGGGCCGTCTGGCGGTCGTGGCGCTGCACTACGCCCCGATCCCGACCAACTACCTGTTGCTGATGATGAAGCAGTTCTCGATCCGCGGCTCGATGGAGTATCCGCCGCGCTTCGAGGACGCGATCGATCTTCTCGCGCGGCGCGATCTCTCGCCGGTCGTTACCCACCGCGTGCCGCTCGAGCGGTTCGACGAAGCGCTCGGCATCCTGCGCGGCGCGGCCGACTGCGGCAAGGTCCTGGTCACCATGGGAACGGAAGGATGAGCGAGCGCGAGCCGCTCTACCGCCGGCGTCCGGGCGCGGAGGCGATCGCGGCGGCCACGGACGCGCCCGCGGTCGACCTCGGCGGCGGCATCTGGATGTCGTCCGGGCTCAGCAACGCCTATCTGCTCCCCACCGCCGAAGGGCGCGTGATCGTCAACTGCGGCATGGGCTTCGAGGCCCCGTACCATCGCGCCGCGTTCGACGCGGTCGATTCCTCACCGATCCACACGATCGTCCTCACCCAGGGGCATCCCGATCATCTCGGCGGCGTCGACGCTTTTCGCCAGGCGGCGACGCGCATCGTCACGCATTCGAGCTTCCGTACCTTCCGCGACGACTTCGAACGGCTGCAGGCGTTCCGGCAGCGCAACTCGGCGTTCGCCTTCGCGGAGAAGTTGCAGGCGCTGTTCGCGCGTCTCGGCAAGGCCCGTCACGAGCTGCCGCCGCAATCGCGCCCCGAGCCGACCACGACGTTCGACGACGAGCTCGAGTTGGCGATCGGCGGCCGGCGCCTGCGGTTGATCTCGACTCCGGGCGGCGAGACGACGGACGCGCTGGTGGTGTGGCTGCCCGAGAGCCGGACGCTCCTCACCGGCAACCTGCTCGGGCCGCTCTTCGGCCACGTGCCGAACCTGGTCACGATCCGCGGCGACCGCTACCGCGATGCGCTCGACTACGTCGCCTCCGTCGATCGCATCCGGGCGCTGCGCCCCGCGCGCGTCATCACCGGGCACTTCGATCCGATCGACGGCGAGGAGGTCATCGAGGACGAGCTGCGCCGCCTGCGCGATGCGACGCTGTGGGTGCACGACCGCACGGTCGAGGGCATGAACGCCGGCCGCGACGTGTACGAGCTGATGCGCGAGATCCGCCTGCCGCCCGAGCTCGAGGTCGGCGAGGGCTACGGCAAGGTGGCGTGGAACGTGCGCGCGATCTGGGAGACGTACGCGGGCTGGTTCCACCATCGCTCGACGACCGAGCTCTACGCGACGCCGTTCGAGGCGGTGGCACCCGACCTCGTGCGAGTGGCGGGCGCGGAGGCGCTGGTCGCCGCCGCTCGCCGCCGGCTCGCCGCCGGCGAGCCGCTCGCCGCGATCCACCTCACCGACGTGGTCCTGGCGGCCGACCCGGACAACGCCGCTGCGAAGCGCGCCGCCGCGGACGCGCACGTCGAACTGCTGGCGGGCGCGACGAACTTCTGGGAGCGGGCGTGGCTGAAGAAGCGCCTGGCCGAGTTGCGCCCGGGGAGCGCGTGAGCGAGGCGCGATGCGGAGCTGTGGCGACACCGCACCCGATCTCCGAGCCTGGCGGGCGGTGGGGCGAGACGCGCGCGCACTGCGCGCCGCTCACGCCGGCGGCAGGACGACGTTGGCTTCCTGGTAGAAGACCAGGATCAGCGCGATCAGCAGCATCGCGCCGTACGACGCCAGACCGGCCAGGTGGGCGCTCGGCGGCGCGAGCCGGATCTCGAGCCAGCGCGCGCCCGCCATCAGCACGGCGAGCGCTCCCATGGCGGTGTGGGTGACCTGGATGAGGTAGTACGACTTCGGCTCGAAGGCGGCGTGCGAGTGGGTGAGGAGCAGGATGCCGCCCGCTCCCACCAGGATCGGGAACATCAGGGCCAGACGCGAGCTCGCGCTGGTGCGCACGCGCCACTCGACCAGCCCCAGCGCGACGACGAGGAGCGCCCCGATGCGATGCTGCAGCACCTCGGCGTCGCCGAAGGTGGTGGTCCACAGATTCCCCGGCCCGTAGGGCCAGACGCCGTCGTTGGCGCTGGTGCGCAGGAACACGAACACGCCGAGGCCGATGAAGCCGAGCGGCCAGAGGCGCGACAGGCCGGTGCCGACGCGATCGCCGAGGAGGGCGACCAGGCTCATGGCGAGGAGGATGAGGCCGGCGACGTTGTGGCTGAAGTTCGACCAGGAGTAGGCGGCGACGGTGCGCTCTCCGCCGACCACCGCCAGCGGGTCGGAGGTGTCGAGCTGCATCGCGTCGACCGACGGCGTGCGCAGTTGCGGCCACTTCGGCGCGAAGACCCGGACGACCTCCGACCACGAAGCGCGCTCGGCGACGACGTCGACCGCGGGCGGCTGCGATGCCAGCGTCGCGGCGAGGAACAGCAGGCAGATCGCCAGCAGCGCCTCGGCCGAGACGAAGGTCGGAGCGGTCGCGACCGCCGCCGTCGCGTCGCCCGCGCGCCAGCGGCGCAGGGCGGCGCGGCTGATCGAGGCGAGACCCAGGGCGGCGGAGAAGAGGGCGATCTTGGTCGCCAGCAACGAGCCGTAGCCGGTGCCCACGAAGCCGGCGAGGGAGCCGACGTACTGCCACACCAACGGCGCGGAGGAGAGGAGCATCACGGCGACGGCCGCCGTTGCCAGCAGCGAGAAGCGACTCAGCAGGAGCGGCCAGATCGCTCGCACCTCGGGGTGCTTGCGCATCGCCTGCGCCGCGCTCGCCAACTGCAGCAGACCGCCGACCCATACCAGCCCGCCGACCTGGTGCACGACGGTGCTGGTCATCAGAGCGCTGCGATACTCGAGGCGACCGGCGCCGTGCACCAGCCAGGCGCCGCTCACCGCCACCAGGGCGGCGCCGATCGCAGCCGCCGCCCAGCGCGCGCCGGAGCGCGGCATGCGGGCGAGCGCGGCGGCGGCCGCGGCCAGGAGGAGGGCGAGCAGGGCGCGCGCGGCACCGGCGCGGAACACCCCGACGGAGCCCAGATCCGAGCGCAGCGCGGCGT
>Ga0268299_1001596_pt1 | contig 37092 bp, 41 predicted proteins | sample NOBtaG_FD_193484 | JGI IMG/M metagenome (GOLD analysis project Ga0268299, IMG submission 193484) | Activated sludge microbial communities from bioreactor in Nijmegen, Gelderland, Netherland - NOB reactor | ecosystem: Engineered > Bioreactor > Aerobic > Activated sludge | place: Netherlands... | reverse complement strand
AGAAAATTCGGTGAGGATACGGAAGCGGATCGTGAGAAAGCGATTGCCGAAGCCGAATTGAAAAACCTCTGGGATGCCACTGAGGTCATCGACATGGATACCTGGTAGGCCGATATCCACGCTAGAACGCAGGCGCGCACCCGTTCCCCAGCCCTCCATCGAATCGCAAAGACCAGTCACGGCCCATACCACATCCATGCTCTCGTCTCCCACGCGCAACGCCCTCTTCCATCCGTTTCACCTCTGTTCCCCAGAAACCCTGGATCGCCTGCTGTCACAATACGACGCGATTCATTTCCGGGATTACATGGCGCTTCGGCTGACACCATTGATGGGCACCATGGCGTACCAAGACCGTATGGGTGATGACCACCCGGCGCTGGTCACCGAAGGCCGAATCGTACAAGGGTACCAGGTCTCGGGGCCCCTGGATGCCGCCGCCATAGCAGAGGTCGACCGTGATCTGGCCGACCCTTCCTGGCGCGATTCGTTCCATACAGCTCTTCGGGAGGATCGTCGTTTTCAGCGCGGCCTGTTTGACTTGACTCATGCCATGCACATCGGGGGCATGCTGGTCCCAGGCCCGGCTGCGTTACTCCGCCTTCTGGAGCCGGAGCGGGCCACCAATCACTGCACCGTCGCCCAGGTGCAAGCGCTCGCAAAACCCGGCCTATCGCTGGAGGAGGCCTATCGTTTCGAGTACGGCCTCGCCCTGCTCAAAACGGCCGCGGCCCAGGTCTATACGATCCGCCTCGCGCAGACACACAAGCTGATACCCGTGACCGACTGCCACACGCACCACAGCTTATTGGGCCGAAGCGTCAGGCGGAAATGTATCGACCTTCCACACGAATACCTCAGGCAGTAAGGCCCGGCACAGAGCTGTTGCACTCAGCCCCGTCTCACCTGGTACACTCCACCCCCGACAAGACGAACACATGAGCACCCTCACCCCCGTTATAACCCCCGAAGCTCTCGACACGACCGACGTGGGCACCGGTGACGACCTGGAAGCCCGCGTGATCGTCTTCAATTGCGAGTGCCACACGTACCAACAAGTCATCGGCCTATTCTGTAAATATATTCCAGGGATGAACTCCTCCCGGGCGTTTGAGTTGGCCTGGCGTATCGATCATGAAGGACAGGCAACGGTCTACTCCGGTGCGCGAAAGCTGGCGGAGGACATCGGCGCCAAACTGGCTGCCGGAGGGTTACGCGTCGGAGTGCAGTAGGGAGGGAGAAGGATGTGCACAGGTCTGCGCCGACCGAGTCGACGCAGACGCCGGTTACTTGGTGCGCTTTTTGGGCGCAGCAGGCTTCGTGGATTTCGCTTTCGTCGACGGAGCAGCCAGGGCAGGCTTCTTGGAACTCCCCTTCGCACTGCCATGGGTGGCTTGCGAACCTTTTGTGGCCTTGGCCGGGGCTTGAGCCGCTTTTTGCTCCTGGGCAGCCGCCGCCTTGTAGTACGACTTGTTGAGCTTGCTCAGCATCTCGCCGTTCAACACGCGAACCTGATACAGCTCGAACAGCTTGCTGATGGCCTTGGGATCACCCTTTCGAGCCAGACCCAACAAGCGTCGCCGTTGGTTCATTTCTTCTTCTTCAGTATGAGACGCTGCTCGCCGCTCCATAGCGCTCCTTTCACGGAATGCCTGAGACCCATTGCCCTCATCCGCCCCATCGCCGGATGAAATGCTTCGAACTATAACAGATTCGGCCTAGCCAGTACTACACAAACCTGTGCAAGAAAGAGAAAAACTTACACATCGGCACATGCCCCCGGACTTGTCGGCGCCCTCCGTCTGGTTGTAGATACCGGACGAAGGGCTCTATAATCCTCAGCACATCAACCACGAGACAAAGGAGCCACCCCGATGCAACATGCTGCCCCAGTCGATACAGCCGTGACCGTCGCCGACGACCCCCAAGCCCGAGCCCTGCTTCAGCAAGCCTTTGAAAACACCGCGCGCTGGCAGCCTGATTTTCGCGGGTTTTCAGCCGACCTGACCGTGAACACCAACGGCCAACTGGTGAGCGGCACCGTCGTCGTCAAAGGGCCGCGTGAAGTCACGGTGCAATTGCCGGACGAAGCCATCCAAAAATGGGCGCAAGAACAGATCGGCATGATCGCCGTGCACCGCGCGCCCCGTAAGTTTGAGGAGTCGGACGGCAAGCATCGGCTCACGATGGAAGCCGGCGACGAGCATCCGTTAGGCCGCCGCCTCGACGTCCATGGCGACGGCATGCAGTCCTTCTATCGCATCAAGGATCACCGCATCACGCAGATCAACCGGAAAATGCCCCACGTCGCATTCACGATCAATGTGGAAGAAAGCAGCACGACGCAGGACCAGAAACAACTGACCACCAAATACACGGTCTACTATTTCGCGCCGCAGGACGGCAAACTCCGGAATGTGGAGAGCTTCACGGACGCCCACGTACGTGTCGGATCCTCGGATCTCCCGGCGACACGGCGCATCATCTCCTATGAAAACGGCGCCGTGCTCGTACGGACGCTCACCTTCACCAACCATAAATTGTTGGGCTAATGGATCTTCGTTCGACAGTCCCGCGTAGCATGAAGGCGAAGCTTGGTGGGTATGTCCACCTCGCACGGATGACCGACAAGTGCCGCGCCGTCCTGGCGGGAACTGAAGGGGAGTACATCTATCCCTGCCCGATGGACGACCGGCTGCTGGACTTTGCCGGCATCACCGCCGAACAATTCACGGCGGCGGTGAAGGCCAATCACACCGATGACGGGGTGGCGGAGTGGTTTCGACGTACCGCCACCCCGCATGGCGAAGCCGAGATCGAGGCATGGAATGGGAAGTTGCTCGAGCGTGGCCCGAGTTCGCCCGAAAGCGCCGCGAAATTCATGAAGTACCGTGATGCGGTGGATCCTTCGCGCACCGACATCACCGCCTGGTCGGATCTGCAAGACTTAGAAGAAGGGCGCACGGTTCCGCTCAGACGCAGATAACTTCCCTCACCGCTCTATCGTGTCTCGATTTACTTCGCCCGGGAGACCCTGCGCCTGCGTTTCCCCGGCGTCGGTTTCCGGTCGGTCCCGAATTGATTTCCTCTGCATGAAAGCATAGGCTAATCCCTACGCTGGCATGGCAACGTCTCACGCTCGATCCAGTCCTGTTCCACGCCGGCGCCTCAGCCCCTCTCACCCCGAGGGCACCATGAGACTCCTCGCTCCACAGAAGCACCATCTCCTCGCAGCGCGCTGGAAACCACACAATCAGGACGGCACAAAACTTTACATGGTGACATCATGACCACGATTGCGCCTCGGGACCAACCCCTCTTCACACCGGATCCACTTTCGAACCGCTCCGTCTCCGCAAAGAACCTGCTCATCGCCGTCGACGATTCAAATGCCACCGCCCGTGCACTCCAGTACGTCGGAACACTGCTTCGAGAGACGCCCAGTGTAGCCGTCACCCTGTTTCATGTGTTGAACCCCATGCCGCGCGAATTGATGGAACATGGCGGCTCGGAAAATCCCGACATGGAGCATCAACTGGGCGAACAACTCCGCAAAGACCAGCAGGAATGGAGGCACATGGAGGAGACCCTGGAATATCCCATTCTCGAACGGGCTCTTGAACGACTTAGGAACACAGGGTTTCCGACCGAGCGAGTCACCCTGAAATTGGGATACGCGGGCGATGTCGTCGATACCATTCTGGATGAAGTGCGCTCAGGCGGTTATGGCACCCTCGTGGTCACCAGGCACGGCCCACCGGGCGCAGCACGTCTCTTCAGCAGCAGCATTGCCGATCGTCTGTCACGGGACCTCTCCGGCATCGCACTCTGGGTGATCGAGTAACGTCAGGCCGACTATCGCGCCTGGCCCTTCTCTCCTCTCGTCTCCGAGCGAGATCCTGGGCTGCACCCTCGACTCACGTTCCCCACCCAGACGCGCGCCGCAAGCAATCCGATGATCAAATCCCATCGTAGTATGAACAGCGGTCGGAAACCCGACCGGTGGCACACATACCCGCTTCAGAGATCACAGGAGGAACGACATGACCGTCGAGACGCCCCCGACCGCAGTACAGCAATACTTCGCGGCCATCGGGAAGATGGACGCGGACTCCTGGATCAGCTGTTTTGCCGAGGATGGCACGAGTTACGAACCGGGAGCACCGACACCGTTACAAGGCCATGCGGCGCTGGGTCGATTCATCCGCGGCGTGCTCGACCTGTTCCAAACCATCGAACTGACAGCGGATCATGTCTTCATCACGGGCAACAGGACGGCGGTGAAATTCACCGGCCGCGGACGAGGCAAAACCGGCCGCGAGGTTGTCGTAGAAGGCATCGATGTATTCGAGATCAACGAGAACGGAAAAATCCACACCATGTGGGGCTACTGGAACCCAGCCGCGATGATGAAGCAGCTGCAGGGATGAAAAGCAGTATTTCCAGCTCCCGCATAGACAGTTTCTGATACGTTCTTTAGAATGACGGCGTGGAATTTGAGTGGGATCGGAGCAAAGCCAGGCGAAATCTCCAGAAACACCGAATCTCATTCGATGAGGCAGTGACAGTCTTCTACGATCCACTTGCGGCAACAGTGGACGATGTCGATCACTCGGTCAGCGAACGACAATATCTGACGATTGGCTATTCTGCTCGCGGCCGTCTTCTTGTAGTAGCCCATACAGATCGAGGGACAGTCGTGAGAATCATTAGCGCCCGTCTAGCGACCGCGGGAGAAAGGAAGCGTCATGAAGCGTAAACGGCTAACTCCATCGGATGACATGCGGCCGGAGTATACCTTTGACTATGCGACAGCCGTCCGGGGAAAGTATTACCGACGATTGTTGAAAGAAGGGGCCAATGTTGCCGTCCTAGAACCGGATGTCGCAGAGGCGTTTCGAGACTCGGCTTCAGTCAACGCAGCCCTTCGTTCGCTCCTAGAGATGTCGGAAACAACGCGACGTCTCACCACCCGGCCAAAGCGAGCATCACGCAAAAAGACCGCGGTATAACCGGCATGAGACGCAGTCGAGCCTCGCAAACCAAACTCACCAGCTTCGGGATCTGTCGTATATCGAAGAAAGCAAGTAAGTGCAGAAACGTGAATATCTGCCAGTTCTAGCTGGCGTGCACGCCCTCTAAATCATTCCCGACACTATTCTTCCCAACAAGCCCAGCCTATTGCGTGTCCTGCTGGTCGGATTGTTAAGCAAAGTTGTTATTCTGGCGTGGCCGATCTTTTGCCAGCTAGGTTGCTTGGTACTGGATTTGCCTAAATTCTTGATCGTGCGTGCTGTATTTGTGAACACGCCGAAACGCAGAAATCGGAACCGGTCCGATATGAGCGGCCTCAATGATCGGCATTATCTTTCTCCCCCAGTTCGTTCCGTTGTTTCCATCGCTCCAAAAGCTCCGGCCCGCCGATAAAACTATTCTTGATCGCCGAACGATCCAGTTCAATCCAGATCGACTCATCCCATTTGTTAAAACATGGGACAAACGTCCGCCACATTGAAAGCGGATACTTCTCGTTGTATGTGGCCTCATCAAAACCCGAGAAATCGAAGACGCTTACAGCGCCTATGCTCCGCACAAATGGGTAACCTGTAGGACCGCATGCAGTTCCCCATCTGTCCAGATCAGGGATGGGCGGGTCTGGAAGAATGCTCCCTGCAGCCAAGATACCTCTAAAGCGTTCAACACTAGTCGTGTGCCAAATACCTTCTCTAAGAATTTCTGGAAACACCGCGTTCCTTTGATAGAAGCGAATCGCCTACAATAGCGTCTCGCTTGCTGTTTGTGCGTCCGTGTCGGTGTGCAGGTTAGGCGTATCCACTTCGCTTCAATCTGCTGGCATCGTACGGCACGATCTCACCGGCAAACGCCGCAAGTACCGCGGCAACACCACCAAACAGAACACCACCGATAGCCAGTAACGCGTAAAACTTTCCTGTAGCGAAAGAAGACCACAGAGATAGACTGGCAAAAACCAAGAGCAGCACTAAAGCCGCGAGGGCAACATACTTGGGAATTGAAGGCGCGATCCGCACAGCTGAGTACGTGAATGCACCACCTAAATACACATGCGCCATGACGTCAGCGGCAACCTTCACCCAGCCGTCGAGTGGCGCGCCAAAAGACAGTGTGATCGATAAGTTGTTGATGAAGCCTCCGATGAAGTACGCTAAATAGCCGCATACCGTGGCTCCTGGCAGTACCGTAATCCATCTCAGAGTATTCAACTCGCTGCCCCCTTATTGCCAACGTCCAGCTTCAGGCACGCACGGTTCGCCGAGCGTCGCCCGGAAGTATCTGTTGGGGTGCATGGCGGCTAATGGAAATGCTCGAAGCGACAATCGATAGCAAGAGCGCGGCCTCGGCGACGATATCTTTGTGCCCTTTAACTGCACGCAATTCCGGTTCGTGCATCTATATGATTCTCAGCCTGTAGTACCAGCCTTGAAGTCCGGCGTAGTCACTCAAATTTCGGTAGCGTCCGCGCTTCCCGTGCGAGATTCTCAAAACTCATCAGCACCCCGCTTCCTTTTTGCCTTCCGCATCAGGAGTTGCACTCCCTTGGTACTACCAAGAAAGATTCCCGTGACAACCACGCCCGCCACTAGTCCACTCCACGGCTCACCGAACTGCTGAAGGCTGTTATTCGCACCGTACGTTGGAACGATCCCCAGGAAGACGTACCACCAGTTCTTCTTAGTCATACATGCACTATGGCTATGTACTATCTCGTTCCGTTTAAGATGCTTGGATAAGACCCCGCTGACCCCTTTGACCAGCCGGCCTATCGGCACCTAATTAGCAGTTGAGCGGGCCAACACTTGAAGATCACTCTCCGCTCTAGCAAGTGGCCCGGTTCGTCTGCCACTGCGCGCGTCCAACGAGGGCCTTCCGAGGCCGCGCGTTGCGCGACCTGAGAGAGACCAACAAGTTGCCCTCATTCCACGATTTTCCCCTCGCTTAGCCAAAGCGGGTTGGCTGGTGGGTCCTCGACTGCGCGCGTCGGACGAGCACCTTCCCAGCGTGCGCGTTCCGCGAGCAGATTCTCTAAGATGGCCCTTCAGAACTTGTTCGTGTTCCATCTCCCGGAGGGACAGTCGGGCTGGTTCCAATTGCGCGCGTCCAACGAGGGCCTCTCTTCTTTCCACTTCTCCAAAGGATGAGGTTGCGCGGCCCTTCCCTGCGCGCATGGGACGAGCACCTTCTTAGCGTGCGCGTTCTGCGAGCAAGAAGGGCCGCGCGACCTCGTCCTTCACTCTCACTTCCACCCCTCCCCGCTCATCCCCCCGCCCATGCCGCCGAAGTTGCCGCCGAATCCGCCTTGTCCGCTCCCCCAGTACTGTCCCTTCCGGATGCGGCTATAGGGATGCCGCAGATCCGGACGGCTAAGCCACCAAAGAAACCACAAGGCACCGCTGGCCGTGGTAACGGTGATCCAGAACCCCAGTCCGCGAAAGTGTGCCTTCTTCGTGGTACTGACGCGAATTTCCTGAGAAAGAGAGGCCAAGGCCACGACCGTGCGATAGAGTCCTTCGTCGAAATGCCCGTTCTTGATCGCGGGATCGAGATACTCATGTCCGACCCTGCCGACCACCTCCCCGCCCATCACTGGAATCATCCGCCGCCCCATGGTCACGGCCGCCTGCCGCTCCTGCACCGCGAGCAAGATCAGAACCCCATGTTCATCCTGGGCGGAGCCGATGCCCCATTTCTGGTAGAGTCCCATCGCGTAATCGTTGGCGGACGGATAGGGCTTCAATGTCGGCACGGTCACCACGACCATTTCGACGCCGGTCTTTCGTTCAAGGTCCTGGCACACCGATCGAATCCTCGCGCGCCAATCCGTCTCGATAACCCCGGCATGGTCGCTGACGTAGCCCTGCGGATCGTAGTTCGGAACCGGCTCCCTCGCATGAGCCGACGGAGCCATCATCAGCAACCATGCCACCCAGAGTCCTGCAGCGAGGCTGATCATCCTGAGAGCTCCCCTCTTCATCGCGGCGTCACCATCCCGTTCGCATCGATCACGCTCATCAACGCGGCGAGATTGTCGGCATAGCGCTCGTACAGCCGCGGGACTTCCGCAGGCCCGGGCGAAATAATCCCTCGCTTGAGCTCCAACACATCGCCAAGCCCGGCAAGATCCAGGCCCGTGATGGCACGAATGCCGACGAGTAACGCATCGGACTGATAGAGGGCCGGCTGCCCGGCCAGCCGCTGCAAGCCACGCAAACAGGGCAGCAATGCCGTCAGCGACAACGGCAGCAACATGGTCATCGCTTCTTCCGTGCCGCCGCCTTCAATATACCGTTGCCGCAGGCGTACCAGATTGCCCTGAATGCTCTGTTGCACCTGATAGGCCAAATGCGTCCGATCGATATGCAGACCAATAAACGGATCTCGCCCCCAGAGCACGCGATGTTGTTCCTGAATCTCCAGATACTCCAGCGGGAACAGGCAGCGAGGCCTGGTGAGTTCCGCCTCCGTCACCACTAACGGCACCACGAACTGTTCACGACTCCACCGTTTATGGGCCTTGGCGTAGCGCTGCATGGCTTCCCGCTCATAGCCGGTGAGCATCAACAGGAGATTGAGATTCGAGCGGCCCGGCAGAAACTCCCCGCCCACCGCGCTCCCGTAGAGGAGAATGCCTTCCAATTGTGGGCCGAGCAGAGCCGTCGTTTCCTTGACGTATCGCTGCAGGAGTTGTTGAACTTCGGAGGGAATATCAAGCGCAGTGGGTTGCGTCACAAACACCTCTGTCGTAGTTGTGGCAGGATACTGAAAACGCCCGCCAGCTGCGTTCTCGCATCGTTCAGACCCTCAACGTACCGCGAGGGTACGCCTCGGCCCTTCACTCGCTGCGGCCTTGCTGGACAGACATTTTGAGCATCCTGCTGACTGTTCACGTTCAACCAACATTTCAATGCACACAACTGGTTCACTGCACGGAGAACACCGCTGGCGGACGTTTTCAGCCTCCTGTCGCATGCGCACGCGGGTCGGGCAAGAACCCCGCGGCCATGACGCGGTCCAGTAGAGAAAAGGGTGGTTGGCTTCGCAAGCCCGCGGTGGTCGAGAGCACACGATAACGGAGCCGCGCATTGCGGTCCAGTGTTCGGAAGACTCGGTCCCGCAACAGAGCCAGCACCGGGTTCCCCGTATTCCAGAATCGGCATTGTTCATCCGCCAACCGCTGCAACATCGTGACTTGCGGCCGTCGTGCCACTTCAAAGGCGCGCAATGCCTGGGCGGAAACATCATTCTGTTTCAGCCAGCTGGGAATGAGATCGGCCACCACCACCGCATCCACCATGGCCTGCATCCGTCCCTGCGAGGCGTGGGGGTTCATGGCATGGGCGGCATCGCCGATGAGCAAGGCGCCGTCCGCCACCCATCGATCGGTTCTCACTCGTCCGGTCGGCATGTAGCCGGTCTGGCTCCAATCGACGAGCCCCGGCACAATGGCCTCCATACCGGGATCGATCCGCACCCACGTACGCCGCAACGCGTCCAACCCTTGGGCCTTCACCGCTTCGTATGAACCGGCCTTGATCATGTGGAAGACATACACCTGCTCTCCCGCGGCGGGAAAGAGTCCCAAAATCTCGCGCGTGCCCACCAGATACCGCGCCTCAGCAAATCCCGGCGGGGCTTTGAGAATCGCGATGAGATAACTGTCGGGATACCGATACAGATCCGCCGTGATGCCGAGGCAGTCCCGCACCTTCGAGAAGGCACCGTCCGCCCCGACGACCAAACGTGAGCTGATTTCCACCGGTTCGCCGCGACGAGTGGCTTGGAGTCCGATGACACGGCTTCCATCACGCCGCAGTCCGGTACACGCACTGTCATACCAAAGCCCGCCGGGATTCCGCTGTTCCAACGCATCGAGGATGGCATGGTGCGCCACATTGGGGAGGGTGACTAGGGCACGATTGTAGGGAGCCGGAAGGTCGCTGTAGTCCACCGTGCAAAGCCGTTCGCCTCCGGAGCGGCAAAAGTTGAATCGATGCACCGATCGAACAGCGTGAGCCGGCAGTGTGTCGAGCAACCCCAGACGATCAAGCACCTGCTGGCCATTCGGCTGCAAAATTTCGCCGCGCAGCCCCTGGGGTGGGCTGGCTGCCCGCTCGAGCACCAAGGAACGAATGCCCTGCTGGGCGAGCATCAGCGCCAGCACGGCACCTCCCCCACCCGCACCGACGATCGCCACATCCGTTTCAATCATTGCCTGTGCCATGGCTCTCCGCCTACTCCGTCCACACGACAAATCGTTCGTGATCGTTCCACAGAGCCAGGAACTTGTCCCGCGCCTTGGCGGTCAGCTGCGCGTCGGTGATGACATCGAGCCGCTCATCATTGTACCGGTTACCGCTCGTCGTGTGGTTCGCGGACCCGGAGGTATTGATCGCATCGTCGATCACCACCTGTTTGAGATGCATCAAGGCATCATGCCGGTTGACCCTGATCGGCACACCGGCCAATCGCAGTGTCTTCACCGCGCGATGCTGCTTCGGATCATTGAGACGTTCACGATCGGTAATCACTCGAACATCCACTCCGCGATGTTTGGCATCCACCAACGCCTTCACCACCGACGGCGCGGTCAAACCGTAGACCGACACATAGATGTATCTGGTCGCCCGATCATACAAACGAACCACGCGATCGACCGGATGGTCTTCCGGAGCATAGTAGACATCGATCGTGGCGGAGGTGCAGACAGGAATATCAGTCAGGCAGACAAGCCCCAGAACGGCCCAGGCGATCAGATGAAAGGAGATCAGACGATTCATAGGACGCGAGTACGCAGTTGGACCATCATTGCGACAGGCTAAATGACACAGTGATATATGCGTCACAGGCAGGTCAGATGCACCAGCAGGATGTTCAAACCGTCGTCCCCCTGGTTCGTCGTTCGTGAAGCCTCTTCAACTGTAGCGCGCAATGTTCGATTGTTAATCTTCAATCGAACATTGAGAATTGAACATTGAACATGTTTGCGGAAAGCGACATATGCTTCACGATTCACAGATGTCGAGAGCGCCGCTGGCGGAGGCTCGCAGCAGCCTGCGAGCACCGATCACTCTACGTCAAAAAGCGTTCGAAAATGGTCGTCGGATTCTTCCCATGCCTGAGGGGAGGTCGTCGATAACCAATCGCGCAAAAACCCCTTCTGCTCGGGCGTCAACATCTGCTTGATCTGATGCGTCCGACCCTGGAGCGGCTGCAGAAACCCTGCGCGCGTTTTAAAATCGAGCGTGGCGGTACGCACATACATGTTTGTATACATGGTGGGATGCTCATCCTCGCCCTCCCCCTGCACCCACACCGAGAGAAACTTTTCCATCTGCAGCCCGGCGCTGTCCAGGGCCGGTTCGGCATCGTCATGAAACAACTCGTTTTCCGATTCTTGCAAGGGCGCCGCTTCATGCGCGCGAAATAAGAAATTTTTCTTCCACATACCCTACCCTCCAGCCGCGCGCATACTGTAAGGTAGGCATGGTGAAAGTCAAGAAAGCGGCCGGCTCCATGGTCCGACTCTGCGAGAGCCCCCTCCTCTCGACCCGTGGGGGGTCTGTTGCCTTGACAACACAAGAACGCGTTTGCTAACTTCTTGAAATTATTTAGCAGTTTGCTGCAATACACGGCGAGCTCATTAAGACACCGAGCACCGACACATAAGACGCGACAAGAATCCCCTTTAACAGGATGCTCAACATGGCCGTGCAGCAAGGCCCCAGCGAACGAAGGGACGAGGCGTACCCTTAACGGTACGTTGAGAACCTGAGAGACGCGAGAACGCCGCTGGCGGAGATGTTCAGTATCCTGTCGGACTCTTACCTTCTCAGGAGCAGATATGCAGGTGATGATCAATGGCAAGGCGGAGGAGATCGCAGGCGGCACGGTCTTGGACCTCTTGAAAGCCAAGAGTATCGAGCCGCAAATGGTCGCGGTGGAAGTGAACGATACCATGCTTGAACGGACGCACCTCGAGACCACGCAGCTCAAAGACGGCGATCACGTGGAATTTCTCTTCTACATGGGCGGTGGCCGGTGACCGTGAAGCCCCACGCAGACATCACCGAGTTGATCGGCGGCACGCCGTTGGTCCGGCTCAACCGGTTGACCAAACTGGGCTCGGCGACAATCTATGCCAAGGTCGAATCGTTCAACCCCGGCGGAAGCATCAAGGATCGCATTTGCCTCAACATGATCAACGAGGCGGAGCGCCTGGGCAAACTGAAACCGGGCGGCACCATCGTCGAACCGACCAGCGGCAATACGGGCATCGGCCTGGCGCTGGTGGCGGCGGTACGCGGCTATAAGTTGATTTTGGTCATGCCGGAAAGTATGAGCATGGAACGCGCGAGCCTGCTGTCGTCCTATGGCGCGCAACTCGTCCTCACGGCGGCCTGGGAAGGCATGAAGGGCTCGATCAAGGAGGCGGAGAGCATCGTCGCGCAGAACCCGTCGTATTACATGCCCGACCAGTTCTCCAATCCGGCCAATCCGGCCATGCACCGCAAAACGACCGGTCCGGAAATCGTGGACGCACTGGATGGACGGGTCGATGCCTTCGTCGCGGCCGTCGGCACCGGCGGGACCATCACCGGCTGCGGGGAAGTGATCAAGGAGCGAAATCCGTCCGCCAAGATCGTGGCGGTGGAACCGGCCGGCTCTCCCGTCCTGTCAGGCGGAGACCCGGGCCCTCATAAAATTCAAGGGATCGGCGCGGGGTTCGTCCCCAAGGTGTTGAACCGGACGTTGCTCGATCGCGTGATCACGGTCACCGATGATGAGGCCTACCAGACGGCAAAGTTGTTGGCAAAGAAGGAAGGACTCCTCGTCGGCATCTCCGCAGGCGCCAATGTCTTCGCGGCACAAAAAGTCGCAGAGGAATTGGGGCCCGGCAAGAATGTCGTGACCATCCTGTGCGACACCGGCGAGCGATACATCAGCATCGAAAAGTATTTCAACATTTGAACGCTCCGAATGAACGTGTGAGGCGGGAACTCAAAATGGCCTCTCAGCAAGACCGCAGGCAAGATGAAACCGGAAGCGTACCCTCGGTGGTACGTTGAGGATTTCGGCGAGCCGAGAACGCAGCTGAGTGCCGTTTTCAGCTCCTCATAGTTTTCGACATCTGCCGTCGACACAGACCATCTAGGGAGAGGAGGCTCAAAAGCGTCATCCAGCAAGGCCGCAGCGAGTGAAGGGCCGAGGCGTACCCTGGCGGTACGTTGAGGACGTGAACGATGCGAGAACGCCACTGGTGACGGTTTTCAGCCTCCGTCGGATATGGAATTTACAGAAACACAAATTAATCGCTACAGCCGCCACATCCTCCTGCCGGAAGTCGGCGGCAAGGGGCAGAAAAAGATCATCCAGGCGAAAGTCCTGATCGTCGGCGCCGGCGGCCTCGGTTCGCCGGCAGCCTTGTATCTGGCCGCGGCGGGCATCGGCACGATCGGTCTCATCGACAGCGACGTGGTCGACCTCAGCAACCTGCAGCGACAGGTGATACACCACACTCCCGATGTCGGCCGACCGAAGGTCGTTTCCGGCAAAGAGAAGATCCTGGCCCTGAATCCCGACGTGAATGTGGTGATGTATGAAGAACGGCTCACCGCGAGCAATGCCCTCAAGATCATGAGCGGCTACGACGTGGTGATCGACGGCGTCGATAATTTCCCGACGAAATTTCTGATCAACGACGCCTGTTACTTTGCCGGAAAGCCGCTGGTGCATGGGGGCATCCTCCGCTTCGACGGTCGTGTCACCACCATCATTCCAAAGAAGTCGGCCTGTTATCGCTGCGTCTTCAAGAAGCCGCCGCCCGAAGGACTCGTCGCCTCTTGCCAGGAAGCGGGGGTCATCGGCGTGCTGGCCGGCATCATCGGCACGATTCAGGCGACCGAAGCCCTGAAGCTGATCCTCGGCATCGGCCGACCGCTGACGGATCGCTTGCTGGATTTCGATGCGCGGCGCACCCAGTTTAGAGAAATCCGCATCAAGCGGAACCCCGACTGCCCGCTCTGCAGCGAACGGGCCACGATCACGGAGTTGATCGAAGACGGGGATGTCGGGCCGACCTGTGCGCTCCCGGGTCAACGTAACTTGTAGCGAAGGTGTCTCCATGTCGAAAATGAAAGCGCTCGTGTGCCGGGAATGTGGAAAGGAATATCCACCCAAAGCCATTCACGTCTGTGAAATGTGCTTCGGCCCGTTGGAAGTCAAATACAACTACGACGAGATCAAGACCACCATCTCGCGGAAGAAAATCGAACAGGGTCCGAACAGCATGTGGCGCTACATCGACTTGCTGCCGGTCGAGAGCACATCGATCATCGGACCCCATGCCGGCTTGACGCCATTGGTGCGGGCCAAAAATCTCGGCGCGCATCTGGGCATCGACGAGCTCTACATCAAGAACGACACGGTCAATCATCCGACCCTGTCGTTTAAAGATCGCGTCGTCTCGGTCGCCCTCACCCGCGCACGGGAGTTGGGATTTGAAACAGTAGCCTGCGCCTCAACGGGAAACCTGGCCAATTCGGTCGCGGCCCACGCCGCCGCAGCGGGTATGAAGTGTTATGTCTTTATCCCGGCCGATTTGGAAGCCGCCAAGGTGCTGGGGAATCTGATCTATAAGCCGAACGTGGTCGAGGTCGAGGGCAACTACGACGATGTGAACCGGCTGTGCAGCGAAATCGCCGGTGAACATGGCTGGGCCTTCGTCAACATCAACATTCGTCCCTACTACGCCGAAGGGTCAAAGACGTTGGCATTCGAAACGGTCGAACAGCTCGGCTGGCGTACGCCGGATCAGGCGGTCATTCCCATGGCCTCGGGCTCCCTGCTGACGAAGATCTGGAAGGGTCTTCACGAAATGCATGCCCTGGGGCTGGTGGACGAGGTCCGCACGAAAATCAACGGGGCGCAGGCCGAAGGCTGTTCCCCGATCGCCACGGCGTTCAAAGCCGGCCGTGACTTCTTCAAACCGGTGAAGCCGAAGACCATCGCAAAATCGCTGGCCATCGGCAATCCGGCTGACGGTTACTATGCACTCAAGGCCACCGCGGAGAGCAAGGGCGCGATGGATGCGGTGACGGACGAAGAAGTGGTCGACGGCATCAAGCTGCTGGCCCAAACCGAGGGCATCTTTGCCGAAACGGCCGGCGGCGTGACGATCGGGGTGTTGTGCAAACTCGTCAAGCAGGGACTGATCAAGAAGAACGACGTCACCGTCGCCTACATCACGGGCAACGGCCTCAAGACACAGGAGGCCGTCGTGGATGCCGTGGGACGTCCGTTCCGCATCCAGCCCAGTCTCGTGAACTTCCAAAAAACATTCAAAATGGGAAAGAACAGTGGTGGTGACTCATGATTAAGGTTCGTATTCCGACTCCCCTGCGTCCCCTCACGAAGGGCCAGGGCGAGGTTGAATCCGCAGCAGCCAACATTGTGGACATGATCGGCTCGCTCGACGCCGCGTATCCCGGCCTGAAGAACCGTCTCTGCGATGAAAAGGGCGACTTACGACGCTTCGTCAACATCTACGTAAACGAGGAGGACATTCGCTTCCTCAACGGAAAAGAGACGTCGCTGAAAGACGGCGATGAAGTGTCGATCGTTCCCGCGATCGCCGGAGGGTAACCATGACCAGCCTACGATTTCACATTCGTTTTCCCGAAAACAAAATCAAGGAGCCGATCATCTATCAGATCGGCCATGAGTACAAGGTGGTGACGAACGTGCGCCGGGCCGACGTGCGTGAAACCACCGGATGGATGGACCTCGAATTGACCGGTGAGACGGCGGAGATCGAACGCGCGATCGACGGCATCCGGACCAAAGGCTGCGTCGTCGATCCGATCGAATTAAACGTGGTGGAGTAGCAACGGGCGCCGCGTACCTCGCGAAGCGTATCTCGTTTTCCAGAGTAATATTCACTGTTCAAGGCTCAATGTTCGATCGAACATTGACAACTGATCATTGAGCATTCCAGAAAGACGAACACATGGAATTTACCGACCAACAGATTCAGCGCTACAGCCGTCACATCATCCTCAATGAAGTGGGCGGCAAGGGACAGGTCAAACTGTCAAAAGCCAGGGTGCTGTTGATCGGAGCCGGCGGCCTCGGTTCTCCGGCCGCCTTGTACCTGGCGGCGGCGGGCATCGGCACGATCGGTCTGGTTGACGGCGATGTCGTAGACTTATCCAATCTACAGCGGCAGATTCTGCATACCACCGCCACCGTCGGTGTGCCTAAGGTGGAATCGGGACGACGGATGCTGTCAGCCATCAATCCCGACATCACGATCAACACCTATCAACTGAACGTCGATACCGAGAATATTCTCGGACTGGTGTCCGATTACGACATCGTGCTGGACGGATCGGATAATTTCACCACGCGCTTCCTGGTGAACGATGCCTGCTTCTTTGCTAAAAAAACACTGATCTCGGCCAGCATGTTCCGCTTTGAAGGCCAACTCACGAGCATTAAACCCCATGCGGGATTCCCCTGCTACCGCTGCCTCTATCCCGAACCGCCTCCGGCGGGATTGGTGCCGAACTGCCAGGAAGCCGGGGTCCTCGGAGTGCTGGCCGGCACGATGGGCATTCTGCAGGCATCGGAAGCGATCAAGGAAATTCTCGGCATCGGCGAAACGATCGCCGACAAGCTGGTGATCTACGATGCATTGGACATGAAATTCCGCAAGGTATCCCGCCCCAAAGATCCGCGTTGCCCCCTGTGCAGCGCGACCCCGACGATCAAGGATCTTGGCGGAGATTACAGCGTCGCTTGCACGATCTGACATGCCTGATCTCTCGATTTCTCAACACATCCTGGATCAGATCGTCGCGCATGCGCGCGAGCTCGCTCCGTTCGAGTGCTGCGGCCTGCTCGCCGGCAAGAATAAGACGGTCACGCATCTCTACCGCATCACCAACATCGTCGCGGTGGAAGGCGCGCAAAATCTCTCGACCTTCGACGACGACAAGATCGCCCATTTGGAGCGTCTGTCTCCCGAAGAACGGGCGGAGATCGCCTTTGTGATGGATATGGGAGACTTCTCCGCGGCAAAAAAAGACATCCGCAAGAACGGGCTCGACCTTCAGGTGGTCTACCATTCCCACCCGAAAGACCCGGCCAGGCCGTCGCAGACCGATATCAAGATCGCCACCGACTACGAGGAAATCTGGCAACGTATCAACCTGCCGGTTCCGGCCTATCTCCTCGTCTCGCTGATGCACGCGCCGGCCGCAGACATCCGCACCTACTGGATTACGGGCGGACACGTGCGCCCCGCCGACATCCACATCGGCTAGCCATCCGCCTCTCCAACAATTCGTCTCCCTCCCCTACCAATCGATCGACAACGATGCCATAATCCGGCTTTGTCTTTGTCATCGAAGGGAGCATTCGATGCGATTCACGTTGTCACTCATCGTTTTCATTCTCTGCCTCTCCGGCTTGGCGAATCCCGACCAGAGCACAGCCGCCGAAAAAAGCTACTACAGCCCGATCATCAATGTGGATGTCGAGAACAGCCGCATCCTGATCTCGACGCTGGGTGCGGTCTTTTGGGTGGAGGTCCCGGAAGAGGCCAAGGCGCACATCGAGAAACTGCCGCAATCAGGATTGGTCGATATCGTGGTGGAAACGCGCGAGGGGCAACCGCCGCTGTTAAAGACCTGGAAGGTGAAATCCGGCGAATCGACCTGCCTCTACTTCGACGGCAAAGTCTGCAAGTAGGCCCCATCACGGAAGCGGGCACTCACGAGTTCCGAACGCTGAACGCCTTTCTCGCGCCGGGCGCGCCACAGGGCTCGACGCGGTGAAGATTCAGGTGGAAACAGGGCCAACTATTCCGAACTCCCTAACATGTCGTCGACCAGGGGGCGGTTGATATCCGTGCACCCCATGCAAATGGTATCGAACAGCGCTTCGTGATCGGACACGAAGTTGCGCTGATCCACCAACTGTTCGACAAACACCTGCTCGTAGCAGATATCGCACAACATCATCAGCCCGCGCGACACGGACACGGTTTTCCGGCCTGTACTTCCCGCCATGACACTCCCCCTCATCTATCGGCTCTCAGTGCCCGCCCGCGCGCTACACTGATCCCTTTTGCCTAGCCACCCAAAAATCCTCCGGCTCCAAATCCACCCCGCACACGGCACATTCGTAGATCGATTGCCCCTCCGGCAGCTTGATTTCCGTCCGGTCGATACGGCCACGGCACACATGGTAAAACCGCCCCCGGGCATCCTCAGTATCCAACGGATCATTTTCGTAAATCAGTACCATATTATTCTCGTTGCTCCTTGGTATCGTCGTTCGTATCTCGCGTCGCTCGTCTTGGCCGTCGCAGGCTGTTCTGAAAGGCCGTCCAGCAAGGCCGCAGGCTTCACGGCGAACGAGTCGTACCCTCTGGGTACGTCGCAGGAAGACGTGCAGCCGAGAACGCCGCTGGCGGGCTTTCTGAACAGCCTGTTACATCTTGAATTGGGCTTCGTACAGCCCCGCATACACCCCGCCTCGTTTCATCAGCGCGTCGTGATCTCCCTCTTCGACGATCGTCCCTCGTTCCACGACGATGATGCGATCCACGTCGTGCAACGTCGCCAGGCGATGCGCAATGATGAAGGTCGTCCGGCCTTTTGTCAGATCGTTCAGCGCTTCCCGGATTTTGACTTCCGTCTCCGTATCGATGTTCGACGTGGCCTCATCGAAAATCACGATCGGCGGGTCCTTCAACAGCACACGGGCAATCGATACCCGCTGCTTCTGCCCCACCGACAATTTCACCCCTCGCTCGCCGATCCAGGTATCATAGCCGTCAGGCAGAGTTGAGATAAAGTCGTGAGCTCGAGCCGCCCGAGCCGCTGCTTCGACACGTTCCTGTCCGGCCGACAAATCGCTATAAATGATATTTTGCCGAACCGTCCCGTTGAAGAGAAAGGGTTCCTGCTGCACCAGGCCAATCTGCCCCCTCAAAAATGACACCGGCAGATCCCGCACATCGTGCCCGTCGATCAACACCGCCCCGCCACGGACGTCGTAAAACCGCATCAGGAGCTTCAGCAGGGACGTCTTCCCCGCCCCGCTCGGGCCGACCAGGGCGATCCGTTCGCCGGGCCGCACGGTCAGGTTGACATCCGATAGGACAAGCGCGTCCTGCCGATAACCGAACTGCACCTGGCGATATTCCACCGCTCCCTGGAACCGTTCAACGGGCCGCACCACGCCGGGCCGGTCTTCTACCTCCGATTTGGTGTCCAGGATTTCGAAGACCCGCTCGCTGGCGGCGAGTGCATGTTGCAACATGTGGTTCAAGGAATGGATCTCATTGATCGGCGTGTAGAACAGCCCGAGATAAGAGAGAAACATGACGAGTTGGCCCACCGTGAGATTCCCCGCCAGCACCTCCCCCGCCCCGTACCACAAGATCAACACCGTGCCGATACTTCCCACGAACACCATGCCCGGCCAGTACCAAGACCACAACAGCATGGCCCGCAAACTGTTCTGGCTGTAGGCCTGACTCAAGCTCTCGAATCGCTGCCGTTCGTACGCATGCTGATTGAAGCCGATCGTCTCCTTGATGCCGGAGAGGGCATCCTGCAGGTAGGCATTGAGGTCGGCCACGCTCTTGCGGATCTCCGTGTAATACTTGTGCACTCGTTTCGTGAACCAGGCCGCACAGACGATCAGAATCGGAATCGGCAGGAGAGACAGCAGCGCCAATTTCCAATTCAGAAAAAACATCATGATGGTGATCCCGACCAGGGTCAGTGACGCGGTCAGCAGCCCTTCGAGCCCGTCGACGAAAATCCGCTCGACATGTTCGGTATCACTGGTCACGCGGGTCATGATCTCGCCGGTCGACCGATTCTCGAAATAACTCAACGAGAGACGCTGCAACGCCCCGAACACCTGCACCCGCAGTGTGTGCACCGCTTTCTGTTCCAGCAGGTTGTTGAACCGAACCCGCATGGAACTCATCACATTGCGCAACACGTACGAGCCCATCAACGCGCTCAGGACCCAGAGCAACATGTCTGGCCGTTTGGCCTGAATCACGTCGTCGATCACAATTTTGACGAGATACGGCGGCACCAATTCGAGCGCCGTGGCGAGACCTGCGCACACAAAGGTCACCAGCGCGAGCATCCGAAAGGGTTTGAGGTAGGACAGAACGCGTAGGAGCGAGTTCACAACGACTCGGCGATACGGGTCGGCTCAGATGGCACTAGCCGGTTCCTTTTGCCAGTATTTCTGAAACTCTTCCATCTGGGTCAGCGTGGAGAAATCGGTCATGCGATCGATGAACAATTTCCCGATGAGATGGTCGAGCTCATGTTGAATACAGACGGCATACAGGCCGCTGGCCTCGAAATCAAACGGTTTGGCGTTCCGGTCGAGCCCGGTCACCCGTACGGTCGAGGGCCGCATCACCTTCCCTCGTAACCCGTCGACGCTCAAGCACCCTTCCCATCCTTCCGCCTGTTCCGGTCCATAAAATTGGATGGTCGCATTGATGAGCACGGTCTTGGGAAACCCGCCTTCGCCGGGACAATCCATGACGACCAATTGCTGCGAGCGTCCCACCTGGGGAGCCGCAAGCCCGATGCCCGGTTCGTCGTACATGGTTTCGAACATATCGTCGATAAGTTGCTGGAATGCAGCCTTTTTTATCTCGCCCGGACTGACAGGCAACGCCTTCTGCCGGAGAATCGGATTACCGAGTTTACTGATCGCCAAAATCGCCATGCTCTACCCTCTACCTCGATCTGTATCTCTGTCGTGTCACGCGACGGGAGGCCGCGTCACTGCCTGTTGACTCTCTTCGTACCACGGGTTTTTCATGTTGCGCAACCGCCGCATCTCTCGGCGACACTAGCCTGCCTGCTTCCGACTCTTCGGCTCGGGAAGCTCGAAGGTGTCTTTGGACTGATTCCACCATTCCACCCATTCCTGGGCCCACCCCTGGCGGTCCTGTTTATTCGATGCATCCCAATCGTGAAACTCTGCTTCGTGCCGGGTCAGGGTCCACAACGACTGCACGGCCGACATTGCGACAAACTTCTCTTCATCACCAAGCAGATCGATCAACGGCTGGATCACCTCTTTCTGGCGCACATACCGCGCCTCGAACGCCGCTGCCTTCCGAATCACCGAATTCGGGTCCTTGACCATGGCCTCGATAGCCGGAGGTGTCTGCTGCGGATCGATCCTCACCGCCACCCGCAGCGCATGCTCACGAATGCGCGGCAGTTCGGAGCTCGATTTCGCCACCTCCAGCAAGGCCGGCACTGCGCCCGGCGATTTGATCATCGACAAGGTCTCAATGGCATTATATCGGACACGGGGGCCGGGCATCGTCAGGGCCTTGGTCAGGACGGGCACCGTCGGTTCTCCCAAATGTACGAACTCTCCCATCGCCCAAAACTCCTGCTTCCCTTCCAACAGCGGCAACAGAGCCTCCGCGCGTTGTAACTCCTCCGGAGTCAGAGATTTCGTGTTTGGGGCCACGGACACGTCCGGTACCGGTTCCGACTTCGGCGGTGCCTCGTAGGGCATCTGCACCGGCCAGACGATGCCGGCAGACCATGTGTTCGCCGGCACCATGCCGACCACACTCAGCACCCCGACCGTCCAGATCACCCATCGACGAGCCATCCGCCTCCCCACTCCTGTTTTCATACGATCCTTCTCCAACTCGCGTCGTTAATAGAGGCCGCCGATGCCGATGCGGCATCGACCACTCGCAGGTCCTCGATTCCTATCCCTGACCCACTGCGCTGTCATGGAAGATTAACAGGAGTCTCCCGGAATTCGCTACTCCCAGGCTCCGATAACCGCTCACTGGGGGCGTGAGGCACGTTCACCCCTCACTTCACCTCTTGCCCCTTCACCAGCACCGCACCTTTGGTGACGATACGCTGACCGGACGTCACCCCTTCCAGGACACGGACTTGCCCGCCGGATACATTCGAGACGACCACTTCACGCTTGACGTACCGCCCCGGCGCTTCCACGAGATACACGAAGTGTTTCCCGTCGATCTCGACGACCGCTTCCTTCGGAATCGCCAGGAAGGGCGTGGCATCGCCCACATCCAGCCTGAGCCTCGCAAACATCTCCGGTTTCAGACGTTGATCCCGGTTGTCCACCCAGGCGCGCACTTTAATGGTGCGCGTGTTCGGATCGACCACATCTCCGATCGACGCCACCACCGACGCAAAATCTGTCCCCGGGTAAGCTTCCACATTGATGCGACCGACCTGACTGACCTTGACCAGGGCCAGGTCCCGCTCATACACATCCGCCACCACTTGCAGCCGATCCAGATCTGCGACGGTGAACAGCACTTGGGCGGGATCCCCCCCCACGGACTGCCCCGGCGTCACCGCCCGCTCGACAACGGTACCGGCCAGGGGACTCTTCATCTCGAAGCGGGACGTGATGCGCTGCTGCGCCAGGGGCTTTTCCAATTCGGCCGCCGGAATCCGCAACGACAGCAACCGCTCCTTGGCACGACGGAATTCTGCGCGCGCCTTGATCAGATCGTTTTCAGCCTGCTTGAGATCCTTCAATGCCAAGGCCTTGGTGGCGTATAATTCCTTGGCCAATTCCTGGGCTCGACTGGAATACTCCAGCTCCGACGCTTCCTTCACAAACTCCGAATAAGCGGCGGTAATGTCGGAACTGTCGATCACGAGCAACGTCGCGCCCGCCTCGACTCGGTCGCCCAATTTGGCCCGCACCTCTACCACCCGGCCTTGCAACGGAGAGGAGATTTTGGAGTAGCGATCTTCCCCATAGGCGATCTTCCCCACCAGCACCAATTCAGGCTGCACGGGTTTGAAGTCGACCACCGCCGTTTCGATTTGACCGGTGGAAGGCAGGGCAACCTGCCCGGAGGCCGGTTCGGCCGGGGATGCAGCCGGAGCTGAAGCCGGCTCCGGCTTCTGGCTACAGGCGCACAGGACGAGGACGAGGGTCACCGCAACGGCCCGGTTCGCGACGGAGCTCATGATGCGATCTCCTGCCCGACGGAACTTTCCAGCTGAAACAGATTGTGCTGATAGGAAAAGAGCGCTTCGATAAAGTTTTGTTGGATCGTGCGGGAGGTCCGCGCTGCGTCCAGTAGATCCAGAATGGTCGCGCCGCCCCGTTCATACGCACGTTCCACGATGGTAAAGGTCGAGCGGGCGTCTTCCAACACCCCGGCCAGGTACGCTTCCACCAGACGGCGGCTCTGCAGCAGGTTTTGATAGGCCACGTCCACCTGATTCTCGACCTGGTTGACGGTCCGATCCAACTCCGCCTGCGCCGATTGCACATTGACTTCGGCCTGCACGATCCCGCCCTGATTGCGATTGAACAACGGCAAGGGCACGCCCAGGTTGAGGATCCCCATCTGCTGGTTGTCCGGCCCGCGTGATCCTTGAACCGCATACCCGGCGCCGATGGTCACATCCGGGACCCTGAAGGCCTTGGCCAGTTTCAAATCCGCTTCGCGCTGCAACAGCGCCGCCCGCCGGCTCTTGAGATCAGGCCGAATCTCCAACGCGACGGAGCGGAGCTTTCCCATATCGGGATCGACCCGCCGGTAGTCCATCTCCGTGGTCAGTTCCAGTTTCGACGCGGGCGAGAGCCGAAGCAGTTGGCGCAACTCCGCCCGTGCCGTCTCGCCCTCCTGAATCGACTCGATCACCTGCGACTGAAAATCCACCACCTGCAGCCGGATGCGGATCAGGTCGACCTCGGCGATGTAGCCCTTTTTGAAACGAATTGTGTTGACGTCCAGAATCCTCGCAAATCGGTCCCGATTCTCCTCCGCCAGCGCCAGCCGACGCTGCGCCACCACAACGCGGTAGTAGGCCTCTTTGATCGTAAAACCCAGTTGCCGCACCGCATCCTCGAAATCTGCCTCCGCCGACTGGACACCGAATCCGGCACTCTCGATGCGGTACCCGCGCTTGCCGGCCAATTCAAACAGCTGCTGCACCTGCATCGTGAGCGCCCCGGTTTTGGACAGCGTATTGCCCTGAGTAAACGACGCCACGTTACCGATCTGCGCCACGGGGTTCGGAAAGAGGCGAGCCGTAATCTGTTGCCCCTTGCTGGATTCAACCCCATACCTGGCGATCAGGAGATCCAGATTTTGTTTCAGAAACAGGGCCATCGCTTCGGACAGATTCAGGCGGACCACCGGAGGCGCGAAGGGCGAGGCAGCGATACCGATCGAGTCTGCTGCGTGCCCCGACCTGTCGGCGTGCATGGAGAAGATCAGCAGGAGGAGCGCCAAGCCGATGCGGATGCTTCGAGCCACGGCACCGCTACATAGCCTGGAGCCAGCTTCATCATGGCGCATGTCGTTGTGCATTGTGCGGGAATATCGATCAACCGAGGACAGGAGCCGCATTATACTGATTCTCCTACACATTTGGAACAACCTTGCCGGCACGACTCACTGCATTTTCAGCTCCGTCCAAGCCCGGTCGTACAGGCGAATGCCCTTTCCCACATCCCGCATCCACTCCAGGCGGACCAACTGATCCAGCGGTGGATACACGGCGGGATTGTCCCTGACCGCGGGACTGACCAACTGGCGGGCCGGCCGGGAAGCGGACGCAAAGCGGAGGCGCTCCGACGTGTGGGCGGCCACTTCCGGCTCCATCAGATAGTTAATGAACTTCATCCCAAGCGCCTTCTGCGGTGCGGACTTGAGCAAGACCAGACAATCGGCCCAAAGCGTGGCCCCCTCCTTCGGCACCACATACCGAAGCGACGGTCGCTCCGCCATGGCACGAGCCACTTGTCCTCCCCACCCGTGAGCCAGCACGACCTCGCCCGAAGCCAACAGCTGATCGTAGTGATCGCTCGTATAGGTCTTCACGAGGGGTTTTTGCAGCAGCAACCGTTCCTTCGCCGCTTCGATCACCAGGGGATCGGTGCTGTTCATGGATTGCCCCATCGACCGCAACACCGCGCCGAACACTTCCCGCTGATCGTTCAACATGCTGATCCGCCCCTTATAGCGGGGCTCCCACAGAATCGCCCAACTATCCGGCGCGGCGGAAAGGATGTCGGAATCGTAGCCGATCCCCACCGTGCCCCACAAATAGGGAACCGAAAAGCGCCCATTCGGATCGAACGGCAGCGCCTGCAGATGTGATTCCAACGACGAGGCATTCGGTATGGCCTGGCTATCCACCTCCTGCAGAAGCCCTTGCTGAATCATAATCGCGACCATGAAATCCGACGGAACCGCCACATCGTAGCCGGTCGCGCCGCTTTGCAGCTTGGCCAATAACTCTTCGTTGCTGCTGAAGGTGTCGACGACGACCTTCACCTGTTCTCGCCGCTCGAACTCCGCGATGAGTTCAGGCTCGACGTAGTCCGACCAGGTAAAGTAGTGCAGGATCGGTCTCGCCTCACCGAACTCCCCCTCCACGCCTTGGCCACAGCCGGAGAGTCCCAGGGCCAGGGGAAGCAGCGCCACGCCGGTCAGCACCATGCTCCGAAACCATGTCTTCACTTACACCTCGCGGCGCTGCAGCTGGAGAGAAAGCGCGACGCAGCCCATCGAGACCAGTACCAACAGCGCCGACAGCGCGTTGATTTCAGGCGTCACGCCGGATTTGATCATCGAATAGACCTTCAGGGGCAAGGTGGTTGCGCCGGGACCGGCCGTAAAAAAGGTCACGAGAAAGTCGTCGAGCGAGACGGTAAACGCCACCAGGATCGCCCCCCAGATGGCCGGGCGTAGCAGCGGAAAGGTCACATAGCGGAACGTGTGCCAGGCATCTGCGCCCAAGTCTGCAGCCGCCTCGGGCAAGGCCGGATCCAGTTTGCGCAAACGGGTCCGGATCATGATCGTGACGAGGGGAAGATTGAACACGATATGGCCGAGAATGACGGTGGTGAGGCCGAGCGGCAGCTTGATCATCACAAAGAACAGCATCAAGGCCACGCCCATCATCACCTCGGGAATCACAAGGGGAAGCACCAGACTGCCTTCGAGGAGCTGTTGCCGGCTGCGCGACATCCCCTCCATGCCGAAGGCGAACAACCCGCCCAGGCCGGTGGCTCCGATGGTCGACACCACGGCGATGACCAGACTATTCGCCGTCGCCGCCAACAACGCTTCGTCATGGATGAGCGCGGCGTACCATTTCAACGTCGTCCCTCGCCAGGCCATGGAGAGATGCGCGGCATTAAACGAGTACAGGATGAGCACCAGGATCGGCCCATACAGAAACAGCATGACCAGCAGACTGACCGCTCGCAGCCCCACGGCCTTCCGCCTCATCGTCGCTCCACCGGACCGGCCGACCGATCCCCCTGGCGGTAGTACAATACGACCGCAGCCATGACGACCGCCATCAGCACGAACGACACCGCCGACCCCAGAGGCCAATCGCGCGCCACCAGATACTCGTGTTGAATCAAATTGCCGATCATCATACTACGCGCTCCGCCCAACAGATCCGGCGTGATGAACGACCCGATCGACGGAATGAACACCAGCACACATCCGCCGACGATGCCCGGCATCGTCAAGGGCACCACCACCCGTGTAAACACCGCCCATCGGGATGCGTAGAGATCATAGGCCGCCTCCACCAACAGCGGATCCAGCCGCTCGACCGCCACATAGAGGGGCAGCACCATGAACGGCAGATACCCGTAGACCAATCCGATCACGACGGCCGTCGGCGTATAGAGCAACTCCAGCGGGGTAGCGACCAATCCCAGGGACACCAACACATGGTTGATGAGCCCGTCATGCCGCAGGAGAATCATCCAGGCATAGGTGCGGACGAGGAAGTTCGTCCAGAACGGCAACATCACGAGAAGCAGCAGCACCGGCTGCCAGCGGGCCGGACTTCTGGCAATCATGTACGCCAGTGGAAAACCCAGGACAAAACAGCAGGCCGTGGTGAGCATCGCGTACCACAACGAGTGGCTCAAGATTTTTCCGTAGAGGGGATGCAGGAGATCGACATAATTCGCCGTCGTGAATTCCCACACGATGCCGCCATAAGTCCCGCGCGATGCGAAGCTGACGGCAAAGACCAACCCGAGCGGAACGAGGAAAAACAGGGCCATCCAGACGAGACCGGGCACGGCCAGCCAGCATGCGCGGCAGGAGTTTCGCAGGGTCACGGTGACGGATGCAGTGCGATGCCCCAGCATGTTCACTCGAAAAATAATCGCCCATCGGCCGGGGACCAGTGGAGGAAGATGTGCTCGCCGGGCGTGAAGGCCACTGTGGCCGTACCGCTCGTCCTGGCCTCCCAGAGACTCTCGCGGCCCACCCGCACGAGATATTTCGTTTCACTTCCGGCAAACAGCGTCTTTTCGATGCGACCGGACACGAGGGGGTCTGTAGCGGCCGGTCGTTCGCGCGACAGGCGGAGCTGTTCCGGCCGGAGCGACAGAGTGGCAGGATGACCGGGCGGTTCCGCGGTTTCGGTCCGCAGCAGCAATGGAGACGATTCGGCGTCGGTGGGATGAAAGAGACGCCCCTCCCCCATCCTGTCACCCAGGCGACCGGGCAATTCATTCGACACCCCAAGAAATCGCGACACGAACAGGTTGCACGGCCTGTCATACACCTCGCGCGGAGTTCCCACCTGCCACATCCGCCCCTGGTGCATGACGGCAATTCGATCCGACATCATCATCGCCTCTTCCTGATGATGCGTGACACAGACACAGGTCAGCCCGGCCTGCTCCTGGATGGATTTCAATTCGACCTGCATGGCCTGCCGCAACTGTTGATCCAAGGCCGCCAGCGGCTCGTCAAGCAACACGACCGCCGGTTTGTTCACCAGGGCCCTGGCCAATGCAACCCGCTGTTGCTCGCCGCCCGATAACTGTCCGGGCATCCGCGATTCCTTGCCATGCAGCTTGACCATCGTGAGCGCCTGCCGCACCTCCTCGTCGATCTGCGCGGCAGGAACCCGCCGCATTTTCAGGCCGAACGCCACATTGTCTTTCACGGTGAGATGGGGAAACAGCGCGTAGGATTGAAACACCAGGTTGACAGGCCGCCGGTTCGGCGGGACCCCGAGCATGGATCGCCCGTCGATCCGCACATCGCCTTCGTCCGGATCTTCAAAGCCGGCCAACATGCGCAGGAGGGAGGTTTTGCCCGCGCCGCTGGGGCCGAGGATGGAGAAAAATTCGCCCCGACGCACCTCGAAGCTGACCCGATCTACGGCCGTGACCGCCCCGTGGCGGCGCACGATGCCCTGAATCTCAATGGTCGCCGCTGCGGAGGAACTGGAGGAAGAAGAGGCGATGACGGAAGGGATGGAAGAGTTGGCCATCGGGGGCTGGACTCAGACCGCCGCGCCGGCGGTCACGGCTCACGGCTCTACGCCGACTTTGGAACTCACATCGCGCAGATGCTTGCGCACACGCACACGGTGCTCGTGTTTCCGCAACAGTTCGCGCCGGATCACATCGCGGTCTTCCGCGACGATCCGCACAAGCCGATCGTTGTCCTCGGCATGATTGCGGACGAGTTCGGACAGCCGCTGCACTTGTCGCTCCAATCGCTCGAGTCGCCACACCATTTCCATCATCGGATTGGCCGGCTCGATCGCCGGTTTCATCACTGCCGGACGGGCATTCTGCTTCTTCATGTCCGCTCCTTCATCGTGGACCCGAGCTGACGTCGGGGTTGCGCGTTGTTCGTAGTATCGACCGAGATCGAAATGAAGTCAATCATTCTGCGTCCTTTCTATTCCCTCTTCGTCCTGCTACAATCGCGTTCGCTATGGCGAAGATTTTCACGATGGTCCTGGCGGGAGGAAAAGGCGAACGCCTGCAGCCCCTCACGGACCAACGCGCAAAACCCGCGGTCCCCTTCGGCGGGAAATATCGCATCATCGATTTCACGTTGAGCAACTGCCTGAACTCCGGCCTGCGACAGATGGCCGTATTGATCCAGTACAAGTCGCACTCCCTCGACCGCCATATCCGCACGGGATGGAACATTCTCAATCCCGAACTGGGTGAATACATCGTCTCGGTCCCACCGCAACAGCGCATCAGCGAGGAATGGTATCGCGGCACCGCCGATGCGGTCTTCCAGAATCTTTTTCTCCTGGATACCGATCAACCTGAGTACCTTCTCGTACTGGCCGGCGATCACATCTACAAGATGAACTATGCCGACATGTACAACCTGCTCATTGAGAAGCAGGCCGATGCCATCGTCGGCGCAATCGAAACCCCGCTGGCGGAAGCGAACCGCTTCGGCGTGATCGCGGTGGATGAAGACCGGCGAATTTTGAGCTTCGATGAAAAGCCCGAGCACCCGATGCACATTCCCGGCGACCCGAGTCAGGCGTTCGTTTCCATGGGCATCTACTTATTCCGCACGGAGGTCGTGCGCGAGCAGTTGATCCGGGATGCCAAGGAAGGCACGAAGCACGATTTCGGCAAGAACATCATCCCCCGGATGATCAAAGAGTGTCGTGTCTACGCCTTCAAATTTCAGGACGAAAACAAGAAGGCCGTGAAGTACTGGCGGGACATCGGGACCCTCGACGCGTATTGGGAAGCGAATATGGATCTGGTCTCCGTCGATCCGCAGTTCAACCTCTATGATGGACATTGGCCGATCCGCACCTACCAGGGCCAGTTTCCACCAGCCAAGTTCGTCTTCGCCCAGGACTTTCAGGGCGGCCGCATGGGGGTGGCGTTGGACTCCATCGTCTGCGGCGGCTGCATCATTTCCGGCGGGCGCGTCCAAAACTCGGTGCTGTCGCCGCACGTCCGGGTCCATGACCATGCGGATGTCCGGGAATCGGTGGTGATGGAAAACGTGGTCATCGGCGAACATGCCCGCATCCGCCGCGCCATCATCGACAAGGATGTCATCATTCCGCCCAAAACCGTGATCGGCTTCGATCCGGCCGCGGATCGCCAACGTTTCAAAGTCACCGATTCCGGATTGGTGGTCATTTCAAAGGGAATGAAACTGCATGCCGCCGTCGATCCATCCGGTTGATCTGGTCGCGACTCTTCGCCAACGACACCTCACCCCTGCGATCATCTTTCTCACCTCGAGACGGGCCTGCGACGAAGCGATGCAATCGTTCGAGCGCAGTCAAATCACCCTGCCGAAAACGCAACAAGAACAGATCGCCCGCGTCCTGGCTCAGGTCACCGAACAATATCCCAGCATTGCCGAACATCCGCTGATCGAAACCGTACAACGCATCGGGGTGGCCGCGCACCATGCGGGACATCTGCCGTCCTGGAAGATCGCCGTGGAAGAGTTGATGCGCACCGGCTCACTCGACGCCGTTTTTGCGACGACCACGCTGGCCGCCGGTGTGGACTTTCCCGCCCGCACCGTCGTGGTGACGCAATCCAGCATCCGCAAGGCGCGCGATTTCACCGACCTGACCGCGAGCGAAATCCAACAACTGGCCGGCCGCGCCGGCCGCCGCGGGAAGGACCTCGTCGGATTTGCCGTCATCACGCCCTCTCCCTACATCGATCTGACGGTCCTGACCAAGGGCCTCACCGGACAGCCGGAGGCGATCCATAGTCAGTTCGTGATCACGTATCCAATGGTATTGAACCTGCTCAAGGCGCACCCGCGCGAACAGATTCAATCCATCCTCGCCAAGAGCTTCGCCCAATTTCAGCTCAATCAGCGCACGGCGGTGCTCGAAACCAAACTGGATGGGCTGAGGGCGGAAATGGAACCGTTCGGCCCGCGCGTCTGCTCGGACTGGATCACGCAATGGCAGGTCTTCGAACAGGCCCGTAAACGGAAAAAGCCCCGCAACCCCTTCGCCAGGCAGGAATCGCCGGAGGTCGCGGCCCGGATGCACTTCCTCACTCCCGGGCGTGTGGTTGGACTGGTGCGAGGACGCGGCATCATTCTTCGCCAGTATCGCAGCAAAGGCCAGCATGCCCCGATGGTCACACTCCTGCGGGAGGGCGGCTCTCTGAACGAGTGCCCCGCGTCCATCGTCACACAGGTCTTCGATCGCACCTTCGATTGCGAAGAAACTTCGTCCTATCCTTGGTGTACGGCGCAGTCGCTGGACCAGTTGACGCACCACCTCGCCGATCTCCCCCCGAGGTTGCCGATCCTGCCGATCCTGACGCACCAGAACGAGGAGACTCCGCTCGACAGTTCCATCGTGCAAACCCTGGGAGACTTCGCCTGCCCCGCCTGCTCGTCTCGGCAGGCGTGCCAGCGCGATTTCCCCCGCGCCTCGCGGGTACGCCAGGAGATCCAGCGGCACATGAAGTCGATTCAAGCGCTTCAAACGAGCTTATGGCACCGCTTTCAGGAGCGGATCGATGTGCTGGAGCGGTTCGGCTACCTCAACGCCCAGGCCCAACTCACGGCCGATGGAGAATGGGCACGATTGATCCGCATCGATCACTCGCTGCTCATCACCGAGTTGATTCGTGCGGAAGCCTTCGGCGCGATCGATCCCCCCTTGCTGGCGGCCGTGATGGCGAGCATCGCCCATGACGACGATCGCCCCGGCTCCTTTCCCCGCGGCAGCGCGGGACTGGTCACGCTGCTGTTCCAGGTCCGCAAACTGGCAGAGGGCCTTGCCCCGCATGAAGCCCCGCCGATGCTCCGCGCCGACGTGGCGGCACTGACCGAACGGTGGGTGGCGGATCAGACGCTCACCTGGATCGGTCTTGCTCGATTGACCACCATGGCGGAAGGCGACATGTTCCGACTGTTTGCGCGGACGATCGAGTTCTTGTCCCAACTCAAGACGTTGAAAAGCACCCATCCTTCGCTGGCGGAGTCAGCCGAGAAGGCCATTGCCGCGATGCGTCGAGGCGTGCTGGAGGAACTGCCGTGAGCGCGTCGCTCGTCGTTCGTGAAGCGTCGTTCGTCTCGCGTCTCACCTTTCACCTTTCACCTTTCACGAGGCATTGGTGACCACCCACGAACTGGAAGAATTATTGCTGCAGCAGCCGGTCGCCCTGCTCCACCGCCTGGCGCGAGGGCGGATCAGTCGGCACTTTCGCTCCGGCAAACGGAAGCTCGTCGATTTGCTGCTCCAGGCCTCTGCCGAGAATCGCCCGGGGCTGGAGTCGGATCTCCTGGCGCTGATTGAAGAACGCACCAGCCGACAGCCGGCCGCACCGGCACCGAAAGCCAGCCCTGCCGCCTCCCACACGCGGCCGGCCCCACCCCAAGCCGCCCAACGCACGCACAAAGCAGAGGAGCACAGCCATCATGAGCCGCCGGTGTCGCTCCACGACTGGTTGTCTGGCCTCGGGGTCCCGTCACCGCAGCCCTTCGTGCCGGATGCCTGGCAAATTGAGGCATTGGCTCGTCTGGCGGAAACCGATGTCGTCGTGAGCGTCCCGACCGGAAGCGGAAAAACCTATGTGGCCATCGAAGCCACCAAACGGGCGATGCAGGACAACCGCACCGTCATCTACACGTCGCCGTTGAAAGCCCTCTCCAATACGAAGTTTACTGAATTCTCACGCATGTTCGGCCCCGGACAAGTAGGCATTCTTACCGGCGATCGCCGGGAGCACGCTCAGGCCCCTCTGCTCATCATGACCACCGAAATCCTCAGGAACCTGCTCTACGATGCGGCCGGAGGCGAAATCGATGTGCGCTTGGACACCCTCGGTCTGGTGATCATGGATGAATCGCAATACCTGGCGGATCCGGAACGCGGGGTCGTGTGGGAGGAGACGCTGATTTTCTGTCCTGCTCAGGCGAGACTGCTGCTGCTCTCCGCCTCGATCGGGAATCCGCAGGACATTGCCGATTGGTTGACCGCCATTCGCCCCACGCCCTGCTCGCTCATCCGTCACACGAAGCGGTCGGTGCCCCTGCGTGCAGGCTACCTCCATCCCAACGAAAAACTCACCCCGTTGTTCAGAACGGCCGGAATCCCCTACGGCCAGCCCTACCTCCTGCACCCCGAAGCCAAGCGCCTCTTTGCGGAGTATGAAGACGAAACCGGCTCGTCCCGCTCACGGTGAACGCGTAGACGCGGGAGCAAAGGGAGCTGATGGCGTATGGCTGATAGCGAGAGCATGAGTGGCCCCGAACGCTCATTCGTTGGGTCTCCGGCTACCAGCCATCAGCTTGTCGGTCCGACTGCGCGACGAACGACGGACAGACACACAGTGTCGACGGGCTTGGTTTGGCGCAGCACGAAGGATGCGTCAGACGACGTCTAGCAGGATGCGGAAAAACTCAATTTTTGCATGACAGCGCGCGGTGGGCGCCACATGTCGTCCCGCGTCACGACACGCTACAGGATGCGCAAAAAGGCCGTCCTCATCACCCGTCGTTCCTGAAACGTCGTTCCGTCTTTCGTTTCAGCCCGCTTGAGGATCCTGACGAGATACGTTTCACGCTTCGCGGATGTTGAGAACGCCGGCGGCGGACTTGTTCCGCAACCTGCTAGAAGGTATAAGTGAGTCCGACCGTGGGTCCATGCCTCAGCGTCTGAAATTCCGTCAACGAGGCTGTGCTGGTGGATCCGTCCGATCCATAGAGCTTCCACTGATCCCCTGCCACGATTCGATTCCACCAGACTCGGTAGCCACCCGTCAGATGGAGTCGATCCCAAATCCTGACTCGCAGATTGAGATCCGCATCGGTACCCACCCCGAACCCGACCATCCTGAAACTTGGGTCCTGGGCCAGGTCGGTGCGAAGATGATGCACGTCTTCGTTATTCAGATACGATAAGAGCAGCGCAACCTTTGCCTCGATCGTCACCCGCGGATCGAGCTTATATTCCAATTCACCGCCGACACGGCCGGACAGCCAGGTGGCCGTGTTCGTAATCACGGCCTGATTGCGAAACCCGACCGTCCCGACAGGGGAGCAGCGGAATTGCGCACTCGGAGCCGAGGCCGTGGTACATTCCGCCTGGGTCAACCCCGTCGCCACATGGCGCTCCCGCCAATACTGCAACCCGGCGAACACTCCCAGGCTGCCCTTGTTGTCCTGGAAGGTATACGCTGTTCCGCCGAGATCCCCTGTGAGATACCAGACATGGTCCCCGCCGATGTCGCTGAATGTGCGCGAAAACCGGTGTTCCCCGCTCACTGTCGCCCCCTGAGAGGCCGCTCCTTGCGCGCTGAGAAAATCGTCGTCGGTGAGACGCCCTCCGCCGACGGCTCCATACCCGAACATCCCGCGCACAAACATCTTGTTTTTCAACTGCACCTTCCCGCTGATCTCGGTCATGTTGGTGCCGGTGTCTTTGTATTTCAGTTTGGAAGTCGGATTGCCAAGATTGGCGTCCAACCCCGAAGCATTGTGGCTCCAAATCGTTTCGCCCTGACTGAACCATTCGGAAATCTTCAGGTCGATACGAGCAATAGAGGAGGATTGGGAAGCCGGTACTTCGGCTCCTGCGGAATCCGGCCCCGAGCACAACAGGACGGCGCATACCGCGATGAGAAGAACGCGCAACGGGATCATATCGGAGCACTCCCTTCCTGTCCGGGCCGATACACCGTCCAGCATGAGCGCGAGACTACGTATCACAGCCGGAACAGGGCGCCCACTGATACCGTACCTGTCGCGGATGGTCAACAACTTTCTCCACGTTCAGGCAGGCCGCCTGGGCCCGGTTCGCATCACCCTATTTCCCTAGGCCATCCACCTCACGTTGTCGACATGTGCGACATCCGGTTTTGTTCATCTGAGTGCCAAGACCCTACAGGAGGAAAAAATTTCCCCCAGAGCATTTCTACGGGAGACCTCCCTCCGAAACTTACGGGAGGCACACGAAATTTTTGCTTGCCTATTCGGTTTCGATCCGTTAGGGTCGCCTCTGACAGAATTTCCTGACGGGATTCTCACCGAACTCCGCTGAGCCAGTCCCGACAATCTACTAAGAAGAACGCCGGATCCTCGCTTTGTGGCACACCTGTTGCTCACGAACAAGCGATTCGCTTTTTCATTTCAGGACGATCACCTAAGGGAGTACCGACTATGACGTCAGTGCGCACCACACCCAATCAGTATCCACCACACATCGCAGCGCGCCGTATGTCGAACTTGTTCATACTCCTGATGCTGATCTGCTGGTGTTGTGACTTCGTCGGAGGAACCTCGAGTGCCTTCGCGCAGAATATTCAATTCACCCCGAGCTCCATTTCCTTGACCGTTGCGCAAGGAGGTACCGCCAGCGGCACCCTGAGTTTGAAGAAGTCGGATACCGCGCAGCATAGTTATTTCATCAGCGCAAATCAGTCCTGGATCTGGCTGAATCCCCCCTACGGCAGCACGCAAACGATTACCACGGAAACAGATACCCTGACCGTCACCGTCAATACGGCGAGCATGGGACTGTCCGCCGGGACCTACTCAGGCACCATCTACATCGGACAATCCGGCCCCGGGGTCTCGACAACGTGGCGCATTCCAGTCACGGCCACGGTCACTGCGGCAGGCACCACCCCACCCCCACCGCCGCCGTCGACGACGCCCCCGCCGCCCTCCACGACACCGCCCCCGCCTCCACCCTCCACGACGCCGCCTCCGCCGCCGTCGACCACACCACCGCCGCCCCCGCCGAGTAGCGCGTTAAAGCCCTTACTGCAGGCCTTTCCGGCGGCCTTGTCCCTGTCCGCCCCTAAGGGCAGCACAGCCAGCGGCGTCTTCAATTTGCAGAAGTCCAGCACGCAACAGAGCACCTACAACATCAGTGCTGCCCAGTCATGGACCTCCCTCAATCCGCCCTATGGCAGCACCCAGACCATCACAACCGAAATCGACCCCATCACTGTGTCTGTGAACACCTCCAGTATGAACATCGGTTCCTATTCCGGGGTCGTCTACATCGTTGAGAGCGGCCCCAACGGCTCGCAAACTCTGCGTATCCCGGTCTCGCTCTCGGTGCTGGCCAGCGGCACCACCCCACCCCCGCCGCCGCCGTCGACGACGCCCCCGCCGCCCTCCACGACACCGCCTCCGCCTCCACCCTCCACGACGCCGCCTCCGCCGCCGTCCGCCACTCCGCCGCCGCCCCCGCCGAGTAGCGCGTTAAAGCCCTTACTGCAGGCCTTTCCGGCGGCCTTGTCCCTGTCCGCCCCTAAGGGCAGCACAGCCAGCGGCGTCTTCAATTTGCAGAAGTCCAGCACGCAACAGAGCACCTACAACATCAGTGCTGCCCAGTCATGGACCTCCCTCAATCCGCCCTATGGCAGCACCCAGACCATCACAACCGAAATCGACCCCATCACTGTGTCTGTGAACACCTCCAGTATGAACATCGGTTCCTATTCCGGGGTCGTCTACATCGTTGAGAGCGGCCCCAACGGCTCGCAAACTCTGCGCATCCCGGTCTCGCTCTCGGTGCTGGCCAGCGGCACCACCCCACCCCCGCCCCCACCATCTCCAACCGGGAGCGCCACGTCACCACCGCCGCCGCCCTCCGGCACGGGAACAGGCACGGTCACGGTGACCTGGAACGCCAATACGGAAGCGGACCTCAGAGGGTATCGCGTCTATGTCGGCACGGCCTCGGGTGTGCGTTCTCAGTCCTTCGACGTGGGCAACGTCACCTCAACGCGATTGACCCTGCCCCTCGGATCGACCTATTGGTTCTCCGTGACCGCATACGATACGAGCGGCAACGAGAGTTCGCCCTCCGGGGAAATCAGCAGAAGTCTGTTTTGACCAAGATGTCTGGTCGACAGACTTGACCGATCTTCCCTCAAGCCTGTATAACGGGCCCTGTACTTGTGAGCCCGCTCAGAAGGAACAACCCTTCGAGCGGGCTCACAAGCGTCAAACGCGCCCGTAGCTCAATGGATAGAGCATCTGACTACGGATCAGAAGGTTACAGGTTCAAGTCCTGTCGGGCGCGCCACACCGCCGACCGTTCCTTAGCATTCCCCCGCTAACGACACGTTTCATCGCGATGCTCACGCGTCTTCGACCGGAACGTCATAACCGGCTCACGCGCAGTCGTCCTCGTTAGCGTCCTCGCCTCAGCGATCGTCACGAAACCCCATTCGCCATGCGCATCCCTGCGACCGGCC
>Ga0268299_1001595_pt1 | contig 37122 bp, 35 predicted proteins | sample NOBtaG_FD_193484 | JGI IMG/M metagenome (GOLD analysis project Ga0268299, IMG submission 193484) | Activated sludge microbial communities from bioreactor in Nijmegen, Gelderland, Netherland - NOB reactor | ecosystem: Engineered > Bioreactor > Aerobic > Activated sludge | place: Netherlands... | reverse complement strand
GGGTCGCCGGGAGGAGTCGTACTTCGACCGGCGGCCTGCTCCGCGCAGCGGCTGACGCCGCGCTTCGCGCCCTCCGGGCTGCGCAGGGCCGCGCACGACACGCCAGCCGGCGAGCGACGGGCGGCGGGTTGTGCGCACGGTGCCCCGTCGGACGAGACGTCCCGTCCAGCGCCGCCGGCTGGTCTGGGCCCGCTGGAGGAGACGTCCAGTCCAGCGCCGACGGCCGGGCTCGGCGCTGCGAGCGCAGTGAACCGCCGCTGCCTCGCTGGCCCGCAGCGCAGCGCCGCGACTCGAGGCGCACGACGCAGGCCCGAGGAGCTGACCCACTGGGGCACCCCTGCCACGCTCCGCGAGAGGCCAGGCCTCAGTCGAGCAGGAACGTGTAGTTGTACGTGATGGTGGTCGACACGGCCTCGCCGGCCTTCATCGCCGGCTTGAACTTGAAGCGCTTGAGCGCCTCGCGCGCCGCCTCGTCGAGCCCGTACCCGGGCCCCGAGAGAATCTTCACCTCGGTCACGTGCCCCTCGAAGTCGACCGTGATGCGCAGGCGCACCGTGCCTTCGACGCCCGCCCGCTTCGCCTCCTCGGGGTACGGAATCTTCACCTCGTCTTGCGCCACCGGGTCGGAGTCGGCCCCGCCGGGCGGCACGTACTTCGGTGCCTTGTACGCCTTCACGTCCTCCGGGTTCGGAGCCTGCTTCGGCATCGAGCCCATCGCCGAGTTGCCCACCGGCGCCGCGAACGTCCCGCTCGTCGACGTGCTCGACATCGTCATGCCGATGAAGATGGGAGGCGGCTTCGCCTCTTCCTTCGGCGCCTCCTCGGTCGGCGGCGGCGGCTCCTCCACCGGCACGGGCAGCGGCTTCGCGACCTTCACTTGAGGCTTCGGCGGAGGCGGCTTCGGCTTCTCGGGCTCCGGCTCCGGCTCCGGCGGAGGTGGCGGCTTCGGCGGCTCGACCTCGAACATCACGAGCTCGATCGGCTTCTGGCTCTCGGCGCCCCGCAGCGACGGGTCGAGCGACATGACGTACGCGGCATGCCCCAGGATCGAAAGCGCCAGCGTCGCCGCCAGAATCTTCGTGGGGTCGTACCGGGGAAGTCGTTGCACCGCGACCGACATTGATACTCCGTGACGCCTAGGGGCTGCCACCTGGAGAGGGAGCAGGCGCCGCTTCCTTCTGGATGTTCAGCGCGAACTTCGCGATGCCTTGACCCTTGACGACGTCGATCAGGTGCATCACGCGGCCGTAGTTCAGCGACTGGTCCGCGGTGATGATCGCCCGCGGGTCCGACTCGGTCTTCTTCTTGTCGTCGATCAGGCTCTTCAACCCCGCCTCGTCGACCTCGGTTCCGTCGAAGTAGATCTTCGCGTCCTTGTCCATCACCACGTTGATGAGGCCCTGCACCGTCTCGGTCGTCGACGCCGCCTTCGGCAGATCCACCTCGATCGTCTCGCGCACGATGAAGCTCGCCGTCACCATGAAGATGATCAGGAGCACGAGCGTGATGTCGACCAACGGGGTCACGTTGATCGAGACGATCTCGTCGTCATCGTCTTGTTGAGCCGCCGCCATGACCTATGCCTTCCCGCCGCTCGCGGCGCGCAGGTGGCCGACCACCGCGTGACCCAGCGAGGTCGTGCGCGACGTGATCGTCTTCAGCGCGCGCGTCAGCGCGTTGTAGCCGACGACCGCCGGAATCGCGACCGCGAGGCCGACGGCGGTGGCGACGAGCGCCTCAGAGATGCCCGCCATCACCGTCTGCTGAATCGCGCTGCCCTTCGCGCCGGTCTGACCGAGATCGTGAAACGCCTTGATGATGCCGAGCACCGTGCCGAACAGCCCGATGAACGGAGCGTTCGAGCCCAGCGTGCCGAGAAACGACATGAACCGCTCGTACTGCGGCTTCTCGCGCGCGACGGCGGCCGCGATGATCTCTTCGACCGCGTCGGGGCCCTTGCCGGCGCTGTCGATCGCCTCGCGGACGACGGCGGCCTCCATGCCCTTCTTGCCCGAGAGCGCCGCCTTCACCGCGTCGAGCTCGCCGCGCGCGAGCCGCACACCCAGGCTCTCGGCGTCGGGCAGCCGGTGCGAGCTGAAGAACAGCGCGCGCTCGAGCATCACCGCGATCGAGAGAATCGACAGCACCGCCAGCAGCCACAGCACCCACTCGGCGCTGCCGAGCGTGACGCCAAGGAGCTTGCGGGTCAGCCAACCCTGCTCCGCGTTGGTGAGCTGCGCGAGCACGACAGGAAATAGGTTCATGGGCGAGGCATCTCTCGTTCGTAAGACCGGCCTAAGTCAACGTAAACGTACGGGCGGGAAGAACATTTCGTTTCATTCATCATGCAGCCGCCTTCTGCATGCGCGCGGCGAGGCTCTCTAAGATGCGCAGGAGCTGTTGTCGTTCCGAAGGCTCGAGCATGCCGAGGAACAGCTCCATCGCGTGCGTGGTGGCCTCGTCGAGCTTCTCGGCGACCTTCACTCCGGTGCGGGTGAGGCGCGCGCGGATGACGCGACGGTCGGCTCCGTCGCGGTCGCGCTGCACGAAGTTGCGGCGCGCGAGCCGGTCGATGATGCCGGTGATGGTCTTCTCGGACGAGGCGATGCGCCGCGCGATCTCACCCATCGTGAGCGGGCCGTCGAGCTTGAGCCACATCAGCGCGTGAATCTGCGGAGCCGTCAGATCGAGCTCGTCGCACGCGGCCGCCATCGGATCTCTCAGCGAGCGCCTGCGCCCGAACGCCGCCAGCACGTCTCTCAGACGTTGTACGTCGCTCGCGCTCGAGTGGATGCTCCTCATTGTGGAATATCCCTGTTAACGGCAGTCCTCCTGACGGTCAACGTGGCCGGATCCGGTCACTCTCCCCGTCAGTGACGGCGATCGCATTCTCGTGTACGACCCGCGGCCGACTTCATGAGCTCCGTCCTGATCGCCGTCGCGGCGCTGTCCCTGTCCCAGGCTGCACCCGCCCAACCGCCCGCCAACCTCACTCCCGCCCCGGGCGCCGTACGCAAGCTGACGATGGACGACTGCGTGCGCGAGGCGCTCGGCGCGAGCGGCCAGATGGTCGAGCAGCGCGGCAAGATCCGCGAGTGGGAAGGGCGCCTCAAAGAGGTCGAGTCGACGTTCTGGCCGAAGCTCCAGGGCCTCACGTACCTCGCGCCCATCTACGGCGTGAAGGCCGTCAACGCGCCGAGCATCTACCACGTGCCCACCTCCTACGTTCGCGACTTCTCGAGCTGGGGCCCGTACTTCAAGTTCCAGGGCATTCTCGCCCAGCCCCTCGGCACCTTCGGCCGCTACGACTCCGGCAAGGAGGCCGCCACCGAGCGCATCGAGGTGCAGAAGGCGATGTACGAGTCGGCGCGCAACGCGCTCGCGCTCGAGGTCAAGAAGTACTACCTGCTCCACCTCTACGCGAAGAGCTTCCTCCCCTCGCTCGACCTCGCGAACCGGCTCCTGAAGGAAGCGCAGGACAAGGCGAACGAGGAGTTCAAGACCGGCTCCGGCAGCGTCACGCAGGTCGACCTCAACAAGCTCAAGTTCGGCGGCGGCGAGCTCGCGAAGGCGCAGATCCAGGCGGACATCGGCTCGAAGCTCGCGCTCGCGGCGCTGAAGCACACGATGGGCATGCCGCAGGACGCTCCGGTCGACGTCGCCGAGGCGGTGCTGCCGCCGGTGCCGGCAGACGCCCTGCGGCCGCTCGCCACCTACATCGACCTCGCCGCCGAGAAGCGGCCCGAGGTGCAGCAGCTCTTCCATGGCGAGCGCGCCGCGCGGGCGTTCAAAAGGGCAGAGATGTTCTCGAGCAACCCGACCGCGTTCGTCGCCGCCCAGCTCGATCTCAACTGGACCCCGATGTGGCCCGTGCAGGACAACCCGTGGGCGTTCGAGCGCTTCAACCTCATCTCGCCCGGCGTCGCGGCCGGCCTGCAGTTCGACATCGACGTCGCGAAGTCGCTCGCGCGCGAGTACGGCGCGGAGGGCCTCGTGCAGCAGGTCGAGGGCCTCAAGAAGTTCGCCGCGACCGGCATTCCCATGGAGGTCCGCAAGGCCTACGACGACGCCGTGCAGGCCGAGGCGCTCGCGAAGCTCTCTGACGAGCAGAGCTCGGCCGGCAAGAAGTGGCTCGTGTTCGCGGGCGCCGGCTACGCCGCGGGCACGGGCGAGGCGAAAGACGTGCTCGAGGGCCTCGTCGCGTACATGACCGCGAAGAAGGGCTACTACGACTCGCTGCAGGCGGTGCACGTCGCGCGCGCCACGCTCACCTACGCGACCGGCTCGACCGGCGTCGACGAAGCGCAGGCGAAGTTCGAGCCGAAGGGCGAGACGAAGGCTGTTTCCCCAGCAGCAGAGGCGAAACCTTGAAGAGGCTGACGGCCCTCGCGCAGTCGCCGCTGGGCCGTCTGCTCGCCGTGGGTATCGGGCTCTCGGTCGTGGCGCTGATGGTGCGCCAGTCGGGGCCGCAGGAGGTGTGGGATGCCGTCACGCGGGTGCCCGGCATGTTCCTCGTGGTGTTCCTGCTCGAGGTCGCGGTGCTGAGCTTCGACGCGGTCGGCGCGGTGCTCATCTACGGGCCGGAGCGGAAGAAGATTCCGCTCCGCGAGATCATCCGCACCTGCATGATGTGCTACTCGCTGAGCGGCGTGCTCCCGTTCGGGCGCGCCGCCGGCGAGGCCGCGCGCGCCGCGATGTTCTCGCGCTGGGTCGGAGTGCCGCTCGCCACCGCGTCGGGCGCGCGCGTGCAGGCGATCAGCCTGCTCGGCAACGCGGTCATCTCGGTTCCCTGCGCGCTCGCCGTCCTTGCGGTCTCGGGCGTGCGGTCGTGGCTCCTGCTCGGCATCGTGGGCCACTGCGTCGTCACGCTCGCGATGGGGGCGGGCCTGATCCTCGCGGGGCGCAGGTCGCTGCTCGGCTCGCGGCTCGGCCGCTTCTTCCGCAAGGGAGACGAGTGGGGCGCCGAGGTCGACGAGCACCTCGGCTCGAACGAGAACATCGTGGCGCCGCTCGCGTGGATCACCCTGAGCCGCTTCTGCCGCGTGATGCAGCGCGGCGCGCTGCTCGTCGCCGTCGGCGCGGCGTTCGGCTTCGTCCCCAGCTTCGTCTCCGAGAGCGTGAACCTGGTCTCGAGCGCGGTGGGAGACGCCATTCCCCTGCAGGTGGGTGTGACCGAGGCGGCCTATGGCTTCGCCTCGCAGACGCTCGGAATCACGAAGAGTGACGGCGTCGCGATGGCTTTGATTGTTCACGTGGCTCAGATCGTCGGTGTGGGAGTGGGGTTCCTATCGCCCCTGTTGGCGCCCGCCGTAGTATCCGAGCCGGAGGCAAGGTGAACGTCGTCTCGAGGTCCGTCGTCGTGCTGGTGACGCTGGCCGCAGGCCAGGCGCTCGCCGACGACCCGGCGTTCGGGCCCAACGACATTCCCACCGTCTTCTACTTCTCGAAGAGCGACGACAAGAACCGCGTCGACTACGGCCTCAAGCTCGACGCTGCTTGCGCGCCGGTCGGCGACGAGCCGCTGTTTCCGTACTGGCGCGAGTTCGAGACGCAGCCTCCCGGCCTGCACACGCACACGCTGAAGTTCTTCGAGTACGCGGGCTACGGAGTCGCCGAGCAGCGCATCAAGAAGCTCGAGGGCGGCAAGTCCGAGATCGTGGCGAAGCTGAAGGCGCTGCCGCGAGAGATCACCATCACCGTCGAGAAGGGCGAGGGCGGCAAGTGCATCGCGACGCCGCGCGCGGTCATCGCGGCGACTCCGAACGTCGAGCTCCACTCCGCGTTCATCAAGTTGAAGTCGGGGTGGTCGGTCGAGTACGTCGAGGTCAAAGGCCGCACCAGAGACGGCCGCAATCTCGCGGAGAGACTCCTGCCATGAAACTCACGAGGGAGCTGTTGCTGATTGCCGTGCTCGCCGGCTGCGGGAAGCCGAGCCTCGAGGCCGCGTGCCAGAAGCAGACGCAGGTGACCTGCCGGCGGGGCTTCGAGTGCGCGCGGGGCTTCTTCGAGGCCCTGTTCGGCACCGAGCAGAACTGCGTGACCCAGGGCTACAAGAACTGCGAGTCGCAGCGGAACATCGTCTGCGACGACCTGAGCCAGTTCGACCGCTGCCTCGCCGAGACGCAGCAGGCCGCGTGCAGCACCACGAACATCGCGTCGTGCAACAACCCGTTCGCGAACTCGAACTGCCGCAGCGTGAGCGGCAAGGCGTCGTGCAGCAACTCGAACGTGAACACCGCCGGCAGCGGCTGCACGGTCACGCTCTCGCAGTGCACCGACAGCCGCGTGTACACGCTGTCCTGCAGCGGCAACAACTGCCAGTGCAACGACGGCGCCAGCCAGCGCAGCGTGAACGGGTCGTGCTCCTCGAAAGAGGCGGCGATCGCGCTCTGCGGCTGGAACGTCGAGTAGCGCAGGGATCTGCGCAAGCGCCTCCGGCAACTCACGTGTGATCGGCCGATTGGGTGCGAAGGCCGCTTCGCACCGCTCCGGCCGTCATCTACGCCGGAGGCACCACGGATGTTGACGTCACGCAGCAACGGTTTCCATCGCGTCTGGGAGGTGAGGACGTCGCGCGCGGTCAGCTACGACGTGCGCGAGACCACCGACGCGCTGCACCCGAGCAACCCCACGATGCTCGTCGGCAGCCGCGGCAGCTCGCGCCGCTTCGTGGTGGTCGACGAGGTGGTGTACCGCTCGCGCTCCGAGCGGCTGCACGACTACTTCGCGCATCACGGCATCGAGGCGAAGATCATGCCGGTCGCCGCGACCGAGCCGAACAAGACGTTCGAGCTCTACTTCGCCATCGCGCGCGCCCTCGACGGCTTCAAGCTCAACCGCCGCAGCGAGCCCATCATCGCGATCGGCGGCGGCGTGCTGAGCGACGTGGTGAGCTTCGTCGCGAGCACCTACCGCCGCGGGGCCCCCTGCATCCGCGTGCCCACCACGCTGATGGGGCTCATCGACGCCGCCATCGGCATCAAGACCGCGGTGAACTTCGATCGCGCGAAGAACCGCATCGGCACGTTCGAGCCTCCGGCCGCCGCGGTGCTCGATCGCCAGTGGCTGTCGACGCTGCCCATGCGGCACGTGCTCAACGGCGTCGGCGAGATGATGAAGCTCGCGCTCATCTGCGACCGCCCGCAGTTCGAGCTGCTGGCCCGCGACGGGCGCGAGGCCATCGACGACAGGTTCGTCACGAAGGGCACGAGCATCTTCCGCAACGCCATCGACGGCATGCTGCAGGAGCTCGAGCCGAACCTGTGGGAAGAGAACCTCGAGCGCGCGACCGACTTCGGCCACACGTTCTCGCCGATGCTCGAGATGGCCGACGTCGACGGCCTCTTGCACGGCGAGGCGGTCGCGATCGACTGCGCGTTCTCGGTGGTGCTCGCCTGGCAGCGCTCGATGATCGACGCCGCGACGCGCGACCGGTGCCTCGGCGTCATGGTCGACCTCGGGCTGCCCGTGTTCCACCGGCTGGCGACGCCCGAGATGTTCTGGGCCAGCGTCGAGGAGCGCACCGCCCACCGCGACGGCTACCAGCGCGTGCCGATGATGGCCGGCCTCGGCAGGTGCGAGTTCGTGAACGACCTCACCTACGACGAGCTGAAGAGCGCGTTCGCGGTGTGGACGGAGCTGTTCGGGAGGATCGCGGCATGACGATCGACATGGACCCGCGCCTGAAGGAGACGCTCGGCGAGCAGGACCACCGGAAGGTCGTCGCTCCGTACGTGAAGCTGATCAGCGTGACGGAAGGAGCCCGCGGCGACCGCGTGTGGCTGTGGGACGTTCGGCTGACGCAGCCGAACCAGGTGCACATGCCCATGCCGGCGGTGCACTCGCTGGAGCACTGCATCGCCGTGTTCATCCGCAGGCATCTGGACGGCGTGATCAATTTCGGGTGTATGGGCTGCCAGACCGGCTTCTACCTGCCGGTCATGAACATGGGCGACTACGACAAGATGCTGGACGCTATCGAGAGGTCGCTCCGGGACGTCCTCGCCGCGAAGGAAGTGCCGCTCGCGAACGAGGAGCAATGTGGCTGGGCGAAGAATCATTCGCTCCAAGGGGCACAGGACATCGCGCGCAGCGTTCTCGCTCGCCGCGACAAATGGACGAGGGTCTTTTCACAATGATCACGGTTGCAGTCATCGGTGCAGGAAGAATGGGCAAGGTTCACGGCGGCAACGCGGCGCGGAACCCGAACGTGAAGCTGAAGTACATCGTGGACCCGGTCGCAGCCGCCGCGCAGACGCTCGCGAAGCAGCTCGGCGCCGAGGTCACCTCGATGGAGACCGCGCTCGCCGACAAGGAGGTGCAGGCCGTCATCATCACCTCGCCGACGCCGACGCACTTCGACTTCATCACGCAGGCCGCGAAGGCGGGGAAGGCGGTGTTCACCGAGAAGCCCGTCGACCTGAACCTGGAGCGGGTCAACGCCGCCTTGAAGGTCGTCGCCGACGCGAAGGTGCCGTTCATGGTCGGCTTCCAGCGGCGGTGGGACCCGACGTTCCGCGCGATGAAGAAGCAGGTCGAGGCGGGCGCGATCGGCACGGTCGAGATGGTGCGCGTGACGAGCCGCGACCCGTACCCGCCGCCCCCTTCCTACGTGCAGGGCTCGGGCGGCCTGTTCCGCGACATGATGATTCACGACTTCGACATCGCGCGCTGGTTCCTCGGTGAAGACCCGAACGAGGTCTTCGCGACCGGCTCGGTGCTGGTGGACCCCGAGATCGGGAAGCTGAAGGACTACGACAGCGCGGTGTGCGTGCTGAAGACGCCGAGCGGGAAGCTCGCGTACATCGAGAACAGCCGCCGCGCTGCCTACGGCTACGACCAGCGGCTCGAGGTGTTCGGGTCGAAGGGTTGCTTGCAGGCCGCGAACGCGTCGCCGGCGAACTACTCGCACTGGAACGAGAACGGCATCGTGCACACGAAGCCGCACGCGTTCTTCCCGGAGCGCTACGTCGAGGCGTACGCGATCGAGATCGCGCACTTCATCGACTCGCTGGTCGCGGGCAAGGCGCCCGAGGTGGGCGGGGAGGCAGGCCGCGGCAGCCTGGCGCTGGCGGACGCGGCGACGAAGAGCGCCGAGACGCGCCAGCTGGTGAAGCTCTGAAAGGGCCGAAAAAGAGTCCCCTCTCCCCTCGTAGGGGGGAGGGACAGGGTGAGGGGCAATCGTGGTTGACACAGCACTCGTGACCGGCGGCAGCAAAGGAATCGGCAAGGAGATCTGCCGCTGGTTCCTGAAGCGAGGCTGGTCCGTCAAGACGTGCGCGCGCAGCGCCGACGAGCTGAAGAAGACGGTCACGGAGCTCGAGAAGCTGGGCCCGATCGAAGGCACGGTGCTCGACCTAGCGGACCGCGAGGCGGTGAAGCGGTACGCGGCCGCGTGGGTGGGCCCGCTGAACGCGCTGATCAACAACGCGGCGATCTGCCACGTGAAGCGCGTCGACGAGCCGGCCGAAGACGCGCACTGGGACGAGGTGCTCGACATCAACCTCAGCGCGGTGCACTTCCTGACGCGCGGCCTGCTCCGCCACATCCCCAAGAACGGGCGCATCATCAACATCAGCTCGCAGCTGGGGCACGAGGCCCGCGCCGGCTACGGCGCCTACTGTGCGTCGAAGTTCGGGCTCATCGGCCTCACCAAGGTGTGGGCGAAGGAGCTTGGGGCAAAAGGCATCACCGTGAACGCAATCTGCCCCGGCTGGGTCAAAACGGACCAGGCGGTGGGCGACATGGAGCGGCTGGCACGGGAAAGAGGAGTGCCGGTCGAGCAGCTGTACCGCGAGATCTGCGAGCCGCTGGAGCTGAAGCGGTTCACGGAGCCGGAAGAGGTGGCGAACCTCGTCGGTTTCCTCGCCTCCCCCGAGGCGTCCGGCGTGACCGGCAGAGATTGGCTGATGAACACGGTCTGGAACCAGACCTGAAGTTGATGGTAGGGCAGCACCCGTCGCAGTTCCCCTTGGAGGAGGCTTCACACCGATGCTCGCGCTGAATGGCGGTACCCCGATTCGCCGCAACGAAGACTGGCCGAAGTGGCCGATTCACACTCCCGAGACCACGAAGGCGCTGCAGGCGGTGCTCGAGAGCCAGCGGTGGTCGATCTCGGGCACGTACGCGGGCACTCCGGCGCGCGACCGCACGTTCAGCGAGAAGTGGGCGGCGTACAACGGCGTGAAGTACGCGGTCGGCTGCGCGAACGGCTCGGCGGCGCTGCTCATCGCGCTCGAGGCGCTCGACGTGGGCGCAGGCGACGAGGTGATCGTCCCGGGCCTGTGCTGGATCGCGCCGGCCACCGCCGCGCTCAACGTCAACGCGCGGCCGGTGATGGTCGACGTCGACCCGAACACGTTCTGCCTCGACACCGCGAAGGTGAAGGCGGCCATCACGCCGCGCACGAAGGCGATCATCGCGGTGCACCTGTACGGCTCGATGACGAACATGGACGAGATCCTCGCCATCGGTCAGGCGAACAAGATCCCCGTCATCGAAGACTGCGCGCAGAGCCACGGCTCGCAGTGGAACGGCAAGAACGCCGGCAGCCAGGGCGTCATCGGGTGCTTCAGCTTCCACCACGGCAAGCCGTTCACGAGCGGCGAGGGTGGCTCGGCGATCACGAACGACCCGCGGCTGTACCAGCGGCTGCAGAACCTGCGCTCCGACTCGCGCGAGTGGGTGACCCACACGCCGAAGCTGGGGCACATGGAGCTCGCCGAGACGGCGGTCGTGCAAGGCAGCAACCACGCGCTCTCGGAGTTCAGCTCGGCGATTCTCACCGAGGCGCTCACGCGCATCGACGATCAGATCAAGACGCGGCTCGAGAACGCGCTGTACCTCGACGAGCAGCTGCTCAAGGTCGGCGGCATCGTGCCGCAGGCGCGCCCGAAGCAGGTGACGCGGCAGTCGTTCTACCACTACATGGTGCGCCTCGAGCTCGGCCAGTTCGCGGGCAAGACGAACGAGCAGGTCGGCCAGGCGGTCGAGGCCGAGCTCGGCTTCTGGATCCACCCGCCGTACGTCGCGATGAAGGAGCACAAGCTCTACGTCCCGCACACGAAGCGCCGCTGGAAGCTCGGGTCGGATCACGAGGCCGCGATCAACCCGGCGCGCTTCGAGCTGCCGGTGGCGCAGAAGGCGCACCGAGAGAACCTCGTGTTCCACCACTCGGTGCTGCTCAGCACGAAGAAGCACATGGACTCGATCGTCGAGGCCTTCGCCAAGGTGAAGAAGGCCGCGGCTGACCTGAAGTGATGCGACCCGCCGACCAACTCGGAGCTCCCGGCTGGGAGCGCGACCTCATCAAGGTGCCCGCCGGCAAGGTGACGGGCACCGCGATGTGGGCCGCGGCCAAGGTGCGCGTGCTGCAGTGGAACGCGCTGATGGTGAACCGCGCGAAGCTCCGCCAGGTGCAGGAGGAGACGCTCAGAGAGCACCTCGACTTCAGCGCGAACACCGAGTTCGGCCGGGCGCACGGGTTCTCGTCGATTCGCAGCCACGAAGACTTCGCCAGGCGCGTGCCGCTGCGCACCTACGCCGACTTCGAGCCGTACCTCGAGCGCATGCGCAAGGGCGAGATCGACGTGCTCTACCCGGGACTCATCCCCTACTACGGGCAGAGCTCGGGCTCGTCGAACACGAAGGCGGTTCACAAGTTCCTGCCCATCAGCCCGTCGCAGATCAAGTGGCAGCAGAAGGCGGGCGTCGACGTGATGGCGCGCTACCTCGACCTGTACGGCGACCGCGAGCTGTCGGGCGGCTACTTCCTCGCGCTGTTCCCGCCCTCCGTCGTCAAGCAGACGGGCCCGGTCGGCGTGCTGTCGAACCCGGGGCTGATGCAGCTCCACGTGCCGTACCCGGCGTCGATTCTGCAGCTGCCGAAGCCGCCCATCCGCGACATCCCCGACTACGACCAGAAGCTCAAGGCCATGGCCGAGGCGTACCTCGACTACGACGTGCGCTCGCTCACGGGCACGAGCTGCTGGTTCAGCATCTTCTTCGACAAGGTGCTGGCCTCCGCCAACGCGCGCGGCATGAACGTGACGAGCATCAAGCAGGTGTGGCCGAACCTGCGGGTGCTGTTCGGCGGCGGCGTGCCGGCCGACCCGTACCGGAGCATCATCGAGAACCGGGTGGGGCGCAGCATCGCGCTGATGGACAACTACAACGCGACCGAGGGCGGCATCTTCGCGTGCACCGACAGCCGCGTGGACAACTCGATGATGATGATCCCCGACCGGGGCGTCTTCTTCGAGTTCGTGCCGCGCGAGGAGCATGGGCGTCCCGACGCCCGCCGCTTCCCATTGTGGGCCGTCGAGCCGGGCGTCGACTACTCGGTCGTCGTCACCACGCAGTCGGGCCTGTACGCCTACTACATGGGCGACGTCATCCGCTTCGACTCCATCTACCCGCACCGCATCTCGTTCTCGGGGCGCACGGGCGGAGTCTTGAGCGTCACGCAGGAGCTCGTGAACACGCTCGAGGTCGAGCGCGCGGTGACCGAGGCCGGCCGGCGCGAGAGCGCGACGTTCATCGACTTCGCGGCGTCGTCCGAGGTCGGCGTCGACGGCACCGCGAAGGGGCGCTACCTGTTGTTCGTGGAGTTCGAGAAGGCTCCGGCGAACCTCGAGGCGTTCGGCGAGGCGTTCGACAAGGAGCTCTGCGCGCAGAACCGCGTGTACCGCGAGCACCGGGCGAAGGAGGTCGCGATTCTGCCTCCCGTCGTCTACCGCCTGCCCTCGGGCTCGACCCAGCGCTTCATGCAGGAGCTCGGGTTGAACGGCTTCCAGAACAAGTTCCCGCGCATCATCGGCGACGACCGCATGAAGCTGTTGCGCTCGTACGTCGCCCCCTGACCTTCACCCCAGCAGTTGGAGCACCGTAGACCCATGATGAACGTTCTCACCGAGCAAAGACCGGCATCGGCACGCTACCGGCCACCGACTCGACTCATCGACAAGCCCGACGCCATCGTCATCGGCTCGGGCCTCGGAGGCCTCGCGCTGGCGTCGACGCTCGCGCAGCGCCGCGGCATGCGGGTGCTCGTGCTCGAGGGAGCCCCGACCCCGGGCGGGGCCACGCACGTTCACGAGATCGGGGGCTACGAGTTCCCAGCGGGCCTGCACTCGGTCGGCGACATGGATCCGAAGCTGAACCCTCAGGCGCTCAACGCGTGGGCGGCCGACTACGTCACCGGCAACCAGCTCATGTGGGCCCGCATGCCCGAGGACCACGAGTGGGCGTACCTCGGCGACGAGGGCTTCCCCTGGTACTCGACGGCGAAAGAGAACATCGAGCACTTCTCGACGCGCAACCTCGGCGCCGGCGACCTGAAGGGCTACTTCGACCTCGAGGACAAGGTGCAGAAGAACGGCCTGGGCTGGGCGCTGACGAAGCTGCTGCCGAACGCGGTGCCGGTGGGCTTGCGCGAGCTCACGTACAAGGCGCTCGCCGGCACGTGGCGGAAGTACCTGAAGCGCGACACGCACAGCGTGCTGCGCGGCGAGCTCGGCATGTCGGCGCGAATGGCCGGCCTGTTCGAGTACATGTACGGCAACTACGGGCGCACGCCCGAAGAGGCGCCGTTCACGATGCACGCGGCGGTGATGTACCACTACCGCCAGGGCGCCTACTTCCCGGTGGGCGGCCCGGGCTCGGTCGCGATTCACATCATCCCCGTCATCGAGTCCGCGGGCGGCCAGGTCGCGGTGAGCACGCGCGTGAAGCAGATTCTCGTCGAGGGCGATCGCGCGGTGGGCGTGAAGCTCGAGAGCGGAGAAGAGATTCGCAGCAAGCTCGTGGTGAGCGACGCGTCGGCCTACACGACGTTCATGCAGCTGCTCCCGCGCGAGGTCGCGGAGCGGCACGGCTACGTGAAGCCGTTCGAGTCGCTGAAGTCGAGCCCGGCGCACCTGACGCTGATGGTGGGCTGGAACCACCCCATCGAGCTGCCGCGCCACATCGTCTGGCAGATGCCGCACTACCCCGAGGTCTCGAACGACGACGTGTCGGCGGGCGATCGCATCTTCAAGAGCCAGATGCGGTTCGAGGGCATGCCGGCGTACCTGATGTCTCCGTCGGCGAGAGACCCGATTCACGCGCAGCGCTACCCGAACAAGACGACGATGATGCTGCTCGTCGAGTCGAACCCGGCGTGGCTCGAGCGGTGCGCGACGGACGCGCAGTTCCGCGCGGACCTCGAGGGCCGGTTCAAGGAGGCGGCGCTGAACATCATGTGCGAGCGCTTCCCGGCGCTCAAAGGCCACCCGCCGTCGATGACGCACGTGCAGTTCCCGATGGGCTGCAACCCGTGGGCGCGGTCGGGCGGCTCGTACGGCGTCGAGCCGTCGCCGGCGCGCTTCCTCGAGCACACGCACTGGCTGCGGCCGCGCACGACGATCGAGGGGCTCTACCTCGTGGGGCAAGACGCGTTCATGCCGGGCATCGCGGGGGTGCTGATCGGCTCGCGGTTCGCGTACGCGTGCATCACGGGCGAGTGGACGTACCTGCTCAGCCAGGAGCGCTCGCAGTTCACGCCGCAGCTGCCGAAGGCGGTGGCCAACCCCCTCGAAGCGGGTCCGCGGCAGGTCGCCTAGACCCAGGTCACAAGTCGCGTGGGGGGCTTCCGTTACGGGCCGATCCGTGCGAAAGGCGGATCAATGGACATCTTCACCAAGCTGAGCAACCGAAGCGAGTACTCGAAGAACCAACTGCAGGTGATTCTCGGTGCGTGGGTGATGAGCACCGTCGTCGAGAAGGCCTCCAAGGTGATCGTCTCGAACGGTCACGTCGAAGAGGGTGAGTACGACAAGCGGTCGATCTACTCGCTGCTCTACGCGCTGTACCGTTCCATGGGCGACGTCCCGTCGGAGACGGGCGAGCGCTACGAGTTCACGTTCAACACGTGGGGCTATGCGTGGCCGAAGCAGTGGGGCCAGTGCCCGAACAGCCCGAAAGACCCGCAGCGCTTCGGCCGCAACGCGTACAGCGGCCTGTATCAGGCGAAGCCGGTTCGCGATTACATCGAGAAGAAGGCCGGCAAGGTCCACATCATCGAGATGGGCTGTGGCACCGGCGCCGGCGCGCACCACGTGTGCAAGAACGTGCTGCCCGAGTGCACGTACGAAGCGGTCGACATGCAGCAGTCGGGCATCAGCACCTGCAACCGCAAGTACGTGCCCGAGCTGCGCGGCCGCCTCAAGGCCACCTGCGCCGACGCGACGCGCCTCGCGACGCCCGACGCCACCGCCGACTTCATCGCCGTCAACGAGACGCACGTGACCGAGTTCGCCGGCCGCCTGACGTCGGAAGACCACGCGTTCTTCGCGACCGCGTACCGCCTGCTCAAGCCGGGTGGCTTCCTGGTGTGGGGCAACGCGATTCCCGCGTCGACCTGGCAGCCGTCGTTCGACTACCTCGAGTACCTGGGCATGAAGCTGGTCGCCCGCGAGGACGTGACGAAGGAAGCGATTCAGGCGCGCGACGAAGACAAGGCGCGCATCGACCTGTACGCCGAGGCCTGCCTCCGCGCGTTCCACGGGTTCAAGATTCCGATCCTCGGCACGTCGAAGCGCATCGAGGCCGACCAGGCGCTCAAGAACTTCGCGCGCAACCCGGGCACCAGCATGTACGACATGATGGTCGACGGGCGGCACACGTACGAGGTCGTCGCGCTGCAGAAGGTCTCGTGACGGATTGAGCGGTGTGCTCCCAAGTGGGGGCATGACACGCTCACTGGTTCTCTTCGTCGCACTCACCGGCTGCACCGGCATGAAGCTGTCCATGGCGCGGAGCACGGTCTCCGCGCAGATCTCGTGCCCGGAGTCGAAGCTCCAGGTCCGCGAGGCGCGCGACGGCTGGTACGTCGAGGGCTGCAACACCCGCTACCGCTGCGAGGTGCCTGAAGGGCCGTGCGCCGAGGCGCTGACCGAGCCGCAGAAGCTGGCGCGGGCGCGCGAGACGTTTCAGCGCGAGTCGGGGTGCCCCCTGATGAGCATCAGCGTGCAGCAGACGAACCGGGGCCTCATCGCCCAGGGCTGCGGGCTGTACAGCGTCTGCGCCTCGCACGACGGCCCGTGCATGCCGAGCCGGCCGCCGACCTGCACCGAGCTCGCGCGCGAGCGCTACGACGCCTGCGTCGAGACCGCGCGCGCGGACTCGAAGACCGGGCCGCAGTGGGGCTACGGGAAGTACGGTGTCGCCGCGACGGTGGCGAACAACCTCATCGCGAGCTCCCAGGGCGAGCGGCTGATGAGCGAGTGCCGGCACCGGTACGACTCGGAAACGGCGCAGTGCCGTTGATATAGACGTGGGCCGATGCCCACGAGCCGCATTCCACCCGCCGGTCCACGGCCCGCCGTCGGAGGCACCGGCGCTCCCGCTGCCGGCAAGCTGGTCGCATCAGACAAGCCCTCGAGCCCGAGCAGCGCGTTCGTCGACGGCCCGAACGGCACGCAAGATCCGGCGGCCGCCGGCCTCGGCCCGGAGGCGGTGGAGGCGAAGCGCCTCGGCGCGCTGCTCCGCGCCATGCTGGCCTCAGAGGACCCCGCCGTCGGCAAGCACGACCTGCGCAAGCTGCAGGCCGCGGCGCTCCACGTCGCCGACCGCCTGTTCACGAACCAGTTCAACACCGACGGCGAGCTGAAAGACCAGCTGCGGGCGAAGAAGGCCCACTACGGCGACGTGGCTCCGTCGGAGCAGCTCGAGCGGGCGCTGTTCACCGGCTCCGTCGACGACCGCCAGCTCGACGCGCTCGCGTTCATCGTGCGCACGTTTCAGTCACTGGAGCACGACGGCGCGCTGCGCGCGGCCGCGCTCGAGAAGCTGGGTTCGTTCGGGCGCCGGCAGGACCTCGACGTCGTGCTGCTCGCCGCCCGCCGCGGCGACGCGAACGACCTCTACAACGGCGTCAACGCGGCCCAGCGCATCGCGGGGCGGCACGGCAGCGGGCGTAGTCCGCTGTCGGCGGATCCGGTCGTCGGCCCGCTGCTCGCGCGCTCGACGCCGCTGAACGAGAAGGAGCACGCGCTCGTGCTCGAGGCCGTGCTCAGCCGCGGCGAGCTCGACCTGTCGAAGACGAAGAAGCACGACGGCGGCAACCGCAACGAGGTCTTCTTTCTCACGTTCAAGGACACGCTGCCCGGGCCAGGCGGCACCCGCGAGCCGATTCGAGCGGTGTGGAAGCCCGAGAACGTGTGGTGGGGCAAAGACCGCGCGTACTGGGCGCGCGAGGTCGCGGCGTACGAGTTCGACAAGGCGTTCACCGAGACCGGCATGGTGCCGGTGACGGTCGAGAGCGTCATCGACCTCGGCGGCAACAACCCGCGCGTCGGCTCGCTCCAGTGGATGGTGGCGGACGCGAAGCCGCTCGGCAAGAACGTGCTCGAGTTCGACCCGCAGTTCGACGCGTTCCGCCGCACCGACAGGTACAAGCAGCAGGAGGCGAAGATGCGCACGCTGCTCTACATCTTCAACGACCCCGACAAGCTGCCGAACAGCGTGCACCGCACCGCGAACCTGCAGAACGTGATGGTCGACAAGGCCGAGCGGCTGTGGATGATCGACAACGCCTACTCGATGGGCGCGCCGGGCGGGCAGATGGACAAGTCGTTCCTGCCGAGCACGCCCGACCCCGAGCTCGCTCGAAAGCTCGACCCGCTGAAGCCGGCCGACGTCGCGGCGGCGATGGGGCGGTACGTGCGTGACAGCGACGCGAGCGACGTGGCGCGGCGCGCCGACAAGGCGACGGAGAAGAAGCCATGACCGTGAACGACGACCTGAAGGCGCTCTTGAAGGGCGGCGAGCTCGATCGCGACGCGGTGAGCCGGCTCAAGGCGCGCACGCCGGATGAAGTGCGGGCGCTGCTCTCGAAGTACCTGCCGGCGCGCGAGGTCGACGCGATCGTCGAGCGGATTCGCAGCCTCGTCGTCGCTTCGGCCGATGACGGCAGTGCGGGTGCGTGGGCGGGTGGGTGATGCCTCCGGCCACGGGCGCCGTAGCCCCCTGCAGCGCGTGACGGGCTGATGCGTGCCCAGCGCCTGCGTCGCCGGCACCGCTCGTGGGCCGGTGACCTGGCACAACGCGGGAGCGGCGTTTCCTCCGCGGGCGCGATGCCCGTGCATAGAGGGCCCTGCTCGATCAACGCGTCGGTCTTGCCGGCCGGGCGATTACGCTGCCGGAGTGCCCGGCCTGACGACGGGCCAGATTTCCGGAACGCCGCTTGGCGAATTTGACCGCGTTCGCCGGGTGACCCGGGGCGCCGGGGGGCGCCGGCTCATGAATCAGTTGGCGAATCTCACCAGGAATTTGGTGACAACGCGCGGCCAATTCATCGCCCGCCGGCCGGTCGCACCCCCCCGACCTCCGCGCGGCTTCACTGGGAGACGCCGATCAATCGACTCGATCACGCGCGCGACGAAAGCCGGCCGTCGCCGTGCGCCGTCGTGTCGTGCGCGGGTCAGCGGCCGCCGGTCGAACGTCCTCAGCTCGCCGGCTCCGTGAAGCGCGCCACGCGCACACGGCCGGGCCGCACGAGCCGATCTCTCAGCCGCCACGCCCCCTGCACCTCCGCCATCACCACGTTGTCCTGCGCCGCGTCGGCGGTCGGCACCACGTCGACCGCCTCTGCGACGTTCGGGTCGAACAGGCTGCCGGTCAGCGCCACGCGCTCGACGCCGTACCGCTGCATGCGGTCGAGCAGCGCCTTGCGCACCAGCCGAACCCCTTCCGCGAACGGCGAGCCGTCGGCGCTCGCGAGCGCGAGGTCGAGGCCGTCGAGCGTCTCGATCAGCCCGAGCGCGACCTCGCCGCGCTCCGCTTCGAGCAGCTGGTCGCGCTCCCGCTGCAGGCGCTTCTTGAAGTCGTCGCGGTCTTTCTCGAGCGCCTGGTAGGCGCGCGTCAGCTCGTCGACGCGCCGCCCCGGGTCCGGAGCCGCGACGGACGCCGCCTTGGGCTCCTCGGGACTCCGCGGGGTCCCGTCGGGAGCGAAGCGCCTCTTGTCGACAATCTTGAGCGGTTCCTCTTCGCCCATGACGGCGTCCATGTAACCAGGGTCCTCGTGCAGTCAACCGGGGACACGGAGCTCGATGCGCACCGTGGTTCCAGCCCCTTCCCGGGTGTCTACCCGCAGCCGTCCCTTGTGGGACTCCACCACCCGTCGCACGTACGCGAGGCCCAGCCCCGAGCCCTGCGACTTCGTGGTGAAGAAGCCCTCGAGCGCGCGCTCCTTCGTGCGCACGTCCATCCCGGGGCCCTCGTCGCGCACCGCGACGAACACCGCGTGGCGGTCGCCGGCGTCGGCGCGGCCGGTCTGCACGTGCAGCGTCTTGCCCGGAGCCGCCTCCTGCGCGTTCTTCAGCACGTTCTCGAGCGCGATGACGAAGACGTCTTTGTCGGCCTCGCAGTCGGGCAGCCCCTCGGCGAGCTGCAGGTCGAGCGGGCCCGAGCCCAGGAACTTCACGGCCTCTTTCACGATGTCGTTGAGCGCCGCCGGCGCGAGCACCGCCTCGGCCCGGCCGATGCGCTGGTACTGGTCGACGATCTGCGCCATGCGGTCGCACTGCTTCACGAGCAGCTCGAGGTACTCGGCCTGGCCGTCGATGCTGCGCCCGGCCGCGCGCTCGCCCTCGAGGAACTGCGCGGCTCCGCGAATCGCGGCCAGCGGGTTCTTGATGTCGTGCGCCATCTGCGCGGCGAGCCGGCCGAGGGTCGCGTGCGCGGTCGTGCGCTCCCGGTCGGAGGCGTAGTCGGCGATCACGAAGCGCAAGGCAGCGATGCCGCCGAGCGCGACGAGCAGCGTGCCGGCGCCCGCGAGCGCGATCTGGTGCCCGAAGGCGCTGAACACCGCCACCTCGGCGAGCACGACGGTGAGGCCGATCGCGAACGCGTTGACCCAGGTGAGAAACGTGATGCCCTCGAGCACGCGCAGCGCCGCGGCCCCGAGCACGAGCGCCGAGAGCAACAGGCCCCAGATCGCGATGGGCGGAGAGCGGCCGTCGGCGGCGACGGCGAGCAGCTCGACGATCGTCGAGGTGCCGGCGATGAGCCCGGCCGCCATCACGAGGCGCGTGCGAGAGCGCTCGGCGCTGGAGGCGCCCGCGAGGTTCCTCCACAGGAGCGCGACGCTGTGCGCGAGCACCGGCAGCTCTCCGATGAGAATGACGATCGCCCACGTGTCGCCGCCGGGGAACGTGTTGCCCTCGATGAAGAACGGGGCGAGGCACGCGGCGGCGATGGCAGAGAAGTACGTGTAGACGGCGAGCAGCTGTGTCTTGAGCTTCCGGCGCCTGCCGACGAAGGCGATGACGAGGTGGTAGAAGAACGGCGCCGCGAGCGAGGCCGTCGCGGCGTTCAGCCAGCGCCACGCGGGCTGCGACGTGCTGTCGGAGATCGCCTGCAGCAGGTTGTACGCGAAGAGATCGAGGCACAGCAGCGCGAACGGCCACGCGACCGGCTTGATGCTCGCGTTGCGGCCGCGCAGCCAGGCGACGACGGCGATGGCGAGGAAGGCGGCGCTGCCCGCGAGCGACAGCACGATGTCGAGGGTCTTGGTTCCCACCTTGGCGTAGGCTGACACGTACCATGGCCTCCATCGGCAGCGTGTTGCTGGTCGACGACGACGCGGCGGTGCGGTTGTCCCTGCGCGGTCTGCTCAGGCAGGCGAACGTCGACGTCGAGGAGGCCGGCAACGGCGAAGAGGCGCTCGCGAAGCTGAGCCAGGCGCCGGTCGACGTGGTGGTGACCGACGTGCGGATGCCGGGGATGGACGGCATGCAGCTGCTCGGGGAGATCGTGAAGAAGTGGCCCGAGGTGCCGGTGATCCTGATCACGGCGCACGGCACCGTGCCGATGGCGGTCGAGGCGATCAAGAAGGGCGCGACGGACTTCCTGATGAAGCCGTTCGATCGAGACGAGATCGCGTACGTCATCAGCAAGGCGATGGCGAAGGCGCGCCACCAGACGGCGGCGCCGCCGACCGACGCGGGCGTGGGCGACGGGGGCCTGTGGGGCGAGTCGCAGCCGATGGTCGAGGTGCGGGAGCTGATCGCGCGCGCCGCGGCCAGCAACGCGAACGTGCTGGTGCGCGGCGAGAGCGGCACCGGCAAGGAGCTCGCCGCCCGCGCGCTGCACGACGCCAGCAAGCGAAAGGACAAGCCGTTCGTGACGCTGCACTGCGGCGCCTTCCCCGACACGCTGCTCGAGTCGGAGCTGTTCGGCTACGAGAAGGGGGCGTTCACCGGCGCGACGACGCGGAAGCTCGGCCGCATGGAGCTCGCCGAGGGCGGCACGCTGTTCCTCGACGAGATCGGCGACATCAGCCCGGCGACGCAGTCGAAGCTGCTCCGCGTGCTGCAGGAGAAAGAGATCATGCGCCTCGGCGGCCGCGAGGCGATCAAGATCGACGTGCGCTTCGTGGCGGCGACGCACAAGCCGCTCGAAGAGATGATCAAGAAAGGCGAGTTCCGCGAAGACCTCTTCTACCGGTTGAACGTGGTGCCGATCACGATGCCTCCGCTGCGCGCGCGCGGCGGCGACACGGTGCTGCTGGCGCGGCGGCTGGCGGCAAAGCTGGGCGAAGAGAACGGCCGCCCGAAGGCGAGGCTGTCGGACGGGGCGCTGCAGCTGATCGGAGCCCAGCCCTGGCCGGGCAACGTGCGGCAGCTCAAGAACTTCATCGAGCGGTCGATCGTGCTGAGCGCGTCGGACGAGGTGACGGCAGCCGACGTCGAGCGCGAGCTGAAGCGGGAGGCCGAGCTGCACGGGTCGGCGGTGGCGGGGGCTCCGGCGGGCGGGGGCCTCTCGGCGCGCACGGCGCAGGTCGAGAAAGAGGCGCTGCTCGAGGCGCTGAAGAAGTCGAACGACAACCGCACGACGGCGGCGCGCATTCTCGGCATCAGCCGGCGCACGCTCTACAACAAGCTCGCGGAGCACGGCATCACGTAGCTCCCTCTCCCCTCGTAGGTGAGAGGGGGATGAGGGGGCCGTTGAGCGCGCATCAGCAGGAGCGACGCACGTTTTCCGCGTGTAGCCGGATGTGGGTGCCGTTTCGTTTCACACGTCGAACTCCCCGCGGGTGACTTCCAGACACATGGGAATCCGCATCGGCACCATCTTCACCGGCACCTGCGACCGCGTCGGGGAGCAGAGCGTTCAGACGAAGTTCTTCATGATCGGCGTGCCGCTCGTGCCGCTCGAGTCGTACTACGTGCTGCAGGAGCAGTTGAACGGCGTCAACGGCTTCGCGATCGAGCTCAGCGGCAAGAGCGTGCTGCTCGCGTACGCGCGCTGGGGCAGCTTCATCGGCGCCGTCATCGCCGGCATCCACGCGATGGTGACGACCCACAGCTGGAACCGCACCGCGGCCGACTTCATCCCGCTGGCGCTGTGCACCGCGGCGTGGGCGTACTTCACGTTCTTCACGGCGAGCCCGGGCAAGCGCGAGCGGGCGCGCCGCAGCGTGCTCAAGTCGGTGACGGGCCTCGCCGCGCTGCCGTCGATGCTGCCGCCGCACATCGCGGACGAGGTCTTCAAGAAGCTCGAGGCGCAGGGCTCCGCCGACCCGGCGATCGAGTTCGCGACGCAGCTCTACCGCGCGCACGTGCTGCAAGACGCGGCGGCCACCGAGAAGGCCGAGGCCGCGTGGGCGCGCCTCGAGCAGTCGTCAGCGTCCGTCGTCTGGGCCTGAGCACCCGCACTCGAGCGGCTGCCCCCGGCTCACCTCAGCGCCTTCGGCACGAAGTTCGGCGTCGAGACGCTGAGCGCGACGCCGATGAACGGCACGGGCCCCTTCGCGTAGCGGTCGTGCGTGTAGAACTGCACCATCAGCACCGCCGAGAGGTCGCGCATGCCCTTCCACTCGGGGATGTGGAGGATGCCCACGGGGCCTACGCGGTGGTTCAGGTAGCTCGTGCCCGCCGCGAAGTTCAGCGAGCTCATCACGCCGGCCATCACGTGCGGCCGCGAGCCGCCGCGATCGGGCACCACGTCGTACATCACCATCGCGGTGTTCGTGAGCACCGTGTCGTGCTTCCGCTGCGGCAGCGCCAGCTGCTCGTTGATCCAGTGCGTCGCGCCCTCGCCGGCCGCCCAGTCTTCGCGGAACCACCAGCGCTCGGCGGTGAAGCCGTCGGAGATGTGGAAGCCGGCGAGCTCCGCCTGAAACTCCGCCGCGACCCACGCGCGGTGCCCCCAGTCGGCCTTGCCGCCCGACTTCGCGCCCTCGAGCGGAAACGCGCACGCGGTGTCCTGGGCGCTCCTCGACTGCACGCCGTCGCAGCCGCTCGCCGTCCGCATCGTGTTGAACGTCCCGAAGTAGCCGACGAGCTGGTACGCGGCCGTCACGCGGAAGAACGACACCGGCTGGAGCTCGGCGTAGACGCCGGTCTCCGAGAACACCGGGCTCGCCTGCTCGATGAGGCCGACGCCCCAGAAGTTCGAGTGCAGCGCGACGTGGTCGTGGGCGTAGAGCGCCTGCCGGTACCTCGCACGGACGTCGGCGAACATGCCGGTGCGCTGGTACGTCGCCACGAACATGCCCTCGACGTAGAGGTTCTTGTCGTCGTTCTCGAGCTCGGCCGAGGCCGTGGCCTCCTGGGCCTTCGCGAGCGAACCGAACACCAGGCAGGCAGCGATGAGGGAGCGGCGCATGCGCCGGCCCCGGTGCACCGGGCACGCCAGCGCGATTCGTCACGGCCCTCGCGCGGTTGACCGTGCACGGCGGGCACGCCGCGCTGCACGGTGTGCAAGGCCCTGCACACTCCGGCCGCCCAACCGGCCGGACCGGCACGCGGTTCGGCGGTTGCAGTGGGGCCTGTGCATGCTCGAGTTCTTCGATCCCACGCTGCGCGGCAGCGCCCTCTTCGCGATGGGCGGCGCAGGTCACCTCGCCTTGAACCTCGGCCTCGTCGCGCTGCTGGCCACGATGATCATCTTCCGCAAGGAGCTGCCGCGGCTGCGCCGGAGCCGCCCCTTCATGGCGGGCAGCGCGGGCTTCGTGCTCGGCCTCGAGGCGCTCTCGTACGTGCTGAAGCTGTTCGACCCGGGCTGCCCCACGTGGGAGCTGCTGCCGTTTCAGCTGTGCTCGTCGCTGAAGATCGTCATCACGCTGCTCATCCTCTTCGAGCGCTACGACGTGCTGCGGTACGTGTCGGTGCTCGCGATCGGCTGCGGCGTCATCTCGTTCGCGAACCTGAACCTGCACGGTGAGAGCTTCGGGAACTTCGCGTTCTGGCACTACGCCATCGGCCACTACTACCTGTTCGTGGCGCCGCTCTTCCTCTTCCTCTGCGGCGAGCACCGCTTCGACAGGCGCAGTCACGCCGTCATGTGCGCGGGCCTCGCCGGCTGGTCGTTCACCCTCTTCGTCGTCAACGCGGTGTTCGACACGAACTACATGTACACGGGCCCGCACAACGACACGGTCGTGCCGTTCGTGCCCGCGGGCTGGATGCAGTGGCCGTTCAACTACGTGTCGTACGTGCTGATTGCCATCGTGCTTCTCAACGTGACGTACGTCATCCTGCGATTCGGAGGGGAAACCCATGCACTTCGTCGTGTTGATGGCCGTGCTGGCGGCCGAGCCCGAGCTGTCCTCGAGCTCGCCGCTGGAGCTGAAGCCGTGTCCGGCGAGCACGACGGTGCTCCCGCAGCCGGCTGAGGGCTGCCGCCCGAGCGTCTGGTTCCGCGTCGCGCGCATCGGCGTCGAGCTCGTGCTCGGCACGGGGGTGAGCCTCGCGGGCGAGCTGCTCGGCGCCTACGCGGGCCTGAACGTCGATCTGCTCTCGGGCCGAGAGGCGGGCCTCGGCGCGTCGCTCGGCGCCGCGGTCGGAGCCATTCTCGCCGCCGGCCCCGCCGTGTGGCTCGGCGGCAAGGCGATGGGCGGCGACGGCTCGTTCGGGTGGACGATGCTCGGCGGCGCCGCGGGCACGGCGGTCTCGGCCGTGCTCATCGCCATCAAGAACACGACGGCGATGTGGGGGCTCGCCGCCGCGATGCCCGTGCTCGGCGCCGTCGCGGGCTACGAGCTGTCGTCTCACCGGCACAAGAGCGAGGCGCCGGCTCCGGCGGTCAGCATCACGCCGGTGCTGGGGCCCACGTCGGTCGGCCTCGCGGGGGTGTTCTGAGCATGGACCGGCGAGAGCTCTTGAAGCTGGCCGCCGCTTCGTTCAGCTTCGCGGCGGCGTGCGGGCCGGCGCGGGTGTCGACCGACTGCGAGCCGTGCAGCGGCGGCGAGGGCCTGCCCGGCGAGGAGTACTGGAGGGGCCTCCAGCAGGAGCTGAACGCTGCGGGCCACGGCACTCCGCAGATTCTCATCGACCTCGACCGGCTCGACGCGAACGCCGACGCCATCGTGAAGGGCATCGGGGCCGACCGCTACCGCATCGTCGAGAAGTCGCTGCCGTCGCTCGAGCTGCTCGAGTACGTCCAGACACGCACGGGCTCGAGCCGCTTCCTGGTGCTGCACCTGCCGTTCGTGCCCATGCTCCTGCAGCGGTTCCCGCTCGCGCACGTGCTGGTGGGAAAGCCGCAGCCGATCGTGGCGGTGAGGCGGGTGCTGGCCGCAGGAGCCGACGCCGCGCGCATCACGTTCCTCGCCGACAGCCGCGAGCGGCTCGACGAGCTGGCCGCGCTGGGGCTGCCGCTGAGGGTCGTGGTGGAGATCGACGTCGGCCTGCACCGCGGCGGCGTGCGCCTGGCGAGCGGGCTCGGCGCCGTGCTCGAGCGGTTCAAAGGCACGCAGCTCACGTTCGCGGGGCTGCTCGGGTACGACGGGCACGTGGCGGCCGCTCCGGGCGGGCCGGGCGTCGAGGCGGCGGCGGCGCGCAAGACGTTCTCGGCGTCTCAAGCGACGTACCGCGAGTTCGTCGACGCGCTCAGAGGAGGCTTCCCCGAGCTCGTGCGCGACGACCTCATCTTCCACACCGGGGGAACCTCGACGTTCCCGCTCTACGAGCGGGGCGGGCTCGTGAACGACATCGCGACCGGCGGCGGCATGCTGCGGCCCGCGGGGTATCACGGCCCGTTCGTCGGGGCGCTGTCGCCGGCGCTCTTCCTCGCGGCGCCGGTGCTGACGAAGACGGGCAAGCTCGAGATTCCGTTCGTGACGAGCCTCGCCGAGGGGCTCGCCGACGCGAAGCAGGGGTTCACGATGTACGGCGGAGGCTGGGCGGCGCAGCTCGTGTGGCCCGAAGGCGTCGGCTTCGCGCCGTTCACGGCCGACGGCGAGAACGTCAACCTGATTCCGAACGAGTCGTGGATGACGGCGCCCGAAGGGCTCGAGCTCGGGCCCGGCGATTGGGTGTTCCACTACCCTCGCCAGGGCGACGCGCTGTTCCAGTTCGAGGACATTCTGCTGGTGCGCGACGGGAAGCTCGTGGCGCAGACGTGGAAGGCGTTCCCTCGGCGGTATTGAGAGCCGCGCGCCCCTCACCCTGTCCCTCTCCCCTACGCGGGGAGAGGGGGCGCGTCTTCACACTCTGGGAAGAGGCCGCTCGACGATGCGCGTGGCCCCCAGGCGCGCCACCGCCATGATGCTGTGCTGCGGGTTCACGCCGAGGTTCGTCGGGAACACGCTCGAGTCCACCACGTACGCGCCGCGCAGGCCGTGCACCTGGAAGTCGAGCCCGACCACCGCGTCTTTCGGGTCGGGGCCCATGCGGGCGGTGCCGAACAGGTGCGACAGCATCAGGGAGTAGTAGTTCGCGGCGAGCGGCGCGTCATCGAAGCGGCGCAGGTCGTCGGGGCTCTTCAGCGACTGCATGCCGCGGATGTTCGGCCAGATCTCCTGCGCGCCGACCGCGAACATCAGCTCGGCCATCTTCTTCAGGCCGTTGCGCACGCGCCGCAGGTCGGCCTGCGTCGGCGCGAACATCACCAGGTCCTTGCCGAAGAACGGCACCACGCGGCCTTCGGTCTCGGCGCGCAGCACCAGCGCCCAGTTGAGCAGGTGCTTGTAGTCGTGCAGCTTCTCGGTCAGCTCGGGCCCGATGCCGGGCAGGTTGACCGTGAGCAGCTCGGGGGGCAGCGACAGCGACTCGATCTTGAACCGGTCGGACTCGACGAAGTGCGTGCTGTTGAAGCCCTGCGTGGCGCCGAAGTCCATCGCGATGGTCTTGTCGAAGCGCGCCGCGAAGCTCGTGCCCGGGTGCGCCTGAAAGTGGCGCCCGAGCGCGTGCAGCTTCACGCCGCTGCGGCGCAAGATGCCGGGCGTCTGCACCACGCTCGCGGCCACCACGACGCCGCGGGCGGCGCGGAGCACCGCGATCGCGCCGGTCGGTGCCTGCGCCTCGACCCCCACGGCGCGGCCCCACTCGGTCTGCAGCCGCAGCGCCTTGAACGAGGTGTACAGCCGCGCGCCGTGCTTCAGCGTCTGCGGCACGTACGTGATGCTCATGCCCAGCTTCTTGCCGTTCGGGCAGCCCGTGATGCAGCTCGCGCTGCCGACGCAGCCGCCGTCGTAGCGGCGAATCGGGTGACCGGGGATGCCGAGCTTCGCGGCCGCCCGGCCGAGCAGCACGTTGTGGTTGCCGGCGATGCGCTCGGGCACGGGCACGACGTTGAGCGAGCGCTCGAGCGCGTCGAAGTGCGTCTCGAGCAGAGCCGGCGTCACGGCGTTGCCGAGGCCGAACACCTTGCTCCAGCGGTCGATGACGCTGTCCGGTGCGCGGAGCGCGATCGCCGAGTTGATCGCGGTGCCTCCGCCGACGCAGCGGCCCTGGAACACGGCGTAGGTCGCGGGCCCGACGGTCAGCTGCGCGCCCATGTCGCGGTACATGCGCTTCATGGCGGGGTAGACGTCGGCGGTGAACTCCCGGGTGCGGACCCACTCGCCCTCTTCGACGATGATGACGCTGTAGCCGGCCTCGGCGAGGGTGACGGCGGCGGTGGCGCCGGCGGCTCCGGAGCCGATGACGACGTAGTCGGCGCCGTCGACGAGGTCCTTCGTGGCGTAGCGGCCGTCGACGACCGAGCCCGCGGGCAGCAGCGACTCGTCGTCGGGGAACAGCTGCGCGCGCGGCGGCGCCTTGGGCAGCGGACGCTGCGTCGTGGTGGGGACGAGCTTCTCGGTCTTATCGGTGCGCACGGCTTCAGCTCCTCAGCTCGTTCTTGGGCGCGGGGACGTTCGGGGTCACCGACAGCTCGCGGTGAATGCGCGTCGTCGTCGCGTGCGTGAGCGCGCCGGTCGTCTTCATGAGCAGCGTGATCTGCCGCAGCAGGTAGAGGTCGCTGTTCCACAGCGACTGCAGCACCTCGAGGCGCTCGGCGGGCGGCAGCGCGTCGAACGGCTTCAGCGTGCGCTTCGCGATGGCCGGCCCGAGCAGGCCGAGCGTCGCGAGCGAGACGCGCATGCCGACCTGGCCGGTGAACGGCAGGTTCTTGAACGCGTCGTCGAGCATCGAGTCGGCCAGCTCGGGAGCGACCGGGTCGATGCGGTTCTCGTCATGCGGGTCGGAGGTGAAGATGGTCTCCATCGCGGCGACGCCCCAGCTGCGCTCCTTCTTCGTGAGCGGCGGGTGCATGCGGCGGCCGAGCGCCATCGCCTTGGTGACGGTGCGGGCGACCGTGCCCTTGAGGCTCACGGCGGCCGACGCGGCGCGCTCGAGGCGCTTTCCGCTGCGCACGAAGTCGAGCACCGCGCGCTGCCGCTGGGCGAGCAGCAGCGGCACCTTCGCGGCGGCGAGCACGTTGCCGAGCTGGGCCTCCGAGAGGCGGTGGCCGAGCTCCTCGAGGGCGGCGTCCATCGGGAACCACCAGGCGTCGGCGCCGCTGTTCTTGTCGACGACGACGGTGCGCGGGCGCGTGTAGTGCGAGAGCGCGAACGTGCTGTTCGCGACGCCGTAGCCCGACTTCTTCACGCCCGTCCACGGGGCGGCCGGCATCGCGCCGGTGAAGCCGTGGTTGTTGACGTACGCGGTGCCGACCTCGAAGCCGCGCGCGAGCTTCGTGGCGCGCTCGAAGTTCTGGCTCCACACCGAGGCGTTCAGGCCGTACTCGCAGTCGTTCGCCTCCTGGACGCCGAGCTCGCCGTTCGGCGTGCGCGTGACCGCGATGACGGGGCCGAACGTCGGCTCGCGCATCACGAGCATCTGCGGCGTGCAGCGGTCGAGAACGGTGGGCTGGAACCACAGGCCGTCGCCGGTGCGCTTGCCGCCGCACAGCACGACGGCGCCCTTGGCCACGGCGTCTTTCACGTGGGCCTCGACGAGCTCGAGCTGGCGAGCGTTCGCGAGCGGGCCGACGTCGGAGGTGCGCGACTCGTGCGTGACGCGCAGGCGCGAGACCGCGGTGGCGAGCGCGTCGATGAAGCGGTCGGCGATCGCCTCTTCGACGAACACGCGCTCGATGGCGCCGCACGACTGGCCCGCGTTCGCGAGCGCCCAGTACATGATGCCGGCGACGGTGCGCTCGAGGTTGCAGTCGGCGAGCACGAGCGCGGCGTCTTTGCCGCCGAGCTCGAGGCTGACGGGGATGAGCGCCTCGGCGCAGGCCTTGGCGACCTCGCGGCCGCTCGCGGTCGAGCCGGTGAACGTGACGGCGTCGACGCCGGCGCGCACCAGGGCCTGCCCGACCTGGGGCCCGCCCTGCACGACGGTGAGCACGTTCTTCGGCAGCACCTGCGAGAGCACGCCGGTGAACCACGCGCCCATGCGGGGGCTCAGCTCGCTCGGCTTGAGCACCACGGTGTTGCCGCAGAGCAGCGCGGCGAACACGGGCTTGAAGAAGTTCGCGAGCGGGAAGTTCCACGGCGCGATGACGGCGACGACGCCGCGGGGCACGAGGTCGATGGTGCCGCTCTTGCCGGGGAACGCGAGGGGGTTCATCGCGAGGCGGCGCTGCTTCAGGTGCGGCTTCGCGACCTTCACCCAGTCCTGCACGTACTGCAGCGCGCCGAGCGCCTCGCCCATGAGCACGTCGCCGGGCGTCTTGCCGGCCTCGTCGTGCAAGAGCTCGAGCACCTCCTGCCGCCGCGCCAGAATCTGCTTCGCGGCCGAGAGCAGCAGCTTCGCGCGCCGGTCGAAGCCGAGCGCGCTCCACTCGCCCTGGGCGCCGCGCGCGATGGCGACCGCGACCTTGAGGCCCGCGGCCGAGGTGGCCTCCACGTCGGGGAGCGGGTGCAGGTCGACCGGGCAGACGTTCTTCAGGCTCATGCCCAGAGCACCTACACCAGGACCCGCCCGAAGGAAAAGGGCAGCGGTCACGAGCGGTTGCGGCGCCCGGCGGCGCTAAGGCACGGGCGCGGACGACTCGTCGCGGGTCGCCGACCACAGCTTTCGCCAGTCGCGGGTGAGCGCGGTGAGCAGGCCGACGTCGAGCTCCTCGACGCGGTCGGGGTCGAAGGGGAGCTTGTCGGGGTCGATGAGCGAGAGCGCGGCGCGCTCGCCCTCGGTCGGCGACGGGTGGACGCGCAAGCGGCAGCCGTCGCCCGTGTCGCCCTGGGCGCGGCGGATCTGCGCGAGCATGCTCTCGGCTTCGGTGACGGGCAGCCCGCCGAGGTGCTCCGAGAGGAGCGCGAGGCGCAGGTCGCGCAGCGTGCGAACGAGCGGGTCACTCGGGCTCTTGGCCTCGACGCTGACGTTGAGCTCGGTGTCGACGCCGAGGCTGCGGTCGGTGAGGTTCGCCGAGCCGATGGTCAGGAAGCGGTCGTCGACGATCATCAGCTTCGAGTGGATGTACGTGCCGCGCTCGGGCCGCTCTTCCTCGCCGGCGCAGTAGGGCAGCGTGAAGAACAGGCCGAGGTCGTGGCCGGTCTCGGCGGCGGCCTTCCGCAGGCGCGCGAGGTTCTGGGCCTGGTTCAGGCCGAGGGCGGCCTGCTCTTTGAGCGTCTCGCCGCTGATGTTGAGAATGAACACGAGCTCGAGCTTCGGCTTCGAGGCGTCGCGCATGCGCGCGATGAGCGCCTCGGTGACGGTGCGCGAGCTCAGGTACTGGGTCTCGGCGTAGACGTGCTGCTCGGCGCCGGCGATGGCGGCGAGCACGACCTCTTTGATCTCGAGGGCGGGGCCCTGGCACTCGGGCACTCCGTACGGGTCGGTGCGGCCGAGCACGACCTCGCGGGCGGCGAGCGGCTTGAGCGACCGCGGCACGTAGCTCGAGCGGGGGGCCTCGCCGGCGAGCACGCCGTCGAGCGGGTCGCCGCCCGAGATCTCCCAGCGCTTCGCGAAGAGCGACTGCAGCGTGCGCGCGAGCGGCCGGCTCCGGGCGAAGAGCTGCAGGTCGTGAAACGGCTGGTGCGGCTCGCCGCGGCTCGTGCGCAGCGGGTTCGAGAAGCAGTGCTGCGAGTTGTCCCAGCGGTGATCGCAGATGTCGAGGCCGCCGGTGAAGACGACGTCGTCGTCGATGACGACGAACTTCTGGTGCTGCGAGGCGAGCTCGACGTGGTGCGAGTCGAAGCGGAACTTCATGCGCTCGTGGGTGCTCCAGTGGAAGACGATCTCCTGCATCCACTCGCGCTCGGGCGCGAAGACGACGTTGAAGTCCCACGCGAGCATGCGCACCGACAGCTCGGGCCGCTCCTCACACAGGTGGTTGAGCAGCTCGAGCAGCGCCGTCGGAGCCTCGGCGCGATCGGCGTCGGCCCCGCGCAGGAGCTGAACGTCGCTGTCGAACTGCCAGCCGGTCAGCAAGATGCACTTCTTCGCGCACAGCGCGGCGCGGTGCAGCTCGCGGTAGTAGTCCTCGGCGTCGACGAGAATTCCCAGCTCTTCGACCTCGTGCCGGCGCCACGCGTGGTGCGGTTGGATGATGTGACCCATCGCGAAATACGTAGCCGCCGCGCGTCGGCCGCGTCGCGCACCGAAAGGTAACGGTGACCGAACGGTAGCGCGCTGCGAGAGCGGCGCTCCGGCTGCATTCTTCTCGGGTGCTCTCTCTCGTGCTGGCGACGGGGCTGGGCTGTCTGCCCCAGGGCGCGTCGGCTGATCGCGGCGTGCACCAGCGGCTGTCGACGCAGGGCGGGCCGGTGCACCTGTGGTGCCCGTCGCGAGGGGCTCCGGCAGAGACGGTGGTGTTCGTGCACGGCCACGAGCTGAACGCCGACGAGGTGTACGCGCAGCACCAGCTCGGCGAGCAGTTCGAGAGCTCGGGCCGCGCGGCGCTGTTCGTCGTGCCCGAGGCGCCGATCGACGCCGCCGAGCCGGTGAAGTGGAGCTCGCTCGAGGCGCTGCTCGCCACCGTCGACGCGGCCGCGGGCGTGCGGGCTCCGCGCTCGGTCATCGTCGTCGGGCACAGCGGCGCGTACCGCACCATCGCGCGCTGGCTCTCGTCGCCGCTCGCGACGCGGGTGGTGCTGCTCGACGCCGCGTACGGCGACCTGGTCGAGTTCGACGACTGGCTCTCGCGGCCCGAGGCGCGGCTGCACGTGCTGTCGGCGCTGACCGAGCCGCGCGCGCAGGCGTTCATCGCGGCGCTCGGCGAGGAGCAGCGCGCGCGCGTGCGGCACGAGGTGACCGGCCTCGGCCACTGGGAGCTGATCTCGGGCGGTGTGACGCTCTCGCGCGTGATTGCCGAGCAGCCTCTGGCTACTGAACGAGGAAGGTCGTCGGCGCGGCGATCGCCATCAGGTCCGCGGTGAGCACCTGCCGGCTGTTCCCGACGGCGTCGCGCAGGTAGGCGGTGCCGAGGCGCCAGGTGCCGGTCTCGGAGAACTGCGGCATGATGACCGCGAAGCTGTAGGTGCCGCTCTGCGCGGTGCCGGAGACGCGGTTCGAGGACGTCGCGAAGGCGGTGCGCGACTGGCTGCCGCTCGGGCTCTCGAGCTCGAACTGGAGGCTCGAGACTCCCGAGAGGTCGTCGGTGAGGGTCGCGGTGAAGCTCATGGTGACGGTGGCCGAGCTTGCGTTGACGATTCCGGGCGTGAACGTCAGCGAGGTCAGCCGCGGCGGGGTGGTGTCGGCGCTGCCGGTGACGTTGACGGTGGTGGGCGCGCCGATCGCCGTCAGGTCTGCGGTGACCAGGCTGCGGCTGTTGCCGATCGCGTCGCGCAGGTACGCGGTGCCGATCGTCCAGGTGCCCGGCTCGGAGAACTGCGGCATCGTGACCGTGAAGCCGTAGGTGCCGTTCTGCGCGGTGCCGGAGGTGCGGCTCGAGGAGGTCGCGAAGGCGGTGCGCGACTGGTTGCCGCTCGGGCTCTCGAGCTCGAACTGGAGGCTCGCGACCCCGGAGAGGTCGTCGGTGAGGGTCGCCGTGAAGGTCAGCGTCGCGCTGGCGGACGACGTGTTCACGGACGACGGCGAGACGCCGAGGGCCGTCAGCCGGGGCGGCGTCGTGTCGGGGTTGCTGGTGACGGCGAAGGTCGTCTGAGCTCCGGCGCCGGCGAGATCGGCGGTGACGAGGCTCCTGCTGTTGCCGATGACGTCGCGCAGGTAGAAGGTGCCGAGCTTCCAGGTCCCCGCCTCGGAGTACTGCGGCATCGTGACCGTGAAGCTGTAGGCCCCATTCTGGGCGGTGCCGGAGGTGCGGCTCGAGGACGTCGCGAAGGCGGTGCGCGACTGGTTGCCGCTCGGGCTTTCGAGCTCGAACTGGAGGCTCGAGAACCCGGAGAGGTCGTCGGTGATGGTCGCCGTGAAGGTGAGCGTCTGGCTGGCGTTGGTGGTGTCGGCGCTCGCCGGCGTGAAGCTCAGCGACTCGAGGCGCGGCGCGGTGACGTCGCTGCCGGTCGCAGTGCCTCCGGCGGTGGAGCCGGAGCCTCCCGCGTTCGCGAAGCCACCGGCCGAGCCGAAGCCGCCCGCGGTGCCGCTGCCGCCCCCGGCGCCGGTGTTGTCGAGGCAGGAGCAGGGGGTGAACATGTAGCTCGACGTGCAGACCTGAGAGCCCGCTCTGCCGTTCGGGCAGCCACAGATGCTCTGCGCGCCGGGAGTGCAGCCGCCGGGCGGAGCTCCACTGCACGCGGCGACCGAGAGGCCGGCGACGGCGATCGCTGCGATAGAGAGTCTCATTCGAGGTGCAGAACCCCTCGGGCACCCCGAGTGCGCACAATCTCAGCGCGCGGGCGACAGGAGCGGCAGCTGGCGGGAGTCGGGCCCGCGCGGCCGGCCGAAGAGCGCCTCGGTGACGAGCTTCATGCGCTTCGGGCCGAAGCCGTAGATCTGCTGGAGGCGGCCGTCGCGCGCGGCGTCGGCGAGGCCCTCGAGATCTTGAATGCCGAGCAGCTCGCGCAGCTCGCGGGCCAGGCGCGGGCCGATGCCGGGCAGCTCGGTGAGCGCCTCGCGGCGGCGGGCCTCGAGCTGCTCGAGCCAGCGCAGGCGGCCGGTGCGGACCCAGTCGGTGATGACGCCGGCGAGCTCGTAGGGGATGCCGAGCGCGTGCACGGCCTCGACGCCCGACTCGCGGATTTCATCGGCCAGCGGCGTGGGCCTCGCGCGGATGAGCGCGGCCGCCTGCTGGACGGCGTCGCGCCGGGGGTCGCGCTCGAGCAGCGCGGCGATGGACTCGAGACCCTGAGCGATGGCTTCGTTGAACATGCGTGCAGTATGCGTGATCGGTCTGACGTACTTCGAAGTCCATGATTTAACTGGGGTCTATGCGACGGATTCTGGGGGTGGGTGCCGGTCTCGCGGTGATCGCGATCGTGCTGTGGTGGCGATCTGAAGAAGGCGCGGCGGTCGGCGACGAGCCGCCGATCAGCCCGGCGACGAACCCGGGGAAGTCGACGTCATCGACGGCGCGTGATGAGCGCGCTGATCCCGCGCGGGCCGCGGAAGAGCCGCGCGTTGCGCCGCACGTCACTGCGGACAGCGGCGCGGCCGGCGGAGGCATGGAGGACGTGGCAGCGATCGCCGACGGCGGAGGCTCCGATGGGGCAGCGGCCACCGCGGTGAAGCAGTGGCTCGAGAAGAACGCGGCGCTCGCGGAGAAGTACGTGGATCAGTTCTGCGAGGAGTCGAAGCAGATGAAGCGGGCTCCGCCGGGGCCGGCGCCGACGAAGAAGAAGGACGCGTCGTCTTTCCTCACCGTGCGCATCGACTGGGAGGGGGGGAATCGCGCGCCGGGGCTGCTTCACCTGCCCGATGCGTTGCGGCAGCGGCTCTCGAGCTACGGCGCCGACTGGCCACGCGCGGTCACGGAGGCCGACCTCGAGGGCCTCGACTTCTCGTGGATGACGCAGCTCCACCAGTACGACCACTGGAACATCATGGCCGAGGGCCCGCTGCGAGAAGACCGCACGAAGGACTTCTACCGCGCTCCGATTCCGAACTTCGTCGAGATGCTCCACTGGGTGAAGCTGCGGCTCGCGCGGGCGCTGCGCGTGCACGACCACGAGCAGGCGTCGGCCGACATCCACCAGCTCGTCGCGCTGCTGCGCTCGATGGGGCTGGTGATCGCGGACATGATCGCGGTGCAGATGCTGCAGCTGGAGCGGGCGGCGCTCGAGGGCGTGGCGCCGTCGCTCGTGTACAGCTCCGAGGAGCTCGGCCACGAGCGCCGCGTCGGGCGCAGCGCGATGTACTTCCTGCAACCGGGCGTCAAGGAGGCCACGATGCGCAAGGCGATGGAGTGCAACCCGCACTTCAAGTGCGCCGCGCTGGCCGAGGGGCTGGGGTCGCACGTGACGCTCGCTCCGTTCAGCGATGCGCAGACGCTGGGCGCGGTGAAGTCGATGGTGGAGGCGGCGGGCTGCGCGAGCGAGCTGACGCAGTGGATCAGCCAGGCGGGCCCGCGCACGGCGGTGGAGGCGCGGGACGCGGTGGTGGACCCCGACGGCAGCGCGCTGGAGCGCATGCTCGGCGGGAATACGCCCCGATGACGGTGTGTCGTCGAGGGATGACGCGCGCCGTCTGTACCGTCGCGTTGCTGCTCACGGCGTGCAACGTCATCACGCACCAGCAGCGGCGGTACGAGTCGCGGCTGACGGCGGCGCAGCTGAAGTGGCACGAGGCCGACGTCGGGTCGTGGCACCTGGGGTACTGGCTGGGCGGCGCGCCGGACGGGGTTCATCGGCCCGTGCTGCTGGTGCACGGGTTCGGGGCGTCGGGGCTGTGGCAGTGGACGGAGCAGGCGACGGCGCTGGCGGCGGATCGGCTGGTGCTGATGCCGGACCTGCCGTGGTTCGGGGCCTCGACGTGCTCGTCGCGCGACTACTCCATCGACTCGCAGGTGAGGGCGCTGGCGGCGCTGCTCGACGCGTTGAGGCTGGGGCCGGTGGACGTGGTGGGCATCTCGTACGGCGGAGTGGTCGCGTACGAGCTCGCGGCGCTGCAGCCGGAGCGGGTGGGGCGGCTGGTGATGGTCGACAGCCCGGGCCGCGAGTACACGCGCGCGGACTACGACGCGCTGCTCTCGCGCTTCGGGGTCGATGATTTCGCGAAGGTGCTGATCCCGACCGACACCGCGGGCGTGGGGCGGCTGATGGAGCTCGCGTACGACGACCCGCCGTGGGTGCCGGAGCTGGCGCAGCAGCAGGCGCTGGACTCCTTGTACAAGGGCCGCCGCGAGGAGCAGGCGGCGCTGCTGCACGCGCTGGTGGAGCTCATCGAGACGGAGCGGCCGGGCGAGGTGGTTGCGCCGGCGCTGGTGGTGTGGGGGCGCAACGACACCGTCTTCCCCGTGGAGCTCGGGGAGCGGCTGGCGAAGCGGCTCGGCGCGCGGCTCGAGATCGTGGAGCACGCGCGGCACTTCGTACCGTCGGAGCGGCCGGAGCAGGTGACGCGGGCGCTGCGGTCGTTCCTCGGGCCGTGACGACCGACGGCCAGCAGGGGGCGGCTCGGCTTTCCCACGCTCGCTGAAGGCTTCGACTTCTGCGGCGAAGCCGGGCGCACGGCTGGGTTCGCCGTCGCCCGCGCTTCGATGCTCTCCCTGTGCGGCAAGGGCGTGCGAGCTCGGCGGCGAAGTCAGCGTCTGCGCCGGGCGCCACGCGCGAGCTCGTCTTGTCGCTGATGGGGCGGCAAGCGCTGAGCGCGTGGATCTGAGACACGCGTCTCACGAGAGCTGAACGAGCCCGGGCGACGGCGGATGCAAGCGCGCGAGAACGTTGAGCACCCGCGGCGAGGAGCCTGCCTGAGACGTGGGCTTGTCCCGCTGGAGTGGACACTGAACCGGAGGACTGTCTCAGTGTCGGCAATGGATGATGGCAAAGTGGCGGAGTCAAAGAAGAACGAGGCCCGATTCACGGACGAGTTCAAGGCT
>Ga0268299_1001594_pt1 | contig 37124 bp, 36 predicted proteins | sample NOBtaG_FD_193484 | JGI IMG/M metagenome (GOLD analysis project Ga0268299, IMG submission 193484) | Activated sludge microbial communities from bioreactor in Nijmegen, Gelderland, Netherland - NOB reactor | ecosystem: Engineered > Bioreactor > Aerobic > Activated sludge | place: Netherlands... | reverse complement strand
CCTCCTTTTGATGACGTCGTCTTGACAACAACATCATCTCAGGAGGCCACGCCTCGCGCCAGCGCGCGTAAATGCACCGGGTAAAAGAACTTACGAAAATATAAGTGCTAACTTAATGGCATTCGTGACACACGGGATTTTTTTCGATGGCAAGTTCTGTGGCGGGCATGTGTTGGGGCGCTTCCAGTTTCTGGCGGATTTTGGTGGAAACGACGTGAGGCGCGAGGCTGTAGGCGATAGGCCTTAGGCTGCAAGTTTGGAGTCTGAGCTTTGCGGATGAAGTTGTCGGCACCGGTGACATCGCACGCTACCTCGCGGGGTGTGGGTGGAATGATCTCCATTTGTGCATTCTTGCTCGGCGTGCGCGCCTTGGGGATGCGCAGGGGCCGTGGGGATGTCCGATTGGGTGGCGAAGTGGAAGACTGACGGGGCGATTGAGCTTTAATGTCAGATGAGGATTACGTTTCGGCTGCGCCGACGGACTCGGTGAGAGTTGTTTGGTATTACGAGCGGCTCGACGGGTGCGGAAATGCAGAAGTTCGCTTCATTTCCCGGGCAACCCGATCGGTCAATTAAATCATCCTGACACCTTTTCTTCTCCTTTTCTTCTCCAGGGGCGCCGCACTCCGGACATCGTTCCACAGTCGGACTGCCTGAAAGGTCATAACCACAGGGTACACAAATCTGGACTTGCATCCCCACCAAATCGCGCCGGAGCCGCCTTCGTGCATACTCGCGGCCAAGCAACCTCGACAAGAATGGAAATCCAATCCCCACCAATGAACCCGCACCGAGATACACCTCGCGCGGCAACATGAAACGGCCACCGCGGAGAATAATCGTCGCAGCAATAACAGCACCGGCTACAAGCATCAGAGCTAGACAGATCAAGTCGTGTATCTGCGTCGCACGCGCGAGCGATCTTCTCGCCGTCTTTTTATCGGGAAACAGGTCTAGCTCAGGATAAAACGTCATTCCAGCGCCCATTAGTGGTCGCATTACGGCAAGATCGCAAAACAACCGTGGTTTCGGTCCTCCTGGAGTCTGTAGACCAATCGTCTACAGAGCAGCGATCAACACAAACTGCAACGAAGACTATTGGGAATCAGAGGTCTTGACAACCGGTTGCTACGATAGTGAATTGCGTATACCGGCAATTCGAACCCGGGCGAGAAATGTCGATCTTGTCTACGCGTACCCATTTCTTTGCTCGCGTCTGTCAAGAGAAGCCCAACTACCACGTGTGCTATTCCAGCTAGCAAGAGCAAGATCGCAACGGGCACTCCTACTGGGCCAGCCGCTGCAATGAGAATACCGACTCCCAAGAAAAACAATCCCCCGCCAATGAGCAAGTTGAAAGCCCCTAATTGCGCATCACTTAGCAAGTTTGTGAGCCACGTGCCGAGGCTGAACAGTCCATAGACGACTCCGTAACTGAGCCACGCGATGCTGGCAAACAAAAGCTCGAGCAGGAGCAGGATGAGCAGGGCGATGAATGCGAGCGAAATCACTCCGAGGTCTAGGCACAATCCAGTTGGATCGCTTAGGTTTATTGGATCATTCGCCGCATATATCCACCGATTGCTCTGCCCGGCCATTAGCTGGACCGGGTCGAAATCCAACAGGTCCGGCTGGGTGAAACGGCCGGTTTCGGGTTCGTAGAAGCGGTTGACCATGTAGACGAAGCCGGTGGCGGGCTGGGAGCGGGCGATGGCGGCGGTTTCTTCGCCCTCGTCGCAGCAGAAGGCATTGGGGTTTTCCGGATATCTGGGGTCGTGAACTCGCTCAGGCGGCTTGCGGTCGTCGCCGCTTACGTCGGTCTGGCTGCCCTCTCCACCGCGCCAACTGTAGGAGCCTGCCTGCATGCGCTCGGCGGGCTCGGCGGGATTCGGGCCGAAGACTGGTTTTCAAAAAAACAAGGCTGCGCCGCGAGGGGTCGCGGCGCAGCCTTTCAAGAAAAAGCGGGCTACCGTTTCGACTTATTCGCAGATTCCGAGGAGGACAACGTCGACAAAGGCATCGACGTCGGCGGTGTCGAGGACGCCGTCCTTCGGGGAGGCGATGTCGGCACAGGCCGTGGTCGGGATCGCGTTGGTGAACATGTCGGTGAACATCTGGACGTCGAGGCCGTCGACGGTGGCGCTCGCATCAACGTCACCATCGCAGGCGCACGGGACGGTCGGCGTCGGAACGACCGTGCTGGCCGTGATGGTGTCGGGCTGACCGGCCACGGCCTTGAACATGCCGAGGGTCACTTCGCCGGCGACGGGCGGCGAGTTCGCGGTGAAGCGGAAGTTGTAGAGGGTGCCCCAGCGGAGGGCGTTGGAATTCTCAACCGGCGTGGCCGGGACGACCGCCCATGCAACATTGCCGCCGCCGTACATCCCGGGCCAGTCGGTGCCGTCGTAGTTGACGGGGGTCGAGGTGTTACTGCCGAAGCCGTCGCCGCTGTGGTAGGGGACGTCGTGGAAGCCGATGTCGGTGACGTTAAAGCCGTTGGCAAGGTCCACCTTGAAAAGCGAAACCGAGCGATCGGAGTTCATGTTGTAGAGGGCGTACTCGTAGTTCCAGAGCCCGCCGCCGAGGTCGGTGGCCTTGGCGGAGAGGATGAGGCGGCCGTTCGGATTCCCGCCGCCGTTTTCCGGTGTATTAATAAGCGTCTCGGTGACGGATGCGTCGCCAGTCTTCCAGGCCTGAATGGCGGCCTTTTGCTGGACGGTCGAGCCCGCAGTTGCGGCGGCGTAGTTCGGCCCGCCAGAGATCGTGATGCGCTCGTAGGAGGCGTTGTTGTTCTGGTTCAGATTGGAGGCGTCGTCCGGGGTGACGTACTGGGCCTCGGCGTAGTAGAGGGCGCCCGGATTGAGGCCCGAGTTCAGGTCGTCCGCGTGGACCTGGCAGCGTCGCGTGACGCTGGTGTGAGAGATGTAGGAGCAGTTGTTGCGGAACATGTAGGGGAAAACGAACCCGCCGGTATGGGCGTTCACCTGAAACTTCGGGCCCAGGCCGCCGACGGTTGTACACTGCGTGCCATTGCGACCCGAGGTGTATGGGTCGGAGCAACCGACGCCGAGGACGCTGCCGCCGGAACCGTTGCAGGTGCAGCAGAGGTTCTGCGTCAACGCGGTGAAGGCGTGCTTCATCCAGCCCTGACCGATCTGCTCGAAGCGGGCGGCGCCGTTGACCGTCTTGAGGCGATACATGTTCTGGGGGATTACGGGATGGTTGGGATTGCTCGACTGCCAGAGGAGGTTGACGCTGCCGATGTTGCAGGATGTGGTGCCCCAGGAAAAGGCGTCGATGGAACCGACATTGGTGTAGTTGCTGCTGCTGTTGACGACGACGTCACCGACGATGACGTCCGGGCCGGTGGAGGGCGTGCAGCCGCCGCGCGGGCCGGCGCCCAGCTCGTTGAAGGCTTCCATGAGGTCACCGCTGACGAGCTCGATCGAGGCGCTGGTTGCGAAATTGCCCAGAATCGTGCCGGCCAGTGCGGGGTCGCCCAGGGCCTCGGCGAGATCGGACGAGATCACGAGATCGCCGGACTCGATGAAGAGGGAATGACCGGGAACGTCGAGGGCGACCTTGTTGTCTTCGGAATTGAGCGGGGAGAAGCCATGCGGCTCGGTCCTGGACATGATCGAGAAGCCGACGTCGTTTGAATCGCCATTGGCAATGATCATCAGTTCGTCCAGGGTGTAGGAGCCGGACTTTGAGGAGATGACCAGGCCGTCGATATGGCGGATATCTCCAGAGGTGATCGCGTTGAACCGGCCGCCATTTGCGGATATGGACAGCGATGACGCCGGGTCGATGGGAATCTCGAAATTATGGATGCGGGCGTCGCCGTATGCACCGGACGACGCGGTCACTCGAAGGCCCAGGTCATCCAGAACTGCCGGGTCAACGACCACGTTTGTCGCTCCGCCAGAAACTCGCCAGACTTGTTCCGCCGCGCTTGCGGATAGAGCGACGCAGCCCATGAGGGCGGCGGCACATGCGATCGACCGAGAAAACTTCAACATCATCACGATTCCTCCGTGTACCTGAGATTCACTTCAACGAGAATTCCCGAGCGAAAACGAAAAGGCCGTGCCGGTGACACTGATTACCGGAACGGCTTGGTCGACTCACCCCGGGTGCCAAAAAATAACCGCTTGTAGATCAACTTCCATCCGAGCGTCGAAAGGGCTGCCGGACTTGAAAGGCGGCTGGGACAGCCGGAAGCCGAGACGCTTTCCTCCGCAGATTCCGCACGCCGCGAGGCGACCACTTCGGGTCGGTGCAAGCGGAACCCTGATCTTAAGATGATACTGGATCATCGGTTCCGAACCAACTCGCGGCGGACAGAATTTGCGGATTCGCCAACGAAATGGGTCCTTATGCACGGCAGGGCAGCATGTTCCGGGTCCGGGTAATTCCTCTCCTTTTCTTCCGCGACCCCGAGGATCGCCAGAATCGCTAACTCCTTGACAATCCGGGGCCTAACGATTGGAATGCGAAGTTTTCCCGTCGATCGGCTCCCAGTGATTCGGGACGGTGGCGCATGGCGACTCTCGAGGAACTTCGCAAGCGAATCGACACGCTCGACGAGCAGATCGTTCGCGCGCTGAACGACCGAGCGGCGGCGGCGGTGGAGATCGGGAAGATCAAGGCTCAGACCGGGGCTGGTGTTTACGCACCGGATCGCGAGCGCGATGTTCTGGACAAGGTGACGGCCCTGTCGAAGGGGCCGATGTCGCGGGAGTCGCTGCTGGCGATCTATCGCGAATTGATGTCGGCATCGTTCGCCCTGGAGCGACCGCCGCGCGTGGGGTATCTGGGCCCGCAGGGGTCCTATACGCACGAGGCGGCGATGGGAAAGTTCGGGGCATCGGTGGAGTATGAACCGCTGTCGAATATCCGGGCGATCTTCGAGGAGATGAGCCGGGGGCATGTGGACTACGGCGTGGTGCCGGTGGAGAACTCCACGAGCGGCGCGGTGCTGGATACGTTGGACGCCTTCGTAGAATACGGGACGCGGATCTGCTGCGAGATGTATCGGGCAATTCACCATAACCTGATGGCGCGCTGCAAACAGGAAGAGATCGAAGTGGTCTATTCGAAGCACGAGGCGTTTGTTCAGTGCCAGAAATGGCTCGGTCAGACGGGCCTCAGCGCCAAGATATCGCCGGCGCCGAGCACCAGCCGGGCGGCGGAGATGGCGGCCGGGCAGAAGAATGCCGCGGCGATCGGAAGCCGAGTTGCCGCGAAGCTTTACGATCTGACGCTGCTGGCGGAGAACATCGAGGACCACGCGAATAACGCCACGCGGTTTTTCGTGCTGGGCAAGGACGAGACGCGACCGACGGGCCGGGACCGGACGAGCTTGATGTTCGTGACGGCGCATCGCGCGGGGGCATTGGTTGAGGTGCTGCTCGTCTTTCAGCGGGCCGGCATCAACATGACGATGTTGACGTCGCGGCCGAGTCAGAAGGCGGAGATGGAATATAACTTTTTCGTCGATGTGGATGGACACGAGTCGGATGCGGCCTTGAGCAAGGCGCTGGCAGAGGTAAAGACTCATTGCCGGACGCTGCACGTGCTCGGTTCGTACCCTATCTCGTCGGAAATGCTGGCGGCTTAATGCGGAAGATTTTTATTGGGCGATTTGCCCGGTTGTTAATACATCGGGATGTGTGATATGCGACGAGGGTTTGTAGCGGGCAACTGGAAGATGAATCTCGATCTGGCGACCGCGAGGGCGCTGGTATCGGATTTGCGGACGCGGCTGCCGGCGGCGCCGACGATTGACGTGGCGATCTGCCCGCCGTCGGTTTACTTGTTTCCGATGGCCAAGGCGATTGCCGATTCGCCGATTCGACTGGGTGCGCAGGACTGCTACCACGAATCGTCGGGTGCGTTTACCGGCGAGGTCTCTGCGGCGATGGTGAAGGAGACTGGATGCTCGTACGTCATCGTCGGGCACAGCGAGCGCCGACATTCAATCGGGCCGAAGAATCCGGCAGGCGGCGTGCACGGGGAGAGCGACGAGACGATCGCGGCGAAGTGCCGTGCGGTGCTGGCGGTTGCGATGACGCCGATCCTGTGCGTGGGCGAGACGCTGGCGGAGCGCGACGCCAACCAGACCGAGTCGGTGCTGACCCGGCAGATCGAGGGCGGGCTATCGGGGGTCACGATTCCGTCGCCGGAGCGGCTGGTCATCGCCTATGAACCGGTGTGGGCGATCGGGACAGGGCGTAACGCGACGCCGGAGCAGGCCCAGGAGGCGCATCGTCACATTCGCGGGCGATTGGCGGAGCAGTTGGGACGGAGCGTGGCGGGAGAGATTCGCATACAATACGGCGGCAGCGTCAAGCCTGACAACGCCGCGGCATTAATGAGTTGTCCCGACGTTGACGGCGCCCTTGTGGGCGGCGCGAGCCTGAAGGGACCGGACTTCACAGCCATCATCGAGGCCTGCATTCAGGCCAAGAGACAACAGGGTTGAGGATTATGAGTACGTTCGTATTGGCTAGCTTTGGAACGACGATTGTGACCATTCTGCTCACGGCAGTATCCGTGATGCTGATCGGCCTCGTGCTGCTTCAGAAGAACCGGGGCTCGGGCCTCAGCGGCGCGTTCGGCGGAGTCGGCGGCAACACGGCCTTCGGAACGAAGACCGGCGACGTGCTGACCGTGATTACGGTCGCGTTTACGGCGCTGTTTCTGGTTCTGTCGGTGATCGGCGTGTATGTCTTCGTGCCCGCGAAGCTGGTGACGACACCGGCGGCGACGCTGATGCCGGATGCCGGGACGACCGGCGGCGACGCGGCGCCGCTGACCGATGGATCGACTCCGGTTGACGCGGGCAGCGCGACTCCCGCGCAGAGTGACGAGACGGCGCCGGCCGGCAGTGCCGCACCGCCGCCCCCTGCCGAGTCCACGACGCCGCCTGCTGCGCCATCGGAATCAACCACGCCGGGCGGACAATAGCCGCGGCGGAGGCATTCATGATTCTGAGCATGACGGGATTTGGCGAGGCGCAGGCCTGCGAGGGCTCGGTTTCCTACCGTGCCGAGATTCGGAGCGTCAACAATCGATACTTCAAGGCGTCGATCAAGCTGCCGGATCACTTGCAGCGGTACGAAGTGGAGATTGAAAAGCTGCTGCGGGCCAAGCTGGGACGCGGAAGCATCTCATACAGCCTGAGACTCAAGGGCGACAACGCCCCCACGGCGTTCGAGATTAATGAGGCGGGGCTTTTGCGATACGTCTCGCGACTGGAGCAGATCGCGGCGGGAAGCAAAGCGGCACAGATTGACTTGGCAAGCCTGCTCGAGCTGCCGGGCATCTGCGAGCCGGTTGAGATGGACCCGGACCTTTTGGCCCGCCAGTTCTCGGTGGCTTCGCGGCTGACCGAGGAGGCCATCACGCGGCTGATTGAGATGCGGCGGGTTGAGGGGCAAGCGCTGGAGAAGGACCTGGCGCTTCATTGCCGGGAGATCCGCACGCGGGTGGCGAATATCGCAGAGCGGGCGCCACTGGTGGTGGAGGAGTATCACAAGAAGCTGCGGACGAGAGTTTCGCAGCTGATGGAATCGGCGAACCTGTCGCTGGATCAGGACGCCCTGGTACGCGAGGTGGCGGTTTTCGCGGAGCGCTGCGACGTCAACGAGGAAATATCCCGCCTGCTGAGTCATCTGGACCAGTTCGCGGAGTTGTGTGCGTCGAAGGAAGAGGCCGGCCGAAAGCTGGACTTCCTGGCGCAGGAGATGCTTCGAGAGGCGAACACGATCGGCAGCAAGGCGTCTGACTCGCTGATTGCCCGCCACGTTGTGGAGGTCAAGGCGGCGATCGATCGGATCAAGGAGCAAGTGCAAAACGTCGAGTAGTCGGCGACCAAAAGCGGCATGGAAGCACGAATCGAACAAAGGCAAGGAAACGTCATCGTCATCAGCGGCCCCAGCGGCGTCGGGAAGTCCACGGTCTGCCGCAGGTTGTGCGAGGAGCTGCCCGCGGAGTTCAGCATCTCGGTGACGACGCGGAAGCGCCGCCCGAATGAGGAAAATGACCGGGACTACCAATTTGTGACGCCGGAGGCCTTTGAGCACCTCAGGGACAGCGACGGCCTGCTGGAGTGGGCCCAGGTGTACGGCCACATGTACGGCACGCCGCTTCGTGCGGTAACGCAGGCGATTGAGGAAGGCCGGAACATCATCCTGGAAATCGATATCCAGGGATGTTTGCAGGTGAAGTCGAAGCTGCCGAATACGATGGCGTTTTTCCTGCTGCCGCCGACGCCGGACGAGCAGCGGCGGCGGATCGAGGGCCGGCGGACCGATGCGGCCGATGCAATTCGCCAGCGGCTGTCGAAGGCCGACGGCGAGATTCAGTACGCCAACGAGAGCGGATGCTATGATTGTTTCGTCATCAACGACGATCTCGAAGCGACGGTGAAGCAGATTCACGAGCGAATCGTCAATACGGAAAAGGCCCGGAGCGGGTCCGGCAATGCGAGGTAAGTGAACCGATGATTTATGACCTGAAGAATGAGGATCTGGTGAACCGTGTGGGCGGCCGCTTCAAGCTGGCGGCGCTGATTCAGCGACGAATGCGGGAGCTGATGATGGGCGCTCGGCCGCTCGTCGAGCCGGGAAAGATGACGCCGATGGAGATCGTCGTGAAAGAGATCATCGACGGCAAAATCGAAGCGAACATGAGCGGCAGCCATGACAAGGCCGGCAACTGAGCCCGACGCATCCGAGCTGGCCGGCTATTCGGTCATTGTCGGTATCTGCGGGGGGATCGCCGCGTACAAGGTCGCGTCGCTGGTATCGGCGCTGGTGCAGCGTGGCGCGGAGGTGACCGTGGCGATGACGGCCGCCTCGCAAAAATTCATCACCCCCCTGACCTTTGAATCACTGACGGCGCGGCAGGTTTATACCGACCTGTGGCACGCCGAGAATCATCACGATCCCCAGCATCTTAACCTGACCCGGAAGGCCGATGTCTTCGTCGTGGCGCCGGCCACCGCGAACATGATCGGCAAAATGGCCTGCGGGCTGGCGGACGACCTGGTCAGCACGATGGTCATGTCGGCGGCGTGTCCGATTCTGCTTTGCCCGGCGATGAATACGCTGATGTGGGAGAACCCGATCGTTCAGAAGAACCTTGAGTCGCTGCGAGGGCACGGCTACCAGGTGATGCCGCCGGGCGAGGGGTGGCTGGCCTGCCGGACGATCGGGGCCGGTCGACTGCCAGAGCCACAGGACATTCTCTCGGTGGTGGTTTCGATGCTGAAGCAGAGCGCGCCGAAGAGCGCTTCCAAATAGCGACAAGCCATTCGTGTCTATCAATCGCAAACGGCCGAGCACCCCGCCCAAGACAAAGATCAAGCTGAAGCTGGTCATCACGGCCGGGCCAACGCGCGAATACTTCGACACGATTCGTTTCATTTCCAATCCGTCGTCGGGCCGGATGGGCTACGCCATCGCGACGGCGGCGGGACGGGCCGGTCATGAGGTGACGCTGGTCAGCGGGCCGGTGGAGCTTGCCGCGCCGGCCGGGGTGAAGCTGGTTCGCGTCGAGACGGCGGAGGAGATGCTGAAGGCCAGCCGGCGGGCTTTTGCCGGGGCCGATGCGGCGATCTTCTGCGCGGCAGTGAGCGACTATCGACCGAAGAAACGGGCGGGCAAGAAACTCCCCAAGCAGATGATGAACCGGCGGATCGAGCTGGTGCCTACGCCGGACATCGCGGCGACACTGGGGCAGACGAAAGGACGGCGCATCACCATTGGTTTTGCGCTGGAAGATCATAACGGCCGTGCACATGCCGAGAAGAAGCTTGAGCGAAAGCACTGCGACGCGATCATTTTGAACGACCCGGGCAATGTGGGGTCGGATCGGGCTTCGGCGGAGTTTCTGTTCAGGGGCGGCGACTGGCAGGTGTGGCCAAGATCGACCAAGCCGCAGATGGCGAAGCGCATCGTTCAGTCGCTTCAGCGGCTCTGGGCGGCGCGAACGCGCGCTACGAATGCCGAATAGTCGTCCGGCGTGTCGATGCCGACGGCGGCGCGATCCACCAATCCGACGGCGATGGGAAAGCCGTTTTCCAGAAAACGAAGTTGTTCCAGTTTCTCCACCTGCTCCAGGGGCGAAGGCTTCAGGCGGGCGAGCTCCAGGAGCGTCTCGCGATGGTAGCCGTAGATTCCGATGTGCAGCCGATAGGCGCTCGCGTCGCTGATGCGGCCGGCGGTGTCGCGTGGATAGGGAATCGGTGCGCGGGAGAAATACAGCGCGCGGCATCGCTGATCGATCACGACTTTAACGGTGTTGGGATCGGTGGGGTCGGCACCGGCGGGAAAAGGACAGGCGAGCGTTGCAATCGGCGCGGCATCGCGTTGTTCCAGGAGGCCGACCAGTTGGTCGATGGCGGCGGGTTCGATCTCGGGCTCATCGCCCTGAATGTTGAGGACAATTTTTTCATTGAGGCCGGCGGCGACTTCGGCGACGCGGTCGGTTCCGCTGGGGTGCTCCGGGCGTGTCATCCGCACCTGACCCCCGAACGATGCGACGGCCTTGGCGATACGCTCGTCATCGGTCGCGACGATGACGGACGAGAGCCGCCTGGCCTTAGAAACCTGTTCGCATACGTGCTGAATGAGGTATTTGCCCGTTTCACGCAGGAGGGGTTTTCCCGGCAGGCGGGATGACGCAAAGCGAGCAGGAATGACGGCTGCGGCGGTCATTTTGCGGAGCGTATGACCCGTTCGTTGGGGTGTCAAAGCAGGTCGGATGCAGCGGGCAGCGTGGATCAAGGGCGTGACTGCTCTACCTCCCCCACCTTGACCTCTCCGGTTGACGCGGCTTGGCGGCCGAAGGATCATGAGGGTGCTACGATTCGCCTAGTTTCGCAGCGAGCCTGAGCCGGGAAAAAACGGACGGAGAAATCAGATGACAAATCGCAACTCAATCGGGGATGTTGGAAGCTGCGCGAGGGCGCTGGTGGTCGCGTGTATTGCCGGAGTGATTGGCCTGGGTGGACTCCAAGCGGCACTGGCCAAGGGGCCGGTGCCAGGGATGCAGAGCAAGAAGAAGGAACCTCCCAAGGATGCGGAGCCGCAGGAGGAGGGTGACGCGAAGATGCCGGCCCTGAAATTCAAGATGAAGGACATCGAGGGCAAGGAGCAGGACCTCACCCAATACTACGGAGACGTTGTGCTGGTGGTAAATGTCGCGAGCTATTGCGGATTCACGCCGCAGTACAAGGGCCTCGAGGCGATGTACCGCAAGTACAAAAAGAAGGGGCTGGTCATTCTCGGCATCCCGGCGAATGAGTTCGGCAAGCAGGAGCCGGGGACTGATTCGGAGATCATGGAGTTCTGCTCGAAGAAATTCGACGTGACGTTTCCGATGTTCTCCAAGGTGGTCGTCAAGGGCGAGGGCATCTGCCCGCTTTACAAGTATCTGACTTCCAAGGAGTCCGGTCACAAGTTCGGCGGGGAGATCCCGTGGAATTTCAACAAGTTCTTGATCGACCGGACCGGTCACGTCGTCGGCCGGTTTGAGCATCGGGTGGCCCCGGACGCAACGGAATTCGTCGAGGCGGTCGAAACGCAGCTGAAGGCCAAGCGTCCGGCCGACGCCCCCAGCGCGAAGGCCAATAAGTCCGGCAAAAAGTCCCAGAAGCAGTGACGTTGTCGCGGCATCCATGCGACGCGAGGCATCCTTCGAGAAGTGAATAGGCCGACATGAGAATCCGCGAGCTGCTTTCAACAGGCCGTCCCTGTTTTTCATTCGAGTTCTTCCCGCCGAAGACGGACAACGGGCTGGAGCAACTACGACAGTCGGTGCGGTCGCTGCGCGATCTGGAGCCCACGTTTGTTTCCGTGACCTATGGCGCGGGCGGCAGCACGCGGGACCGGACGATCGAACTGGTGGCGGAGATCCAGCGGCACTACGGCGTCGAGGCGATGGCGCACCTGACGTGCGTCGGTTCGACACGGGAGGAGATCGGGAGCGTCTTGCAGCGGTTGCAGCAGGCGGGCGTGGACAACATTCTGGCGCTTCGCGGCGATCCGCCCAAGGGGGCAGAGAAGTTTGAGGCGACGGCCGGCGGCTTTCGATATGCGAACGAGCTGGCGGAGTTCATCAAGGCGACCCACCCATTCTGCATCGGCGGGGCCTGCTATCCTGAGGGTCACGTCGAGTGCGTGCGGCCGGACGGCTCGCGCGATCTCGACGCCGACCTGGCGAATCTTCAGCGGAAGGTGGACGCCGGGGCGCAGTTTCTTGTCAGCCAGCTTTTCTTCGACAACCAGGCATACTTCGATTTTGTCAGCCGGGCTCGGGCCGCGGGAATCGGGGTGCCGATCATTCCCGGGATCATGCCGATTACCAATGTCGATCAGGTGCGCCGGTTCACGCAGATGTGCGGGGCGACGATTCCCGAGAGCCTGATGGCGGAACTCGACCGGCTCAAGGACAACGAAGACGCCGTACTTTCGCAGGGGGTCGCCTATGCAACGGCGCAGTGTTTCGACCTGCTGCAGCGCGGCGCGCCGGGGATTCATTTCTACACGCTCAACAAGTCCGCCGCGACGCGCACGATTCTGACGGCCCTGCGGACGATCTGGCCGCCGGCCCGCCGACCGGCGTGATGTCGTGACGCCTGAGCCCCCCCATCCCGAATCCAGGGCCGCATCGACCGCGGAACGGCGCGGGCTTTCGCCCCTGTTGACCTTCCTGCTGATCGCCGCCGCGGTCTGCGCCGTGTGCTACAACGGTGACACCGACGGGCCGCTCGATCTTTATCACGAGGGCGATCGGCTGGCCGCTTACGACGCACTTTGCGCGGGGGCCCTGCCCTACCGCGATGTTTATGTTTCGCACGGGCTGGGCGAGGATGTGATCAAACCCTATCTGGCCTGCGAGTGGTTCGGTGCGTCGGTTGAGTCGCTTCGGCGATTGGGGCGCAACAGCTACATCTACAGCGGATATCTGACCGTGCTGGGGCCGCTGGCCGTGCTCCTGGCGGGCATGGCGTGGCTGCGGGATGTGCGCGCCGTTGCGTTGTTGGGGCTGCTTCTGGTCTGCGGGCTTTATGAAATCAGTGAGCGGCCGGCGATGGCCATGGCTGCCGTCGCGGCGATTGGGATGTGGCACAACCATCGACGCCGGCGATGGATGCTGGCCGCGGGCATTTGCACGGGGCTTGCGACGCTTTACAGCATGGAGACGGGCGTTTTCGTCGGGCTGGCCATCACCGGGTGGCTGGTGGCCGGCCATCTCTTTTTACCGAAGGACGAGGGCGAGCGAACGCGTGGGACGGCGAGGGCGCTGGTGACGTACGCGCTCGGGTTTCTCATCGTCTTCGGGCCGTTTCTGGTATGGTGCGGCGTCCGCGGCATCCTGGGGAACTTCATCGAGAACACGCAGATACAGTTCGGCCTGCGCGGCGAGGTCTGGCCGAACAAGTATCCGGCATTGACATGGACCGCGGGACAACCGTGGAGCGCAAACCTGCTTGTGATGGGCGCGGTGGCGGGGATGTTTTACGTGTTGCCGTTGGCCTATTTTGCAGGCGTTGTGATCGCCCTCGGCCGACGGGAGACCGGCGACGTGACGGCGCGACGGACCTTGCTGTTCGCATCGCTGCTGGGGATTTGTTTCTGGTTGAGCCCTATGGCGCAGTCCGATGTCTGGCACGTCGCTTACGTGTCGGGCGTGTTCGCGTTCTTCGCGGCTGCGATGTTTTGGTACACGCGCAAGGTTGAGCGGCCGGGTGTTTCGCGGAAGGTCGCCGGCGGGATGGTGGTCTTCGTGTGCGTGACGCTTGTCCTTGTGGCGGATGGCGGCGCACTGGTACGGCGGGTGAACGGTCGGGAGAGTCGCTTTGTGCCGGCGCACCTTCAATCCGCCGATGGCACACTTGCCGAGGCAAGTCTGCCCCGTATCGGTAAAGTTAAGATTCCATACGAACAGAACGCCGAGCTGGGGGCGATTGTGGGGCTGATCCAACGCCACAGCGCGGCGGATGACTACCTGCTGGACCTGAGCGACCAGCCGCTGCTTTACTTTCTCGCTGAGCGCCGATGCCCGACGCGGTTTCATCTGATGTCGCAGTGCAACAGCCCGTCGCTTCGCGCGATGATGCTCGCGGAGTTGCTGAAAAAGCCCAAGCTGCCGAAGTTAGTTATTTACCCGGGTGTGAATCCACCCGTGCAGGATGCGGTCGGGGAGTTCATTGGGGAGAACTATCGTCCCTTGGCGGTCGTCGGCGGGTTGCAAGTTTTCACGCTGAACGAAGAATAGACGTGAACGAAGGGAGTGGGCAGGTGTCTGAGACTTGTCGCGTTCTGATTACCGGGGCCGGCGGCCTGCTGGGGAGTCCGCTCGCCCGGCGATTTGCGCTCGACCCCGCGTGGCAGACGATCGCCCTGGACAAGGGCGGGCTCGAAATCACCGATGGAAACGCCGTCGAGCGCGTCACGCGCCGGGAAATGCCGAGTTTGATCATCAACTGCGCCGCATACACGAAGGTCGATGCCTGCGAGCAAGAGAAAGAGTTGGCCCAGCGCGTCAACGGCGAAGGGGCGGGCATCGTTGCCGCGGCGGCGGCGAACATCGGGGCGAGGCTGATTCATATCTCGACGGACTATGTCTTCGACGGTACGTCCGCCCTACCCTACCGGGAGGATCAGCCGCCGGCGCCGGCGGATTCGCTTTGCTGGTACGGTCGCTCGAAGCTGCTGGGTGAACAGGCGGTCACGCGCCGGCACCGTTCGCCGTTGATCGTGCGGACTGCGTGGGTCTTTGGTGAGGACGGGCCCTGCTTTCCGAAGACGATCCTGCGCCTGGCGAAGGAGCGGCCCGAGCTTCGCGTGGTCAACGATCAGGTCGGTTCGCCGACTTATGCCAAGGATTTGGCCGATGCAATCTACCGATTGGCGCATTCACCAAAGATAGCCGGCGTCATGCACGTGACCAATTCCGACATCTGCACGTGGTACGATTTCGCCCGGGAGATATTGCGCGTCGCCGGGATCGGGACGCCCGTTCGGCCGATCAGCACCGCGGAATTCCCGACGCCGGCAAAGCGGCCTGCGTTCTCAGTTCTGGATAATCGACGATTTGTGCAGACGGTCGGCGCGCCTTTGCGGAGTTGGCGCGAGGCGGTCGCCGAGTTTCTCGCGGCGTCAGCGGGCTGAGTCGGGCAGCGTCATTTCTTCATGCGGGCGAGATCGGCTTCCGCTGCGATGTAACCGAAGGCGGGCCAGTAACCGCCGGCGACGACCTTTTCGAAAATCTCCTTCGCCCCGTTGCGCTCGCCGTTGCAGAGTCGCCAGTTGCCGACGCCGTAACCCATGGTGGCGAGGTCAAGGTCCGACGCCGTCCGAACGTCGAGCAGGCTCTCCGCCGGGACGAGGCCCTTGTACATCAGCAATCGCTGGTAGTAGGCCTTGTTCTCGATGATGTCCATCCCCTCGTTGATGGGCTCCAGGAGCTTGTCCGCCTCCTCGTCGCGGTCCATGCGGCGCAGGGCCATGTACATCCAGTCGGTGACCGCCACGACGTTATCGTCGTACTTCGCGCCGGCCTTCATGGCCTCGCCGAATGCGTCGAGGGCGGCGGAGAAATCGCCCTTGAGATAACGCGCGACGCCGAGGTGATAGTGAACATTGAAGTGCAGCGTGGTCAACGGGATGTTCCGCGCGTTGGGCATGCCGTCCTGCTCGATCACGTCCTCCGTGCCTGCGATGAGCCGGGCGGCGCTTTGGAGGTCGGCGATGGCGTTGTCGAACTGTCGGACGGTGATGTAGCGATGGCCGCGATGGCGATAGAGCGGCGCATACTTGCGATGCCGCTCGATCCCGCTGGTGAAGACGTTGATTGCGTCAGTCATCCGCCACAGGTAGCCGAGCCGGCGGCCCTCCCAGATGAGCAGGTCGGGATTGCCGGGAATCGCGCGGGCGTTAGCCTCGGCCGTGCGCAGGTCCGATTCCAGCTTGGCTTTTTCAGAAGCCGGCGGGTTTGCGTAGAGCGGCCTGCCGAGAAGAGAGATGGTCTCCGGCGCTTTGGGGTCGTTTCGATAGCGGGCTGTGTCGGCCTCCTGGTGGGCCGGTTGGCCGCAGGCGAACCCGCACGTCACGAGTAGCGTTACCGTCATCATGCCGATTTGTTTCATTGGATCGCTCCCACCCGAGATGCCGGCGCGAAATTCACGGCGCACATCTCCCACCTGTATCTATCGGGCAGTCGAGCCTCCCGAAATCACCAGTGGGAGCCGACGGACCCCCGGCCCGGGCCTCTGCGTCCGCCTCGCCGTCCCGGGGCCCGCGAACCTATCCACTGGCCGGACAAGTCGTTAGACTGATGGGGCAGAGGGCCGGACCATGAAGTAGTCCGATCCGACGATTTTATGATTGTGAATCTTTATGCCGGGGAGTGACGCCGCAGTTGTCGTCCCGGCGTGTGCGGAAGGATCCGACGATGGTTGCCGATCTGACAGTCCTCAATGACCGTCCGGAGTACAAAGGGCCGGCGAGTTTCAGCCCCAGCGGGTGCGACCCGAACGGGCGCTGCGGCAATGGGTTGGAGAAGATTTACCCGACCTGCGCCGTTCGCTATGGCTATATGAATTACATCGGGGAGTTTCGGTATGCCCCGGGGATGCTCTTCGGCTGCGGCGGCAAGGTCGTCATTCAGACCCAGCGCGGGATCGAAATCGGCGAGCAGGTGAGCCTGACCTGCACGGGCTGCGACAAGTCCGTCAAGCGTCAGACGATGCTCGACTACATGAAAAAGAGCGGCCCGGACTTTTATCAGCTTAAGAGCGGCCGAATCCTCCGGGCGGTGACACCACAGGACCTGATCGAGGAAAAACACCTGACCGAGGGCTCCCGGGAGAAGATTCTGCGCGCCCGGGAACTGGCCCGCGAGCTTTCGCTGGATATGAAGTTCGTTGCCTGCGAGCATATCTTCGGCGGCGAGCGGATCATTTATCACTTCATGGCGGAGGGCCGGATCGACTTTCGGGAATTCGTCCGCCAGCTAGCCCACGAGTACCACACACGCATTGAGATGCACCAGGTCGGCGCGCGGGACGAGGCCCGGCTGGTCGCGGATTTTGAAATCTGCGGCCGGGAGTGCTGCTGCAAGAACTTTTTGAAGACCCTTCGGCCGGTGTCGATGCGGATGGCGAAGATTCAGAAGGCGACGCTCGATCCGTCGAAGGTCTCGGGGCGGTGCGGCCGCCTGCGATGCTGCCTGCGCTACGAGCATGAGGGCTACGAGGAACTGGACAAGAAGCTGCCGCGCGTCGGCAATCGCGTGCGCACGGAGTCCGGGATCGGCACGGTGCGTGACCGGCAGATTCTTACGCAGTTGGTGTCAATCATTTACGACGACGGCGACCGGATCGAGACGGTGGGCGTCGAGGATCTGCTCGAACGGAATCTGCCCAAGCGGCCGCCCATGGATCCAAACGCGGCGAATGATCGAGGTCGGCGTCCTTCCGGGCGCGGGCCCGATGCACCCAGTGACCGGCCTCGACGGGATGGGCCTCCTCCGCAACAGACCCCGTCCGGTGAGAATCAAATGCCATCGCCGGGAGACTCGACGGATCAGCCGGTTGGCGAAGCGGCACAGCCTCGCACGGGCGAAGCACCCCTGCCGGGGACCAGTGAAGGCGGGGAAAGCGGCGGGCGCGATCGACCTCGCGGGGGCCGACGTCGCGGTCGCAGAGGTCGTCGCGGTGGTGCGGGTCGCCAGGATCAATCTGGTAGTCGTGCGACACCGCCGCGCGAAGACGGTAAAATGGGTGAACCTCCGCCGCCTGACGATCGTTCACAAGAACGTCCCCCGAATGCCGATTCATGAGACTCGGCGCTTGGGTCAGAGTTACCGATGTCCAAGAAGAAGCCCACTACATCGCCATCACCAACCAAAGCGGCCGTCGAATCGCCCTACCACCCACAGGCCTTCGAGTTCCTGCGACAGGGGCTTGATTACACGGTGCGAAAGACCCACGGCGACCGTGCTGACGTGGTTCGCGGGATTCTTCACTGGCTGCAGGAGCACCAGGCCGAGCTGAGCCAGCTCCCGGTCCTCCTTTCCCGCGGCGAGATTCCACCGGTGATCGTCAACATGATCCGTCAGATCGGCGATCTCGAGGCCGCCGCCGACCATCTGAACCTGCACGTTTCCGGCGAAGACCTGTGCTGGGGCCTGCGCGATCTGGCCGTGGAGAATTGGGGATTGATGGCCGCCGTGGTGCTGCGACACTGGGGCATTCGCACGACCCGGGACTTCGGCAAGATGGTGTTCTTGCTCGTGGATCAGGGCCTTCTGGCCAAACAGCCCGAGGACGACATCGAGGATTTTTCCGACGTCTATGATTTCGGCAAGGCCTTTGATCAGTCCTACAAGATCGATCTTGCCGCCAACGCGAAGCCCGGGCGGCGGGCCCCCGAATCGAAAAACGAGGACTAGCATGGCGACGACGAAAACGGCCGCGACCGACGATTACGCCTGGGAAAAAGAGCTTGCGCCCAAGGTGACACGCGGCAGCCTCATGCTGCCCATTGCACTTTACGCCCTATGGACGGGCCTGCTGGCGTACATTGCCTTCGATCGCTGGTTCGGCGCGTTGCAATGAGACGCGGCGACGATAGATTGCACGCATGACCACGAGCGCGGCGACAGGCCCCGACCCAGCGGTGCTCGAGGGCAACCTTTCCGAACTATCGAAATCTCGACCCGTGCCGGCCGAGCTCCTTGCGGCGGCGCGGCATCCCGAATCAATCCAATATGTGAACGGCCGCGATGGCGTGCCGACCTTCCAATGGCGAGAGGCGGACGGCGTCCTGCGCTGGCTCGGGCGCACTTCGATGCCCAGCGTCAGCAGCGCGGCCCTGATCGAGGCATTTCAGCCGGGCTCGGCGAATGTGCTGCTCTACGCGCTGGGCAGCGGGCGCGAGGCGCGGAGCCTGCTCGATCGTCTGGCGGCCCATCAGGCGGTCTTCGTGGTTGAGCCGAGCGCATCGGCCGCGGCGCTGGCATTGGGGCTGATCGACTTTTCGCGGGATATTCGCCAGGGGCGGTTTGTTCTCTTTGTGGGCGCGCAGGCATGGGATGACTTTCGAGCGTTCATGCAGGCCCACCGCGGCTACCTTGAGCCACAGCGGATCCTCTCGTGGCCCTGGTTTGATCCGCAGATCATCGCGGGGGTTTCGTCGCGACTGGGTGAGGTGAATGCGGCGCGATTCGCAAAGCGCGCCGAGGCGGCAGAAGGCGACGACCGAGATGCCGAGCGATCAGCCGACTCGTCCGCTATCGCGGTCGCGATCATCTCGAATGTCGTGGACCCGAGGGTGTTCCGCACGGCGAAGCTTATTGAACTTGCCGCCGCCGAATTGAACTGGCGAACCTGCCGGGTCACGCTCGATCAGCCGGTCCTCGTTCGGCCGGAGGCGATGGGAGAGGCCGTGCAGCGATTCGCCCCGTCGCTTGTCATTCTGCTCGGTTGTTTGCCGTCGGAACTCGGTTTTGCGTTGCCGAATTGCCCGGTCACTATGCTGCTGATGCCGGGGCAAGCCGTTGACGCGTCGCTGCCCGGCAGACTCGGTGCGGGCCCATGGCTGGGTGTGCCGGACAGCGCGACACGTCAGGCGTGCGCGGGGCTCGGCATCGAAGAGGATCGAACGATGGTGGTCCCCCCCGCCGCGCAGCCGGGTCTTTTGCGGCAGTCGAATCAGCCGACCACCCGAATCGCCGTTGTTGCCGATGGCGGCGATATCTCAGCGCGTGCCGCAGGTCTTCATCTCAGTTCGCATATCCGTCTTTATGAGGCGGCGGCGAAGCTCATTGAAGCGCAGGCGGATCGGTACACGGATGAATCCGCGCCGGACATCGTGAACCGCGCCCAGAAGCAGCTTGGCATGCGGATTGAGAGCGAGGAGGTCATCCAAGGCGTGCTGGATCGTGTCCGAACGCTTCTTGGTCCCGTGATTGTGCGCCGCGTCGCGCTGCACGCGATGGCGGAAGCGGGAATAGAGTTCGATCTATTCGGCGGCGGCTGGCGGGACGATTCGGTTCTGGGGCCGCACATCTGCGGGCACCGGCCGGAGCCGAAAGAGATGGGCGACTTCGCCAGGCAATACGGTTGTGTCGTGATCGTAGACACCGGCGAGCGATTGAATCAGGCGGCGCTCGACGCGCTTTCGGCGGGGCAGGTGTTGTTCATTCGGCAGGCGGTGCATCGAGTCGGGAACGGACCTTATGCGGAATATGTCGAGATGGGCCGGCACATTCAAACGTTTCGTAGGTGCGAAGAACTGGTCGACGGGCTTCGGCGATATGTTCGCGAGCCGTCGATTTTCGTGAGCGAGGCACTGGACGCCGCCCGGGTAATGCAGGCATCGCATACGTGGACGCAGCGGCTCGGGGAACTGGCTCGCACGGTGGGCGCCTCAGGCTGATGGTTGGACCGGTTCAATCAAGCGGAAGTCAATTCCGCGATGAGTCGTGTTCGATCTTCTTCGCCGAAGGAGCCGCCGTATCACGGACTTCCTTCGGATCGCGCTTCAGCTTAATCACGTGCACCGGGCAGCCCTTGACCGCGCGAATCACATCGGCCTCGCGCTGCTGAGGCGGACCGGCCTCGATCACCCGGGCGGTGTGAGCGCCCTCGGGCACTTCAAAGACGTCCGGGGCCTGGCACTCGCACTGGCGGCAGACGATGCAGCCTTCGATGATCTTAACATGCATAATCGGGCCTCATCGCAAGCCCCGGCTGGGCTGAGTTCGCTCGGAGCATACGCATCCACTTGATGTCGCCGGCCCGGTGGATTGTCTTCTTGGCCATCATCTTCGCGATCAACCACGAACGGCGCGGATTCAGGAAGTAGAAACGGATGTAGACGTCGCGGATCGCACGGGCCATGTCCTTGGCGGACAGGTGCGGCGTTTCGATCAGGGGATTCACCTTGAAAATCTCGAACCAATAATTGTCGTAGTCGCGGGCCCGATCGGTGAGCCAGCCCTCGCGATCGCAGGTCATCCAGGCGGTTGTCGCCGGAAAGGGGATGCACGGCACGACTGCGAAGCTGTCGAGCGGCAGCTTGAGGAAGTAGTCGATGGACTGGCGGATGTCGTCGCGCGTCTCGCCGGGGTATCCGATGATGCAGTTGCTCCCGACCTTGAAGCCCATTCGCTTGGCCAGGCGCACGTTCTCGGCGGCCAGGTCGAGGTCGAGCTTCTTCATCATGAGTTCCTGGGTGTGGGGCGAGCCGGACTCGATGCCGAAGCCGATCCAATACACGCCGGCCTGCTTCATCTTCGCCAGGAGAGCTTCGTCCACCTTGTCGGCGCGAAGGCCGTTGGCAAACTTGACGTGCAGCGGCAGCCGCAGGGCGATGACCGCGTCCAAGAGTTCGTGGGCACGGACCGGGTCCTGGGTAAACGTGTCGTCCTCGAAATAGATCTCGTCGGTCTTCCATTTCTGATGGAGCCAGCGGATTTCTCCAATGACGTTTGCGATGCTGCGCTTGCGGAAGTTGAAGCCCATGACCCGGCTGCAGAAGGTGCAATAGTTGGGACAGCCTCGTGTCGTCATGACCGGCATGATGCGCCTGCCGCGGGTAAAGAGGCCATGGGTCGCCTGCTTGAAGATGCGTTCCATCGGCAGCAGATGCCAGGGCGGATAGGGAAGCGCGTCCAGCGCGTCATCCTCGAGATAGCCGGGGCTGCGGTTAACCTGTGCCGCCCCGCTATCGTCGCGCCAGGCCATGCCGGCGACGCCGCGCACGGCGGACGTGTCGCCGCCGGACTCGAACATGCGATCGCAGAACTCGACGAACGACTGTTCAGATTCTCCGACGAAGCAGAAATCGAGGACGGCGTTGCGATCGAGCGTCTCCTTCGGCATGACCGTCGGATGCGGACCGCCGGCGACGACGATCATCTCCGGGAATGTCTCCTTGAGTCGGTCCGCGATACGCATGGCCGACCCCAGCGCCGCCGTCACGCAGGTGATACCGAGCACGGCCGGGGCAAACCGCCGGATGCCCAGGTCGACGTCTTCGTCAATGTTGGCATCGAAGACGCGAACGTTGTATCCCTTGTCGATGAGAACGCCTGCCAGATACATGATCCCGAGATTGGGGAGGTAGTTTCCGTCGGGGATTCGCGGCTGAAGCAGGGCAACTCGGCGATCGTGACGCGAGAAGCGATTGTGCGGCCGCGCGGCAGGCCGCGAAGATTCTGAGTTCGCGACGGCGGTCTGAACCGCGGTCGGCGATGTTGCAGCCGACCCGCCGCAGCATCCTCCACCCGATGACGGGCTCGCTGCCGATGTGCCGGTGGTTGGCCCTGAGATCACCGGTAGCTCTATTCGGGTATTGCGCTGCATGACAGGGCCTCCGTGAATGAGTAAATCGCACCGTCCTTCGTCGCAGCCACGGTCATGACCGGCCACCGCTCAACCAATTCATGCCTGGGGGGCGAAGAGGGTCGCCAGGCCAGGCGATCGAAGTAGGCAATGCAGGCGCTGTGTGCCGGCTGCGTGGAATTCGACTTCGAGGCGAGGGTCGCGGGGTCCGCCGGCTTGGTGTCTTGAAGTAGCGAGAGCCAGATCGAGTTGCGCCCGGTGAGGAGATAGATCGCGTCCGGCGCATTGCTATAGATCGTGGCGTCCACGGGGAGATTCCTGATCTCGGCGATGGTCGGTGAGGTTCGCCAGCTCGGCTGCTGATAATTCTGAGCGCCTGCGCCGTGACCCTCGGCGATGTAGCGGCAGTAATCCAGCGCGCCGACCATACGCAGACCGATGACCAGCGTGCAGGCGGTCACCAGCACCATGGCTGTCCGGCGGCTACTCCGCGCTTGGGGCCGCAGGGTGTTCCAACCAATCGCCAGGAGCATGACGGCCATCGGCATGAGCGGCAGCATGATGCGCTCGGTGAAGCTCACGGTGCGCCCGAAGAGCCCCACCGCGGCGATGATGAGCAGCAGATAGGCCGCGATGAAAACACCTATCACATAACCCAACTCGACGCCGCCCGAAGGCGTTGGTGATTGCACCAGGATTGGATTCCGTGCCCTGTTCGTTGGGGCCGCGGCCGACTTGCGAAACGCCTTCCACGTGGTCCATGCGGACCATCCGAGGGCGGCAAACAGCAATCCCGCAGGAATCATTTGGGCGGCGGCGCTGCGCGGGCGAAAGGCGTCGAGCCCCCACGGCCAAAGCCACATCGTGAGGACATCGAGCCCCTCATTTACACGAAGCACTTCGAGTAATGGCGCATGATTCGAGTCCAGCGTCTTTCCGCCGAGATGGATCACCATCCAACTGAGCCAGTTCGGCCCGCCGGGAGTCATGGGCAGAAGCGACAGTAGCACGATGCAGCCCGCGGCGATGAAGCGAATGCCCCATCGAGCCGGCCTCAGCAAGAGGCAGCCAAATGCGGCCAGGATGAGCGAAGCGCCTGCAAATCGCGTGAGGCAGGCGGCCAGGATCGCAATCACTGCGCCGGACAGCACGATGCGCCGTTTCGTTTTCAGATGAGCGGCGAGCAGCACCATCGCCAGCGTCGCCAGGACGATGAAGATCGGTTCCGACCAGGCCATCGAGAAAATCGCCAGCATCGACTGCGACGTTGCCAGGACCAGCGTCACGAAGACGGATAGCCCGATCGATCCCGTCGCCCGAAGCACCGCTATCCCGCAGACGAGGCCGGTCAGCGAAAGGCAGATCGCATTGACCCAGCGCGCGGCGTGAACCGGATCGACACCGAACCGCGAGATCGCGGCGAGCACCGCGGGCATGAGCGGCCCCCACCGTGTGCCCAGCGGCGTCGGCTCGGCAGTTCCCCACGGCACGCGGAGCCCGTTACCCGCCGCCAGCTCATTTGCGACGCCGATGTAAAACGCGGAATCGACGCTGAGGCCGACGCCGTTTCTCGTCGCAACGCCGATCAGCAGGAATCCCACCAGCGATGCGAGCGCAATGAGGGCGACACCGCGCCGCTGTTCGCGCTGCGCGTTGAGGCCGCCGATTGTGTCGGCGTGCGATGGTGTGTGTCCAGCGTTGTTCGACATTCGGGTACGTCGGTCCTCAGTACCTAGGTCATGAAACGAACGGCCTGACGCGCCAGGAGCGGCAGGTTGGTATACGTTTCTTTGCGGAGCGCCACGTTTCGGAATAAATAGGACGGGCGCAGGTAGAACCGTCGGAATGCGCGCTTGTAGGCACGCATCACGTCCTCCTGAGTCAATCGTCCGAGTTCAAAGTAGACAACGTTTTCATACGGTCCGAACTGGTCGTAGTCGGTCACCAGCCACTTGCCCTCGCGGGTGATGCGGTCCCACATCGCCGTGCCGGGAAAGGGCGTCGCGATGGTGAATTGGGCGCGATCCAGGGGCAGCGAGCAGGCGAAATCGATCGTCTGCTCCATCTCCTCCGGCGTCTCGTCGGGGTTGCCGAAAATGAAGAACGCCCCGGTCTGTAGCCCGGCGCGCTTGGAGGCCTCAATCGCGCGGCGGACCTGCTCGATCGAATTCTGCTTGACGATGATCTCATCCCGAATGCGCGACGAACCGGATTCTGCCGCGAACCAGGCATCGACGCATCCCGCTTTCTTGCAGAGACGCATGAAGTCTTCGGTGACGTTTTCCACGCGGGAGATGCCGTTGGGGATCGACCACTTAATTGGCAGCTTGCGGCGAATCAGCAGCCGGCAGATCTCCTCGGCGCGGCTGGTGATGAGATTAAAGACATCGTCCTGCAACTCGATGAAATTGACCCCCCAGTCCTTCACGAGCCAGGCCATCTCCTCGACGACGCGCTCGGGCGACATGGCGCGGAACTTCTTGCCGAACGGCTGATCCGCGGCGGAGGTGCAAAACGTGCAGCGAAACGGGCAACCGCGCGAGGTCATCATCGAGCCGCAGCGAAGTTTGTTGGCATCCACCCAGGTCGGGCGAGTCGGGTTGAATCGCTTGGTCGGAAAGAGGTGATATGCCGGAAAGGGTAGGGCATCGAGATCGGGCGGGTAGTCCGCCTTGCCGTTGTGGACGGTGTTTCCCAGTTGGCCGCGATAGGCGAGACCGCGCAGTGACCGGCAATGCTGCTTGTTTGCGAGATTCGCGGCCAATTCGCAGATGAGCGACTCGCCTTCACCGATGGCGGCGTAATCGACGTAGGGACAGGCCAGGGCATCGTCTGGGCGCGAGGTCGGATGCGGTCCGCCCAGGACGATCGTGCAGTCCGGGTTGATCTGTGTTTTGATGCGCTCGGCGATCGCCACCGCCGCCCAGTGCGCCGCGGTAATGGTGTATATTCCCACGAGGTCCACGTCGCGCGCCCGATCGGGAAAGAGATGATCCGGATCGAGGTTGAAATCGTGGACGACGACGGAGTGTCCCTTCTGTTCGAGGACGGCGGCCATGTAGGCGAGACCGAGGTTGATGGTGTGCGCCGTATCAAAGGTGATGCGGTTGGGCTTGGGATAGATCAGCAGCACGCGCGCCATGGGTTTAATTCCCTTCCGCCAGGCTGCCGCCTGATTTCGTCGCCTGAAGTCTTAAGAGCGGCGCCCATCCTCGCCCCAATTCCCGCCGGCCGAAGAGGCGATTGGCCCAGGTCGACAGCCCGAACCAGTGAAAGGCGGCCGTGGTGCTCAGACCCGCTTCGCGGAATTGTCTTGCCACGTTGTCGCTACGGACGCCTGACTCGTGAAACTCGGCCAGCTCGTAGGTCCGGGCATCAATGGCCGAACTTGCGTGCGTGTAGCGATGCCTCGCGCCGCGCAGCCGACGATAGAGCCCCAGCGACCAGCGAAACCGATCGTGAAAGGCCGCATCCATGTCGTGGTCGGACCAGAAGCCGCCGCCGGGCCGCAGGACGCGCGCGACCTCCCGTGCGAGGCTTGCGGTATCAAACAGGTGATGAATCACCGCGAAGCAGGTCACGACGTTGACCGAGTCTGAGGCAATCGGCAGCACATCGGCATCGGCGGCGATGCGATGCGTGGCGATCGGGCCCGACTCGGCGAGCAGGCGCGGTGACAGATCGAGGGCGACGGTGCGGTCGAAAATGCCCTCGGCCGCGCGGGTGACAAATCCGCAGCCGCTGCCGATGTCCAGCAGGAGGCCGCGACCATGCGACGCCGCCATGCGCTCCAGGTTGCTGCTTAGCCAGGCCGAAAGCGTCGGATTCCGACGGCCGTCAACCACTTCATAGTCGCCGGCGACGGCGTCATAGAGGCGCCGGTTGGCGCGCTTCACGTCGGCGGCATCGATGCAGTGTGTCGTGGTCGGGACGCTCATGCGGCCTCCCCGAGCGGCGGCTCAATGAGGCCCTCGCGCTTGTAGTATTCCCATGCGGCTGAAAGCGTCTCGCTCAGCGGGGTCTTCGGTGACCAATTCAGATCGACGGCCGCGCGATGGTTCGAATAGAACTTGTACGCGAAGGTGTCGTCGACAATCTGCGGTGTGATGATTCGACTGCCGGTTGCATGCTGAATGGCCCAAGCCATGCCGCGCATCGGCAGGCGGGCGTAGTTGCCGATGGGAACGAAGAGCGGCGACCGGCCGATCCGCCGGGCGATTTCCCTGAAGAGTTCCGCGAAGTGGGCGTTGTGGCCGCCGAGGATGTACCTGCGGCCGCAATGCCCGCGCTGGGCCGCTGCGATCAATCCATCGCAGACATCCGACACGTCCACGACATTGGTCCCGCCCGGCGGCACCGGCATGACGCGAGCCCGGGCGATCTGCTGAAACATCGTGCCGGAGTTGAGCGTGCGATCGCCCGGCCCGAAGACGGTCGTGGGATTGACAATGACGACGTGCCGGCCACGGTCGGCCGCGTCCATCGCGTGTCGCTCGGCGAGGTACTTGCTGGCGAGATACGGATTCCGCTGGGAGAGTGCCTCGTTGAAGGGGGCGTTCTCATCGAGCGGATGCGAGGCTGAGGCGCTTAGGCCGATGGTGCAGGCGCTACTGACGACGACCACGCGACCGACATCGGCCGCCTTCGCCGCATCGAGAATGCGCCGAGTGCCCTCGCTGTTGACTCGCTCCAATTCCTCGCGCGCCGAAGGCGCAAACGAGACCGCGGCCGCCAGATGAAACAGGACATCGTGTCCGCGCATTGCGTCCGTGAGCTGATCGATCGGACTGAATAGGTCGCCGGCAAATGACTGCACTTCGTCCATCGGCTGCGCGGCGCCGGGGCGGACCATCGCCGTGATCGACACACCGCGCGAGGCCAGCTTGCGCACAAGACAACGGCCGATATACCCGGTCGCTCCGGTGATGAAGGCACGCTTCACTGTGACACGCCCCCCGCGACCCGGGCCTTACTTGGAATCACCATGAGCGAGACATCCGGCATCCCCTCCACCAGTCGACGGGCCGGTTCGACGTTCGCCGTCGGTGAATGTCTTGAGCTTGTGGATGGCTCGTCGAGGCGGTGTGTGCCCGCGACCTGGTGCTCGTTCTTCGCGGCGCCGCGAATCCGGCCCCAAAACCTTGCGGCGGCCCCGCGCGACCGCGAGCGCATCATCATCAATGCGACACCAAAGGCCCGGCGAATCTCGCGGCCCTCCATCTGCCGCAGATAGCCGAGGATCTTCGGGGCGTTGAAGTAATAGGCCCAGACGAAATCATCCCGTATGCGATAGACCTCGTCGATCGGCACCTGTGTCCGCGCGTGCAGGACCGGTTCATCGCCGCGTGGATCGGCGGCATATTGTCGCCAGTGATCCCGATCGAGGACCCCCGCCCGCAGTGCATCGCGATAGTGCGACGTGCCGGGCGCCCAGTTATAGACGCTGATGCTCACGTAGGTGGGCTTGATACGCTTGAGGAAGTCCAGATCGGCCAGCATTTCTTCGCGCGTGGACCCGGGGATGTTCATCATCAGGTTCGCCACCGTGCGCACGCCGGCGCGATGGCACGAGGCGAATGCCTGCTCGATGGTCGGCTGGTCGATCACCTTGTTGAGGTATTTGACCAGTCGCGGCTGGCTCGTCTCGACGCCGAACTGCATGACGCGCAAGCCGGTGGCCTTGAGCTTGCGCATGATGTCCTCGGGAACATGCAGCACGACGCTGCCGCGGATTCCCCAGGGCACTTTCAACCCCGATGCGAGCAGGGCATCAGCGAACTCGGCGAGCCGGCGCTTGTTCGGATTGAACGTCTCATCCCAGAACTCGATGTATTCCACGCCCTGCGAGGCGTAATGCCGCATGATTTCAATGACTCGCGGGATCGAGAAGCTGCGATAGCTCGAAGACTCCGACGAGCAGTAATGGCACTTGTAGGGGCAGCCTCTCGAAGTTGTCAGAATGGCCATGACCCGATCGGAGAGGAAATCGCGGTAGCGCCGATGATCGCCGAGCAGCGAGAGATCGGGAATTGGCAGGCTGTCGAGGTCGGCGGCCGACCAGGGCTTCGACTGAAAACCCGCCGCGTGCGATCGCTTGGTCACGGTGCCCGGCGGAAGATCGGTGAAAGCGAGTCGGTCCAGCGCATCGCAACCGTCGGACGAGACGTGACGGCAGATTTGCAGGAACGGCTCCTCGCCGTCGCCAAGCACCATCGAGTCGACATATGGAAGCTGGATCGTCTCGGCAGGAAACATCCCCGTGTGCGGTCCACCGACGCAGATGTGCGTCCGGGGGAAGGTCTGCTTGATGAGGGCCAGGATGCGGCAGGATTCGTTCAGGTTGTACGAATAAAGCGGGACGCCAACGACGCTCGGCGGCGATGCGCGCAGGCGGTCGATCAACTCTTCTCCGGTGAGACGATCCTTGACCATGTTGATCAGCCGCACGCGCAGGTCGCTGTGCGCCCGCAGGTAGGAGCCCAGGGCAAGTAGCGCGAGGTTGTATTTCGACTGGACGTAGGCGCGAACCTCGTCACCGCCGGTCTGGGACATGAACGGCGTCTCAAGAAGGAGAACGTCGCCGGATTCCTGTGGAGCTGCCGGGTGACTTGCAATACCTCGATTCATCGGTGCTACCATCGCTACCATCGCTTCCAGAACATCGCCGGGACGGCCACCTTGATCGTCTTGAGCCGTCCGAAGAAATGCTCATAGGGGTGCTTGACGCATTTCCACGCGTAGCTCGGCGACAGATAAAAATCGCGGTAGGCCTTCTTCGCCAAATTACGAATCTCGGCATTGGACAACTGCGGATAGTCCGGCTCCCCTTCCGGCGTGAGCCAGCCGTTCTGCCGAAGCGTGTCGTGAAACGGGGTCCCCTCCAGCACGTTGGCCAGTTGGAACTGCGCTGTGTCCGGGTTCAGCTTCTTGGCCCAGTTGATCGTCTTGCGGGCCGTTTCGTGCGTCTCGCCGGGGAAGCCGATGACGAAGTCGCCGTGGATACGGAGGCCGGCGCGCTTGGCGTCGAAGGTGAAGTCGGTCATCTTCTTGACAGTGACGCCCTTCTTGATGGCGTAATTGATCTTCTGATCGGCCGACTCATAACCGACGTGCAGCACGCGGCATTGTGCCCGCTTCATGACGCGCATCGTTTCGTAGGTGAGATTGCTTCGGGCATAGCACGACCACTTCAGATCGAGGCCGCGCTTGATCTTCCTCGCCGAGAATTCCAGTGCCCGATCGTCGGTCATCATGTCATCCTGAATCATGACCGAGCGGACTTCGGGCATCTCGGTCTGGATGAACTCGAATTCGTCGAGCACGTTGTCGACGCTGCGCAGGTTGTAGGTGAACCCCTTGACGTGGGTGTGAACCCAGAGGCAGAAGGTGCATTGGCCCCAGTTGCAACCGCGGCCGGTCATCAGGTCCATGAAGGGGTAGAACTCGGAGATCGTCTTATAGCCGAAGGTATTGATGTGATTCTTGAAGAATCGGGAGACGAAGGGAATCTCGTCGAGTTGCTGCGTGTTCAGGTAGGGCCGGTGAGGATTGGCGATGATCTCGTCGCCCGATCGGTGAAGGAGATTTTGAATCTCCGACGGCTTGGCCCCTGACGCCAATTCGGCCAGGGGATACTCAAATTCACTTTCCACGCCGTACTGCACCGCGCGGGCCATCGCCAGTGTTTCTTTCGACCGTGCCGTGAAGTACGGACCGACGAGGACGGTCGTGCAGCCGAGCAGCTCGGTGAGTCGATCGGCCAGCTCGACGTCGTTGGCGCGGCTCTTCTGACCGGTATAGACGACCAGCATGTCGGGCCGCCACTCGCGCAGCTGAGCCTCGGTCTGTTCATGAGTCAGATGCCGGGACGGCGCGTCGATGAAGAGAATCTCGTGGCCCTTGGCCTCGAGCCATGCGCCGGCATAACCCAGCCAGAGTGGATACCACTGCGTCGAAGAGAGCGAGACGAAGTCGCAGCGCGCGTTGCGCATGTAGTCGGTCTTGAACGGCGGCGATAAGAGGGCGATGCGCATGTGACTGGTTCCTCGATTCCCGGCGTCCGACCTGCGGCGCGCCGAGCGAATAGTCCGAACAAGACCGTCATCCTGTCCGGCCGAGGTGAGGCCTGTGCTCGGGCGGCCGGAGTCGACAGATGAGCGGCGGCGATGGGTAAGTATCGACCGCTCAAAAACGAGTGCTTGATGCTGCGGCTGGTTGCCCGCAGGTTCCGACCTGTGGACGAAAAGCTCGGCCGAAAGTGCGCTTTTTGCCGGATTAAACGCCGGCGCCGGTGAGCACCCCGACAGCGACCTCGGGCTCGCCATAGTCCGGGGGCATGGGGACAGCCGCATGTCGATCCTCTCGGGAGGGCTCGATGGGCCGCCGGCCACTCTCTACGGGGCCGGCTCCGACAGACGATTGACCGAGCCGCGCGTAACAACTCCCCTGCCGGAAAAATGGATAGCTCAAGGCGGCGGCGAAGAGAACGAAGATCGTCTCCAAAAAGACGAGGCCTTCCCGGAAGAGTCCGTAGCGCTTCGACGTGCCCGGCGGCACATCGACCGACTGAAACGCCTGCTTGGCGATCATGATCGACAGGCCCAACGATGCAACGGCCATCAGCAGCAGGTCGAATCGCCCCAGCGTCAGCAGGGTCAGGGCCAGCAGCGACCAGAACATCGCCGCCCAGGGCAAAAGCAATTGCTGGCTGATACGCGTCAGGGTCATGAGCTTGCAGAAGCCCGACATGTCCGGCAGGCAATAGATGAATCGCAGAGATTCCCGGAGGAACGCATTGTTCTTGCGGAACTTGTGCGAGAGAAACTCGGAGATGCTGCGGGGACCGCGCGTCTCCTCGACGATGGCCTCGCGCGAATAGACGACGCGCTTGCCCAGACTGTTGGCGAGGAAGCCGACATAGACGTCGTCGGCCACCACATCATCGGGAAATCGCTCGAAGAGGCCGCGCTGAAAGGCGTAACAGGTGGCGATCACGATCGAGCTGCTCTGGGCATCGGTCTCGATCAGGCGGCTGCGGTTCTGCGAATCCCAGAAGCAGCGATCGCGCCAGGACGAGCCGGTTGAATGGCTGTAGGCCCCGACGACAGCGACGGTCTCGTCGGCGGCGAATGCCTCGACCATCCGGCGCAGCGCATCGGGCCGAAGGGCCGCGTCCGCGTCGGTATTGACGATGATGTCGCCGGTCAATTGTGGCAGGACATAGTTAAGCTGCTGCACCTTGCCGGATCGGGGACAGCGCACGACGCGGACTGCGTCATCATGGGGAATCAGTCGATCGAGCGCGTCGGCCGTACCGTCAGGGCTTCCGCCGTCGGCAAAGATGATCTCCCGTCGATGCGGTGGATAGTCGCAGGCCAGCAGGTTGGCCAGCTTGGCCTCGATGCCGTCGATTTCGTTATAGCAGGGAACAATGATGGAAAGAAACGGGAGCTCGGTCTCCGTTGACGCCGGCGTCACGGCAGGACGGCGTCGCAAAATGCCCGCGAAGCGAAGGGTGATGAAGTAACCGGCGCAGAGCCATATCAGCGCGAATGTCATCAGGACGAAGAATGAAGTGAGCACCCACATGCAACGGCCTCGCTCGGGAGCCAATGGCAGACTCGACACTCCGCCGGGCGAGCTTAGCCGTCGGCGAGTCGACCCAGCGACCCTGGTCTTATATCGGCCCGTTTCCCGCTGGAATTGTCCCCGATGTGCGTTTTTGCGGCGGTTTGCGGGTACTGAGATGTTGGTTCGGCCGAATTTGCGAAGCGGAAGAAGCGGAACCGGGTTACCGATTCAGGGAATGGCCGGTGTGTTGATCTGGAAGTCACTCATCGATGATCCGATCCGTCAGCGGTCGACCAATCAGCGAGACTCGCAACGCGCTTGCTGGTTCGTCTTCGCCCGATCAGCCAGCAAATGAAGACTCCAATCCAAAGCGGGCGGATCAGATGCTGAAATACCCAAGCTCCCCACTCGGTATCAAAGTGCCATATCAAGGAATGCGATAACGGAATCGCGCAAACCAGTAGGCCAAAATCTGCGAGCCAACGATCGTCGAAGAATACGCGCCTTGTCCGGCGGAAAAGTAGAACACCCAAAAGCATGAACACCATCATGAGATAACTCGATATCTGATAAGTCCACCATGAATAGGATCGAGAAAAGTAACTGGGAACGGTGAACATCTGACCTCCCCAGGCGAAGGCACCGGTACCGACCAGCGTCATGACGACCCAGCACCTCCACAGCAATGTAGATGCAACGCGTTTGCGTCGCTGAGCCGGCCACAGGAGGAGAATCGCACCGAGGCCGTAAGCAAGCGGGCCGAAGTATATCAATCGCGTGTATGTATTTACGCAGAAGCGTAAAACAAATCCCCCTTTCCATGACGGCACGAACAAGTGTTCATTCGCGATCGTCCATATCCACACAATTCGTGGGATTTGCTCCAGATAGACTCCAAGAACAACGAAAAAGGACCCCCACAAGAACCAACGAAAGTCCGACTGATTTCGAATCAGCCAGTCCCGCGACGCGTGCGAGGCTGCAATTGCTGCACCGCATTCGGGACAACGGCCTGTCAAAGGCATAGCGCGAAGATCATACGAGCACTGATAGCAGCTCAGCGGAGCCTCATTTCCCGAATCGTCCTTTCGTTGATTCGATCGTGGTTTCAGAAGTTGCTCCAGCGAACGGCCTTCGCCGCGATGTGGTAGCGATAGAGCCAGAGGCAGCATAGCGAGGCGTTCAACACGAGGACCGCTAGTACCTCCCCAGGAATGCCGAACAGCCATGACATCCCGAATACTCGCTGCAATTCGCTGATCCAGGTGTCAAACACAAAGTAGCTTGTCAGCAAAATGCCGTTGAACAGGCAGAAAGCCCAAAGAAACGCGGACTCGTAGCGGATGACCGTCTCACCCCAGCGGCTGTCGGGGAGGACGCCGTGAACGATCCACCATGAAGCGGCCATTGCGCCGATGAAGCGATGGACGATCCATGCCAGCAGCGTAAAAACGAGAATCGCCACCACGGGGACAAAGAGAATCTCGTCACCCGCGTGAGAATCGAAGATCGCAATCATCAGGAAAATCCACGCCGCCGCCCCGGCGCCGATCAGCGGATAGGTGGCCCTGGCGAAGCGGCGACCTGATTCGACGTTTTCGCGAAGCCTGAGGCGCGTATAAAACTCCATCGGACGAACTGCGACTTTCAAAGCACTTTGCAACCACGACGCGGGGTCTGTGCTGAGTTGCCAGGCGCAACCGCGACGGGGCGTATCGACGAGCGACTTCGCCACATCGATGCCGCACTCCGGGCAGCGCGCCTCCATGGGGAGTTCGGTCAAATCGTAGCCGCAGCTTTCGCAGCGCGGGGGCTGAGCCTCATCGCTCGGCGACTGTGCCACACCGCGCGCCGCGGCGCTGAGCCAGTAGACCAGCGAGCCTGCGCCGCCGAAGAAAAGAATCGCAACAAAGAATGGATTAATCAATTCTCTCGAATATGCGTATCCCCCCGACTCGCCTAGATTATTTGAGAGTACGATCAATCCGCCGATGAGAAGGGTCAGCGACCATAAGACGCCGAATCCTGATGCGACGGCGCGAAACGTCCGTCGAAACGCCGCCCAGCCGGGGCCGCCGCCATAAACCACAGGCAGCAGCAACCATGCGGAGAAGACCGCAGCGCCGAACGCAAGCGCGCAGGCCACTAGGAAGCACAACTCTAGGTCACCGATCGCGCCGCCGGCATGCGCCTCCTGCCAGACTTCGGCGAAAGTTATGGTTCGAGTCGTCGACGCGTAGTTGACCGGCCTGCTCGTTGGCCCGGTCGTGGTGATCGGAATCGGCGCCCAGTTCCGCTCCACCGTCGAATCCCACATAAACAGGAACGTCACGGTGCCGCCGTATAAGATCAGGCCGCCGACAAAATATGCGAAGAACCCCCAATGCGAAGCGCTGACCGCCCGCTGCGCCAGCCTCGTTGGCGTGAGTATTTGAAAGTACGGCCCGATGGGAACGGCGTACCACGGTCTGGGTCGTGGCGAAATTACGTCTGATGTCGTCTCTGCCTGATTCACTTATGGGATGCCCGACCCTGGACAGGATTTCTCTACGATGGCCTCAATGCAAGCCCGCCGATCGACGAACCCTCTGCATGGTATACGCCCGTGACGGGAAAAAGACTCAGAACAAGCCGTTGCGACGCTGCGGGGACTACTGGATTTTCGCCGGGCCGCGCTTGTCGAACTCCTCCACCTCGCGGATGGACTCCAGGCTGAATACGTCCGTAGAGCGGCAATAGTGCGAACCGCCCTGCCGCGCGACCGCCCGCAGCTTGGCCGGGTCGCAGACCATGTCGCCGTCGGCCAGCACGGCCTCATCCACATGAACCGCCACGACGTCGCCGAAGACGGCCTGCCCCGCGCCCGGGCCATCGCCGAGACTGACGATCTGTCGCAGGCGGCACTCGATATTCACCGGGCTCTCTTTCACGAGCATCGGCCGCACAAGCCGCGCCGGCGACGTGGCCAGGCCGCTCTTTTCAAATTCGCTGACGCCCGCGGCAAACTCGGTGCTGCAGATGTTCATGCGCTCGGCGATCGGCTCGGTCACCGTGGCAATGACGAATTCCTTCGTCGCCTGGATGTTCCGCAGCGTATCCTTCGGCTGACTGTGGCGATTGAACGCAGGCGAAAAGACGACGACCGGCGGATTGGCGGAGAGCATGTTGTAAAAGGAGAACGGCGCCAGATTCGGCCGGCCCTGTTCGTCGATGGTCGAGACAAAGGCGATGGGCCGCGGCTGGATGAAGGAAAGGTAAAGGCGATGCATGGCCCGCCAGGAATGCTCGGTGTTGGAGAGGTCGATGTACATAACGCGGATTCTATCGCCTTACGCAACTGCTTCCACCCGCACTTTCCCGTGCCAATCGGTGGTCGATTGAATATGATACTGAACATGACGATCCCCGATGTTGACATTCCGGTCAGGGCCGTGCGATTCTCTCGCGCGGCGGTCGAAAAGGCGTTGTACGCAGCCGAGCGAGTCTGGGATCGAATGCACAGAACCGCAGCCGCCTTGAATGAAGCCCGTGTTCCTTTTGTAGTAATTGGCGGGAACGCCGTCGGAGTTTGGGTCGCGACACGGGACGAAGGCGCAGTCCGGAACACGCCGAATGTGAACATCCTGATGGACCGGCGGGATTGGGCGAGGGCGATCGCAGCGATGAGCGCTTCCGGGTTTGACGCTGCCAACCCCGATGGCCTCCCCGTTTTCCTCGACCGTAATGACCCATCGCCGAGGAGAGGAGTCCATGTCCACTTCGCCGGAGAGCCGATTCGACCTGGTGCTTCGGTCATTGCACCAGCGGTGAAGGTAGGGATTGCTCACGATGGCGTTCCGGCGCTCGACCTCAAAGAACTGATCGTGCTCAAGCTGTCCGCTTTTCGCAACATCGACCGCGTACACATCCGCGACATGATCAGAGTCGGGCTCATCAGCGACGCCATCGCCGATCAGATTCCGGCGGAGCTTCGCCTACGGCTGGAAGAAATCCGGGCAAACCCGGACGGCTAACGAGAAATCGTAACTTTCGGTCGGAGCCTCGGTGAGTCATTGTCCAGTCTCCTGCCTTTGGCATGCGCCGACTGAGTCTTTTCATCCGAGTCGCAGTGAGGGTTGAGTTTGACGAGAGCCGGTCAGCAAAATCCCCAAACAGGCGAGAGTTCTCTGTCACGGTAGTGTTTCAAGAAAAGCGAGAATGTCGCTCTCTTTCCAGAGCACCTTGCAGCTATACGCTGTATCCAATGAGATAGGCTTTTGCGTAATCGTAGATCCGAGCTTCTTCTCCGTAAAAAACGCATTGCAGTATGGCAACGCGGCACAGGCATGGTCACAATCCCAGAGATCGTTCGCCTCATATTGAGAATCCGCACGCCTGAACATCGCGTGAATGCTCGCGAATATGTGGACACTTGGAAACTGCGTTGTCCATTGCCTTGATCGACACATGTCCTTGACTTTGTCCACGAAGTCACGAACTTCGCCTTCTGTCGTTGAAAATTGCTCAGGGGAGAGTTCGGCAAACCTTCGGATATTTATCATGCCCTTAGCGAGCATGGCATCCAGCATCGCGCCCACCTCCTCCGCATAGATGCGCTCAAACGACTTTTTTTCACATTGATCTCTCGCACGCCCTTTGTTAAAGTCGTTTGCCATTTCCTCGATTTTGGGGTACGTTGAGGCTTCCGTCCCTGCCATCAATTGAACTGCCTGAGTGAATGACATGTCCGCCAAGCGATCAAATGTGACTCTCTGCACCGCCCCCTGAATCTGCAGAGGCAGATTCGACGAGTCGGGGAAGATTTCGCGGATGATGAACCCTGGAAAGGTCCATACAAATTGAATTGGCGGACAGCCATGATGTTCCCCGTGATTCTCCAAGAACCAGAGATGAGAGAATTCAAGACGAACTCGCTCAACGGGTGATCGAAGTACGACCCCCTGACTCAACCTGTCGATTGTTCGCGCTGTCGAACTTCGCACGGCGAGATCGCCTTGCTTCGCCGTCTCTTGAAGAATCGAGAATGCTACTGGACATATCACGCGACCTGAGTCGACAAGAGGTAGCCTGAAATCTTGTGGAAATTGAAAAGCGGGGCATCCTTCTGAAGTTGGACTGACCAAAGTCTTTTTTCAGGAGGAGCCCGATGGCTACTGCAACTCGAATTCGACGTGTCGTCAAGAAG
>Ga0268299_1001593_pt1 | contig 37160 bp, 35 predicted proteins | sample NOBtaG_FD_193484 | JGI IMG/M metagenome (GOLD analysis project Ga0268299, IMG submission 193484) | Activated sludge microbial communities from bioreactor in Nijmegen, Gelderland, Netherland - NOB reactor | ecosystem: Engineered > Bioreactor > Aerobic > Activated sludge | place: Netherlands... | reverse complement strand
TTGGCGCGCGCGAACGCCTCGGACCCCCAGGCCATCCAATGCACCGGATTGTCCTTGTGCTGGAGGAGATAGGGCGAGGTTTCGCGGCCGAGTCGATTGGCGGAAGGCGCGGCGTCGTTCATGCGCGGGCGGTGCTTTCGAGGGACGGAGACGGCACAGCGTGAGACATAAGGCGCTCGGCGGCAAGGGAAAGCGGCCGCGCGGCCCGGCGCGCGGCTACTCCGGCTTGGCGATCCGCCCGCGGAGGCGTTCGCGCCAGAGGCGCGCTGCCGTGCTCACCCCCAATTGCTTCGCGATATTCGCGCGCACGGCGGCGTCGGCGAGGAGGGTGGCGGGACCGCCGTCGTGCGCCATGTCGAAGCTGGCAATGGCGCGGTGGAACAGCGCGCGCCCGAAATCGGTCTTGCCGAGGGCGCCGAATTGATGGACCTGCGAAAGATAGCGGTGGCTGTTGCTGTCGCCGCGCTCGGCCGCTTCTTCCCAGAGCTTGACGGCGGCCGCACGGTCGGCCGCGAGGCCCGGCCCGCCCGACCAGAGAATGAAGCCGAGCCTGCCGCCGATGCCGATATAGCCGGCATCGTAGGCCGCGCGAAAAGCGCGGGCCGCTTCGTCGGCGCGTTTGAGCGCACCGTCTATGCCGTGCTCGAACAGGTGGCCGAGCGTGAGACCGGCACGCTGATGGCCGAGGCGCAGCGACGTTTCGAATGCTGGCATCGCTTTGTTGTAGTACCCGGCGGCCCTCAACGCGCGGGCATATTGATAGTGGAAGCGCCCGGAATCCGGTGCTCTCGCAGTGGCGGCCGCGCAGGCCTCGATGGCCGCCGCGATCTCGAGATCGCTTTGGGCGACGCCGGGTGCGGCGCGCTGCGCGTCGAACGGATCGGCCGCGAGGTCGTCGCAACGATCGCGCGCAGGGCTCGCGCCGGCCAGCGGCACCGGCGGCGAGGCCCGCAAACTTGCAGAGTCGGGGGCTGCGGCCAGTCGATAGTAATCGGCGATGTCTTCCGCGCGATGCAGGGCAATCGACGAGAGCTGAAGCGTACCGCGCGGCCCGAGCCAAGCGATCACCAGGCGATCGGGCGCGAACTGTGCGGCCGCGGCGCCGGCATCGATTCGCCGCAGATCCAGGAGCTTGCCACCGTCGGCGACGTTGAAGATGCGGAGCGCCGGGTCGCGATATCGCTCCCGCGTGAAACTCAGGACGGCATCGCCGGCCGGCGAGAACGCGAGCCTGGTGCCATCGGTGAAATCGGTGGCCGAAGCGGCCGCTTCAGGAATGACGGCGATTTCTTGTCCGGTGTCGGTGTCCCAGATGCGCAGGCTCGAATCCGGCATAGCGCCGGCCAGCCGTTTCCCGTCGCCGCTGAAGACAAGGCGGTTGACGTTGCGATGGCGGCCGGCCATCTCGCGAATGATCTGCCCGCTTTCGAGATCCAGGAGAATGATCGCGGCCGGCGGGTCGGCGGCGGCGCCCGCGGGCGCAGCGGCGACGCGCTCGCCTCGCGGATCGAGCGCAATGCGCGATTGAGCGGTGGTGGCGAGCGCGCGCAGGCGCCGGCCGCTCTGCGCGTCGTAAAGGGCGAGGCCAGTACCGCGATCGGCAACTACGAGCATGCGGCCGTCGGCCGTGAATTGCGCATCGGTCGCGGCAAAGGAATTGCGCCGGACATCGGGGAGTTCCGCGATCATGCGGCCCTCGAGGTCGCGCAGTTCCAGCCGCCCGGTTTGGTGGGGGACGATCAGGAGGCGGCCGCCGTCGGCGCCGATGCGAATGTCGGCGATCGTCTTGCCGCTCTCGAAACCGCCGAGCCGGCGGCCGGTTGCTGCATCCCAGATCTCGATACGGCCGAGCCGCGACGCAGTGACGAGGCGGTCAGCATCCGCCGTGATGAGAACGGGCGCATCGCGGCGGGCGAATGCGTGGCCGGGATCAGGAAGGAATCCGGGCACTCGCCGGCCCGTCGCCGTCTCCCACTTGGCGAGATGCGCCTGGATGGCGTCGCCGATGCTGCCGAACACGTAGCGCGAATCCGGCGATAGGGCGAATACGAGGAGTGAATCGGGATTTCCCTCGAGCGCCACCTCATGGCCGGTATCGCGCGTGTCGAACAGCGCGACGATGCCTTGCTCGAACGGGGCGGCGAGCAAGCTGCCGTCGGCGTTGAGCGCCGGCGAAGCGCCGTCGGTGCGGCGCAGCTTGAGGCTGGCCAGCATCGTCCCATGCTCGACGCTCCAGAGGCGCAAGGTGCCGTCGGCCGCGCTCGAAACCACGGTCTTCTCGCCGGGCTCGGCCGCGACCGAGACGATCCGCGCGCCGTGTCCGCGCAGAGACGTGACGGGCTTTTCCGTACCGATGTCCCAGATCGTCACCGTGCCGTCGGCGGCGCCGGCGAGCACGCGGCGGCCGTCGCCCGTCAGGCGCACGATGTTCAGCACGGCCGCCGTGGCGTATTGCGCTTTGATGGCGCCGGATTCGACGTCGATCACCGCGAGGCCGCGCAGGCCGCCGGCGACGAGCTTGCTGCCATCGTCGGTGAAGGCGGCACTGCCTTCGAAACCGTGGTGACGCGCCACCAGCTCGAGCTTGCCGCCGTCCGCGAAGCGGCGGAGCGCGACATAGCCGGCATCGGGTATCGCGATGTGGCGCCCGGCCCAATCCACGGCCAAGAGTCGCGCCCAGCGAATGCCGGAGAGCACGCCGGCGGCGGTCGCGAGGGAAGCGCCGTCCGCCACGCTCCAGAGGCGGAAGGTGCCGTCTTGCGCGCTCGTGACGATGCGCGTGCCATCGCCGCTGAACACGGCATTGAGGAGCGCCTGCGTGTGGCCGCGGAGGACGTGCAGCGATTGGCCGGTGCGGTTGTCCCAAAGTCTCGCGGTCCGGTCCTCCGACGCGGTAAGGACGTATTTGCCGTCGCGGCTGAAGGCCAGCGACACGATCTTTCCGGTGTGCCCGGTGAGCGCGCGGCGGAGGCGCCGGAGGCGGGTATTCCAGATGCCGGCCTCGTTGCCGGTGACGACGGCGACCTCCTCGCCGCCGGGATGAAATTCGACCTGGGAGACGGTGCGGGATCCCGTGACGAGAAAGCCGCGCAACCGGTCGCCGAGGCCGATGGCGAGCATATGGTCGAGCAAGGGCCTGTGAATCGGCCGCTCGGGCCTGTCGAGATTGAGCGGCAGCCCGGCCAGTGCGGCGGTGACGGCGCCGGCGATGTCGCCTTCCGCCATTCGCTCGCGCGAGCGCTGCAAGAATACCTGGGATTCGTTGATTTGCGCCAAGCGCATGCGCTCGGTCGCCAGGCGCTCCGAAATCTCCGCCGCGCCACGTGCGCGCCGCGCCGCCTCGGCCTCGCGCTCGGCGCGTTCCTGCGCCTGGAAGGCGACATAGGCGCCGGTGCCGGCGGCCGCCGCGAGCACGGCGAGGCTGGCCATGGCGGCGCGCGCGAGGCGCCGGGTGCGGCGGTATTGGCGCACCTCCTCGCCTGAGATTTCCTCGAGACTCTTGCCGTGCAACGTCGCGGCGAGCTTCGCGACCGACTGCTGGAAACGCGGTTCGCGTGCCGAGAGCTGCTCCGACGCCTTGACCCAGCTGAGATCGAGCCAGAAAGGCTCGCTCGCGAAAGCGCCTTTCAGCGCATCCGGCAGCGCATCGGTCTTGGCCCAATCGAAATCGAGGGCGGCATCGTCCCAGGTGATGACGCCCTCGGTGAGGACGATCAGGATCCGGTCGGCGCTTTTATGCGCGAGCCAATGGCGCACTTCGTTCGCGACCCATTTGGATCCCGCAGCGCCGGGCGAGGCGAGCAGGATGAAATGGCGCGCCTGATCGAGTGCGCCAAGGATGGCGCCGCTCAGCGACGAGGCGGCGGCGAGGCTGGTCTCGTCGCGAAAGACGTTGAGGGCGCGGATCTTCCACCAGGGCTTGGCGAAACGGTGCAACGCCGCTTGCAGCGTGGGCGCGAGGCGCCCATCGGCGGCATGGCTGTAGGAGATGAACGCGTCGTAGGCCATGTGGCCGTTCCGCCGTCCCCGTGGCCCGGCGATTGTGAAGGGGCCTGTCAGGAGCCGCAAGCGCGCGGCCGGCCGGCGTCACGCCGGGGGCTCGATACCAAGCCTGAAGCCGGGGCCTGCGGCATCGCGGACTCGCCACGTTGACGGCGCGCAGGGGCTCTGATTTGGATGGGCCCCGATTTCAAGCGAGTGATGGCATGCCGGTTTCCGATCCGCCCGCCTATTTCGAACGTCATGTGTTTTGCTGCACCAATGTGCGCGAGCCCGGCCACAAACGCGGCTGCTGCGCCGAGAAGGACGCGGTGCGGTTCCGCGACTACATGAAGGCCAAGTGCAAGGAATTGGGCTTGGGCGGACGCAAGGTGCGGGTCAACAATGCCGGCTGCCTCGATCGCTGCGAGCTCGGGCCCAACCTCGTCATCTACCCCGAGGGCGTCTGGTACACCTACAAGACCGAAGCCGATCTCGACGAGATCATCCGCGTGCACCTGATCGCGGGTGGACGGGTGGCGCGGCTCTTGCTGCAACCCCAGGATGTGTTGCCGCGCGACCGCGAGAAGCGGCTCGCCGCCGCTTCGTGAGCGCCGAGACGATCTACGCGCTCTCCACGGCGCGCGGTCGCGCCGCCATCGCCGTCATCCGCGTCTCGGGGCCGCGCGCCGGCGCCGCGCTGGCCGCGTTGGGCGTCGCCGCCGGGTTGCAACCGAGAGTAGCGAAACTTGTGCGCCTCAGGCACCCGGCGAGCGGCGAGGCGATCGACGACGCGCTGGCGCTCTGGTTTCCGGCGCCGCGGAGCGAAACCGGCGAGGATGTCGCCGAGCTGCACGTCCATGGCGGGCGCGCCGTCATCGCCGGCGTGCTTGCGGCGCTCGGCAAGGTTTCGGGGCTGCGGCCGGCGGAAGCCGGCGAGTTCACCAAGCGCGCCTTTCTCAACGGCAAGATCGATCTGACCGGCGCGGAAGGCCTGGGCGACCTCGTCGAGGCCGAGACCGAGGCGCAGCGGCGCCAGGCCCTGCGCCAGATGGAGGGCGGGCTCGCGGCCCTTTATGACGATTGGCGTCAGCACCTCATCCGCGCCCTCGCCCATCTCGAAGCTGAGATCGATTTCGCCGACGAAGATCTGCCGGCGGGGGTCGAACGGGCGGCGATCGTCGAAATCACGGCGCTTTCGGTCCAAATCGCGGCGCATCTCGACGACGGACGGCGGGGGGAAGTGCTGCGCGACGGCTTCTCGGCCGCCATACTAGGCGCGCCGAATGTGGGTAAGTCCTCGCTCATGAACACCCTGACCCGGCGCGAGACGGCCATCGTCTCGGCCATTGCCGGCACGACGCGCGACATCGTCGAGGCTCATCTCGATCTCGGCGGCTATCCGATCCTTCTGGCCGACACTGCGGGGCTACGCGAAATCGACGAGACCGAGGGCCGCGATCCCATCGAGCGCGAAGGCATTCAGCGCGCGCGCCATCGGGCTGAGAATGCCGATCTCCGGATTCTGGTCTTCGACGCGCGGACCGGACTCGATTCCGCGACCGCGACATTGGCCGGGCCGGACGCCATCTTGGTCGCGAACAAGATCGACCTCGTCGAAGGGGCAATGCCGTCGCTTCCTCTTGGCGCACTTGCCGTTTCGGCCAACCGCGGCGACGGGATCGCAGCACTCAGGGATCGGATCGGCGCCGAAGCCGAGATGCGAATGGCGGCGGGCCCCGCACCGGTGATTACGCGGGCGCGGCACCGGGCGGCCCTTGAGGAATGCGCCGAATGTCTCAAGCGGGCGCTGTATGTGTCGAGCCCGGAGCTCCGGGCGGAGGACATACGCCTCGCGGCCAGGGCCTTGGGCCGAATCACCGGGCGGGTCGATGTCGAAGATCTGCTCGACGTGATCTTTCGGGAGTTCTGCATCGGCAAATAGTGTTTCACGTGAAACACGGCGCGCCTGCTTTTGACTTGCTGCAGTGCGCCACTTAATTTCGGCCGCCATGGCGAAGTTCGATGTCATCGTTGTCGGCGGCGGGCATGCCGGTTGCGAGGCGGCCGCCGCGGCCGCGCGCCTCGGCGCCAAGACCTTGCTGGTCACCCACAAGGTCGAAACCATCGGCGAGATGTCGTGCAACCCGGCCATTGGCGGCCTGGCCAAGGGCCATCTTGTCCGGGAAATCGATGCACTCGACGGCGTGATGGCCCGGGCGATCGATCGAGCCGGCATCCAATTTCGTATCCTCAATCGCAGCAAGGGCCCGGCCGTTTGGGGCCCGCGGGCGCAGGCCGATCGCAAGCTCTATCGCCAAGCGATGCAAGCCATTCTCGCCGACCAGGCGGACCTGACACTCAAGGCGGCGGCGGTCGAAGATCTGCTGCTCGAGGGCGGACGGGCGGCCGGTATCGTGACCGGCGACGGCGAGGTGATTCCCGCCGGTGCCGTCGTGATCACGACCGGGACGTTTCTTCGGGGTCTCATCCACATCGGCGAGGAGAAAATCCCGGCCGGCCGGGTCGGCGAGGCACCCTCGACCGGGCTTTCGGCCACCCTCGCCCGCTTCGGCTTTCCGCTGGGCCGGCTCAAGACCGGCACCCCGCCCCGCATCGACGGCACGACGATCGACTGGGCCGGGCTCGACGTTCAGCCGGGCGACGACCCGCCCTCGCCTTTTTCATATCTCACGGACCGCATCCGGGTTCCGCAGATCGCCTGCCACATCACGGGGACGACGGCGGCGAGCCATGCCCTGATCCGCGAAAACCTCCACCGGGCACCGATGTATTCGGGCCAGATCGAAAGCACGGGCCCCCGCTACTGCCCCTCGATCGAAGACAAGGTGGTGCGGTTCGGCCAGCGCGACCGACATCAGATCTTCCTCGAACCCGAGGGGCTCGACGACGATACGGTCTATCCCAACGGGATCTCGACCTCCCTGCCCCACGACGTTCAGCTCTCCCTGCTGAAGACGATCCCCGGCCTCGAGCGGGCGCGGATGATCCGGCCCGGCTATGCCATCGAATACGATTTCGTCGATCCGCGCGAGCTCCGGCCGACGCTGGAAACCCGCCGGATTCCCAGCCTCTATTTCGCCGGCCAGATCAATGGCACCACCGGCTATGAGGAGGCTGCGGCCCAGGGTTTGATGGCCGGCCTCAATGCCGCACTCGGCGTTGCCGGCTCGAAGCCCTTTGTCCTCGACCGCGCCGATGCGTATATCGGCGTCCTCGTCGATGATCTGGTGACGCTCGGCACGCGCGAGCCCTACCGTATGTTCACGTCCCGCGCCGAATACCGGCTGACGCTCCGCGCCGACAATGCCGATCGGCGTTTGACGCCGAAAGGCATCAAAATCGGCTGCGTCGGAGCCACCCGGGCAGTCAAATTTAACGAGAAACACCAAGCACTTGAGACAGGCCGACGCCGGATTCAGGGATTGGCCCTGACGCCACCGGAGCTCGCCAAGCGAGGGCTTTCGGTCAACCAGGATGGTGCGTTTCGCTCGGCCTTCGAGCTTCTTGGCCGGCCGGGAATGAGCCTGGCGCGACTTGCCGAAATCTGGCCCGCCCTGTCGGACCTTCGGCCGGACGTGGCCGAACAGCTCGAAATCGAGTCGCGGTACCGCGGCTATGTCGAACGGCAGGAGTCCGACATTCGGGCGTTTCGCCGCGACGAAACGCTGCTGCTGCCGCCGGACCTCGACTATGACCGCGTTGGCAGTCTTTCGGCCGAGGTCCGCCTGAAGCTCAAGGCCGCGCGCCCGCCTACGCTGGGAGCGGCAGGGCGGATTTCCGGGGTCACGCCGGCGGCGATCGTCGCTCTCTTGCGGCATGTGCGCAAGAAGGCCTCGGTCGAGGATCTAGGCCGTGAAGCGGCCGCCTAAAGGCGAGTCCTCCTCACGCCGCCAGGCATCGCCGAAACCGACTCCCACTTATGGCCCGGCCGAGTTTCAACGCGACACTCTTGTTTCACGTGAAACACTCGAGCGCCTGACCGCCTATGCCGACCTTCTCCTCCGGTGGAATGCCCGGATCAATCTGATCGGCCGCGATTCCGAAGGCGATCTCTGGCGGCGACATATCTTCGACTCCGCCCAGCTCGCGCCGCTCATCCCGGCCGTGTCGCGAACTTTGGCCGATATCGGTGCCGGCGCCGGCCTGCCGGGACTTATCCTCAGCATCTTGAACATCCCCGCCACAATTCACCTGATCGAATCCGATCAGCGTAAGGCCGCGTTCATGCGCGAGGCCGTTAGAATCACACAAGCTACTGCTATTATTCATGAAAAGCGCGTTGAGCACGTCTCATTGCCAGCCCAGGATGTGGTCGTTGCCCGGGCCTGCGCACCCCTCGATAAGCTTCTCTCAATGGCCGAAAAGCTGATATCTATCCACACCTTGTGCGTTTTCCCGAAGGGCGCTCGTGTGGAACAAGAATTGACCGCGGCGCGGGCCCGCTGGAATATGCAGGCGCGGCTGGTGCCGAGCCGGAGCGATCCCGAGGGCCGGATCCTCGTCTTGACGGAGGTTGCCCGTGCAAGAGCCTGAAAAGCTTGGCGAGCCTGCCCCACCGGCGGCGGCGGCAGCCCCGGCTCGGCGCGGACGCGTCTTGGCCTTGGCAAACCAGAAGGGCGGCGTCGGCAAGACGACGACGGCCATCAATCTCGCGACGGCCCTGGCCGCCGTCGGGCAGCGAGTACTGGTGATCGATCTCGATCCGCAAGCCAATGCCACCACCGGCCTTGGGCTTTCGCCGAAAGCGGGCCAGCCGAGCGCCTATGACGTCTTGCTCGGCAGCGTCGGCCTGGCCGAGGCAATTCAGCCGACCATCGTTCCCGGATTGGAAATCGTTCCGACGTCGGTCGATCTCGCCGGCGCCGAAATCGAGCTCGTCGGCCTCGAGCGCCGCGAATATCGTCTGCGCGACGCGATCGAGAATCGCTGCGGCGCCTACGACTTCGTCATGATCGATTGCCCGCCCTCGCTCGGCCTCTTGACCCTCAATGCCTTGACGGCCGCCGATGCGGTGCTGGTGCCGCTGCAATGCGAGTATTACGCGCTCGAGGGCGTCAGCCATCTCATCCGCACCGTCGAGCGCGTCAAAAACAATTTCAACCACAAGTTGGAAGTGCAGGGCGTGGTGCTGACCATGTTCGACCGGCGCAACACGCTGTCCACCGCCGTCGCCGACGATGCGCGCCGCTTCTTCGGCGCCAAGGTTTACGAGACCGTGATTCCGCGCAATGTGCGCGTGTCCGAGGCGCCGTCCTTCGGCAAGCCGGTGCTGCTCTACGATCTCCAATGCGCCGGCAGCCAGGCCTATGTGCACCTCGCCGGCGAGGTGCTGCGGCGCGAACGCGTTCTGGCCTCGATCAGTCAGCAAGCAGCATGAGCGGAAAACCCCCCCATCGCCGCAGCCTCGGCCGCGGCCTCGACGCGCTGTTGGGCGCGGAGACGGAGACACCGGCTCCCGAGGGAGCGCCGGCGCAGGCCGGACGCACGACCTTCGCCATACCGGTCGGCAATATCCGGCCGGGCAAGTTCCAGCCGCGGCGCAATTTCGCGCCCGACGAGATCGCGTCCCTGGCCCAATCCATCCGTGCCAAAGGCGTGCTGCAACCGGTGCTGGTGCGGCCGTTGAAGGGCGAGCCCGGAAACTACGAGCTGGTCGCCGGCGAGCGCCGCTGGCGCGCGGCCCAGCAGGCGCAGCTCCACGAGATTCCGGCGCTGGTGCGCGATCTCGCCGACCGCGAAACGCTCGAAGTGGCGCTGGTCGAAAACTTGCAGCGTCAGGATCTCAACGCGCTCGAAGAGGCCCGCGGCTATGAGCGCATGATGGCGGAGTTCCGCCGCACGCAGGACGAGGTGGCCGACGTCGTCGGCAAGTCTCGCCCGCATGTCGCAAACACGCTGCGCCTCCTCACCCTCCCCGCCCCGGTCCAGGCGATGGTGGAGGATGGCCGCCTTTCCGCGGGACATGCGCGTCAATTGGTCGGGCTCGACGATGCCGGCGAACTCGCGGCGCGCGTGGTCGCGGATGGCCTCTCGGTCCGCGAAACCGAGCGCCTCGCTCAGCGAATCCGCGCCGGTGGCGCCGAGACGGTCGAACGCCGCCGAAGCGGCGGCCGCGCGGACTCGCGGTCGACGGATCTTATCGCCCTCGAGCGCGATCTGGCCGAACATCTCGGCCTCGTCGTTCATATCAATGCCAAAGGCGAATCCGGCGAACTCGTGATCCGATATAAAACATTGGAACAGTTCGACGATTTGCTCACCCGCCTCAAGCGTTAGATCAACTTGGCCCCTATTACTGGGAAGGGGGCCTGACCCCTTTCACGCGTGCCTCGGAGCGCTGCATGAAAATCACCGTCAATGTCGATTGCTCGCCCGAAGAGGCGCGGACATTCCTGGGCCTGCCGGATTTCGGGCCGTTGCAGCGCGAAGTGATGGAGTCGCTGCGCGAGCGCATGATGAAGGCCATGGCCGGCACCGATCCCGAGCAATTGCTGAAGCACTGGATGACCTCGGGAACGCAAACCTTCGAGCAATTGCAGAAAACGTTCTGGGACCAATTCGGCGGCAAGAAATGATTCCAGGCGGCAAGGCCGGGCGGCGGCCGATCGCCGGTTTTCCTGCCCTCGCGGCGACGCTGCTCGCGCTTCACGCCGCCGGCCCAGGGCCGGCCCACGCGCAATCACCGGCCGAGACCTATTTGCAGGGCGCCTGGTCGCATTCCGGCACCGTGCCCGGCTCGGTTCCCGGGCGCGAAATGAGCTGGTTCATCGAGTGGCAATTCGTGCGCGGGCGCTTCGTCCAAACCGGCTATCCGCCCCTGCGCAGCGAAGGCCGCTATCGCGTGCTGTTCGCCGACGATACGGCGCTGAAGCTCCAGCTCTTCGAACAGACAGGCAATTTCAGCGAGAGCGACCGCACGATCGAGATCGCCATCGACCGCGCACGGGAAACGATTTCGGTCAATCGCGGCCCGCCGCTTCACCGCAAACCGGCCACGAACTGAGCGGCCTGTCGTCGCTGGCCAAACCGCGCCTTGCCGCGGCGCAACATAAGCCATAGTTTTCGGGCACTTGAACCCGGAGCACCCCATGCTCAGCGGCAAGCGCATTCTGCTCGTCATCGCCGGCGGGATCTCGGCTTACAAGAGCCTGATCCTGATCCGCCGCCTGCGCGAGCGCGGCGCCGCGGTGCGCACGATCCTCTCGCGCGGCGGGGCACAGTTCGTGACGCCCCTCTCGGTGTCGGCGCTCAGCCACGAGAAGGTCTATCAAGACCAGTTCTCGCTCACCGAAGAAAGCGAGATGGGCCATCTCCGCCTCTCGCAAGAGGCCGATCTCGTGGTGGTCGCGCCGGCCACGGCCGACATCATCGCCAAGATGGCGCAAGGCATTGCCGACGAGCTCGCCACCACGGTGCTGCTCGCGGCAGCGGCGCCGATCTTGTTGGCACCGGCCATGAACCACCGCATGTGGCTCCATCCGGCCACGCTCGAGAACCTCCACAAGCTCGAGGCGCGCGGCGTGCGCCGCGTCGGCCCCAATCAAGGTGCCCTGGCCGAAGACGAAAACGGCATCGGCCGCATGGCCGAGCCCGAGGAAATCCTCGCCGCCATCGAAGCGCAGTTCCGCGGCGCCGGCCGCCTCGCGGGCCTGCGCGCCCTCGTCACCAGCGGCCCCACCCACGAGCCGATCGATCCGGTGCGTTTCATCGCCAACCGTTCGTCGGGCAAGCAGGGCCACGCCATCGCCGCGGCGCTGGCGGCGCTCGGCGCGGAAACGATCCTGGTCTCGGGCCCGACCGCGCTGCCCGATCCTTCGGGCGTCGCCATCGAGCGCATCGAAACCGCGCGCCAAATGCTCGCGGCCTGCGAGCGCACGCTGCCGGTCGAGGTCGCGGTGTGCGCGGCGGCGGTCGCCGATTGGCGCGCGGCCGCGCCGGCCGAGCAGAAGCTCAAGAAGAACGGCGGCGGCGCGCCCAGCCTCGCGCTGGCGGAGAACCCCGACATCCTGGCGACGCTCGCGCAACCCGGCAACCGCCGCCCCCGCCTCGTCGTCGGCTTCGCCGCCGAAACCGAGAACGTCGTCGCCAATGCCCGCGCCAAGCGCGCCAAGAAGGGCTGCGACTGGATCTTGGCCAACGACGTGGCACCCGTCACCGGCACCTTCGGCGGCGACCACAACACGATCCATTTCGTGACCGAAAGCGGCGTCGAGGAATGGCCGCGCCTCGACAAGGACGCGGTCGCCCGCCGCCTCGCCGAGCGCATCGCCGACACCCTCCGCCCGCACACGGTGTGAAAGTGAAAAGGAGACGTTTCCGGCTGCTGTTTTCGACGCGCTGCGCCTGAAGGAGCGTCGCGCATGGGCGAAGTGGAAATTCAGATCACGCGCCTGCCGCATGGGCGCGATCTCGCGTTGCCGCAATACGAGACGGCGCTCGCGGCGGGCATGGATTTGAAGGCCGCGATCGCGGCCGACCTGATCCTGATGCCGGGCGCCCGCGCGCTGGTGCCGACCGGCATCGCGATCGCGCTGCCGCCCGGCTACGAGGCGCAAGTGCGGCCGCGCTCAGGCCTCGCCGTCAAGCACGGCGTCACGTGCCTCAATTCGCCGGGCACGATCGACGCGGATTATCGCGGCGAAATCCAGGTGCCGCTCGTCAACCACGGTGCCGAGCCCTTCACGGTCACGCGCGGCATGCGCATCGCGCAGATGATCGTGGCGCCGGTGTCGCGCGCGCGCCTGCGCGAGGTCGAAGCCCTGTCCGAAACCGAGCGCGGCGCCGGCGGCTTCGGCTCCACGGGTACGGGCGCCGCAAGTTCGTCTCGCGCCGATACCAAGCGATGACGCACCCCATCACCGACGAGCAGCTCGCGCGCTATGCGCGCCACGTCATCCTCGAAGAGGTCGGCGAGGAGGGCCAAGCGAAGCTGCTCGCTGCCAAGGTGCTGGTGATCGGCGCCGGCGGGCTCGGCGCCCCGCTGCTGCTCTATCTCGCCGCGGCCGGCGTCGGCACGCTCGGCGTCATCGATCACGACACGGTCGATGTCACCAATCTGCAGCGCCAGGTGATCCACACGACCGAACGCATCGGCTCGCCCAAGGTCGAGAGCGCCGAGGCCGCGATCCACGCGCTCAATCCCGAGATCAAGGTCGTCGCCTATCGCGAGCGCCTCACCGCGGCGAACGCGCTCCGCATCATCGCCGGCTTCGATCTCGTCGCCGACGGCAGCGACAATTTCGCGACCCGCTATCTCGTCAACGACGCGTGCTTTCTCGCGAAGAAGCCGCTGGTTTCCGCCGCGCTGCTGCGCTTCGAGGGCCAGCTCTCCACCTTCCGCGCCTTCGAGCCCGGCGACAAGCCGTGCTTCCGCTGCCTCTTCCCCGAGCCGCCGCCCGAAGGCTCGGTGCCGCGCTGCGACCAGGCCGGCATCTTCGGCGCGGTGGCGGGTGCTCTCGGCACGCTCCAGGCCGCCGAAGTGCTGAAGGAAATTCTCGGCCTCGGCGAGAGCCTCAGCGGCGCGCTGCTGCTCTACGACGCGCTCAACACCAGCTTCCGCAAGATGAAGGCCAAGCGCGATCCCGCTTGCCCCCTCTGCGGGCCGCAGGCGACGATCCGCGATCTCTCGATCCACGAACGCCGGGCGAACTGACACGAGCCGCGTCCGATGCCCGGTCAGGCACGGCCGCGCACCGCCCAGGCGCGCGCGATCAGGGCGATGGAGCCGTCGGGCTTGATCGGCAGCGACGCCCGAACGCGATCGCGCAGCGCGTCGCGGCGCTCTTCGCTCAACGACATGCAATAGCCGGGTGCCGGCCCTTGCCCGCCCAGGAACGGCGACCAGAAATCGTCGAAATCGCGAAACACGGTCGGCACGTCGATCGCGCGCACGTCCACGTCGGCCAGGCCCGCGCCGCGAAAGAGCGCGGCCAGCGGTTCGGGTCGGCACAGCGGGAAGCGAAGGCCCTCGTCCTTGTCGCGCGCCGCCGGGTCGATCGCAGCGGCCGCGTCCCAGAACTTCCGCATCAACTGCATCTCGCCGGCGTAGTCCCAGACATAGGCGGCGGCGACTCCGCGTGCCGCGACCGCGCGTTTCATCTCGGCGGCCGCCTTTGCCTGGTCCGGCACGAAATTGAGGACCAAGCCGGAGACCGCGGCATCGAAGCCGGCGTCCGGAACGGGCAGCGATTGGGCATCGCCGGATTTGAAGCTTGCCCGGCCATCGGGGCTGTTGCGGCGCGCCGTTTCCAGGAACCCGTCCGAAGGATCGATGCCGAGCACGCTCGCCGGTGCGGCGCGTTGCAAGACGGTCCCCGCCAACGCGCCGGTGCCGCATCCGACGTCCAACCAGCGGCGTCCGGGTGCCACGTGCAGCCAATCCACGAATTCGCGCGCCACCAGCCGGCTCCAGCGTCCGACATAGGCCTCATAGGCGCCGCCGACTTTCCAGGGATCCATTTCCGCCTCCATGAAAATTTTGCGCGGCGCGAGCGCCTCGGCTACTCCGCCTTGAGCGGACGCGCGAGCAGCGCTTCGATGGTGGCGCCGATGTCGGCGCCGCGGTGGAGAACGGCGTCGACGGCGGCCGCGATCGGCATGTCGACCTTGAGCCGCTTGGCCAGCGTCACGACGGCGCGCGCGGTGGCGACGCCTTCGGCGACCGAGCGGCGCTCGGCGAGAATCTCCTCGAGCGCGCGGCCCTGGCCGAGGGCGATGCCGAGCGACATGTTGCGCGATTGCGGCGAATTGCAGGTGAGGGCGAGATCGCCGAGCCCCGAAAGGCCCATGAAGGTTTCGGGCTTGGCGCCCTTGGCGATGCCGAGGCGCGTGATCTCGGCCAAGCCGCGCGTCAGCAACGCCGCGCGCGCGTTCTCGCCGAGGCCGCGGCCCATCACGATGCCGCAGGCGATGGCGATCACGTTCTTGACCGCGCCGCCGATCTCGGCGCCGATCGGGTCGTCCGAGGCGTAAGGCCGGAAGCCGCGCCCGCCCAGCGCCTTGGCCACCGCCTTGGCCAATTTCGCATCGCGCGACGCCACCGTCACCGCCGTCGGCAAGCCGCGCGCGACTTCGCCGGCAAAGGTCGGCCCCGTCAGCACCGCGAACGGATGCTTCGGAAAGACTTCGGCCACGGCCTCGGAAAGAAGGGCACCCGTGTCCTGCTCGATGCCCTTGGCCGCGAGCACGATCGCGGCTTCGGGTGGGATGTAGCGTGTCACGTCACGCAGGGTCGCGCGGAGGAATTGCGCCGGCACCACCAGCAGCACCGTATCCACCATTTCCAGCGCCGCGTGGTATTCGCCGGTCACGGCGAAGCGCGGCTCGAGCCGCACGCCCGGCAGAAACGCCACGTTCTCGCGCGTCCGCAAGATCGAATCGACGACGTCGCGCTCGCGCGCCCAGAGGATCGTCTCGCGCCCGGCCCGCGCGGCCACGAGCGCCAGCGCCGTGCCCCAGGCGCCGGCGCCGATCACGGCGATGCGCTTCGGCGCCTTCACGCCGCGCGCTCCGCGGCCGCCGGCGGCGTCAGCGGCCAGCGCGGCCGCGGCGCGAAATCGAGCCCGTCCCGCTGGCCGAGCGCCAAGCGCTCGATGCCGGCCCAGGCGATCATCGCCGCATTGTCGGTGCAATAGCGCAGCGGCGGCGCCACGAAATCGAGCCCGGCCTTCCGGGCTTCTTCGCCCAGAACGCGCCGAAGCTCGGTATTGGCCGCAACACCGCCCGCCACCACCAGCGCACGGCCCTCCGGCCAATCGCGGCGGAACCGCGCGATCGCGTGAGCGGTGCGGTCGGCGACGATGTCGGCCACCGCATCCTGGAAATCGCGGCAAAGATCGGCGGCGTCTTGCGTCGAGGGAAGTCCGCCCGGCAGAGACGCGATCGCCTGGCGCACCGCCGTCTTCAAGCCCGCAAAGGAAAAATCGGCACCCGGCCGGCCCTTCATCGGGCGCGGCAGGCGGAAGCGCCCGGGCACGCCGGCGGCCGCCGCGCGTTCCACGGCGGGGCCGCCCGGATAGCCGAGCCCCAGCATCTTCGCGACCTTGTCGAAGGCTTCGCCGGCGGCATCGTCGACCGTGCCGCCGAGGCGCACATAGCGGCCGACACCTTCGGCCACCAGCAATTGGCAATGCCCGCCCGAGACCAGCAGCAGCAAATAGGGAAAAGCGACGTCGTTCGAAAGCCGCGGCGAGAGCGCGTGGCCTTCGAGATGGTTGACGGCGAGAAAGGGCAGCCCGTGGACGGCGGCAATCGCCTTGCCGGTCATGACGCCGACCATGACTCCGCCGATCAGGCCCGGCCCGCCCGTGGCCGCCACCGCAGCGAGATCGCGGAAGTCCACATTCGCCGCCGCCATGGTTTCGGCGATCAGCCGGTCGAGGTGGCTCAAATGGGCGCGCGCCGCGATCTCCGGCACCACGCCGCCATAGGGCGCGTGCTCGGCCAACTGCGAGAGCAGCGTCTCGGCCAAGACCGTGCGATCGCCCGCGACCACCGCCGCCGCGGTTTCGTCGCAGCTCGTCTCGATGCCGAGGACCAGGGTTCGGCGCGCGTTCATGCTCGACGGGTCTTGCATGGGGATAGAATTAGGGGAGACCGGCCGATTCCGCCATGCCCGCCCGGCAAATGCTGCATTTCGCGCGCGGCGCCGGGGCGGAATCAGGCTAAGATGCGGGGTATCGCTCGCCGAGGCGTCTGATCGCCACTGCCGCCATGAAACCCAATTTCTCAGAACGGCCGCTCCGGATCGGCACCCGGGGCAGCCCGCTTGCGCTCGCGCAGGTGCGGCTGGCGATCCATCGCCTGAAAGAGGCGCGGCCCGGGCTGGCCGAACCGGAAACTTTGGTCATCAAAACCACCGGCGACCGGGTGCAAGACCGCCCGCTCGCCGAGATCGGCGGCAAGGGCCTGTTCGCCAAGGAGATCGAGACGGCCCTCCTCGAGGGCGCCATCGATTGCGCCGTCCATTCGTTGAAGGATATCGAAACCCGCCTGCCCGCCGGACTTGTCATTGCCGCGGTGCTGACCCGCGCCGATCCGCGCGATGCGCTGCTCGCGCCCGGCGCCCGGTCCTTGGCCGATCTCAGGCTTGGCGCCCGCGTGGCCACCGGCTCCATCCGGCGCGCGGCGCAGCTCCGGGCCCTCCGCCCCGACCTCGAAGTGGCGCCGCTGCGCGGCAACGTCGAAACGCGCATCGCCAAGATCCGCGGCGGTGCCGCGGCGGCGACGCTCTTGGCGATGGCGGGCTTGGCACGGCTCGGCGCCATGGTGCCCGAAGCCGTGCCGCTCGATCCCGATCTCTTCTTGCCGGCACCGGGCCAAGGCCTGATCGCGCTCCAATGCCGCGAAAGCGACGAGGCGGTGCGCGGCCTGCTGGCTGCCGCCGCCGATCCGGGCGCCATGGCCGCGATGGCGGCCGAGCGCGCGCTTTTGGCTGGACTCGACGGCTCGTGCCGCACGCCGATCGGCGGCCTCGCCGAATGCGACGCGGCCGGCGATCTTCGCCTGCGCGCGCTGCTCGCCCGGCACGACGGCACGCTGGTGCTGCGCAACGAGCGCCGGGGCCGGGCGGCCGATGCGGCGGCGCTCGGCGCCGACGCCGCGGCCGAGCTTCGCGCCCGCGCCCCCGCCGATCTCTTGGCGCATTAGCGATGCGTATTCTCGTCACCCGGCCCGAAACCGAGATCGCGCGCTTCGCGGCGCAATTGCGCGCCCACGGCATCGACGCGGTGCCGGCGCCGCTGCTGCGGATCGAACCCGCGGCAATGCTGCCGGCGGCGCCCGCGGGCGCGCAGGCGCTCGTCTTCACCAGCGCCAACGGCGTGCGCGCCCATGCGGCGCTCGACTCGGGCCGCGAGCTTCCCGTCTTCACGGTCGGCGAGGCTACGGCCGAGGCGGCGCGCGCCGCCGGCTATCGTGCGGTCACCAGCGCCGACGGCGATTGGCGCGCGCTCGCCGCCCTGCTCGCCGACAAGCTCGATCCCGCGCGCGGCCCGCTCCTGCATCCGGCCGGCGAGAATCGGGCGGGCGATCTTGCGGCCGCGATGGCGGCGCGCGGCTTCGAACTCGCGCCGATCACGGTTTATCGCGCCGTGCCGGCGGCGGCGCTGCCGGAGGCGGCGCGGGCCGCGCTCGCCGCGGACGAGGTCGACGGTGTCGCCTTGTTCTCGCCGCGGAGTGCCGGGATATTCGCGGCCTTGATCGCGGCAGCGGGGTTGAACGAAAAGCGGGCGGCGCTCGCGGCGTATTGCCTCAGCGCGCCCGTGGCCGAGGCGCTCGGCGATCCGTCCGCGTGGCGCGCCGTGCACGTCGCGGCGCGGCCCAATGCCGAGGCGCTGCTGGCGCTCATTCGGGCGCACGATTCGGCGCCCAAAGACGAGCCGGAGGTTGCGAAGACCATGAACGACGAAAGGGCGGCCTATACCGGAAACGACGCCGAGCGAATCATCGCCGCGTTCGGCGGCATCCGCCCCATGGCCAAGGCGATGGGTATCGCCGTCACCACGGTGCAAGGCTGGAAAGAGCGCGGCGCCATTCCGCTGAAGCGCATGGACGATATCCGCGCCAGCGCCGCGCGCGCCGGAATCGATTTCGAAGCGGCGCTCGCCGCGCCGCCGGCCGATGCGCCGCAAGCGGATCCGCTATCGCGGCCGGCAGCGGAATCCGTTGCCGCCGAAAGGATGACGCCCCCGCCGCAGCCCGGCTTGCGTGCGGCAGAGGCGGCACCGCCCCCGCCGCCGCGCTTCGAGGCGGCGCCCTTACGCGCCGCGGCGCCCTCCGGCCGCGCACGCTGGGCCTTCTGGGGCGCCGGTTTCGGCGCGGCGTTCATCGCCGGCGTGATCGCGGCCATGGCGCTCGGCCTCGGCGGGCGCAGCGGCGGCAACATCGAGCGTCAGGCGCTCGATCGCCTGCAGGCGCGCATCAACGCCATCACCTCGCAGCTCGAAGAACAGCAGAAGCGCCAGCAAGGCGAGGCTGCCGGGCTGCAGGCGCGCATCAACCGCGTCGAGGCGGCGGAGCGCGCCATCGGCGAACAGCGCGAGCGTTTTGCCGGGCTCGCCGGCAACGCCGCGGCGCTCGCCGCGCGCGTCGAGAAGCTCGACATGGATCTGAAGGCGCTGGCCGCGCGCGCCGGCGCGGGCGCGCCCGCCGGCGCCGACGAGGTGAAGGGCCTCAAGGAGCAGATCGATGCGCTCGCCAAGCGCGTCGATGGAATGTCGCGCGAAGCGCCGGACGCGCCCGCCATCGCGGCACAGCTGAAACAGCTTGCCGATCGTCTGGCCGCGGTCGAGAAACGCGCTGGCGAACTCGTCGAAGCGCGGCCGAGCGGCGAAGCGGCGTGGAAGGAAGCGCTCGAAAGCCAAGCCGCCGCGGCGCGCGCCGCCGCCGAAAAGATCGCGGCGGAATCCGCGCAGATGCGCAAGGACGTGGCGGCGCTCCAGGCCCGCATGTCGACGCTCGCCGACGACGTTCGGAAAAGCGCCGTCAGCGGTGCCGGCCCGCTGGCGGTCGCGATCGGCCAATTGCGCCGCAGCGTCCTCGACGGCACGCCGTATCGCCCGGCGCTCGAGGCGGCGGCGGCGCTGGCCAAGGACTGGCCGGAGATGGCGCCCACCCTGGCGGCGCTGTCCGCCCGCGCGGATCGCGGCATCGCGACGCCCGCTCAGCTCCGCCAGCGCTTCGATCGCGTGGCGGTGGCGGCGCTCCGCGCCGCGGCCGCGCCGGGCGTGGATGCCGATTTCTGGGATCGCGTGTGGTCGCGCGTCCAATCGCTGGTGGTCGTCCGGCGCACCGGCGAAGTGCCGGGCGAAACCGCTGCCGCGCAGATCGCGCGCGCCGAAGCGGCGCTGGCGCGCGGCGATCTCGCCGAGGCGGCGAAGCAAATGGCGGCGCTGACGGGTGCCGCGCGCGAGGCGGCGTCGGGTTGGATCGACGACGCCAAGGCGCGGCTCGAGGCCGACGCGGCGCTGGCGAAGCTGGATCAGGCGGTGCTCGGGCTGCTGCGCACCACGGAGCCCAAGGCGCGGCCATGAGATTCTATCTCCGCGCCGTCGTCGTCTTCGCGCTTCTGGCGGCGCTGGCGGTGATCGCCTGGCAGCTCGCCGAAACGCCGGGCGAAGTGGCGCTGGTCTGGCACGGCTGGCGGATCGATACCTCGGCGAGTTTGGTCGCGGTTGCGCTCGCCGTGTTTTTCGCCCTGGGCGCCCTGCTCTACGCGATCCTCCACGGGATCCGCATCCTGCCGCGCCGCCTCGCGCAGGCGCGCGAGCGCCGCCGGAAAGAAGCCGGCTATCACGCGCTCACCCGCGGCATGGTCGCAATCGCGGCCGGCGACGCCGCGGAGGCGAGGCGCTTCGCCGAGCGCGCGGCGCAACTGCTGGGGCGCCCGCCCGGTGCTCTCTTGATCGGTGCGCAAGCGGCGCAGCTCGAAGGCCGGCCCGATCAGGCGCGGAAATTCTACGCCGCCATGGTCGAAGAGCGCGAAACCGAGCTGCTCGGCCTGCGCGGCCTTCTCGGCCTTGCCGAGCAGGCGGGCGAACGCGAACAGGCGCTGGCGCTGGCGGAGCGCGCGCGGACGCTGGCGCCCAAGGCGCCCTGGGCGCTGACGCGGCTCTTCCATCTCCAGATCGCGGCCCGGCGCTGGGAAGCGGCCGAGCAGACGCTGCGCCAAGCCATCGCCGTCCGCGCCGTCGCCGAGGGTGCCGGCAAGCGCAGCGACGCGGTCGTGCTGGTGCAGCTTTCGCTGATGGCCGAGCGCAACGGCGACCGCATCCTGGCCGTCGAGCGCGCGCGCCGCGCGCTGGCGCTCGATGCGGCGCTGCTGCCCGCGAGCCTGCAATTGGCGGCGCTGCACATCGCCGGCGGGGAGCTGCGCCGGGCGCGCAAGATCCTGGCCGCGGCGTGGCGGCGCCAGCCGCATCCCGATCTCGCGCGGCTCTACGCGCTGGCGCTGGCCGAAACCGATCCGATCAAGCGCTATCAGGCGATGGGCACGCTCGAAACCGAAAGCACGGATACCGGCGAAGTGCACCGCGCTCTGGCCCGCGCGGCGCTCGATGCCAAGCTCTGGGGCGAGGCGCGCCGCCACGTTCAGGCCGCCGGGACGGCGCCCGATGCCGGTTTCTGCCGCCTTATGGCCGAGCTCGAGCAGAGCGAAAGCGGCAACGCCGCCGCGGCGCGCGACTGGCTCGCCAAGGCCTCGGAGGCCGATCCCGAGCCGGCGTGGATCTGCCGCGCCTGCGCCGCCGCGGCGCGCGAATGGTCCGCGCTGTGCGGCCATTGCGGCGATTTCGATTCCTTGGCGTGGGGCCAGGCGCGGCGGGTGGCGGCGCTGGCCGCGGCCCCTGCCGGCACGGTCGTGGCGGGCACGGTCCTGGCCGGCGATGCGCCGGCCGGAGACGCGGCCACGGACGATCGGGGGCCAAGCGGAAGCTCCAAAAACGGCGCTAGCGCCGGGCTGGCCGGCCGGCCCGCGGCGCTGGCGCAATTGACGGGGCCGGGGCCGGCGGGTAGAAGCCCCGCCACGCCCGGAACGCCGCCGCCCGTCTAAGGGGGCGGTCCCGAACGGCCCGAAACCGGGCCCTCGCGATGCCGGCGCCGCTGTAGCTCAGGGGTAGAGCAGCGCATTCGTAATGCGCGGGCCGGGGGTTCAAATCCCTCCAGCGGCACCATCCTCGTCGATCGTTCAGAACCTATCGAGGCAATTTGTTTTAGGGTGGCAACCCCTCTCAACCACGCGCATTCACGCCGGCAATTTCGCGACATCGGAGGCTGTCGATCGCGATGGTGCGTACGCGATCAACGTCCTTGGACTGGAACATTTCCTTTCTTGTAAAGTCCGGGCGGCACGGATTGGTCATTCCAGCCGCGCCGCTTACCGTGTCCTTTGGCCCAGCCCGGCGGGGTCGAGTTGCGCCACGTCTTGCCGCCTTTGCTGAATCCCGGCGGACTGGTGCCGCTCCACGTCGGCGAGACCGCATCGTTTTCCCGGTTCTGCCCGTTGTTCTTCGCGCCGGCCGCACCCATTGTCGCGGCCAGCATCAGAGAAACGCTCACGGCAATCACTATTTTTTGCATATGCTCCTCACTGATATATCTACTTTTTGTCTATAGCCGCAACGCGACTCCTCGCGGTTGGTTCCCGCGGCCGGCGCTGTTAGGCAGAACAAGCGGAAGCGCCGCAGGGGTCTCAACCGAATTTCGTTAACCTTCGAGTACCGATCGATATCGCATTCACCCGGCGCGGGTCGGGGCTCGTAACCTTCCAACGGCCCACCTGACCGCCTGCAACCCTTGCGCGATCCACCGCCGGTACCTGGTCATGCCCCCTGGCTCGGGGCGCCGCGGCAACCTATCCTTAAGCATGGCCGGATAGCGTGCCCGCTCGGGGCAGTTTGGCCGCGCCGTCGGGCGTGAACCGGGGCACGAATGTGATGTTGCGCGCGCAATCGGGGCCGAGGGCATGAGGGACGGCAAGCACATGGCCGCACCCACGGCCCCGTCGGACGCGGAGATGCAGCACCCCGAGGGCGCGGTGGCGGCGCTGGCGTCGGTCTTCGCCGTCTCGCCGCTCGCCCAGGCGCTGTTCGATGCCACCGGGCGTTGCGTGGCGGCGACCGCGGATTTCACCCGCCGCGCGACGGCGGCGGCCGATGGCGCCGGGCGCTTGAGCGCCGATTTTCTCGGGAGCGCCGATTTGCGGAGCTTCGCGCTCGACGGCCTCGCCTACCGGCTGATGACGCTGCCCGCGGCCGAAAGCGCACGGCCCGCCGCGCGCGGCAACGGCGCGGCGGAACTTCTGCTGGCCCTCCTCAATGCCGTGCCGGCGATGATCAACGCCAAGGATCTGTCGTCGCGCTACCTTTTCATGAACGCCTATCAGGCGAAGATCTACGGCACCACGCCCGGCGACGCGGTCGGCCGCACGGCCGCCGAACTCCTCGGCGCGGGCTACGGCCAATACACCGCCGCCCTCGACCGCCGCGCGCTCGAGAGCGGCGCCGCGATTCCGTTCTTCGAGGAAAGCTACGCCGGCGCCGACGGCGTCGTGCGCCAATGGCTCACCACCAAGGTGCGCATCGCCGGCGCGGATGGTGCGCCCGCCGGCGTCGCGACCGTCGCGTTCGACATCGGCGACCGCAAGGATCTCGAGAAGTCGCTGCTCGAAACCAAGCGCACGGCCGAAGCGGCGAGCCAGGCCAAAACGCTGTTCTTGGCCCAGATCAGCCACGAGCTGCGCACGCCGCTCAACGCCATCATCGGCTTCACCGAGATGATGGCGCAGGAGATCTTCGGGCCCCTCGGCGCCGCGCAATACAAGGGCTACGCCGGCGACGTGCTCAAAGCCGCGCGCCATCTGCTCGGCATCATCACCGACATGCTCGACGTGACGCGCCTCGATGCCGGGGCGCTGGCGCTCGATCTCGTGGCGGTGGCGCCCGGCGAGATCGTGACCGAGGCGGGGCGCATGGTTTCGCTGCCGGCTTCCACCAAGCACGTCCAGCTCCGCCACTATGTCGAGCCCGGGCTGCCGCGGCTCAAGGCCGATCCGCGCCGGCTGCGCCAGGCGCTGATCAATCTCATCGCCAACGCCGTCAAGTTCACGCCCGAGGGCGGCACCGTCTCGTTCGGCGCCTGCCGCGCGGAAGACGGCATCGAGCTCTACGTGGAAGACAGCGGCATCGGCATGAGCCAGGCCGATCTCGCCATCGCGCTGCTCGTGTTCGGCCGCGTGCGCGAAGGCTATGCGAAGTCGCAAGACGGCACCGGCATCGGCCTGCCGCTGGCCAAGGCCTTGATCGAGCGCCACGGCGGCCGCTTCGTGATCGACAGCGCGCCCGGCCGCGGCACCAAGATCCGCGCGCTGTTTCCGTCCACGTGTCTGGCGCGGGAAGGCGACGCGGGCGCGCCCTGAGGCGCGGCCGCGTCGCTCATCGAAGGGCGGCTTCGATCCGGTTCAGGCCTTCGCCGAGGCGGTCGAGCGAGGCCGCGAAGCAGAGGCGAAGGAAGTTCGGGGCGCCCACGCCGAACGCGGTGCCCGGCGCCAGCCCCACATTGGCGCGGTCGACGAGCTTGAAGGCGAGCTTGCGCGCGTCCGGTTCGCCGTCCACCGAAAAGAAGGCGTAGAAAGCGCCCTTGGGCGGCGCGTAGCGAACGCGCGGCAGGCGCGCGAAAGTTTCCGTCACCATGTCGCGGCCTTTGGCGCAGCGCGTCACGGTCTCCGCCAGGAAGGCGTCGCCCTTCTCGAGCGCCGCCACGGCGCCGTATTGCAGGAAGGTCGGTACGCCGGACGTGTTGTATTGGATGAGATTCTCGTAGACCTGACCCAGCTGCTTCGAGGCGACGACCCAGCCCATGCGCCAGCCGGTCATCGCCCAATTCTTCGAGAACGTGTTGACGACGATGACGCGCTCGTCCGGGTCGGCGATCTCGAGGAACGAGGGCGCGGATTTGCGGTCGTAGACCAGGCGCCCATACACTTCGTCGGCGACGATCCAGATCCCGCGCTTCCGCGCGAATGCGAGCAGGGTTTGCTGCTCCTCGCGCGTCATCATCCAGCCGGTCGGGTTGCCGGGCGAATTGACGAAGATCGCCTTGGTCCTCGGGCCGCACGCCTCCATCACGCGCTCGATGTCGAGCGTCCAGCCGCGGTTGCCGAAGGTCAGCAGCACCGGCTTCGGAACGCCCGCCATGATCTCCACCGCCGCGGCGATGTTGGGCCAGCACGGCGAGGGGATCACGACCTCGTCGCCGGGATTGATCAGGAGCTGCACGGTTTCCTTGATCGCCTGCATACCGCCGATGGTCACGAAGATGCGCTCGGGATCGACCGTGGCGGCGTAGCTGCGGTTCAGGTAGTCGGCCAACGCTTTGCGCAACGGCGGAATGCCGCGCTGGTAGGTGTAGAAGGTTTCGCCGCGCTTCAGCGCCGCCATGGCCGCTTCGCTGATGAAATCCGGCGTCGGCCGGTCGCCCTCGCCCACCCAAAGTTGCAAGAGGTCCTGCTTGTTGCGGGCGTAGTTGACGACCTCGACGATGCCGCTCTCGGGCAGCGCCTTGATCTCGGGGCGGATCGCGTCGATCAGTGCGGTCATGACAAAGCGCTTGGCTGGCGAATGAAGGAATTGCGGCATCGCGGGGAAGGCGCGCACAATGGCGGGCAGGCCGGGCGCGCGCAAGTCCGGCCGCGGCTTGTCATGCGACAATGCGCGGCGGCCGGGTGCGAATGAACGAAATATCGGCGAAGGCAGGCGACGCGGCTCTGGTGTTCGACGCGAAGGCTGCGCTCGGCGAATGCCCGGTGTGGGACGAGCGCGCGGGCGCGCTCTTTTTCGTGGATATCGAGGCGCCGGCGCTGTTCCGGCTCGAGCTCGAGAGCGGCATCGTCCAGCGCTGGGCGATGCCGGCACGGATCGGCTGTTTCGCACTCGATGCCGGGGGCGGCGCGGTGCTGGCGCTGGCGACGGGTTTCCACCATTTCGATCTCAAGACGGCGGCGCTGACGTTGCTCGCAGACCCGCTGGCGGGCCAAGCCGATCACCGCTTCAACGACGGCGCCCTCGACCCGGCCGGGCGGTTCTGGGCGGGCACGATGCATCTTTCGACCCGGCGCCCGTCCGGAAAGGTCTATTGCCTCGAATCCGCTGGTCCAAACGCCGGCAGAGGCGCGCGCGCCGTCTACGACGGCTTCTTCGTGCCCAACGGCTTCGCCTGGAGCCCCGACGGCACGCACTTCTACGTCAACGATTCGCCGCGTGCGATGTTCGTCGCCGACTACGACGCCGCGGCCGGGCGCGCGGGGCCGCCTTTCGTGTTCGCCGACAAGGGCGCGGCTCCGGGCTTTCCCGACGGCATGGCCGTGGATGCCGAAGGGTTTCTCTGGAACGCGCGCTGGGATGGCGGCGGCGTCGCGCGTTTCGCGCCGGACGGACGGCTCGACCGCTTCGTGCCCCTGCCGGTGTCCCGGCCGACGAGCTGCGTCTTCGGCGGACCCAAGCGCGACCGGCTCTACGTGACGAGCGCGCGCATCGGCCTCGATTCCGCCGCGCTGGCCAAGGAACCGCTGGCCGGCGCCGTGTTCGCGTTCGATCCCGGCGTCGCCGGCCTGCCGGCGCGGCGCTGGCGCGGGCTTCGTTAACCACGAACCCCCCTTCCGCGCCCATCGCAAGATGCGCATTCTTAATTTTGTGTTACGATGTGTCTGGAGGGCAATCGCGCCCGAGCGGTGGGGGAAGCTTTGAGCGAACGCGAAGAGCCAAACGCAGAGACGAAGCCCATACCGGCGAGGGGGCTGGTCTCGTCGCCGCGCGGCTATTTCGGCCGCGCAAGCCGCGCCGCCGCGCGTTCGACGCGCGCCGCCCCATCAGAGCCCGCCGCGGCGCCCGGCGCTGCCGGCCCGCAAGCGCCGGTCTATCGCGCCGGCGATCCCGCACTGCGCCTGTTCGCTACGCTGACGTTGCCGTTTCCGCCGACGGCGCCGCTGACGGGCGCCATCGCCACGCTCTCCGGCATTGCCGACGGCGAGCACGAAAAGCTGCTGATCGAGCTCGGTACGTCGCTGGTGCGCGCCACGCCGCGGCGCGACGAAGCGTCCGGCACTCTTTCGCTGATCCTGAGCCGGACGCACAGCGCCGAAGTCTATCGCTCGCTACTTGCAACGCTGCGCTACGTGAACGATGCCGCCGAACCCAGTCCGGGCTTGCGCAAGGCGGCACTGCAGACGGTGGACGCCGCCGGCACGGTCGCCGACGTCGCCGCAACGACGATCGGTGTCGGCGAAATTGAGCCCGCGGCTCCGGATGTGGCTCCAAGCGCCGGAGCCGAGACGACCGAGACGAACGAGACGGCCGGCGACGTCTCCGCGAAAAGCACCGCGCCCGCCGGCGAACCGCCGGCACTCGACAAGCGCGTGATCTTCGGCGAATCGATGCGCTTCAACAGCGACGGGGATTTCACCCTGTTCTGGTGGCCGCGCCTCTTGGCCACCGGCCGCTCCCGCCGCGCCAAGACCGGCGAGCCGGCGCCGGAACCCGCGGCGCTGCCCGGCTCGTACTTCTCGCAGGGCGGCCGCCACTACCGCGTGTTCGATCCCGAGCCCGAGGCGCCCGCCCCGGCCCAGCCGCGCGCCGCCAACGACGCCGCGAAGCGCGCGCGCGCCGCAGCCGAGGCGACCGACGACGATGCGGCGCGTCCGGCGAACGATGTCTGGATGCCTGGCCGCGGTTTGCCGCCGCCCGGCTTCGCGCGCGCGCCCATGCTGCGCCTCGAAGACGTCTTCGGGTCCGACATGGAGAACGCCCTCGTGCGCCGCTTGGTCGAGCAGCGCATCGCTGCCGGCGCCTGACGCCGCGGCGCCTCAATCGAGAAACAGGTCGGGCGCCGGTTCCTTCTTGGGATCGATGGCGTAGCGGGCGAAGTCGGTAACGCCGGCGCGCCGCAGCACGTCCTCGTCGATGAAGAAATTGCCGGTGCATTGGCGGCTCGGCTGGGTCAGCACCCAATGCGCGGCGTCGGCCATGATCTCGGGCTTGCGGCCCCGGCCGGTGTCGATGCCGGGAATCATCTGCAGCGCCGCGGTGGTGATGATCGTCTTCGGCCAGAGCCCGTTCACGGCGATGCCGATATCGCGGAACTCGGCGGCGTGGCCGAGCACGCACATGCTCATGCCGTATTTCGCCATGGTGTAGGCGACGTGGTTCTTGAACCAGCGCGCCTGCATGTTGAGGGGCGAGGCCAGCGTCAGCACGTGCGGATTGGCGGCCTTCTTGAGATGCGGCAGGCAGGCCTGGGTCGCGGCGAAAGTGCCGCGCACGTTCACGCCGAACATGAGATCGAAGCGTTTCATCGGCGTCTCGGCGGTGCCGGTGAGGTTGATGGCGCTGGCATTGTTGACCAGCACGTCGATGCCGCCGAAGCGCGCCACGGTGTCGTCGACCGCCTTCAAGAGCTGATTCTCGTCGCGGATGTCGCACTGGATCGGCAGCGCCTTGCCGCCGGCGGCGTCGATGTCCTTCGCGGCGCTGAAGATGGTGCCGGGCAGCTTCGGGTGCGGCTCGGTCGTCTTGGCGGCGATGGCGACATTGGCGCCGTCGCGCGCGGCACGCAGCGCGATCGCGAGCCCGATGCCGCGGCTGCCGCCGGTGATGAACAGCGTCTTGCCCTTGAGCGTGGTCATTGTTCCCGCCTCCCCGCCTCCCTGTTCACTTAGCTTCCCTTGAAGTTCGGTTTGCGTTTCTCGATGAAGGCGCGGATGCCTTCGGCGAAATCGGGCTCGGTGGCGCTTTGCGCGAAGGCCTCGGCCTCGCGCTGGAGCTGGGCCTCGAGCGGATTGTCGAGCGAGCGCTGCAGCAGCGCCTTGGTGCGGCCGTAAACCGCCGTCGGCCCGGACACGAGCCGCGCCGCGAGCTTCGCCGTTTGCGCCTCGAGCTCGGCTGCGGGCACCACTTTGTTGACGAGGCCGAGGCGCTCGGCGGTGGCGGCATCGAAGCGGTCGGCCAAGAGCGCGATTTCCGCCGCCTTCTTGGCGCCGACCAAGCGTGCCAGCGCGTAGGTCGAGCCGCCGTCCGGCGTGACACCGATCAAGCTGTAGGCGAGCGTGAAATAGGCGCTGTCGGCAGCGATGGTGAGATCGCAAGCGAGCGTCAGGCTGAGGCCAAAGCCCGCGGCGGCGCCGGAAACGCTGGCGATCACCGGCTTGGGCATGCGCCGGATCGAGATGATCATCGCATGCACTTCGTGGATGAAGCCTTCGAAGATCACCTTGATCTCGGCCGAGGAATACTTGGCGAGGTTCTCGTGAAACCATTTGAGGTCGCCGCCGGCCATGAAGTGCTCGCCGCCCTTCAGCACCACGCAGCGCACGTCCTTGTTCTGCTCGGCGGCGAAAACCGCCTCGCGCAGCGCCAGCGTCAGCTCGCGGTTCAGCGCATTCAGCGCCTTGGGCCGGTTCATGGCGATGGTGCACACGCCGCCGGCGACGGAGACGAGCACGACGGGTTCAGACATGGCTGCCGTTTCCTCGATTGCCCCGCCCCTCTCTACACCGCCCGCCGCCGCCTTGTCATGGCCGGGTGCGCTCGGCGGCGGATTCTCGAACGACACGAAGAACGCGTGCGTTCAGGGCGCGAGGCGGCGGACGAAATCGGCGACCGCGCGGCCGATCTCGGCGGGCGAATCTTCCTGAATGAAATGCGAGCCCTTCACCGTCACCTCGGTCTGGTTGGGCCAGCGCCGGCAGGCATCGCGCTGCTTCCCCGTCAGGATCGAGCCGGGCTCTGCATTGACGAACAGCTTGGGGATCGGCGATCGCGCGAGCCACGCGGCGTACGCCGCCGCGATATCGGCCACGTCCTTGGGCTCGCCGGCGATCGGGATCTGGCGCGGCCAAGTCAGCATCGGCCGCCGTCCCTCGCCCGCCGCGCGAAACGGCGCGCGATATGCATCGTGTTCCTCCGGGGCGAGCTTCCGCAGAATGGAGCCCGGCAGGATGCCTTCGATGAAAACGTTCTTCTCGAGGATGATCTTCTCGCCCGACGGCGAACGCATGGCCTGGAAGATATTGCGCGCGTTCTCCGGCCAATCGTCCCACGACGCGATCGGGGCGACGATGGTCTCCATATAGGCGATGCCGCGCACGCGCTCGGCATGGCGGCGCGCCCAGTGGAAGCCGAGCGCCCCGCCCCAATCGTGCACCACCAGCACCACGCGCTCGTTCGGCACCGCGGCCGCGAACCACGCGTCGAGATAGCGGGCGTGATCGGCGAAGGTGTAGCTGCCCGAGGGATTCTTGCCGGACGCGCCCATGCCGATGAGATCCGGCGCGAGGCATCGCGCGACCGTCGCGACCGGTGGGATCACGTTGCGCCAGAGATAGGACGATGTCGGATTGCCGTGCAGGAACACCACCGGGGCGCCCTGCCCTGCGTCGGCATAGGACATGGCGCTGTCGAGTACGGGGATCGATTTCGTAACCGCGCGCGTCGGCGATGCTGCGTCGGGATTCATGGGCATTCGCTCCTGCACCGGACGCCACTTTACCGCACGGCGGCGATGCGGTCGCGCCGAGGATGACGCCGGCGGCCGGAATCGTTTGCGCGATCGCGCGCGATGGGTGGCCGGTTCGGCCTCAGCGCGAACGGCCGAGATCGTCTTCGGGATACGCCCCGATCTTGTGGATCGCCAGATCCGCGCCGATGTGCTCCTCCTCGTCGGACAGGCGGATACCGACGGTCACCTTGAGCACGAGATAGACGAGGCCGCCGCCAATGAAGGCGTAAGCCGCGCCCATCAGCGAACCCACCACCTGTGCCGCGAGGCTGACGCCGCCCATGCCGCCCAGCGACGTGGCGCCGAAAATGCCGGCGGCGATGCCGCCCCAGAGGCCGCACAGGCCGTGCAGCGGCCACACGCCCAGCACGTCGTCGATGCGCAGGCGGTTCTGGCAGAGATTGAACGCCAGCACGAACAGCCCGCCCGCCACGGCACCGGTCGCCAGCGCCCCCAAGGGGTGCATCACGGCGGAGCCGGCGCAGACGGCGACCAGCCCGGCCAGCGGCCCGTTGTGCACGAAGCCCGGGTCCTTGTTGCCGGCAATGGTGGCGGCGAGCAGGCCGCCGGCCATGGCCATCAGCGAATTGACCGCGACGAGGCCGGTGATGTCGCTCACCTTCTGCGCGCTCATCACGTTGAAGCCGAACCAGCCGACACTCAACGCCCAGGCGCCGAGCGCCAGGAACGGAATGTTGGAGGGCGGAATGCCCACCACCGTTCCGTCCTTGCGGTAGCGGCCGCGGCGCGCGCCCAGCAGCAGCACGGCGGCGAGCGCCATCCAGCCGCCCACGCAATGCACCACGATCGAGCCGGCGAAATCCGTGAACTCGGCGCCGAAGCTCTGCTTGAACCAGGCCTGCAGGCCCCAGCGCTTGCCCCACACCACGGCCTCGAACAGCGGGTAGAGCACCGCCACGATCGCGGCGGAGGCCAAGGCCTGGGGCCAAAACTTGGCGCGCTCGGCGATGCCGCCCGAGATGATCGCCGGCACGGCCGCGGCGAAGGTCAGCAGGAAAAAGAAATGCATCAGCGCGTAGCCGTTCTTGCCGTAGGCTTCGGGCGCTTTCTCCGCGGCGCCGGAAATCGTCGGCGCCGCCGAGAAGAAATCGACGCCGTAGGCGATGGTGTAGCCGACGAGGAAATAGGCGATCGTCGAAATGGATAAGTCGGTGAAAATCTTGATCAGCGCGTTGACCTGATTCTTCTTCCTGACCGTGCCGACCTCGAGAAACGCGAAGCCGGCATGCATCGCCACCACCATCACGGCGCCGATGAGCAGAAAGAAAACGTCGGTGCTGTTCTTGAGCGCGTCCATCGAAGGCCCCTCCCCGGCCCGGCCGCCCTGCCCTGTCTCGGGCCGCTCTGCCGGGAGTCACTTGGTCCCGCCGCGATGGCGGAAGCACCGGGGATGCGCCCGAATAAATCGGCATCATTGGCCGGAGCGCGAAATCCGGTGCCGCCGAATATTTGACCAAATCCGGAGAATTGCCAAAGAAAAAGGCGCCCGGACCGAGGTCCGGGCGCCAAGAGTGGGAGCGCCGCTGAGGTCTGGCGCTCCGGAGGACACGTCGAAAGTCTAGTGCACAGTCTCGCCGTGCTCGGCGAGGTCGAGGCCTTCCCGTTCCTTCTCGGGCGCCACGCGCAGGCCGACGATGGCCTTGACGATCAGCAGGATCACGACCGTTGCGACGCCGCACCACACCACGGTGGCGAGCACGCCCTTGATCTGGGCGATCATCTGCGCGGAGTTGCCGTCGATCCAGCCGACCGGATCCTTGGCGCCGGTCACGGCCTTGGTGGCGAAGACGCCGGTCAGGAGCGCGCCGACGATGCCGCCCACGCCGTGGACGCCGAAGACATCGAGGGCGTCGTCCGCCTTCAGCATCTTCTTCAGCACGGTCACGGACCAGTAACAGATCGCACCGGCGGCGATGCCGATCACGAAGGCGCCGAGCACGCCGACATAGCCCGAGGCCGGGGTGATGGCCACGAGGCCCGCCACCGCGCCCGAGATGATGCCGAGAATGCTGGCCTTCCCGCGCGTCATCCATTCGAGCAGCATCCACACCATCGCCGCCACCGCGGTCGCGATGTGGGTCACGAGCATGGCCATGCCTGCGCCGGTGCCGGCAGTCACCGCCGAGCCGGCGTTGAAGCCGTACCAGCCGACCCACAGCAGCGAGGCGCCGATGACGCTGAGCGTGAGGTTGTGCGGCGCCATGTTTTCGGTGCCGAAGCCGGTCCGCTTGCCGAGCATATAGGCTGCCACCAGGCCGGCGACGCCGGCATTGATGTGCACCACCGTACCGCCGGCGAAGTCGAGGGCGCCGGCCTTGTTCAGCCAGCCCACGCCGGACGCCCAGACCCAATGGGCGATCGGCGAGTAGACGAAGATGGTCCAGAGGGCGATGAAGAGGATCATCGCGCTGAACTTCATGCGGTCGACGTAAGCGCCGACGATGAGGGCCGGCGTGATGATCGCGAACGTCATCTGGAACATGACGAACACGGTCTCGGGGATCGCGTTCGCCGATTCGACGTCCGGCACGAGCGAATCGGCGGCCACGCCTTTCAAGAACAAGGCGGAGAGATTGCCGATGTAGGGCCCCTCCCCTTTGAACGCCAAGCTGTAGCCGAAGATCACCCACAGCACGCTGACGAGGCAGCAGATCGCGAAGACGTGCATCACGGTCGAGAGCACGTTCTTCCTGCGCACCATGCCGCCGTAGAACAGCGCCACGCCCGGAATGGTCATGAGCAGCACGAGCGCCGTCGAGGTCAGCATCCAGGCGGTGTCGCCCGAATTGAGCACGGAGGGCTTCTTCTTCTCCTCCTTCTTCTCCTCGGGCTTGGCGTCGGGTTGCTTCGGCGCCTCGGTCGTGGGTGGCGTGGTTTGGGCCCAGGCCTTGCTCGCGAACTGGCTGGCGAATGCCAGCAATGTCATGAGGGCGATCAGCATCAGCATGAGCTGTGCCCAGCGCCCCCGATCTAGATTTTGCAGCGAAAGTGCGTTCATTGTCGCGGAACTCCCCTGATTCAGATCGCGTCGTCGTTGGCTTCGCCGGTGCGGATGCGCAGCGCCTGATCGATGTCCACGACGAAGACCTTGCCGTCGCCGATCGAGCCGGTCTTGGCCGCTTTCGCGATGGCTTCCACCACCCGCTCGGCCACGTCCGCCTTCACCGCCACTTCCACCTTGATCTTGGGCAAGAACGAGATCGCGTATTCGGCGCCTCGATAGATTTCCGTGTGCCCTTTTTGGCGGCCGAAGCCCTTCACTTCGGTCACCGTCATCCCTGTGACGCCCAGGCCCAGAAGCGCTTCGCGCACTTCGTCGAGCTTGAACGGCTTGATGATCGCCATCACCAGCTTCATTCCCTGCTCCTCTGCTTCCCGTTCGTGCCGGTGTTCCCCCGATGCTCGGCGCCGGCGCGGTCCCGCTTGGGACCAAGGCAGAGGAGTCAAGAACTATGCCAACGGGTTAAATAATTGAATTCAAAAGGAAAATAGATATTACGAGGCTGCTGACAGGCAGCCTGTTTGCGGGCATTTGGACGATAATTAGGCATTGCCTATTAATTCATCATAACCTTCCGCGCCGCCACGCCTTGATCGCGAGGCGGGGAGGGCCTCAAATGCCCCGAAATCAAGAAGGATAAGGCGTTATGGCAGCGGACCGGGTCGATGCGGCGATCATCGGCGGCGGCATGGTGGGCGGAACGCTCGCCGCGGCGCTGGCCCAGGCCGGGCTCAGCGTGGCCCTCGTCGACCGTGCCGATCCGGCGGCGCTGACCGAAGACGCCTATGACGGGCGCACCTCGGCAATCGCCCATGCCACGCACCGCCTGCTGCAGGCGCTGGGTCTCTGGGCGCGCATGGTCCCGCACGCCGAGCCGATCCTCGACATCCGCGTCTCCGACGGTCCGTCGCTGCTGTTCCTGCACTACGACCATCGCGAACTGGGCGAGGATCCGCTCGGCTATATCGTCGAGAATCGCCACATCCGGCGGGCGCAGCTGCAGCGCCACGGCGCCCTGGAACGCCTGCGCGTCATGGCGCCGGCCGAATTGGCGTCCCATGCCATCGAGCCGGGGGGCGTGGCGGTCGAGCTCGCCGACGGCCGAGCCTTCACCGCATCGGTGCTGATCGCCGCCGACGGTACCGAATCGCGCCTGCGCCGCGAGGCGAACATCGCGGCCACGCGCTGGGACTACGGCCAGACCGCAATCGTCTGCACCATGGGCCACGAGCGGCCGCATCGCGGCATCGCGCACGAGCGCTTCCTGCCGGCCGGTCCGTTCGCGGTGCTGCCGATGACCGACGATGTGGCCGAAGGTTATCGCTCGTCGATCGTCTGGACCGAAAAATCCGATCTGGCGCCGGCGATGCTGGCGCTCACGGACGCGGAATTCGGATTCGAGCTGGGCCGGCGCTTCGGGCCGTGGCTGGGTGCCGTGCGCGTGATCGGCGGCCGCTGGAGCTATCCGCTGCGATTCCTGCACGCCGAGAACTACGTGGCGCCGCGTTTCGCGCTGATCGGCGACGCGGCGCACACCATGCATCCGATCGCGGGGCAGGGGCTCAATGCCGGCTTGCGCGGTGTCGCGGCGCTGGCGGAAGTGCTGGTGGAAGCCAAGCGCCTCGGCCTCGATCCGGGTTCGGCGGCGGTGCTCGAGCGCTATCAGCGCTGGCGGCGGTTCGACAATCAGCTGCTGCTCACCGTCACCGATTCGCTGAACCGCCTCTTCTCCAACGATATGGCACCGGTGCGCCTGGCGCGCGATCTCGGCATGGCGGCCGTCAACCGAGTCGGTCCGCTGAAGCGCTTCTTCATGCGCCACGCCATGGGCACGGTCGGCGAGCTGCCGCGTCTCCTGCGCGGCGAGGCGCTCTAGGCGGATGGCGCCGGGCGAAACTCTTTATCGCGGCCAATGCCATTGCGGCGCCGTCGCCGTGCGCTTCTACACGCGCAGGGCCGCGGCCGAACTGCCGCTCCGCGCCTGCCAATGCGGCTTCTGCCGCAAGCATGGCGCGCGCACCACGGCGGATCCGGCGGGCAGGGCGGAGATCGCCGTCGCCGATCCCGGCGCGGTTGAGCACTATCGCTTCGCGCTCGGCACGGCGGAGTATTTCGTCTGCCGCCGCTGCGGCGTCTACGTCGCCGCGGTGATGACCGAAGGCGATAGAGGCTACGCCGTCGTCAACGTCAACGCCTTCGCCGACGGCGAATCGTTCACGGGGCAGGGCGCGCCGATGGTCTACGATCACGAAGACGAAGCGGCCCGCCGCGCGCGCCGGCGCAAGCAATGGACGCCGGCGGTCGTCCTCTGAGCCGGGCCCGCTACGAACAGGGCCCCGGCACGTGGCCGACGACGTTCCGGTCGCCGCAGGCGCTGCAGCCATTGCCGTAGGTCTGGCGCGCGCCGTCGCGCTTGGTGCCGCACACCGGACGGTATTCGCGCGTGCAAACCTCGGGCCGCGGCTCGGTGCAGGTCATTTGGCCGGACGCGGCCGGGGTAGGGGGTGCCGGCCGCGGCTGCTCGGCGTAGGCGGGCAGGGCAATAAAGAGCGCGAAAAGGGCGAGGCGAGGGCGGTGCATGCGACGCTTCCTCCGGTCGGCGGGACGGGCGCGGATTATTTTTTTTTCGGATCGCGCGAAAGGCCGCGCGCTTCGATTTGGGCGAGATAGGCGCCCCACAGCGTCTCCTGATTCGCGCCGAGGCCGTAGAGATATTCCCACGAGAAGATGCCGGTATCGTGGAGATCGTCGAAGACGATGCGGATGGCGTAGTTGCCGACCGGCTCCAACTCGAGGATGCCGACATGCATCCGCCCCGCCACCCACTGCTTCTGCGAGGGCCCGTGACCCTGCACCTCGGCCGACGGGCTTTCGACACGCAGGAATTCCGCCGGATAGGAAAAGCGCTGCCCGTCGTCGAAATCGATCTCGAGCCGCTTCTCGGCCTTCTTCAGCCGGATTTCCGTGGGCCAGTGCTGGGTGCCGAAGGACATGGGCGAGGAGGGTTCCGCCGATTGGGACCGCGCGGCTCCAGCCGCGCTCTTGGCCGATCGCGTGCGAGGAATGGTGCGCCTGGAGGCGCGCGGTCCCAGCGCTCTACTCGGTGATCTTCAGCGGCCGCGCTTCGTCTTGGAGCATGATCGGAATGCCGTCGCGGATCGGATAGGCGAGGCTGGCCGCGTCGGAGATCAGTTCCTGCTTCTCGGCATCGTAGCGCAGCCGCGTGTGGGTGACGGGGCAGACCAGGATTTCCAGCAGCTTGGGATCGACCTGCCCCCCGCGCGATTCGGATGCACGCGGCTCGCTCGGGCGCGCGGTGGCGCCGGTTTCGGCGGCGGGCGGAGTCTCGGGCGTCTTGGGATCGGCCATGGCTGTGCTCAATTCATGCGGCGGGGTGTTTCGGCTTTGTCGGCGCCGCGGCCCATGGCCAGCAGCGTGGTGAGGGTGCGGGCGCGCTCGGCGGCGCTGGGCGCTTCGAGCAGCGCCTGCTTCTCGATCGCGGTGAAGGGGCACATCGCCGCCAGCAGCACCACGAGATCGGCGGTGCAGGTTTCCTCCACCGCCTTCCAGTCGGCGGCGAATTCGTTGCGCGCGAGATAGGCCTTGAGCGCTTCCATCAGCGCGCCGCGGTCGAAGGTGCCTTCGGCCGGCGCCTCGAAATCGCCGAGATAGGCGGCGAAATCCGGCTCCACCCGGCGATAGCCGCGCATCGGCGGAAGCTCGCGCTTCACGTCGAAGCGGCACACGCCGGTGAGGTTGATGAGGTATCGCCCGTCGCTGGTCTCGGTGAACGACGTGATCTTGCCGACGCAGCCGGTGCGATGGAGGTCCGGCTTGTCGTCGGGCTCCGTGCGCTCCTTGGCTTTGGGCTGGATCATGCCGATCACGCGCTGGCCGCCCATCGCGTCTTCGATCAAGGCGCGATAGCGCGGCTCGAAGATGTTGAGCGGCAGCTGGCCGCCCGGCAGCAGCAGCGCGCCCTGCAGCGGGAATACCGGCAGGATGGGCGGCAGATCGGCGGGCGCGAGCGACGCCATCGTGGCCTCCCGAGCAATTCGAGGTTCAGCTCAGGAAAATAGGATCACCGAGAGGC